>JAABUN010001130.1_pt1 | contig 62821 bp, 54 predicted proteins | sample 5559311 | NCBI WGS metagenome assembly JAABUN01 (sample SAMN10711877, study PRJNA513370) | rock metagenome | isolation source: Antarctica rocks | place: Antarctica: Victoria Land, Siegfried Peak sud
ATCCGGACCGCCCGATCACGCAGCTCGTCCGGGTACCTCTGCGACCTCCGTCGCGCACCACTGTTGGTTGCCATGCTCCATCCTCGTTTCCAAGGTCAGGAGCACCCGCGGATCCCAGGCCGGATCAGAGTGGTTCTTCAAGGCCGACCGGGGCGAGCTTGAACCCTTCGTCCTCGTGATCGAGGGGTCCATCCCCAACGAGGCGATCAAGCGGGAGGGCTACTGGTGCGGCTTCGGAAACAACCCCGAGACTGACCAGCCCATGACCACCAGCGAGTGGCTCGATCGCCTCACCCCCAAGGCCCTCGCCGTCCTCGCCGTCGGCACCTGTGCCACCTACGGAGGCATCCACGCCATGGCCGGCAACCCCACCGGCGCCATGGGGGTCCCCGACTACCTGGGGTGGGACTGGAAGTCCAAGGCCGGCATCCCCATCGTGTGCGTGCCCGGCTGCCCGGTGCAGGGCGACAACCTCTCCGAGACGATCCTGTACCTGCTCTACCAGGCCAGCGGCCAGGCCCCGATGATCCCGCTCGACGACGCCCTGCGCCCGCAGTGGCTGTTCGGGGCGACGGTGCACGAGGGCTGCGACCGGGCCGGCTACTACGAGCAGGGCGACTTCGCCACCGAGTACGGCTCGCCCAAGTGCATCGTGAAACCGGCTGTTGGGGACCGGTGGTCAACTGCAACGTCCCCAAGCGCGGGTGGATCAACGGGGTCGGGGGTTGCCCGAACGTGGGGGGCATCTGCATCGGCTGCACCATGCCCGGGTTCCCCGACAAGTTCATGCCGTTCATGGACGAGCCTCCCGGCGCCCGGGTGTCGAGCGCGGCCAGCGGCCTCTACGGCTCGGCCATCCGGGGCCTGCGCAAGGTGACCAACCGCACCCTCGACAACGAACCGAAGTGGCGGACCAAGGGCAAAGACCTGACCTCTGGACACACCAAGACCTGGAGCTGAACCGATGGCCACCACCAAGACCGCCAACGAAAACGGCCTCGTCGACATGGCGTGGGATCCGATCACCCGCATCGTCGGGAGCCTCGGGATCTACACCAAGATCGACTTCGGCAAGGGGATCGTGGCCGAGTGCCAGAGCACCTCGTCGATCTTCCGTGGCTACAGCATCTTCATGAAGGGCAAGGACCCCCGCGACGCCCACTTCATCACCAGCCGCATCTGCGGGATCTGCGGCGACAACCACGCCGCCTGCTCCTGCTACGCCCAGCAAATGGCCTACGGCGTGGCCCCACCGAAGCTGGGGGAGTGGATCGTCAACCTCGGCGAGGCGGCCGAGTACATGTTCGACCACAACATCTTCCAGGAGAACCTGGTGGGAGTCGACTACTGCGAGAAGATGGTCGCCGAGACCAACCCGGGCGTGCTGGAGCAGGCCAACCGCACCGAATCGCCCCACTTCGAGCAGCACGGCTACCGGACGATCGGCGACATCATGCGGTCGCTCAACCCGTTCTCCGGCGACCTCTACCGTGAGGCGCTCCAGGTGTCACGGTTGGCGCGCGAGATGTTCTGCCTGATGGAGGGGCGCCACGTGCACCCCTCCACGCTCTACCCCGGCGGCGTGGGCACCACGGCCACCATCCAGCTCTTCACCGACTACATCACGCGCCTCATGCGCTACGTCGAGTTCATGAAAAAGGTCGTGCCCATGCACGACGACCTCTTCGACTTCTTCTACGAGGCCCTGCCCGGCTACGAGGAGGTCGGGCGCCGACGCATCCTCCTCGGCTGTTGGGGCGCCTTCCAGGACCCCGACGTGTGCAACTTCGACTACAAGGACATGGCCGAGTGGGGACGGGCGATGTACGTGACGCCTGGCGTGGTGGTCGACGGGAACCTGGTCACCAACTCCCTGGTCTACATCAACCTGGGCATCCGGATCATGCTCGGCTCGTCGTACTACGACGACTGGGAGGACCAGGAGATGTTCGTGACCAAGGACCCGCTCGGAAACCCGGTCGACCGGCGCCACCCTTGGAACCAGCACACCAACCCCCAGCCCCAGAAGCGGGACTTCTCCGACAAGTACAGCTGGGTCATGTCGCCTCGTTGGTTCGACGGCACCAACAACCTGGCCCTCGACACCGGCGGCGGACCGCTGGCCCGTCTGTGGTCGACGGCCCTGTCTGGCCTGGTGGACACCAACGAGCTCAAAGCCACCGGGCACAGCGTGGAGATCCACCTCCCGAAGACGGCCCTCAAGCCCGAGGTCACCTTCGAGTGGAAGATCCCGCAGTGGTCGAACACCATCGAGCGCAACCGGGCCCGCACCTACTTCCAGGCCTACGCCGCGGCCGCCGCGCTGCACTTCGCCGAGAAGGGACTGGCAGAGATCCGGGCCGGCCACACCAAGACCTGGGCCGAGTTCACCGTCCCCGACGAGGCCATCGGCTGCGGGTTCACCGAGGCGGTGCGGGGCGTCTTGTCGCACCACCTGGTGATCAAGGGCGGCAAGATCGCCAACTACCACCCGTACCCACCCACCCCGTGGAACGCCAGCCCCACCGACAGCGAGGGGATCTCCGGCCCCTACGAGGACGCGGTGATCAACTCGCCGATCTTCGAGGAGAACTCGATCGACGACTTCAAGGGCATCGACATCATGCGGACCGTGCGCAGCTTCGATCCGTGCCTGCCCTGCGGGGTCCACATGTACCTCGGCAATGGAAAGGTGTTGCGCAAGGAGCACTCGCCGGGCGCGTTCATGCCCACCGAAGGCTGATGCCGATGCCCCCCGACGCCACCGCCGGTGCTGCCCACGCCCACGACGAGGGCATGGCCCCCATCGACCTCCGGGCCACCGGTGATCGCATCGAGGGGCTCCTCGGTCAGCTCGAGTCGTCGTTGGAGGACCGGGCGTGGGAACAGGTCCAGGACGTGGTCGGCCTCGTCACCGAGCTCTACGGGGGTGGTCTGGCCCGCGTCCTGGCCCTGGCCGGCAACGACGTCGACCTGCGACGGCGGATGGCGGAGGACGATCTCGTCGCATCGCTCCTGGTGCTCCATGACCTCCACCCCCTCGGGCTGGACGATCGCGTCCACCAGGCCGTGGACTCGGTCCGCCCCTACCTCGGGTCCCACGGAGGCGACGTCGAGGTGTTGGCGATCGACGGGGACGAGGGCGTCGTCCGGCTGCGGATGCTGGGGAGCTGCGACGGGTGTGATTCGTCGTCGGTCACCCTCGAGCTGGCGGTGCAGCGCGCCATCGAGGAGGCTGCCCCCGAGATCACCCGCCTCGACGTCGACGGTGCGCACGACGACGCTGTCGACATCGGTCCTGAAGCCGGTGACGGCGGCCCTCCCGGTCCCCTGAGGACGCCCGTGACGCTCGGCCGCAAGCCCGAGCCGGCGCCGGCCATGGCTCCGATCTACGGTCTGCGGGCGCTGGCGCCGGGCCGGGTCGGACCCCTCGAGATCGACGGCACCAAGTTGATCGTGTGCCGGGTGGGATCCCAGCTCTACGCCTACCGCAGCTCATGTCCCGGTTGCGCCAGCGCCCTCGACGGGGCGTCGGTCGACGGTCCGGTGCTGCGTTGCGCCGTGTGCGCCGCCGCCTACGACCTGCCTCGCGCCGGTCGCAGCCTCGACGGCAGTGCCACCCACCTCGACCCCCTGCCCCTGATCGAGGAGGGCGGCGAGGTCCGCATAGCGGTGGCGGCGCCCCGATGACCGACCCTCTGGCGGTCCTGCAGCGGATCCGGCAGGCCCCGCCTCGACCTCGGCCGGGGGAGCGCTGTGACATGTGCGGCGAGCTGGTAGCCGACCAGCACGAGCACGTCGTGAACACCGAGAGCCGCAACCTCATGTGCACCTGTCGGGGCTGCTGGCTGCTCTTCACCAGCGACGGTGCTGGAGGCGGCAAGTTCCGCGCCGTCCCGGACCGCTACGTGGCGCTGGGCCGGCTCGCGGTATCGCCGGGCGGCTGGGAGGAGCTGCAGATCCCGGTGAGCGTGGCCTTCTTCTTCCTGAACTCGACGCTCGGCTCCGTGGCTGCGTTCTACCCGAGCCCGGCCGGCGCCACCGAGTCGCTCCTCCCCCTCGACGCGTGGGACCGGCTGACGGCCGACAACGACCTCCTGGCCACGATGGCGCCCGACGTCGAGGCTCTCCTGGTGCGCCGCGACGCCTCCCACGACGAGGCCTACCTCGTCCCCATCGACGCCTGCTACGAGCTGGTCGGCGAGCTCCGCCGCCTGTGGAAGGGCTTCGACGGCGGCACCGAGGCTCGAGGAGCCATGGACGCCTTCTTCGACCGGTTGCAAGATCGGGCCCAGCCATGAGCGGCGCTTTGAGCGATCTTGACATCGAGGTCATGTGGGGACGGGCCGACCCCCACGCCGCCGCTGCTGTTGGGTCTGCGGATCACCCGGCCCGAGGACCAGCCGGTCCATGCCATGGTGCTCAGGGCCCAGATCCGGATCGAGCCGCAGCTCCGGCGCTACTCCCCAGAGGAGGAGGGTCGGCTGCTGGAGCTCTTCGGCGAGGCCCCCCGGTGGGGTCAGACGGTGAAGCCCTTCCTGTGGACCCACGTCTCGACATCGGTCGGCGGGTTCACCGGCAGCGTGGAGATCGAGCTTCCGGTCCCTTGCACCTACGACTTCGAGGTGGCGGCGGCCAAGTACCTCCACAGCCTCGGCGACGGAGAGATCCCCCTCGTCCTCCTCTTCAGCGGCACGATCTTCGGCCATGGCGACGGCAGCTTGGCTGTGGTACCCGTCGGCTGGAACGTCGAAGCCTCGCACCGCCTGCCGGTCCGGGTGTGGCGCGACACGATGGACGCCTACTTCCCCAACAGCGGGTGGATCCGGGTACCCCGGGAGACCCTCGACGCCCTCACCCGCTACAAAGCCGACCGGGCGCTGCCGTCGTGGGAGGAAGCCTTTGAGCGGCTTCTGAAGGAAGCGGACTCGTGACCTCCGATCCCTTCGAGCGGGCTCAGCGAGTGGCCGACGCCGTGCTGTGGGAGGGCTACGTGCTCTACCCGTACCGGGCCTCCGCGGCCAAGAACCAGGTGCGATGGCAGTACGGCGTGCTCACACCCCGACCTCACAGCGAGGCCGACGGCTTCGAGCGCTGGTCCATGCAGACCGAGTGCGTCGTCGAGTTCGGCCTGGAGGCGGCCGTCGACGTGAAGATCCGCTACCTCCAGGTGCAGACCCGCACGGTGGAGCGCGCCATCGACGGCACCTTCGAGCCGGTGGCCGAGCTCGAGGCAGATGGTCAGCTCTGGGCGAGCTGGGACGAAGCGGTCGAGCACGTGATCGACATCGAGGGCTTCGACTTGGCCCGTCCCGGCGTGCGGGAGATCCCCATCACGCTGGATGCGGGGCGTGACGTCGACGACCTCGGCCCGGCCGGGCGCGTGGTGCGCGAGCGGTGGCCCGTCGAGGGCATCGTCCGCCTGGAGTCGGAGCACAGCCCGGGCCCCTACCCGCTCACCAAGATCCGGGTGACGGTCGAGAACGTCACCGACTGGTGCGACCCCGACCTCCCGCGCGACGAGGTGATGCGTCGCTCGCTGGTCGCCGTGCACACCCTCCTCCACGCCCAGGACGCCTCGTTCATCTCGCTGCTCGAGCCGCCCGAGTTCGCCCGGGCAGCGGTGGACGGTTGCCACAACGAGGGCACCTTTCCGGTGCTGATCGGCGACCCCACCGATCCCAGCGTCATGCTCTCCTCGCCGATCATCCTCTACGACCACCCCGCGGTGGCCGACGAGAGCCCGGGGGACATGTGCGACGCCACCGAGATCGACGAGATCCTGGCCCTGCGCATCCTCACCCTCACCGACGACGAAAAGCGTCTGGCCCGTAGCACCGACCCGCGCGCCGCCGCCATCGTGGACCGCATCGAGGCCTTCTCGCCCGAGGTGTTCGCAAGCCTGCACGGTGAGATGCGCTCGGTCGGCGAGCTCGGTGTCCACGAGGAGGTGCTGCCGTGGTGGGAGCCGGCGGTCGACGCCTCTGTGAACCCGTGGGAAGACTCGATCCGCATCGGCGGGGTCGACGTGTCCAAGGGAAGCAAGGTCCGGCTCCGCCCGGGCCAAGCCGCCGGACGACGCACCGACGCCCAGGACATCTTCCTGGACGGCCGGGAGGCGACGGTCGAGGGCGTCTTCTTCGACGTCGACGGCGATCAGCACGTGGCCGTCGTCCTCGACGACGACCCCGCTGCCGAGTTCCACCAGTGGCAGGGGCGCTTCATGTACTTCCACCCCGACGAAGTGGAACCGCGAGCATGAGCGGAGCGAAGAAGACCCTCGTCGCCGGCATCGGCAACATCTTCAACGGCGACGACGGCTTCGGCGTCGAGGTGGCTCAGCGCCTGATCAACCGGGCGGTCCCGAGCGACGTCCGGGTCGAGGACTACGGGATCAGGGGCGTCCACCTGGCCCTCGAACTCCTCGAGGGCTACGACCTCCTCATCCTGGTTGACGCCATGCCCCTCGGCGAGCCGCCCGGCACCGTCGCACTCGTCGAACCGACGGCCAACGACGGCGGCGCCGAGCCCCTCGACGCCCACAGCATGGACCCCCGGGCCGTCCTGGCGATGGTCGCCGAGATGGGCGGCGAGATCGGCCGAGTGCTCGTCGTCGGCTGCCAGCCCGCCAGCCTCGCCGAGGGGATCGGCCTGTCGCCTGCCGTCGCCGCGGCCGTGGACCCTGCTGTCCGCATGGTCGAAGACCTCATCACCGAACTCGTCGCAGACGCCACTCCAGAAAGGAACCTCCCATGTTCCGTCGCCTAGCAATGCTCCTCGGCCTCAGCGGGGTCATCGGCCTGGTGGTGCGAACCATCGGTCCCGACGTCCGCCGGTACCTCAGAATCAGGAAGATGTAGCCCCCATGTGCCTCGGCATCCCCGGTCAGCTCGCCGAGCTGTGCCAAGACAACGACCAGCTGGCACGCGTCGACGTGACCGGCGTGCGCCGCATGATCAACATCGGCCTGCTGGAGGACGAGGTCCTCGAACCCGGCGACTGGGTCCTGATCCACGTCGGCTTCGCCATGTCCAAGATCGACGAGGACGAAGCGGCGGTGGCCTGGCCTCGCTGAAGCTCATGGGCTCGGGCCTCGACGACGAGATGGAGATGCTCAGGGGGACGGCGCGGTGAGGTTCGTCGACGAGTACCGCGACCCGGTCGCCGCCCGACGGGTCCTGTCCACCATCGTCGAGCGCGCCGACCCCGACCGCCACTACAAGTTCATGGAGGTCTGCGGCGGCCACACCCACACCATCTACCGCCACGGCATCGAGCACGTCCTGCCCCCGAACGTGGAACTGGTCCACGGCCCCGGGTGTCCGGTGTGCGTCATCCCCATGGGACGGATCGACGACGCCATCGCCGTCGCCGAGACGCCGGGCGTCATCTTCACCAGCTTCGGCGACATGATGCGCGTGCCCGGCGGCAAGGGGACGCTGCTCGAGGCCAAGGCCCGGGGGGCCGACGTCCGGTTCGTGTACTCGCCGCTCGACGCCCTCCAGGTGGCGGTGGACAACCCGGACCGGGAGGTGGTGTTCTTCGCGGTGGCCTTCGAGACGACCGCGCCTTCGACCGCCGTCACCCTGATCAAGGCGCGAGACGACGCGGTGATGAACTTCAGCGTCTTCTCCAACCACGTCACGATCGTGCCGCCCGTGAAGGCCATCCTCGACTCGCCGGACCTGCGCCTCGACGGCTTCCTCGGCCCCGGTCACGTGTCGACCGTGGTCGGGAACCACCCCTACCGGTTCGTCAGTGACGACTACGGGAAGCCCCTGGTTACGGCGGGGTTCGAGCCGCTCGACATCCTGCAGGCCATCGCCATGTTGCTGGCCCAGCTCAACGAGGGGCGCTGCGAGGTGGAGAACCAGTACACCCGCATCGTGCGTGACGAGGGCAACCCCCGGGCCCTGCGGTTCCTGGCCGAGGTCTTCGAGCTGCGCCCCCACTTCGAGTGGCGCGGGCTCGGCTTCATCGCCCAGAGCGCCCTGAAGCTGCGCGACGAGTTCGCGCCGTGGGACGCCGAGCTGCGCTACGAGGTCCCCGGGGTGCGGGTGGCCGACCCCAAGGCCTGCCAGTGCGGCGAGGTGCTCAAGGGGGTCATCAAGCCCTGGGAGTGCAAGGTGTTCGGCACCGCGTGCACCCCCGAGACGCCGATCGGCACGTGCATGGTTTCCTCGGAGGGGGCCTGCGCGGCGTACTACAACTTCGGTCGCCTCCACCGGGAAGCCGCGGTCACCCTGGGCCGAGCGTCGACGGTCACCCTGGGCCGAGCGTCGGCCTAGCGTGCACGAGCTCTCCCTCTGCCAGGCCATCGCCGACCATGTCACCGAGCGGGCCGGAGACCGTCCCGTCCGGGTGGTCGAGGTCCGCATCGGCTACCTGCGCCAGGTCGTGCCCGACTCCCTGCTCTTCGCCTGGGAGATGCTCACCGAGGGCACCCCGCTGGCCGACGCCGAACTGAAGGTCTCCCACGTCCCGGCGGTCGTGCGTTGCCGCGCCTGCGGTGTGGACACCACCCTCGACTGGCCGGTCCTGGCCTGTTCGGCCTGCGAGAGCCACGACGTCGAACTGCGCAGCGGCGATGAGCTCGACCTGGCTTGGATCGACGTGGCCGAGGAGGTCCACTGATGGGACGGTTCCACCGCCACACCGACGGGGCCGGGAACATCCTCGAGCACGACCACCTTCACGGTGAGGACCATGACCACGCCAACGGTGGCGATCACGGCAACGCCGATGGTGACCGCGACGTAGGCGACCACTCTGGCTACGTGGACACCGGCACGACGCGCGTAGCGGTGCTGGAGGCGATCCTGTCCGAGAACGATCGCATCGCGGGGGCCAACCGGGACGTCCTCGTCGCCCACGGTGTGAGGGCGGTCAACGTGATGTCCTCGCCCGGTGCCGGCAAGACCGCTCTGTTGAAGCGCACGCTGGCCACCTTGCGCGGCGAGGTGCGGGTCGGCGTCCTCGAAGGCGACATTGCCACCAGCCTCGACGCCGACGAGCTGGAGGGACTCGGAGCGGCCATCTCCCTCGTCAACACCAGCGCCGGCTTCGGCGGGGAGTGCCACCTCGACGCGGTGATGGTCCGCTCCGGCATGACTCGGCTGCCGCTCGACGAGATCGACCTCCTGCTCGTCGAGAACGTCGGCAACCTCGTCTGCCCGGCCGAGTTCGACGTCGGTGAGCACGCCAAGGCCATGGTGTACGCCGTCACCGAGGGCGAGGAGAAGCCCCTCAAGTACCCGGTGATGTTCCGGGCCGCCGACGTGGTCGTGGTCAACAAGGTCGACCTGCTGCCGCACCTCGACTTCGAGCTCGACCGGTTCCTGGCCAACCTCGGTGACATCAACCCCGGCGCCACGGTGATCCAGGTCAGCGCCCGGACCGGCCAAGGAGTCGACGAGTGGTGCCAGTGGCTGCGGGACGCGCTCGACCGGAGCTGACCGTCAGGTCCGGTGGACGATGAGGTCGAGGACGGTGCCGGCGGCCTCGACGATGTTGGTGCCGGGGCCGAACACCGCGGCTACGCCGATGGCGGCGAGGAACGGGTGGTCCTGGGGCGGGATGACGCCGCCCACCACCACCAGGATGTTCTCGGCGTCCCGGGCCTTGAGCTCCTCGATGAGCTGCGGCACCAGCGTCTTGTGCCCGGCGGCCTGGCTGGACACGCCGATCACGTGGACGTCGTTGTCGACGGCGTCGGCGGCGGCCTCGGCGGGGGTCTGGAACAACACGCCGACGTCGACGTCGAAGCCGAGGTCGGCAAAGCCGGTGGCAATGACCTTGGCGCCCCGGTCGTGGCCGTCCTGGCCCATCTTGACCACCAACATCCGCGGCCGCCGGCCCTCGGCAGCAGCGAAGTCGGCGATGCGGTCGGCCAACGCTTGGAAGTCCGCGTCGTCGGCGTAGTCGCGCCCGTAGCTGCCGACACCGGTCGCCACCTCGGCGGCGTGGCGGCCGAACACCTCTTCCATGGCGTCGCTCATCTCCCCGACGGTGGCTCGGGCGCGGGCGGCGTCGATGCACAGGGCCAGCAGGTTGCCGTGGCCCCGGGCGCCCTCGGTGAGGGCCTCCAGGGTGGTCTTGACGGCCAGGTCGTCGCGGTCGGCGCGGATGCGGGCCAGCTTGGCCACCTGTTGGGCCAACACCGATGCGTTGTCGATGTCGAGAACGTCGACCATCTCGGGGTCGGCCACCCGGTACTTGTTGACCCCGACCACCACGTCGGTGCCCCGGTCGACCCGTGACTGGCGCTCGGCCGCCGACTCCTCGATGCGGAGCTTGGGCATGCCTGACTCCACCGCCTTGGTCATACCGCCCAGCGCTTCGACCTCTTCGACGATCGCCCAGGCCGCGTCGACCAGGTCGTTGGTGAGGGCCTCCACGTAGTACGAGCCGCCGAGCGGGTCGACCACGTGGGGGACACCGGTCTCCTCGGCGATCACCAACTGGGTGTTGCGGGCGATGCGGGCCGAGAAGTCGGTGGGCAGGCCGAGCGCCTCGTCAAAGGCGTTGGTGTGCAGCGACTGGGTGCCACCCAGCACCGCAGCCAGGGCCTCGATGGTGGTCCGGATCACGTTGTTGTAGGGGTCGAGGGCGGTCAGCGACACGCCCGAGGTCTGGCAGTGGGTCCGCAGCATCAACGACTTGGGGTCCTTGGGCTCGAACCCGCTCATGACCCGGTGCCATAGGATGCGCGCCGCGCGCAGCTTGGCCACCTCCATGAAGAAGTCCATGCCGATGGCGAAGAAGAAGCTGAGCCGGCCGGCGAAGCGGTCGACGTCCATGCCCCGGTCGATGGCCGTGCGCACGTACTCCAGTCCGTCGGCGATGGTGAAGGCCAGCTCCTGGGTGGCGGTGGCCCCCGCCTCCTGCATGTGGTAGCCGGAGATCGAGATCGAGTTCCACCGGGGCATGTGCTCGGCGGTGTACTCGATGATGTCGGCCACGATCCGCATGGAGGGCTCGGGCGGATAGATGTAGGTGTTGCGGACCATGAACTCCTTGAGGATGTCGTTCTGGATGGTCCCGGCCAGCTGGTCCTGGCTCACCCCCTGTTCCTCGCCGGCCACCACGAACGACGCCAAGACGGGCAGCACCGCACCGTTCATGGTCATCGAGACCGACATCTTCTCCAGCGGGATGGCGTCGAAGAGGATCTTCATGTCCTCCACCGAGTCGATGGCCACGCCGGCCTTGCCCACGTCGCCCACCACCCGGGGGTGGTCGGAGTCGTAACCGCGGTGGGTGGCCAGGTCAAAGGCCACCGACACGCCCTGTTGGCCGCCGGCCAGGTTGCGGCGGTAGAAGGCGTTGGACTCCTCGGCGGTGGAGAAGCCGGCGTACTGGCGGATGGTCCACGGCCGACCGGCGTACATGGTGGCCCGCACGCCCCGGGCGAAGGGGGCCAGGCCGGGCATGGTGTCGGTGGCGAGGCCCTCGGCGTCCGCTGCGGTGTAGAGCGCCTTCACGTCGATGCCCTCGGGCCGGGTCCGGGTGAGGCTGTCGGGCTGGCGACCCTTGAGGTCCTTGGTCGCCAGCGCCGTCCAGTCGTCGACGGTCGGTCCGGTCGCTGAGGTGTCGTCCGCAGTCATCGGTGCCCGATCCTACGACGCCTAGGGTCGGCGGCTTGCTCCCGCTCATCTGCCTCGACGTCGACGGAACGCTGGTCGGCTCGGCCGGGAGCCCGAGCGACGAGGTGTGGGCCGCTGCGGACCGGGCTCGGGATCGAGGCCAGCGGCTGACGCTCTGCACGGCCCGTCTGGCCGCCGGGCCCACCCGGGACTGGGCGGTGCGGCTCGACCCAGACGGCTGGCACATCTTCCACACCGGTGCCGCCCGCTGGAACCCGGCCACCGACGAGGTTCGCACCGAGATTCTGGGTCCCGATCTGGTTGCCGGGTGCGCCGCCGTCGCAGAGGAGCGGGGCTGGGTGTTCGAGGTGTACTCGTGGGACGACTACGTGGTCGACAGCGACGATCAGCTGGCCCGGGACCACGCCGGGCTGTTGGCCCTACCGTTCGAGCGACGGCCGCTGGCTGACCTGCACGAGCCGGTGGTCCGCGTGCAGTTCGTGGTCCCTGCAACCGACACCGCAGCTGCGCTGGCGGCCGCGCCTACGGGGACGGCGGCATCGGCCGCCACCTCGCCCCTCATGCCGGGTGCGGCCTTCGTCTCCGTCACCGTCGCCGGGGTCTCCAAGGCCGCCGGCATCGAGGCGGTGGCCCGCGATCTCGGGGCCGAGATGGCCGACGTGATGATGGTGGGTGACGGCCACAACGACATCGGGGCCCTCGAGGCGGTCGGATGGGGCGTGGCCATGGGCAACGCCGACCCCGAGGTCGCCGCCGCGGCGCAGCTCCACGTGGCTCACGTCGACGCCCACGGGGCCGCGGAGGCCATCGACCGCTCCGCCGGACTGGCTTCACCCAGTTCGCCGTCGAAACAGTGATGACCAGGGCTTTCGCCGAGCGTTTGGCGTCGAATCGACGTCGATTCGACGCCAAACGGTTGCCAAACGGGACGGGACGGGCCCCTCGCCGGGCGGTCGGACGGTGGTCGGTAGCCTGCCGCCCATGGCTCAGCGCTTCGTCGTCATCGGTGGCGGTCCGGCCGGCAACCAGGCCGCCACCACCGCCGCTCGCCTCGGCGCCGAGGTCACCCTGATCGAGCGCGACATCGTCGGCGGCGCCGCTCACCTCTGGGACTGCATCCCGTCGAAGGCCATGATCGCCTCCGGCGGGGCCATGACCGAGATGCGCCGAGCGGCTGGCATGGGCCTGAAGCCGGTGGACGCGGCGCCCGACTTCGAGGCCCTGCGCACCCGGATCAGCGGCATCGAGGACCGGCTGGAATCGTCCGTCACCGACCTGTTGACCAGTCAGGGCGTGCACCTGCGCGCCGGGACCGGTCGCCTGGTCGCCCCCCACGAGGTGGAGATCACCTCCGCAGCCGGCGAGACGCAGGTGGTGTCGGCCGACACGATCGTGTTGTCCACCGGTAGCCGGCCCCGCATCCCTGACTGGGCCACGGTCGACGGCCAACGGGTGCTCACCACGCGCGACGCGTATCCGCCTCCGACGCTCCCCGAGCACCTCGTCGTGGTGGGCTCGGGCGTCACCGGGGTGGAGTTCGTCCACCTGTTCTCTGCGTTCGGTTCGCAGGTCACCCTCATCGTGAGCCGCCAACAGGTGCTGCCCCAGAAGGACCCTGAGGTGGCTGCGGTCCTGGAGGACGACTTCATCGGGCGGGGCGTGAAGTTGTTCAAGGGCGCCCGGGCCGAGGGGATCGACGTCACCGAGGACACGGTGGCCGTGCGCTGTGACGACGGCCGGGTCGCCCGGGGGTCCCACGTCCTGTTGGCCATCGGCTCCTTGCCCAACTCTGAGGGCCTGGGCCTCGAAGACGTGGGTGTCGAGCTCGATGGCGGCTATGTGGTGGTGGACCACAACTGCAAGAGCAGCGTCGATCACATCTACGCAGCCGGGGACCTCTCGGGGAAGCTGCCGCTCTCGTCGGTGGCCTCGATGCAGGGTCGCAAGATCGCCGGTCACGCGCTCGGCCTGCACGCCGGTCCGCACCGGCACCTCGACTACGAGAAGGCAGCGTCGGCCATCTTCACCGATCCCGAGATCGCCGACGTCGGCCTGGCCGAGGTCGACGCGTTTGCCCTCGGCCGCAAGGTCCGCGTGACCAAGGTGCCGTTCTCGGCGTCGGCCAAGGCCCTCATCAACGACGACCCGCGCGGCTTCGTGAAGATCGTGTCCGATCCGGCCACCGGCGTGGTCCTGGGTGGGTCGATCGTGGGCCAGCACGCCGCCGAGCTCATATCGGTGATCGCCTTGGCCGTCACCGCCGGGCTCCGGGTGATCGACCTGGCCGAGAGCATCATGGTCCACCCGGCCCTGGCCGAAGCCCTCAGCGACGCCGCCGAGTAGCCGAGACCTGTTCCGGGCTCTACTCGGCAGGGTCGGGGGTGATCACCACGGCGACATCGCCGGCACCGACGGCCTCGCCGGCCGCCACCTTCACCTCGGCCACCGTGCCGGCCACGTCGGAGGCCACGTTGTTCTCCATCTTCATGGCTTCCAGCACGCACACCACCTGTCCCACGGCCACCGTGTCACCGACGGCGACGGCGACGTTGACGATGGTGCCCTGCATGGGCACGGCGATGGCTCCCGTGCCTGCGGCGCCGGCCGCCGCACCTCGCGCCTGGCGCGGGCGGGCCTTGGCGGCGGCGGCCGTGCCACCGCCTGCGGTCGGGGTGGCGGCGAGCGCTGATTCCGGGACCCACATGGCCACCTGGAACCGCTTGCCGTCGACCTCCACGTCGACGTCGCGCCGGACCTTGGCCTCGGCGTCGGTGCCGTCGGCCTGGGGCTCGGCCTCGGGAGCAGCCCCGCCGAGGCGACCGGTGACGCCGGTGAGGTCGAGCACGGTCTCCACCCAGTTGGTGGAGTGCTCACCAGCCATGAAGTCGGGGTGCTCGAGGATCTTGAGGTCGGCGGGCAGCGTGGTGTCGATGCCGTCGATCACGAACTCGCCGATGGCCCGCTTCATGCGGCCGATGGCGGTGTCGCGGTCGGAGCCCCACACGATCAACTTGCCGACCAGGTTGTCGTAGTACTGGCTGACCTCGTCGCCGCTCTCGTAGCCGCCGTCCCACCGGGTGCCGAAACCCTGGGGGGCCACCAACTTCTCGATCCGGCCGGGTGCCGGGAGGAACTTTCCCCCCGCTGGGTCCTCGGCGTTGACGCGCACCTCGATGGCCCAGCCCCGCAGGTCGATGTCGTTCTGGGCGAACGACAGGACCTCGCCCGAGGCGACCCGGACCTGCTCGCGGACCAGGTCGATGCCCGAGACCATCTCGGTGACCGGGTGTTCCACCTGCAGCCGGGTGTTCATCTCCAGGAACCAGAACTCGCCGTCCTGGTAGAGGAACTCGACGGTGCCGGCGTTGTAGTAGCCGCACGCCTGGGCCACCTTGACGGCGGCTTCGCCCATCGCCTGGCGGGTGTCGGCCGGGAAGTTGGGCGCCGGCGATTCCTCGATGAGCTTCTGGTGGCGACGCTGCGCCGAGCAGTCCCGCTCACCGATCCACACACAATGACCGTGTTGGTCACCGATGATCTGCATCTCGACGTGGCGCGGTTTGGTGAGGTAACGCTCGACGTAGCACTCGTCGCGCCCGAAGCCCTTGAGCGCCTCGGACTGGGCCGAGGCCAGCGCGGCGTGGGCCTCGTCGGGCGAGGTGACCACGCGCATGCCCCGACCGCCGCCGCCGTAGGCCGCCTTGATGGCGACCGGCCAGCCGAACTCCTCGCCAAAGGCCACCACTTCGTCGCCCGACGCCAGGAACTCGGTGGTACCGGGCACCCCCATGACCCCGGCGGCCTGGGCGGCGATGCGGCTGGAGACCTTGTCGCCCATGACCTCGATGGCCTCGGGGGGGGGACCGATGAAGGTGACGCCGCGCTCGGTGATGGCCCGGGCGAAGTCGGTGTTCTCGGAGAAGAACCCGTAGCCGGGGTGCACGCCGTCGGCGCCCGAGCGCTCGGTGATCTCGAGGAGCTTCTCGGTGGCCAGGTAGCTCTCTGCGGCGGTCGTGCCGCCGAGGGCGTAGGACTCGTCGGCCAGTCGGACGTGGAGGGCGTCACGGTCGAGGTCCGAGTACACCGCCACGGTGGCGATCCCCAGTTCCTGGCAGGCACGGATGACCCGGACGGCGATCTCGCCCCGGTTGGCGATCAAGATCTTCGAGAGCACGGTCAATGTCTAGAGCCTGGGGTCGAGGCCGGCGGAAACGTCTGGTTCACTGTGACGGGTGGGGGACTCCTTGCCCGGTGACCGGGCCCGAAACGCGCTCGCCGGGACGCGCTTCGCCGATGTCCGCTGGACGGCTGAGACCGGATCGACCAACACCGACGCCATGGAACTGGCCCGACAGGGTGGTCCCGAGGGCATCGTCGTGGTCGCGGACCACCAGACCGCCGGGCGCGGCCGGCGCGGGCGCACCTGGGAGGCACCCCCCGGTGCCTCGCTCGTGGCCAGCGTTGTCCTGCGGCCCCGTTCCGGCGACGCCGGTGCCACCACCATGTGCGTCGCGGTGGCGGCGGCCGAAGCCGTGGAGTCCCTGACCGGCTGGGCACCCGGGCTCAAGTGGCCCAACGACCTGGTCTGGCCAGGTGATGGCACCGGCACCGACCGCAAGCTGGCGGGGATCCTGGCTGAGGTCGACTGGCCGGCCCGAAGCCCCTCCACCGGTGGTTGGTCTCCACCTGGTCTGGGCGAACGGTTGATCGTGGTGGCCGGGGTCGGCATCAACGTCGACTGGAGAGGTCGGGTTCCCGCCGACCTCGCCGACCTCGCCGTTGCCCTCGACGAGATCACCGCGCCCCATCCCCCGCCCGACCGAGAAGACGTGCTGACCGCGTTCCTGGTCGCGCTCGACCGGACCTACGGGTCCCTGGTCGCCCGACCGGACGGTCACGACGTCGTGCGGGAAGCCTGGCGTTGTCGGTCGGCCACGCTGGGTCGGCGGGTCCGCGTCGATCTGGGCGCCGACGACGTCGAGGGAACCGCCGTCGACATCACCGACGAGGGCCACCTGGTGGTCGAGACGACCGATGGCCAGCGCCGGGAGCTGGCCGTGGGCGACGTGGTCCATCTCCGCCCACTGGCGTGACCCCGGCGTCGTGGGTGTGTTGGGAGCCGGGTCAGGCCAGCTCGCCGGGGGTGAGCGTGTCCTCGTAGGTGCGGTCGGTCATGCTGGGCGTGGTCTGGCCCACTCCGGCGAGCGACCAGTCGCACACCCCAGATGGGAAGATCCGCGCCAGCTCCTCGAACTGCGCCTCGGTGATCTGCACCTCGTAGTCGTTGGGATCGACCGCCTTGAGCTCGCACTTCAAGACGTCGTCGGAACGCTGCGAACCTGCCGCGACCCGGGGGTCACCGAGGATCGGGAAATCGTCTCGGCACGGCCCTTCCTCCTCGTAGAGGTCGGTGCTGCTGACTGGGGCGGTGGCGCCGGCCGGGAGACAGTTGTCGACGGCGCCGTCGGGACGGGCTCGGAGCAGCGCCTCCGTCCGGTCCCCTCCGTCGGGGTCGTCGTCGAGTGCGGTGAGCCACTCGTCGACGACGGCCACGGCTTGGTTCGTCGCCTCGCCGGGCGTGGTGGTGGCCGAATCGCGGGTCCAGATCCGGAAGCCGGGGGCCGACTCGGCCGGACCGCCAAAGGTGATGCGGTCCCGGAGGGAGAACGCTCGGAAGTGATCGGCGGTCGAGCCCGCAGGGTCGTCGTAGAGGCTGACGTCGATGATCGGCACCTTGGGGAGGTCGCCCACGCCAGAGGCGACCCGGCCGGTCTCGTAGGCAGCCTGCACGGCGAGCGGGTCGGCCTCGTGGCGGTCGGCCTGGGCGGCGCCGTCGAGGCTGTAGCCGCCGACGGCTTCGTTGACCGCGAGGAACTCGTCGAACGCGATCGTACCGGCGTTCAGAGCCTCGAACCCGTACTGGAGGCCGACGTTGTCGAGCACCGAAAGGGCTTGGCCGGTGGTGGCGTCACGACCGAGCTGGTTGATGCTGCCGTCCTGGAACGTGCAGCGCACGCCGCCGGGGTTCGTGGCCGAGTAGATCTGCTCCGCCGCGATCTTGGGGTCGCACCCTTTGGTCGGGTCGACCAGGCCTCCGTAGCCGAACTCCCACTGGTCGCAGGTCGCAGCGGTGGCATGACCGTTGATCGCGGTGCGCTGCGCAGGGGAGAGGGTCGCCCCGTCAGCGGTGCGGTAGTAGCGGTTGAGCAGGCCGCAGTCGGCGATGCCGCTGGCCACGGTGATGGTGTCGGGCAGTGGGTCGATCGCCGCTGCCCCGTCGAGCAGCCCGGGGTAGTTCTGGACGACGAGGTGGACCTGGGCGGCGCCGCCCGACGTGCCCTCGCCGATGGTGGTCGCCGGGTCGCCGTACTCCTCGACGAAGCGCTCCTTCACCATCATGGTGGTCTCGGCCGAGATCACGTCGTTGCACTGCACCGCTCCGGTGTTGAACGTGGCTGTGGCCAGGGCGTAGCCCTGGGCGAGCAACGACGGTTCCAGCACGGGGACCGCCGACGTGCCCTGCCCGTACGTCGTCCCGCACCCGGTGCCGTAGCGATACACCAGGCGTCGGTTCCAGGCTGCGTCGGCCTGGCTGCTGTCGGCGCCGCCGGGGCTCGGGTCGACGCTGGCGATCTCGTAGACCGACCGGTTGATGACGCCCTGTTCGTAGCGGACCATCAAGTCCACCTCGCGACCGTCGATCTCGGCGGTAGCCAGATCCGGCGGGCGAGTCGTCGGGTCGGGGAGGTCGGCGATCGTCCCGGCGGTGGTGACGTACTTCCACACCACCTTGGTCGGCGCCGAGCAGTTTGGATCGGCGGGCTCACCGAGGCCGTGCTCGACGGTGGAGCAGGCGAGCAACGGGCCGTGCGGGCCTGAGATCATGGGCCCGGACAGCGGCCACGACCGGATGCGCTGGGTGAACGACTCGCCCCCCGCCGACGCCACCAGGGTGTTGTTGCCCTCGATGAGACCGGTGACGACCCCTTCGAGGCTTCCGTCGACCGCGGTCAGCTGGTCGGTGGCGTCCTGGTCGCCCAGCCGCACGACGAGGTCGGCGGCGGTGCCGCCCTTGGCCGGCGTGACGCGGATCCGTGCGTCCGGCCCCGAGGCTCGATCCGGCTGACTGGAGACGACCTCGATGCGGATGCCGTCGCGGACCGGCGAATTCCCGTCGGCCGGGTCCTCGTCGCCGCCGTTGGGTGAGCTGCCGTCCGGTGCGGTGGTCGTGGGGCCGCCTGCCGAGGGGTCGGACTCGTCGGCCGGGGTGGTGGTGCTCGCCGACCCGGCGTCGCTGGAGCTGCTGGTGCACCCCGACGCCAACAGGGCGAGGGCGAGAAGGACCGCGACCACGGGGCCGGAGCGTCGGGGTCGGGGAGCCATCGATCACCATTGTTCACGACGGGTGGTGCCGAGCGTGCCTCGGGGGCCCCGGCGCAGGTTCGAGGCCTCGCAGGGGCCGTCGGCCAAGGTCCGCGCTGGCGGGGCGCCGGTAGGGTGCCGGGGTGGATAGACGCAGAGACCGAGGTGCGAGGTTCGGCCATGGCCGCTGAGGCAGCGGCGCTGACCGGGCCGTTCACGTGGGTCGGCACCTCGGTCGAGGGCGGCAGGGTCGAGCTGGAGTACCGCATCGGTGACGACCTCTCCTTCACCGAGGTGGTGGAGTTCGATGTCGACCTGCCCGACACGCCCGCGGTTGCCAGAGCAGTGCACGTCCTACACCTGGTGGCCGGAGTGTCGTACTACAAGTGTGTGGCCCCGACCCTGCTGGTGCTGCCTCCTGTCACTGCGGACGAGCGGGCGCTCGTCGAGGCGCTCTACGACCAGGGGCTACGTGAGTTCGCCTACCGCAACGGCTTCGCCGTGCCCATGGCGGTCGAGATCGCCGTCGATCCGGCGGGTGACCTACCGGCTCCCGGCCCGGCCCCAGCGGCCGGGGTGGGCGCGCTGGTGCCCATCGGTGGCGGCAAGGACTCCGCCCTGGTGGCGTCCCTGGTGCCCGGGAGCCAGCTCTTCGCCGTGAACCCGGTCGGTGCCCACCGCCACCTGGCCGCCGCGCTCGGTCGTCCGTTGCTGGGGGCCAGCCGCACGCTGGACCCGCAGTTGCGCGAGCTGGTGGCCTGGGGCGTGCCCAACGGTCACGTGCCGGTCACTGCCATCACCTCGGCGATCTCGGTGTTGGCCGCCTTGGCACTGGGACTCCACGACGTGCTGATGGGCATCGAACGCTCCGCCGACGAGGCCAGCCTGGTGACGCCGGACGGGGTGGCCGTGAACCACCAGTTCTCCAAGTCGGTCGAGGCCGAGGGCATGCTGCGGGCGGTGTTCGCCCCGACCGGGGTCCGCTACCTCTCGTTGCTGCGTCCGCTGAGCGAACTGGCGATCGGTGCCGGCGTGGCTCGGTGCGGCCTGGCGGCCGACATCGTCTCGTGCAACCAGGTGTTCACCGTCTGGAACGAGAACCGCTCGAGTCGCGAGCAGCGGCCCTGCGGCGAATGCGCCAAGTGCCTGTTCACCGCGTTGATGCTGGCGCCGTCCTCCACACCGGCGGCGATCGAGGCCCAGTACGGGCGGGCCCTGCTCGACGACGATGCGCACGTCGCACCCACGCGGGACCTGTGGTCGACCGAGAAACCCTTCGACTGCGTCGGCGAGCGGTTGGAGACGGCTGCCGCGGTCGTGTTGCTGCACCGGACCGACGGGTGGCGCCACCAGGTCGTCGTTCGGGCCCTGGCCCAGGAAGCGCAGGCCATGTTGGACGAGGCCGGCATCGATCCGATCGAGTTCCTCAGGATCGGGCCGCTCGAGGACCTTCCGGCCGAGTACCGGGAGGCGCTCGCCGGGCTGAGCCCCGACCTGGCCGCGGTGCCGGGGCTGTCCCCGGCCTCGTCGTGAGGGCTCCTGCTCGGGCAGTCCCGGCTCGGCCGAGCCGTTCGGCTCCTCGTCGCCGAAAGAGCAGTGAGCAGTGCGACTCGAGGAGCTGAGCAGCCGACGGGTGGTCCTTCTAGGCCTCGGCACCGACGTCCGGGCCGCCGTGTCGGCCATCGACGCTGCTGGCCCCGCCGAGTTGGCGGTGGTCGACGACGGTCCCGTCGTAGCCGAGTCCTCCGACCCCGGGTCCGCCAGCGCAGGAGCGGGCGGTGGGGGACCGGTCGACGTGGTGGACCTGGTCGAAGCGGCGGCGTGGGGCGAGGTGTTCGTTCGGTCGCCGGGCTTCCCCCGCTACCAACCGGTCCTCCTCGCAGCTCTGAAGCGCGGTTCGTCGATGACCACCCCGCTGGACCTGTGGATGGGCACCTACGGCGCCGGACGCACCGTCGTGGGCATCACCGGCACCAAGGGCAAGTCGACGGTGACCGACATGGTCGGCGCCTTGGCCGGACGAGCAGGGCTCCGCGTCGGGGTGGCGGGCAACCTGGGCGTGCCCGTCTTCGACCGCGGATGGGACCACGCTGCGCCGGTCGTCGTGCTCGAGGTGTCGAGCTACCAAGCCGCCGATCTCCACCACGTACCGGACATCGCCGTGGTCACCTCCCTCGCCGAAGACCATCTCTCGTGGCATGGTGGGCTCGAGCGCTATGTGGCCGACAAGCTCCGACTGGTCCGCAACGAAAGCGGTACGGCCGGGCGGGTCCTGGTGCCGGCAGGGGGCGGGCGGGCGACGGCGGCGCTGGCATCACTCGGCATCGAGGCCGAGGTGGTCACCCCTCCCGGCGGGCCCGAGGGTCCCGGTTCGGTGCCTCGGCACCGCTTGCAGAACTCGGCGCTGGCGGCGGCGGTCCTGCATGACGTCGGAGGCCCGCGGCTCTCGGCCGACGAGGTGGTTGACGCCGCTCGCACGAGCCTGCCCGGTCGCCTCGACCCGTGCCCGGGTCCCCAAGGCGTGCTCTGCCTCGACGACGCGTTGGCTTCCAACCCGTCGGCCACCGCAGCGGGGTTGGCGTGGGTCCGGGCGATGGATCGTCCGACGGTCGTCCTCCTCGGTGGCGCCGACCGGGGCGTCGACCCGTCGCCGTTGGTCCAGGAGGTGGCGCAGTGGGCCGCCGGGCGGTTGCTGGCCGTCGAGTTGGCGGACAACGGCCGAGAGCTCGCCGCGCGGTGTGGCATCACGTCGATCGCTGCCTGTGCCGCCATGGACGAGGCCGTCCGCTGCGCAGCAGCTTCGCTGTCCGGCGACGGCGTCTTGATCTTCTCGCCTGGGGCACCGACCCCACCCGGCTCGGGCACCTGGGTCACTCGCTCGAACGCGTTCCGAGCCGCCCTCGTCGCCCCTCGCTGAGGCGTCCGACCTTTCGCGTACGGCGGCGTCGCCGGGCGGCGCCGTTTGACCCCGTTTGGCGGCGTTCGGCAGCGAATCGATGTCGATTCGCTGCCAAACGGGCCGCTTTTCGGTGGGTTGGGGTCCTCCAGCGGGATGAGGTTCGTCGATTGTTTTTGGGCGGATTGGATCGCGCAGATCGGATCGGGCGGATTGGATCGGCCCGGATCGGGTCGGGTCAGCGTCCTCGGGGGATCGAAGCGGTTTCGCTTCGTTGTCAGAGGGGCCGGTGATACTGGGGCTCGAGCGCCGGCCTCCGGGTCGGTGAAGGTCGGCGGCCGCACCACTCCCAGCGGCCCCTGCGCAGGCTTCTCCGCAGAGGAAGACGAACCATGGGCCGTCGTGAACACCCGCTCCCGCCCTCGGGCACCGGACCACCGCACGCCGGAAGGGGTGCTGCGGCGACGCCGTCACCGACGGGACGCGACTCCGACCGGACATCGACTCGCCTCGCCATCGCTGGCCGGGGACTCTGGCTGAACCGGCGGTGGGCCCGCCTTTCCCTGACCAGGCGGGTGGAGCTGCAGGTCGAGCGGGACGGTCTCCTCTACGCCATCGGGGGAATCGAGGCAGCGATCGACGAACTCGCCGCTGACCGGATGGCCAACCTGGTGAAGGCGGACATCATCCGTGACCGGCTGTGGCCCGTCGTTCCCGACCACAAGGGGCGTCGTCCTCCGGCGGTGGGCCGGCCTCCGTTGCCCCCGGTCCAGCCCGACGCCCGGGCCATCGCCGGTCGGGCCCTCCGATCCGCAGCCCTTGCTGTCCTGCGCCGCCACGGCACCCTTGCCCTGCCTGACCTTCATGCTCGCCTCCACCAGTACGGCTACGTGATCGACAGCACCCACGCCACCAAGGTCCTGGCCGATGCCATGGGCTACGAGGTCGACTCAGGGCGCGCCGTGCGGATCAGGTGGGGTGTGTACGCCGTCGAACCCTCCGGGGGAGTGGGGTCCGCCAGCCCGGAGACCGGCCTGGTCGACCCCTGGCTCGACGCCGATCAGCCCCGATGGGGTGGCCATCCCGGCTTCGAGGAACCCCCACCGGAGCCGCCGCCGGAACCCGACCCCGAACCCCCCTGTCCGCGTCCCGAAGCCGGGCCGCGTCCCGAAGCCGGGCCCCCATCAGCTGACCGCGTCGCCGAGCCACCTCCACCGGACGCACGTGGTCACGGGTCGGTCGTCCGGGCCTGGACGGCCGTCAGCGCAGCAGCAGCTGCCAGGGTCAGCGGGCCAGGCGACCCAGGCAGGTCCTGGCCGTCGATCCTGCTGATCGGGTGGACCCTCCGGATCGACGACGTCAGGAACGCCTCGGGAGCGGAGCGCAGCTGGTCGAGGGTCAGGTCGTCCCGCTCGACCACCTCGACTCCCTCGCAGACCAACGCCCGGGTCACCCCGGCCAGGCAGCCGGTGCTGGTCGAAGGGGTGCACAGGGTCGCTCCGTCGGCGACGAAGATGTTCGACCCGGTTCCCTCACACAGGGCGCCGGCGGTGTTGGCGAGCACCGCCTCGTCGGCTCCCTGTCTCCGGGCCTCGTCCAACGCCAAGAGGTGGTCGAGGTACGAGGTCGTCTTGGCCCCCACGGTGGGACTGTGCTCGTTGAGCCGCCAGGGCACGGTCACCACCGTGGCCGTCGCCGGCCGAGCCGGGGTCGGCCCGACCGCCACCAGCAAGGTCGGTGTCACGTCGCGCCGGTCCGGACCCAGGGGGCCCGACCCACCGGTGACCGTCATCCTGAGCCGGTACGCCACGCCCGTACCGGACGGGTTGGTCTCGGGCCGATCTCCCCCGCAGCGGTTGCTTCCGGAGCCACCAGCACCTCGGGCAGCCAAGATGACGTCGTCGCACGCGGAACGGATGAGGGAGTCCGGCCACGGTAGGACCAGGCCGACGATCTGGGCGGAGCGCCGGAGCCGAGCCAGGTGGCGGGTCAGGGCAAAAGGCGTGCCGCCGACGAGGACGCACGTCTCGAAGACCCCGTCACCTAGGAGCAAGCCCCTGTCAGTGGCGCTCACGCGGGCCGTCGAGGCCGGCGACACCACCCCGTCGAACCAGATCCAGGACTCCACGATCAGCCTCCTGGCCGGCCGGCTTTCGATGTCACGAGGCTGCCAGCGACGACGCGAAGCAGGTGTCGGGCCTTGAGCTCGGTCTCGGCCCACTCCCCGGCCGGGTCGGAGTCCCAGGTGATGCCGCCACCGGTGCCGAAGCGGATCTCCCCGTCCGCGAACCAGAACGTGCGGATGGCCACGTTGATCGAGCCTCGACGGCGATCGGCGTCCACCCAGCCGACGCCGCCGCAGTAGATCCCCCGGTCGATCGGCTCGAGGCGGTCGATGTGTTCCAGCGCAGCGACCTTTGGGGCGCCGGTCACCGAGCCGGGTGGGAACGTCGCCGCGATGGCGTCGGCCCACCCAAGACCGGGTCGCACCCGCCCTTCCACCGTCGAGACCAGGTGGACCAGCCCGGGGTGTTGCTCGACGGCGCACAACACCGGCACCGACACCGATCCCCACTCGCACACCCTCCCGAGGTCGTTGCGGACCAGGTCCACGATCATCACGTTCTCGGCCCGGTCCTTGGCCAGGAGGTCCTCCTCGGCGGCCGCTGTGCCCTTGATCGGCGACGACCAGATGCGGTCGCCGTCTCGCTGCAGGAACCGCTCCGGCGACGCCGACGCCACGTGGACGCCGTGGCTCGGGAGCCGCACGACCGCCGAGAACGGTGCCGGGTTTCCGTCGGCCAGTGCGGCGCCGAGCGCAGCCACGTCGGCACCGGCGGGGAGCGGAGCAGCCAGCAGCCGGGTCAGGTTCACCTGGTAGACGTCGCCTCGGCCGATCGAGGACCGGATGGCGCGCACCCTGGCTTGGAAGCCGGCTTGGTCGAGCGAGGACGACCACGCCTCAGGTGCCACCCCCACCCACGGTCGACCCCGCCAGGGGCGGGCCGGGCGGACGCGATCGAACCGGGCGCACACCGCCTCGCCCGAGAACGGCACCACGACCGCCCAGCACCCGTGACCGTCGAGGCACGACAGGTCGCTGGTGACGTCGCGCAGGCCGGTGAGCAGCCGGTCACCCACCACCGCCAGGGGTGCCAGCGAACGGGCGGCGATCACAGCGTCCCAGCGTACGAGCAGGACCGGATGGGACCGAGCAGTCGCCCGTAGCATCGCCGCCGATGGACTTCGACTTCAGCGACGAGACCGAACAGTTCCGCAAGGTGGTCCGCGACTTCGCCGAGACGGCGGTGGCGCCCCACGCCGTTGCTTGGGACCGGGACCACAGCTTCCCCACCGACGTGATCCTGGCCATGGGCGAGTTGGGGCTGTTCGGGCTGCCGTTCCCCGAGGAGTACGGCGGCTCGGGGTCCGACTTCACGACCCTGTGCGTGGCCATCGAGGAGCTGGCCCGGGTGGACCAGTCGGTGGCCATCACGCTCGAGGCGGGCGTGGGGCTGGGCGCCAACCCGATCTTCCAGTTCGGCACCGAGGAGCAGAAGCAGACCTGGCTGCCCGACCTGTGCGCCGGCCGCACGCTCGGCGGGTTCGGGCTCACCGAGCCCGAGGCCGGGAGCGATGCAGGGGGCACCCGCACCCGAGCGACGTTGGACGACGACACCGCCGAGTGGGTGGTCGACGGTGAGAAGGCCTTCATCACCAACTCGGGCACCGACATCACCTCGATCGTGACGGTGACGGCCCGCACCGACGCCCCGGGTGACGGTGCCACGCCGGAGATCTCCACCATCATCGTCCCCGCCGGCACGCCGGGCTTCGACGTCGGGCCTCCGTACCGCAAGATGGGTTGGCACGCGTCGGACACCCACGGGCTGACCTTTGCCGACTGCCGGGTCCCGGCAGCCAACCTGCTGGGCGAGCGCGGCCGGGGGTTCGCCAACTTCTTGGCCATCCTCGACGACGGCCGGGTGGCCATCGCCGCCCTGGCGGTGGGCGTCATCCAGGCCTGCCTCGACCAGAGCGTGCAGTACGCCAAGGACCGCAACGCGTTCGGCAAGCCGATCGGCTCGTATCAAGCGGTGGCGTTCAAGTGCGCCGATCTGGCGGTGGTGGCCGAAACCGCTCGCCACCTCACCTACCACGCAGCGTGGCTGAAAGATATCGGCCGTCCCTTCAAGCGCCACGCCGCCATGGCCAAGCTCTACGCCACCGAAGCCGCCGTCAGCGCCACCCGGGATGCCACCCAGATCTTCGGCGGCTACGGGTTCATCGACGAGACGCTCGTGGCCCGCCACTATCGCGACGCCAAGATCCTTGAGATCGGCGAAGGCACCTCCGAGGTCCAGCGGCTGATCATCGCCCGCCAGCTCGGCCTCCCCGTCTAGACCGTCCCACGGCCCCGTCGGGCGTCGAATCGACGTCGATTCGACGCCGAAGCGGGCGCGGGAGGCCGGAGGAGGCGCGCTGGTAGCGTCAACAGACATGTCTGCCCGCTCGGAAGGCGGTCGACTGCGGCGGACCTGGCCCCAGCGACTGCTCATCGTCTTCAACGTCTGCTGCATCACGGTGGCTCTGGTGGCTGCTGGGCTGGTGGCCTACGCCAAGGAGACGGTCGGGGAGATCCGCCGGGTCACGATCAGCGGGCCGGGCGTGACGCCGGTGGCTGATCTCGCTCCCGGTGCACCGCAGAACTTCCTCGTCGTCGGCGTCGACGACGCCTCCGGCCTGGCCGAGGATGATTCGGTGCGTGGTGGCCGCGACGAGGAGGTGGCCGGGCTGAGGTCCGACACCATCATGGTGGTCCGCATCGACCCGAAGGAGGAAGAGGCCCGCATCTTGTCGTTCCCCCGTGACCTGTGGGTCGACATCCCGGGCCAGGGTCGAAACAAGATCAACTCCGCTATTCAGTACGGCCCCGCCGCCGGGCCCGGCTTGTTGATCGACACGTTGAAGGCGAACTTCGACATCGAGGTGAACCACTACCTGCAGGTCGACTTCGCCGGGTTCAAGAACGTCGTGAACCAGATCGACGGCGTGCCGGTGTACCTGGCGAACCCGGTTCGAGACGGCAACTCCGGCCTCAACCAACCCGAGGCGGGTTGTGTGACGCTCGACGCTGACCAGTCCCTGGCCTACGTGCGGAGCCGGTTCCTGCAATACCAGGAGGACGGCCGCTGGCGCAAGGATCCGGCCGGAGACTTTGGACGGATCAGCCGCCAGCAGGACTTCACCCGACGGGTGCTCACGCGGGCCTTCGAGCGTGGCGCTCGCAACCCCGCCACCCTTCGGCGCATGGTCGAGAGCGGGGTCGCCACCATCGCGCTCGACGAGTACACGACCGCGGCCGACCTGCTCATCTTGGGCAGGACCTTTCGAGACTACGACCCCGTCGAGCTCGTCACCTACGCCCTGCCGGTCACCGATGCCGTGCGTGGCGGCGGTCAGATGGTGCTCGACCTGATCCCCGAAGGTGCGGAGCCCATCCTGGCTCTTTTTCGGGGCACCGGTTCAGGTGGCGGCAGCGCCACTGCGATCCTGCCCGGCAGCGTGACGGTGCGCGTCCTCAACGGTACCGGCCGAAAGAACCAGGGCGCCGACACCACCGACCAGTTCGCCGGGGTGGGCTTCAAGGTGCGTTCTCCGGGCAACGACACGGCCATGCGCTATGCCAAGACCGAGGTGCGCTACCGCCCGGGCGCCGAGGCCGAGGCCGTCTTGGTAGCCCGGTACCTCGGCACCCGGGGATCGCCGGTGCTGGTGCCCGACGACGAGGTCGCCGAGATCACCGTCGTCACCGGCGGCGACCTCCTCGCCGTGGTGACCGTGCCCCGGCCCACCGATCAGATCACCACGACCACCACGCCGCCCAGCGTGGCCACGACCACCACGACGGTGGCCGGCGACTCCGGATCCGGGGGCAGCCTGCCCGGCGCACCCGTCAGCCCAGGTCCCGTGGCCGAGCCCACCCCGAGGCCCGTCGATCCTGGCGTACCCGTCACCGAGCCGAAGGGGTACGTGCCCGGCACACCGCCCGACGGGACCTCCTGCGGTTGACGGGCACCAGTAGCGTGGCGCCGGTGGGAAGCAAGATCGCCGTCATCGGTACGGGATACGTGGGCCTCACCACGGGTGCCTGCCTGGCCCACCTCGGCCACACCGTCGTGTGCGCTGACATCGTCGAGGAGAAGGTCGTCGCCCTCAACCGCGGCGAGATCCCGATCCTCGAGGCCGGCCTCGACGACCTGGTCCGCGAGGGCCTGCGTTCCAACCAGCTGAGCTTCGTGGTGGGCGCAGCCAACGCGGTCGGCGGCGCAGAGTTCATCTACCTCTGCGTGCCCACGCCGCAGGGAGCGGACGGTTCGGCTGACCTGTCCTACATCCAGGAGGCCGCGGCGGAGATCGCACCGCACCTGATGTCCGAAGCCGTCGTCATCAACAAGTCGACGGTGCCGGTGGGGTCCACCCTCGTGGTCGAAGAAGCCCTGGGACGCAGCGACATCGCGGTGGTGTCCAACCCCGAGTTCTTGCGCGAGGGATCGGCTGTACACGACTTCCTCAACCCCGACCGGGTGGTCATCGGCGCCGACGACCAGGGCGCGGCCATCCGCGTCGCCGGGCTCTACCTGGGGCTGGCCGCGCCGCTGCAGGTGACCGATCCGGCGTCGGCCGAGACCATCAAGTACGCCTCGAACGCGTTCCTCGCCACCAAGATCAGCTTCGTGAACGCCATCGCTGCGGTGTGCGAGGCGGTGGGCGCGGACGTCAACGACGTGGTGCTGGGCATGGGCTACGACAAGCGCATCGGCAACGCTTTCCTTCGTCCTGGACCCGGGTGGGGAGGCAGCTGCTTCCCCAAGGACTCGCACGCTCTGGTCAAGATCGCCGAGGACGCCGGCTACGACTTCGGGCTGCTCAAGGGGGTCATCGACGTCAACGAGGACCAGTTCGAGCGGGTGGCCGACAAGGTCGAACGCATGGCTGGTGGCTCTGTCGACAACAAGGTGGTGGCGGTGTGGGGCCTCACGTTCAAGGCCCGTACTGACGACCTTCGGGATTCCCCGTCGTTGGAGATCATCCGCCGCCTGCGCGAACGCGGAGCGCGGGTCCAGGCCTACGACCCGTCGTCGCCGTCGCCGACCGACCCCCGACTCGAGGGCATCGACGTGGTGGCCGACCCCTACGCGGCGGTGGCCGGTGCCGAGGTGCTGGCCATCCTGACCGAGTGGGACGAGCTCAAGTGGCTCGACTTCGACAAGGTGGGCGAGGCCATGGCGGCCAAGCGGGTGGTGGACGGCCGCAACCTGGTGGACCGCACCGGGCTCGTTCGCCGAGGGTTTGCCTACGAGGGCATCGGCCGGTCCTGATGGGTCGGGTCGTCGTCACCGGCGGAGCGGGCTTCTTGGGTTCGCACCTGTGCCACCGGTTGTTGGACCGGGGCGACGAGGTGGTGTGCCTCGACAACCTGATCACCGGGGCGCTGTCGAACATCGCCGACCTGTTCGGCCGTCGCGGCTTCCAGTTCGTCGAGCACGACGTGAGCACCTACGTCTGGGTGCCGGGCGACGTCGACACCGTGTTGCACTTCGCCAGCCCGGCGTCGCCCGTCGACTTCGAGCGCATCCCCATCCAGATCCTCAAGGTCGGCAGCCTCGGCACCCACAACGCCCTCGGGTTGGCCAAGGCCAAGGGCGCCCGGTTCTTCCTGGCCTCCACCAGCGAGGTCTACGGCGACCCGCAGGTCCACCCCCAGCCCGAGAGCTACTGGGGTCACGTGAACCCCATCGGTCCTCGCGGTGTCTACGACGAGGCCAAGCGCTTCGCCGAAGCCATGACCATGGCCTACCAGCGCTACCACGGCCTAGACGTGCGCATCGTCCGGATCTTCAACACCTACGGGCCCCAGATGCGCCCCGACGACGGTCGGGCGGTGTCGAACTTCATCGTGGCTGCGTTGCAGGGCAAGCCCCTCACGGTCTACGGCGACGGCAACCAGACGCGAAGCTTCTGCTACGTCGACGACGAGGTGCGGGGCTTCCTGGCCCTGCTCGACTCCGACGTGATGGGTCCGACCAACATCGGCAACCCCCACGAGTACACGATCCTCGAGCTGGCCCAGGCGGTCGTCGAGATCACCGGCTCGTCGTCGGACATCATCCACCAACCGCGGCCGGTCGATGACCCGACCCAGCGCCGGCCCGACATCACCCGGGCCATCGCTGAGCTCGGCTGGCAGCCCGAGGTCGACCTCCGGGCCGGCATCGAGCGCACTGCGTCGTACTTCTCGCAGGTCCTCGAACTCGACTGAGCTAGCCCGTCGGGCAGGAGTCGGTGGTGAGGGGCTCGTCGTCCATGCGGGCCTTCAGCCAGTCCAGACCGTCACGGTAGGCGCCCGGCGCGGCACCCACGTGGTCCTCGCCGGCGGTGAGCACCCGCCGCTCTACTGCCTGGCCGAGGCCGCACATGCGCTGCACCAGGATGTCGCTGAGCGCGATCGGCACCGTGGAGTCGGCCGCAGAATGGATGACCAGGATGGGATCAGGGGTCTTGACCCGCCCGGGGTCGTTGGCCTCGGCGAGAGCGGGCCACGGGGGTTTGAGGTGGGCTCCGTCCTGCACGAGGTCGCTCTTGGCGACGTCGGACACGGCGCCGAACACGTCGCCGGTGCAGCCTTCGTCGACCGCGGAGAGCCGTTCCACACCGGTCGGGGTCAAGAAGGTGGAGGCCTCGGCCTCGGGATAGGCGGCGCCGAACCCGGCCACGATGAGGAACAAGAAGCCGGTTGGAGCACCGAGGAGGATGAGGCCCATCTCGGTGGCCGGCGCGCCGGCAAAGGTGCCGACCAGGTCGAGGTCGGGGGCCCACTCCTCTGCGACCTGGCCGGCCCACAGGGCACCATGACCGCCCTGGGAGTAACCCGCCACCGCGAGACGCTGGCCAGGGTCGGCGTTGGGCAGCTGGCCGGCGGCCAGGATGGCGTCGACCGCACTCCGCCCCTCGCTCTCGCCGACGAGGTACGGGTGGCGCCCCGGCGTGCCCAGCCCCTCGTAGTCGGTCACCGCCACCAGCCAGCCTTCGTCGGTCACCGAGGACGCCAGGCCCAGCTCGCCACCCGGCTCCTTCGACGGGGCGCACTCGTCGGCCACCCCGGTGGTGCCGTGGGCCACCGTGAGCAACGGCCGCCCGCCGGCTGGGGCGTCGCCCTCGGGCACCACCACGATGCCGGTCACCGCGATGGGGTCTCCCTCGAGCGACTCGGAGCGGTACATGACGCGGTAGGTCACCGCTCCGGCGACCGACGTCGGGCTGACCTCCTGGTAGCGGATGAGGGTGCCGTGCTCGCCCTCGGGCAGGGGATCGGGGACGGCGTAGAAGTCGCCCTCGGTGAGCTCGACGGGTCCGGGCTCGGTCGTGGTCGTCTCCTCATCCCCGCTGTCGGGAGCGGCCCCGGTGGCCGTGGTCGGCGAGGACGCGTCGCTGCCGGTGTCGCTGGTGCAGGCACCGGCGAGCAGGGCCAGCGCCAGGCCGACCGCAAGGAGCGGTCGGCGTCGCGGTCGTCGCTGCGTCGATCTCATCGCTGGGTCGATCTCATTTGTGCGGCTCCGGTCGGTCCTGGTCCTGACTGGTCCAGGATGGCATCCCACTGCGGCAACGTGGCGCGATCGCAGTAGGCCTCCTCGAACGCCCGGCGGGCGGCGGCGCTCAGTTGGTGGTGCCAGGCGCCGTCGTGGCGCAACCGGCGCACCGTCGCTGCGAGGCCGGTCACGTCACCGGTGCGGAGGCTCACGCCACACCCGAAGCGTCCGATGGCGGCGTCGACGTTGGATCCGGCGGGGCCGACGTAGACGATGGGCAGGCCGGCGGCCAGGTTGGCGTGGAGCTTGGACGGGCTCATCACGCCGAGGGCCTCGTCGGCCAACAAGATGAGCGCGCACCCGGCTCCCGCCATGACGGCGCCGGTCTCGTCCTTGCCCACGTACGGCCGCTGCACGATGCGACTCTCGGAGCCGCTCGCGGCGACGTGCTCGCCAAGCTGCCCCCAGCGGGCGCCACCCCCGACGAAGAGCCATGCGACATCGTCGGTGTCGTCGAGCTCCCGAGCGGCGGCCACCGTCGTCTCGATCCGGTGGCCGTAGCCGAGGTTGCCCAGGTAGAGGACCACGAACCGGTCGGTCAGTTCGGCGTCGGCGTAGCCGGCCCACGGCGTCGGTGCCGGCTCGTCGAACGGGTCGGGGAAGCCGGCGAGCGCCTCCCAGTTGGCGATGACGCTGACGGGTGGCCGGGTGCCGTCGTCGCTGGCATATCCGTTCACCAGCAGGCCCCGCATGGGCTCGTCGAGGGCCACGACGTGATCGAGGCGACGGAAGGCCCAACGGTTCACGACTCGCAGGACCGTCGAGATCACGCTTCCGCGTCGCAGGGCGGCGCGCGACCCGAGTCGCTCGATCACGTCCGGGTAGCAGTCCATCGACCACAGGACCACCCTCGTCCGACGGCGCAGGAGCTTGTGAGCCACGGCGCCGACAACAGCGAAGGGTGGCGTGGTGAGCGAGATCACCACGTCCTGGCGGGGGAGCAGGACCAGTCGCACCGTGGCACCGACCAGGAACGTGACGTAGTCGGCCAGCCGCCTGGTGATCGAGCCCTTGCCCAGCGCCGAGGTCCAGAGGCGGACGATCTCCACGTCGCTGTCGCCGGTCCCACCAAGCCCGGCGGGGTCGCCGGGGGTGTCCACGTAGCCCTCGCCGCCGGTGATGACGGTGACGCAGTGACCCTGGGCGGCGAGGTGCACGGCGAGCGAAGCGGTGAGCTGGGCCGTGGGCGGCATCTCGGGCGGGTAGTACTGGTTGACGAGCGTCACCCGCAGCGGGTTGGCTCGGCGAGCCGTAGCCCCGGGCCCCGGCGACGTCACGTCCGCAGCTTGGCGGCCGTGGCCCCGACCATCTCGTCGACGATCGCGTCGAGCGTCCACTCCCGGCGCCAGTCCGGATAGTGGCCGCGGAACTTGGCCATGTCGGTGTAGTAGCAGATGTGGTCACCGACCCGGTTGATGTCGTCGTAGGTGAGCACCGGCCGGGTGCCGCTGCGCTCGGCCACGGCGTCGACGCACTCCAGCAGGCTGGCGGCGTTGGCCTTCCCCCCGCCCAGGTTGTACACCTCGCCTGGTCGAGGGTCCTGGGCAAAGGCCCAGAAGGCACTGATCACGTCGGCCGAGTGGATCTGGTCGCGCACCTGCTTGCCGCCGTAGCCGAAGATCGTGTAGTCGCCCTCGGTGAGCGACTGGGCCACCAGGTACGACAAGAAGCCGTGGAGCTCCACGCCGGCGTGGTGCGGTCCGGTGAGGCACCCGCCTCGGAACGTCGCGGTGCGGAGGCCGAAGTAGCGGCCGTACTCCTGGGTGAGCACGTCGGCGGCGACCTTTGACGCACCGAAGAGCGAGTGCAGGGAGGCGTCGATCGACATGGTCTCGTCGATGCCCTCGGCGTCGGTGGCGTCGGCGTAGTCCCACCTGGTGTCCAGCTCCACCAGGGGGAGGCGGTTCGGGGTGTCGCCGTAGACCTTGTTGGTGCTGACCGTGATGAACACCGCTTCGGGGGCGTGACGACGGCAGGCCTCGAGCAGGTTGAGGGTGCCCACGGCGTTGGTATCGAAGTCGTCGAAGGGTCGGCTGGCGGCCAGGTCGTGACTGGGCTGGGCTGCGGCATGGATCACCAGCTCGTAGCCGCCGGCGGCAACGGTGGTGTCGACGCCGGCCCGGTCACGGATGTCGACGTCGAGATGGGTGTAGCTGGCGCAGGTGGCCTCGAGGCGCTGACGGTTCCAGGTGGTGTCCCCTCGGGGCCCGAAAAAGTCGGCCCGGCCGTTGTTGTCGATGCCGTCGACGGCGAACCCCAGACCGTCGAAGAAGGTCACCGCCTCGGAACCGACGAGCCCCGCCGAGCCGGTGACCAGGACCTTCACCGGGCCTCCCCGGGTCGGCACGAGGGTCGGGGCACGAGCGTCGATGCTACCGCCCACCACCCGGACCGGAGGGTCCCCTGAGGGGTCCGGCGGTCATCCGCAGGGTTCGGAGCGGCCACACTTGCCCCGTGACCGGGTCCACCACGCCGCTGCACGTGGGCGTGAACCTGCTCTGGCTGGTGCCCGGGGTGGTCGGCGGCACCGAGGAGTACACCACCCGGCTGTTGCGGGCGCTCCACGCCGCTCGCCCTCCCGACCTGCGGCTCACCCTGTTCGCCCTCACCCCGTTCACCGAAGCTCATCCCGACCTGGCGGAGGCGTTCGCCACGGTCGCACTCGACCTCGACGGTCGCTCGAGACCGCAGCGCGTGGCAGCCGAAGCGACGTGGCTGGCTCACGAAGCGCGCCGCCTCGGCGTCGACCTGCTCCACCATGCCGGCGGGGTGGTCCCGCCGGGCCCGGCGATCGGGCGGATGGCTTCGGTCCTGACCGTCCACGACCTGCAACCGCTGCTGGTGCCGGAGAACTTCTCGGCGGCCCGGCGTCGCTGGATCGCCATGATGTTGCCGCGTTCGGCGGCCCGGGCGCGAGTGGTGCTGACCCCGTCCGACCCGTCTTCGGCGTCGGTCGTCGAGCACCTCCACGTTCCGGCCGAACGGGTGGTGACCGTGCCCCACGGCGTGGAACCGCCGCCGATGGTCGACCCCGACCGCCTCGACGACGTCCGCCGTCGGTACCGCCTCGGCGGGCGGACGATCCTCTATCCCGCCATCACCTATCCCCACAAGGACCACGCCACGCTGGTGAGGGCGTTTGCCCAGTTGGCTGCCGACCGTCGCGACCTCACGCTCGTGCTCACCGGGGGGCCCGGTCCGGCGGAGGGCGAGCTGGCTGCGACGGTCCGGGCGTCGGGCGTGGGCGACCAGGTCCGGCGGACCGGCCGCATCCCGTGGTCCGACCTCGACGCGCTCTTCGCCCTGGCGACGGTGGTGGCGGTGCCCAGTCGGTTCGAGGGGTTCGGCGCACCGGCGCTGGAGGCCATGGCCGCCGGCGCGCCCCTGGTGGCGTGCGACGCCACCGCCCTCCCATGGGTGGTGGGCGATGGTGGCCTGCTGGTGCCGCCCGGCGACGTGGGGGCCTGGACCGCGGCGTTGGCTGCGGTCATCGACCACCCTGACGAGCAGGCCCGCCTGGCCGCAGCGGGTCGCAGCCGGGCGGCCACCTTCAGCTGGGAGCGGGCCGCAGCTGCGCTGACCGACGGGTACCGCCTGGCCGCGACGCTGGTCCCGTCCCGCCGACGCTGAGGGCACAGGGAGCCCGGTGACTCGGGGCGGGGACCTGTCGCCAAGTAGCGTCGGCGGCCATGGCAACGTCCTCCTCGGCCAAGAAGGTCGCCCGCGTCGCCGCCAGGAGCGGCGGCGGATCGAGCGCCAACAAGCAGGCCAACTGGCTGTTCCCGGTGGCGATCGGGCTCATCGTGGTCCTGGGCATCGGTGTGGTGGTCTACGCCCGGGCCGAGAACGGGGGCGGCAGCGGCAACACCATCGCCCCCCGGGCGCGTCTCTCCGAGGGCGAGGCGTTCGACCACTGGCACGCCGCCTTTGCCGTCAACGTCTGTGGCAAGGAGCTGCCTCCGCCCAGCGATGCCATCGAGGACATCTCGGGCATCCACACGCACGGCGACGGGCTGGTCCACATCCACCCGTTCACCACGCGAGCGTCGGGCAGGAACGCCACCATGAAGCGCTTCTTCGACCAGATCGGCCTCGAGGTCACCGACGCCGGGTTCGAGGGCGTCGACGGCAAGGTCTACAAGGAGGGCGAGACGGAGTGTGGGGGCAAGCCCGGCGAGCTGGTGCTGGCCCACTGGGACGACGCCCGGACGGCGGCCAGCGCAGCGCCCGACGACGTGACCCGCAGCGACTTCTCCAAGGTGCGCTTCAGCGAGAACTACGGCGCCTACACCCTGGCCTACGAGGTCGAGGGCACCGAGGACATCCCCCCGCCGTCCTCGTCGGCCGAGATCGTGGAGCTGGGCGGGCGCGACGGTGGGACCACCGAGAGCGAGGCTCCCGAACCCGGTGCCACTCCGGGCGAGCCGTCGGAGTCCGTCCCGTCCGAACCGGTGGCCACGGACCCGGCCGTCGAGGATCCAACGGCCACCACCGCGCCGGCGGCGAGCGACACCACCGTCACCACCGCGGCGGCCGGCGGGTGAAGGCGGTCGTCCTGGTCGGCGGCTTCGGTACCAGGCTCCGGCCACTCACCCTGACCACCCCCAAGCAGATGCTGCCGATCCTGCATCGACCCATGATCGAGCACGTGCTCGAACACCTGGCGTCGCACGGGATCGACGAATCGGTGCTGTCGATGGGTTACCGGCCCGATGCCTTTGTCGACGCCTACCCCGACCACGTGTGCGCCGGGGTGAGGGTCCACTACGCCATCGAGCCCGAACCGCTCGACACCGCCGGTGCCATCCGCTTCGCCGCCCGCCACGCCGGCATCGCCGAGCAGTTCCTGGTGGTCAACGGTGACGTGCTCACCGACTTGGACCTGGGCGCTCTGCGGGCGTTCCACGCCGAGCACGGTGGAGAGGGCACCGTCGCCCTCCACCAGGTGGAGGATCCCTCTGCGTTCGGTGTGGTCCCCACCGATGTCGATGGGAGGGTCACCGCGTTCGTGGAGAAGCCAGCCCGTGACGAAGCGCCCACCGACTTGATCAACGCCGGCACCTACGTGCTCGAAGCGCCGGTGCTCGACCGGATCGCCGACGGCCGGAAGGTATCGATCGAACGCGAGGTCTTTCCGGCCATGGTCGCCGAGGGCGCGCTCTTCGCCATGGCCGGAGACACCTACTGGATCGATACCGGCACGCCCACCAAGTACCTGCAGGCTCAGATGGACCTGCTGCGGGGGCTCCGGGGTGAGCCCGCCGTCGGCATCCACCCTTCGGCTGAGATCGCCGTCGACGCCGAGGTCGCCCGATCGGTGATCGGTGAAGGAGCCGTGATCCAGACCGGCGCCACGGTCCGCGGCTCAGTGGTGATGGCAGGGGCCCGCGTGGGATCCGGCGCGGTGGTCGAGCGGGCCATCGTCGGCCGTCGTGCCGTGGTGGGCGCAGGCGCCAGGGTCGACGACGTGGCGGTGCTGGGCGACGATGCCACCGTCGGCCCCGGGCTCCGGGTCTCCGGCGGCTCGGTCGGCGTCGGCGAGCGCCTCGAGTCCGGTGCCCGCGAGGTCGACCTTCGCGAGGTCGCCACTCGCGAGGCCGGGTCGCTCGAGGTCGGTCGGCCCGGCACGGAGGGCCGGTAGCCGTGCGCGCCCTGGTCACCGGCGGTGCCGGCTTCATCGGTTCCACGCTCGTGGACCGGCTGCTGGCCGAAGGCCACGAGGTCGACGTCGTCGATGACCTCTCCTCCGGTTCGTTGGCCAACCTGGCCGACGCCCGGTCGAACCCGGACCACCCCTTCACCCTGCACCGTCTCGACATCCGAGACGCGTCGGTGGCCGATCTCATCGAGCACCGCCATCCCGATGTCGTCTACCACCTGGCGGCGCAGATCGACGTGCGCACCTCGGTGGCCGACCCTGTCCTCGACGCCATGATCAACGTCATCGGCAGCCTGCACGTGCTCGAAGGAGCTCGCCGGGCCGGCACCCGCAAGGTGGTGTTCGCATCGAGCGGTGGGACGATCTACGGGGCACCCGACGGTGATGACCTCCCGGTCAAGGAGTCATATCCCCAACAGCCGATCTCGCCCTACGGAGTGGCCAAGAAGGTGGTGGGCGACTACCTCCACGCCTACCGAGAGCTCCACGACCTGGAGTTCACCGCCCTGGCCCTGGCCAACGTCTACGGGCCCCGGCAGGACCCGCACGGCGAGGCCGGGGTGGTGGCCATCTTCGCCGGGCGGCTGCTCTCGGGCGAGGGCTGCACCATCTTCGGCGACGGCGAGCAGACCCGCGACTACGTGTTCGTCGACGACGTGGTCGACGCCTTCGTCCGCGCCGCGGACAAGGGCGGTGGCCTGGTCCTCAACGTCGGCACCGGCGTCGAGACCTCGGTCAACGACCTCTACGCCACCATGGCCCAGGTGGCATCGGTGGACCGCGCCGCCGAGCTGGCGCCGGCTCGTGGTGGCGAGGTGCCCCGTTCCGCGCTCGACGCCGACCGGGCCGCCATCCACCTCGGGTGGAAGCCATGGACCGACCTGGCCACCGGCAGCAGTGCGGTGCTCGACTACTTCCGCACCCGCGCCCCCTCCTGAACAGCCGGGCTAGCGGAACAGGTCCTCGCTGGGATGGCGGACGATCTCGTCGTGGACGTTCCCGGTCCGGAACCAGGCCCCATCGACGCCCCGGATGACCGCCACCGGGAGCCCGGCGACCTTGCCCATGACGAGGTCGGCGGCGCCAGCCAGTTCGTCGACTACGGCCACCTCCGTCACCTGGAGCTGGCGACCCTGGCTGTCGGCGGTACCGCGGTGGTCCACGATGGCGCCGATGCCGGCGCAGCCGATGGCGACATCGGTGAGACCCTGTCGCCAGGGGCGGCCGAACGTGTCGCTGACGATCACCGCCACCTCGACGCCGGCCCGGGCCCGGACGCCGTCGCGGATCCGCCGGGCCGACCGGTCGCTGTCGACGGGCAACAGGGCCGCCCAGCCCCGCTCCACGTTCGACAGGTCGATGCCGGCGTTGGCGCACACGAAGCCGTGCCGGGTCTCGGAGATCACCAGGTCCCCCCGACGCCGCAGCACCCGCACCGTCTCTCGTTCCACCAGAGCCTTGTGGCCGACCGGGTCATCGGGGTCGACGGCCTCGAGCATGCCCTCCGCCTTGGACACCACCTTCTGGGTCACCACCACGACATCGCCGTCCACCAGCCCGTCGTGGTGCTCGGCCGCCGCCGCGGCGATGATCCCGGCCAGGTCGTCGCCCGGTCGGATCTCACCGATCCCGGTGAGGCCGAAGATCCGCAGCTCAGCTGCTGGGACGCTCACCCGGCCAGCACCGTGCGGGCCAGGTCCTCGGCTAGCTCCGGTGTGCGCATCACGGTGGGGGCCACCAAGGGGCGGATGCCCTCAGCGGCCACCGCCCCGGCCAGGTCGGCGTCGGCCTCGTCGATCACCAGCACCGTCGCCAGCGGTGCGTACCACCGGGCGATGCCGACCACGGTGGCCTCGTGACCCAGCTCCTTCATCAGCCGGGCCGCCGGCCCCTTGAGGGCCGCGCCGGCCACGATGGGGGACACGGCAACGGTGTCGGCCCGCCGGGCCGCCAGCGCCGAACGGACGCCGGGCACGGCCAGGACCGGGTCGATCGACACCACCGGGTTCGACGGTGCGATCACCACCCGGCCGGCTGTGTCCAACGCGTCCAGCACCCCGGGGCCAGGCCGGCACGAGGCGGCGCCGTCGAAGCGGATGGCCCGCACGGCAACGGCGTGGCGACGCTGGACGAAGTACTCCTGGAAGCTCACCTCGACCCCGTCGTCCGCACCGTCGCCGTCAAGGGTGACCATGGTGCGGAGGCGGTCGTCGGTGGCCGGGAGCAGCCGCAGTCCGAGCCCCCATGCGGCGACGATCTCGGCGGTGACGGTCGACAACGGAGCGCCGTCGACGGAACGCTGCGTCCGGTAGAGGTGGGTGCCCAGGTCGCGATCACCGAGCCCGAACCACGAGACCCCGCCGTAGCGGCGCACCGACTCCATGGCCTGCCAGCTCTCGTCGCGCAGGCCCCATCCGGTGTCCGGGTTGATCTCACCGGCCAGTGTGTAGGTGATGGTGTCGAGGTCCGGGCTGATCCGCAGCCCGTGCAGCTCCAAGTCGTCGCCCACGTTGACCACTGCGGCGACCGAAGCCGGCGACACCACGGCCACCAGCCCGGCCAGCAGCCTTGCCGCCCCCACCCCGCCAGCCAGGACCACGATGTCGGACGACCCAGCCACTGCCTGACCCTACCGGCGGCCATGGTCGCCGACGGGAGCCCTCCGGTTCCTCACCACGAGCAGCTCCACGCCCCCGGCCTCGTGCCGGGGCAACCCCCTGGACCACGAAGCAATCAACCGGGGGGTTGGCGCTCCTGGCGAGACCAGGGTCACCCCACCCCTCATGAGCTTCCTGCGCTCCTGCCGGTAAGACTGCTGCGGGCCGACCGGGCGTCGGTCAGCCGGTGTCGACTCAGCGGGAAAGGCCCTTGAGATCGCCGTTCAGGAGGGCCATGTCGGCGTCGACCATCATGGTGACCAGGTCGGGGAACGGGGTGGTGGGCGTCCAGCCCAGGCACTGCGTGGCCTTGTCGTGGGTGCCCACCAGGAGGTCGACCTCGGCGGGACGGAAGAACTTCTCGTCGACCTTGACGTACTGCTCCCAGTCGAGGTCCACCCGCCCGAACGCCAGCTCGCAGAACGAGCGCACGGTGTTGGTCTCGCCGGTGGAGACCACGTAGTCGTCGGGCCCGTCCTGTTGGAGCATCAACCACATGGCCTCCACGTAGTCACCGGCGAAGCCCCAGTCGCGCTGGGCGTCGAGGTTGCCCAGGCGGAGCTCGTCGGCCATGCCCAGCTTGATCTTGGCCACCGTGTTGGAGATCTTGCGGGTCACGAACTCCAAGCCGCGACGCGGGCTTTCGTGGTTGAACAAGATGCCGGAACTGGCGTGGAGGTCGTAGCTCTCGCGGTAGTTGATCGTCATCCAGTGGCCGTAGACCTTGGCCACGCCATAGGGCGAGCGCGGGTAGAGCGGTGTGTCCTCGGCCTGGGGAACGGCCTGGACCTTGCCGAACATCTCGCTCGACGATGCTTGGTAGAAGCGGATGGCCGGGTCGACCAGGCGGATGGCGTCGAGGATCCGGGTGACGCCGAGACCGGTGATCTCGCCGGTGAGCACGGGCTGGCTGAAGCTGGTCTGCACGAACGACTGGGCGGCCAGGTTGTACACCTCCTGGGGCCGGTGCTCCTGGAGGATGTGGATCATGGAGACCTCGTCGAGGAGGTCACCGGGCACGAACGTGATCTGGTCCTGGATGTGGGCGATGCGCTCGAAGTTCACCGTCGAGGACCGGCGCACCATGCCGATCACCTCGTAACCCTTGGTGAGCAGCAGTTCTGCCAGGTAGGAGCCGTCCTGGCCGGTGATGCCGGTGATGAGCGCACGCTTGGTCATGGGTACCGTTGTACCTGCCGCCGGTCCGCCCGTCTGCCAACTGGGTTGGCACGATCGACCGGTGGAGCGAGGGTCCGAAGACCGCAGGGAGCGCAGCAGGCTGTGGACACGTGGGAACCGGAACCGACGTGGCCCGGTGCGCCCCGCGGTCCCGGGTCGCTGGGACGCCGCATCGCGGTGCTGCGGGCCGAGCGGGGCTGGACCCAGCAGCACCTGGCCGATCGCCTCGGCATCTCGCGAGTGGCCGTCTCGCACCTGGAGACCGACCTCAACACCCCGTCGGAGCGCACCGTGGCCATGCTGGCCGGCCTGTACCGCATGGAGCCCCACGACCTGGTGGCTGCCACGTCGTACCCGGTGGCCAAGTCCGACCGTCTGCCCCTGGTGGTCACCCGTTGGACCGAGGTGGAGCACCAACTGGCTCTGCTTGAACGGGACCTCTGGTGGCTCGATGGTGGGAGCGGGGCCGTTGACCGATCGATGACCGAGGAGGTCCTGGGGCAGTGGGAGGTCACCCTGACCAAGCTGGCCGACCGCGTGCTCGACCCGGCCGACGTGGCCGCCGTGGCCGAGGCCCGCCGCACCGTCGCCGATCGTCGCAGGCCTCCGGCCGGGTAGGCGGGCCCGCCCGCAGCCGCGCTCCGTCGACCCTCAGGCACGGACATGGCAGGTTGATCGAACAGACGTTCGATGGCAGGGTGAGCGGATGGGATGGCGCAACCCGCCGGTGCCGTGGTCGGAGGTCCACAGGCGGCTCAGCGACCATCCTGGCGCGCCGGTCGACCCTGCCACCTGGTCCAACGGTGGCGACGGGTACGAGCACGAACGCGAAGGCCGACCCACCCGGTCAGTTGGGCCGGGCCCATCCGTCGACACCGAGCTCCCGGACGTCCCCGAGTGGGCCGACGGGGGCGACAGCCCGGCGTGGTCCCGCAAGCGCGCTGCCTACGAACCGCCCACCGACCTCACCCGGCGAGCCGGTCATGCAGCTGGCGTCACGCCGTACGCCGAGCTGCACTGCCACTCGAACTTCAGCTTCGGCGACGGGGCGTCGCACCCCGAGGAGCTGGTCGAGGAGGCGGCCCGGCTGGGGCTGGAGGCACTGGCCGTCACCGATCACGACGGCTTCTACGGGGTGGTCCGCTTCGCCGAGGCGGCCCGGGCGGTGGGCCTGCCGACGGTGTTCGGCGCCGAGCTCACCCTCGACGGACCGGTGCTCGCACCCATGGGCGAGCCCGACCCGCCCGGTGAGCACCTGGTCCTGCTGGCTCGCAGCCCGGCGGGGTACGCCTCGCTGGCCGGGGCGATCAGCACCGCTCAGCTGGCCGGCCAGAAGGGGGCACCCCGGATCGGGTTGGGTCCGCTGGCCGAGCTGGAGTCGGGCATGTGGGCGGTGCTCACCGGCTGCCGCAAGGGTCCGCTGGCCGTGGCGTTGGAGCGCGAAGGCCCGGCGGCGGCGGGACGGGCCCTGGACCGGTTGGTCGACGCCTTTGGGACCGACCACGTCCACGTCGAGCTCTGGGACCACGGCGATCCACTCGACGGTGCCCGCAACGACGCCCTGGCCGCCCTGGCCGTGCGTCGGGGCGTGGGTCTGCTGGCCACCAACAACGTGCACTACGCGGTGCCGTCCCGGCGGCGCCTGGCTACCGCGCTCGCGGCGGTGCGGTCCCGGCGCAGCCTGGCCGACGTCGACGGCTGGCTCCCTGGCGGCGGTGGCGCCCACCTGCGCTCGGGGGCCGAGCAGGCCCGTCGCTTCGCCCGCTACCCCGGCGTGACCGACGCCGCCGCCGAACTGGGGCGGGCCTGTGCCTTCGACCTGCGGCTGGTGGCCCCCGACCTGCCGCCGTACCCGTGCCCCGACGGGCTCGATGAGATGGCGTTCCTGCGCCGACTGGTGGAGGAGGGTGCCGGCCGCCGGGACCGCTACGGGCCCCGTCCCACCGACGGTCCGGGCACCGCCGGCGAGGTCAGCGGCGACTCCTTCGGGGCCCGGGCCTGGCGCCAGATCGACCACGAGCTCACCGTCATCGAGGCGCTGGGGTTCCCCGGTTACTTCCTGATCGTGTGGGACATCGTGCGGTTCTGCGAACGCAGTGACATCTACTGCCAGGGGCGGGGGTCGGCGGCCAACAGCGCGGCCTGCTACGCCCTCGGCGTCACCAAGGCCGATGCGGTGAAGCTGGGCCTGCTTTTCGAGCGGTTCTTGTCGCCCGAACGAGACGGTCCGCCCGACATCGACCTCGACATCGAGAGCGGCCGCCGCGAGGAGGTCATCCAGTACGTCTACGGGCGTTACGGCCGCCACCACGCCGCCCAGGTGGCCAACGTCATCACCTACCGGTCCCGCTCCGCGGTGCGCGACATGGCCAAGGCACTGGGCGCCGACCCCGGCCAGCAGGACGCCTGGTCCAAGCAGCTCGACCCCTGGAAGGGCGTCCGGGGAAACCTCGAAGGGGGAGCGGCGCCGGTCGCCCAACCGATCGCCCCCACGCCCGGCTCACCTGTGTCGACAGAGGTCCGGCGGCCCCGTCGCCCGGGCTGGGTCGACGAGCGCCCGGGTGCGGCGGCCGTCCCCGCCGGCCCACCGGGGATCTTCGACCATCCCGACGACCTGGCCGCCACGCCCGGCGTCACCCAGCGGCGCACGATCTCGGTGTCACCCCACGAGTCGGCCGACAACCCCGGCGGCGGGCCGGGCCCTGGCGTCAAGCCCCGTCGGGGCACGGCCCACCAGCGGGTGCAGCAGGCGCTGCCCCCGGGCCTGCCCACACCCAGCGGCGACCAGAGCGGCGGCGTGGGGTTCGCCATCCCGGGGGCCGGGCTCGACCACGACATCCCCATCGACGTGTTGGAGCTGGCTGCCGAAGTGGAGCACTTCCCCCGCCACCTCGGCATCCACTCGGGCGGCATGGTCATCTGCGACCGGCCGGTCATCGAGGTGTGCCCGGTGGAGTGGGGGCGCATGGAGAACCGCAGCGTCCTGCAGTGGGACAAGGACGACTGCGCGGCGGCCGGCCTGGTGAAGTTCGACCTCCTGGGCCTGGGCATGCTCACCGCCCTGCACCACATGGTCGACCTGGTGCACGCCCACACCGGGACCAAGGTCGACCTGGCCACCATCGCCCAGGACGACGCCGTCTACGACATGTTGTGCAAGGCGGACTCCATCGGGGTGTTCCAGGTGGAGTCCCGGGCCCAGATGGCCACCCTGCCCCGCCTGCGCCCCCGGGTCTTCTACGACCTGGTGGTGGAGGTGGCGCTCATCCGCCCCGGTCCCATCCAGGGCGGTTCGGTCCACCCCTACATCCGTCGCCGCAACGGCCAGGAGCCCGTCACCTACCTCCACCCGTTGCTGGAGCCGTCGCTGCGCAAGACCCTGGGCATCCCGTTGTTCCAGGAACAGCTGATGCAGATGGCCATCGACGTGGCCGGGTTCTCCCCGGGCGAGGCCGATCAGCTCCGCCAGGCCATGGGATCGAAGCGCTCCACCGAGCGTATGGAACGGATCCGGGGTCGGCTCCACGAGGGGATGGCCGAACGGGGGATCACCGGCCCGGTGGCCGACGAGATCTACGCCAAGCTGGCCGCCTTTGCCAACTTCGGCTTCCCCGAGAGCCACTCGGTGAGCTTCGCCTACCTCGTCTACTCGTCGGCCTGGTTCAAGCTCCACCACCCCGCCGCCTTCTGCGCCGGGCTGCTCAACGCCCAACCGATGGGCTTCTACTCGCCGCACACCCTGGTGCAGGACGCCCGCCGCCACGGCGTGGAGGTCCGCACGCCCGACATCAACGCCTCGGCCGCCGACGCCACCCTGGAACCGTGCGAGGGGAGTGCCGGCGGGCTGGCCATCCGCCTCGGCATCGGCGCGGTCCGTGGCATCGGCGGCGACCTGGCCGAGCGCATCGCCGACGGCCGCCCCTACCCCCACATGGAGGCGGTGGCCCGCCACGGCGACCTCACCCTCACCCAGCTCGAAGCCCTGGCCACCGCCGGCGCCTTTGCCTCCCTCCCCGCTGCCCCCGATCCGCCCCCCACACCCGAAACCAGGCCGATTCCTGTCGATCCTGGTCGGATAGCGCCCGAAATCGACAGGAATGGTGACGCCTGTTCTCCCGCCGACGCCGACGCCGACGAACCGATGGACCGGCGGCAGGCCATCTGGACGGCGGGGGCAGTGGCCCAGGGGGCGGCTGACCGCCTGGCCGGGATCGTCACCGGGGCCCGGGCACCCGCGCTGCCGGGCATGGACGAGCGCGAGGAGTCGATCGCCGACCTGTGGGCCACCGGCATCTCACCCGACGGCCACCCCACCCGGTTCCTGCGCGACGAGTTGTGCCGGCTCGGGGTGGTGCCGGCGGCCGAGCTGGGCGGCCGTCCCGACCGCAGCCGCGTGCTGGTGGGCGGCGTGGTCACCCACCGCCAGCGGCCGGCCACCGCTGGAGGCACCACCTTCTTGAACCTGGAGGACGAGACCGGCCTGGTCAACGTGGTGGTGTCGAAGGGGTGCTGGGTCCACCACCGCAGGGTGGTCCAGAGCGCTCCTGCTCTGCTGGTCCGAGGCCGCCTGGAGACCGCCGAGGGCGTGGTCAACGTGATCGCCGAGACGATCTCGCTCCTCCCGCTCACCGCCACCGTCCCCTCACGCGACTTCCGCTGAACCCAGCTGCGAGCATGGCCATTATGACCCCGGCCGCCCCCGCCGCCCCAGCTCCTCCCTCCGATGAGATGGGCCGAGCGGCAGCCGAGGTGCTGGCCGAACTGGCCGGCCCTGACGCCGTCCTGCGGCCCGACCAGCTCGCCGCCATCGACGCCCTGGTCACCCACCACCAGCGGGTGCTGCTGGTGCAGGCCACCGGGTGGGGCAAGTCGGCGGTGTACTGGATCGCCACCCGCCTGCTCCGGGCCGGCGGCGCCGGCCCCACCCTGGTGGTGTCGCCCCTGCTGGCCCTCATGCGCAACCAGGTGGCAGCTGCCCAGAAGGCCGGCATCCGGGCCGCCACCATCAACTCGGCCAACCTCGACGACTGGCACGAGATCGAGGCCCGGATCCGAGCCGACGACGTCGACGTGCTGCTCATCTCGCCCGAGCGGCTGAACAACCCCCGGTTCCGTGCCGACGTGCTGCCGTCGCTGGCCGCCACCGTCGGCCTGCTGGTGATCGACGAGGCCCACTGCATCTCCGACTGGGGCCACGACTTCCGACCCGACTACCGCCGCATCGCCGACGTGCTCGCCGGCCTGGCACCAGGGGTGCCGGTGCTGGCCGCCACGGCCACGGCCAACGCCCGGGTAGAGGCCGACGTGGCCAGCCAGATCGGTGCCGCCACCCGCACGTTTCGGGGCTCGCTGGACCGGCCGTCGTTGCACCTCTCGGTGGCCCACGTGCCCACTGCCGCCGAGCAGTTGGCCTGGCTCGATGCCTGGACCGACGCCCACGCTGGCCCCGGCCTCGTCTACTGCCTGACCGTGTCCGAGACCGAACGGGTGGCCGGCCACCTGATCGACCGGGACGTGGCTGCGGCGGCCTACACGGGGTCTACCCCGGCGCCCGAGCGCGAGCGGATCGAGGCCGGCCTCGACGACGGCACGCTGGCCTGCGTGGTGGCCACATCGGCGCTGGGCATGGGGTACGACAACCCCCTGCTGGCCTACGTGATCCACCTGGGTTCGCCCTCGTCGCCCATCGCCTACTACCAGCAGGTCGGACGAGCCGGGCGGGGTCGGGTCGACGCCGAGGTGGTGCTGGTGCCCACTCGCACCCAGGGCGACATCTGGGCCTACTTCGCGTCCACCGCCATGCCGCCGAAGGAGACGGTGGAATCGGTCCTGCAGGCGCTGCGGGCCAACGGCCCCAGCACCGTCATGGAGCTGGAGTCGATGGTGAACCTCCGGCGAGGACGGCTGGAAGCGCTGCTCAAGGTGCTCGACGTGGACGGGTCGGTGGACCGCCAGGGCTCCTCGTGGTCCGCCACCGGGTCGGCGTGGGTCTACGACGAGGAGCGCTACATCCAGCTGGCCGCCGCCCGGGCCGCGGAGCAGGAGGCCATGCGGGCCTACCAGCGCACCACGGGATGCCGACTCCGGTTCCTGCGCGACGAGCTCGACGACCCCCAGGCTGGCGACTGCGGTCGTTGCGACAACTGCACCGGCATCCGGGTGGACCAGGCGGTCGACCGCGATGCGGTGGCTCGGGCCCAGCAGTTCCTGCGGGGCGCCGAGGTACCCATCGAGCCCCGCAAGCAGTGGCCCCGAGGCCTCGCCGGCCGAACGGGCAACATCAAACCGGATCTCCGGGCCGAGGAGGGGAGGGCGCTCGCCTTCGGCACCGACCCCGGCTGGTCCGAGGAGCTGGCCCCGCTCTTCGCCGCCCCCGACGCAGCACCCATCGGCGAGCTCGTTCGCGGCGTGGCTGCCGCCCTCAAGGTGTGGCCATGGGGACGGCGGCCGACCTGGGTCACCTGGGTCCCGACGCGCACCCGCCCCCTGCTGGTGGAGGGACTGGCCGTCCGCCTGGCCGAGATGGGGAAGATGGAGCTGGTCGATGCCGTCACCCGGGTCCGGCTCGACGCCGAGCCGCAGGCACGCATGGAGAACTCGGCCACCCAGGCCGCCAACGTGATCGACGCGTTCCGCTTCGGTCGCTCCGACGGCCAGCCGCTCCCGCTCGGACCGGGCCTGGTGGTCGACGACACCCTCCGCTCGGGCTGGACGATGACCGTGATCGCCGAGGGCCTGCGCGTGGAGGGCTCCGGTCCGATCCTCCCATTCGTCCTCTGGCGCCGCCCTTGAAGGCCCTACGTTGACCCGATGCCGGTGCGCTGCGTGGCCTTTGACGCCGACGACACGTTGTGGGACTTCACCACGGCCATGCACGAAGCCGTCGACCTGGCCATCGAGACCGTGCGGGGAACGCGTCCCGAGGTGGCCGACCGGCTGCGGCGCGATGACCTGGTGGCCCGCTGGGACCTGCTCCACGAGGCGTACATCGCCGACCGGCCACCCGGCAGCCGCATCGCAGAGCTCCGAGCCCGCTCCTTCGCCTTGGCGCTGGCCGACCTCGGGGTCGACGACGAACCGCTGGTGCAGGAGATGTCCGAGGCCTACGTGGCCCACCGCCACGGCGGCATCGGGCTCTTCGACGGCACCTCCGACGTCTTGGCGCAGCTGGCCCAACGGTACGTGCTCGGCCTGGTCACCAACGGCAACACCGACGCCGACCGGGGCGGACTTCCGGGCCGCTTCGCCTTCCGCCTCGCAGCCGACGAACTGGGGATCCGCAAGCCGGATCCGCGCATCTTCGCCATGGCCGCGGTCGCCGCCGAGTGCCACCCGAGCGAGCTGGTCTACGTCGGCGACCACCCGGCGATGGACGTGGCCGCGCCGCAGGCGGCCGGGTGTCGCGGGGTGTGGCTGAACCGCGCCGACGTGGACTGCCCGGCAGGCATCGCGCCCGACGCCGCCATTGCGGACCTGACCGAGCTGCCTGCGGTGCTGGCCCGCTTCGACGAGGAGGAGGCGGCGACCGCCGCGGAGGTCGGCGTCGGTCCGCACCCGGACCCGTGGCCCGACGATCCCCGACTCGACCCTGCGCTGCTGGCCGGCGGCGATCGGCGGAACGTGGTGGACCGGTACCGGTACTGGAGCGAGGAGGCGATCGTGGCCGACCTCGACACCCGCCGCCACCCGTTCCACGTCGCCATCGAGAACTGGCGCCACGACCGCAACATCGGTGCCGTGGTCCGCAACGCCAACGCCTTTGGCGCCGCCGGCGTGCACATCGTCGGCCGTCGTCGCTGGAACCGCCGTGGGGCCATGGCCACCGACCGCTACCTCCGTGTGCACCACCACGACACGATGGAGGTGTTCGCCGAATGGGCGGCGGGGGAGGGACTGGCGGTGGTCGGCATCGACAACGTCGGCGGCGCCGTGCCGCTCGAGACCGCCCAGCTGCCGGAACGGTGCGTCCTCCTCTTGGGCCAGGAGGGTCCTGGCCTGTCCGCCGCGGCCGTGGCCGCATCGACGATGGTGTGCGCCATCGCCCAGTTCGGCTCCACCCGCTCGGTCAACGCCGGCGTGGCCTCGGGCATCGCCATGTACGCCTGGACCCGCACCCACCTCGCCAGTGCCGGCGCGGCTGGTTGGTCAACCGCCCCGGTGGCTCCCTAGGTTCTGGCCCGTGGCCAACAAGCGCGACAGCACCAGTCAGCGGCGAGCGCGGGAGAACCGGGCCCGTCGCGCCGCGCTCGAGGCCCGCACCGGGGGGGCCGCTCCGGCCCGTCCCTCCCGGGTGGCGCCGTCGACCGCCGAGAAGCTGAAGAAGACCGTTTCCACCCAGGGCACGGCGACTGGCACCGACGCCACGGCCACGACCGGGGCCGCCGAGACCGGCGGCAAGGCCCGACGGCCGCGACCCGCTCGACCGGGAGATGTGCCGGTCGACGTGGCCAGTCTCGAAGGCCGCTGGCCCTCGCGGGTGATGCGCGTGCCGGGAGGCACCCAGGCCCTCTTCGCGGGCGTCATGGCCGTCGCCGCCAGCGCGCTGATGACCTTCACCAAGACGTTCGTCGCCGAGCGCGACATCGGTGTCGAGGGGGCTCAGCCGTCCCAGACCCTCTTCGAGCGTTACGACCTCACCGTCGCCCTGCCAGTGGTGGCGGTGCCGCTGCTGGTCTCGGCCGCCGCGGTGGGCTTCTCGCTGCGCCCGGAGCGCCGCCGGATCTGGTTGGGTGCGGCCGTCGTGCTGGGCCTCGGCTTCGGCGTGGCCCTCCAGCTCCTCCTCTACCTGTTCGTGGCCGCCTTCTTCGGGTACGCCTGCTACCGCTCGGCCAGGGTCGAGGGGCGCAACGAGCCGTTGTTGACCTCGCTCCGGCGACGACGCCGGTCCGATGGTGAGACGGGAGACGCTCCCCCAGCTGACGCCGACGCCGAGGAGCGGTGAACGGCAGAAGGTGCTTGACTCCGAGCCGCCGGAGGAGGATCGTGACCTTGCGTCGGGGCGGACCCCGGCGGCACGGAACGAACACGCCACCCGTCTTCGAGGAGGTGCAGGACACACCGTGAGGATCACCAGGCACCTGGAGCGTTCGCCTCCGGGCTGATCGACCAGCACCGGTTGAGGCGACCGGCCTCGCCACCCGTTCCCATCACGGACCGCGGATGCGCTTCGGAGCGGACGCTACGGCGCCCCCTTTGCTCGCCACCGGGCCCGTCCACCCATGCGGCGGGAGCGATCTCGGAACCACCTCAACCGCACCACGACATCCCGTCGTCCGGCCACCCACCCGTGGCCGGGCGGCGGGATGTTCGCGTCAGCGCCGCGTCGAGCGTGTGGTCCGGCCCGGGGTGGGTCCACCCGTCAGGCGGGCGGCAACTCCGCGATGGGCGGCTGGTCGAGGGGACCGGGCGGGGGTGGGGGTGGCGCCTTTGGGATCGCTACTGCCGGCGGCTCGACCACGGGTGCCGGGAGGGGCTTCGCGGCCTCGACGGCCCGGATCCGGTCGGACTCGGCCAGGCGCTGTCCCAGGTCGGCGCGGCTGGCCTCGGCCCGCTCGTCACGGCTGGCCTCGTCGTCGCTGCCGGTGAAGAGCTCGGCGACGGCGCCCAGGGCGCCCAGGCCGCTGGAGAAGTCGGCGGGCAAGAAGATCTTGGTGGCGTTGCCGTTGGCCACCCGGCCTAGCGTCTCCAGGTACTTGATGGCCAGCAGGTCGGGCGAGGGGTTGCCGGCGTGGATGGCGTCGTAGACGGTGGTGATGGCCAGCGCCTCGCCCTCGGCCACGGTGAGCTGGCGGAAGCGCTCGGCCTCGGCCAGGGCCCGGGTGGCCTCGGCATCGCCCTGGGCTTGGAGGACCTGGCGCTGCCGCTCGCCTTCGGCGCGGAGGATGGCCGATTCCTTCTCGCCTTCGGCGGTGGTGACAGAGGCAGACCGCCGGCCGTCGGCCTCGGTGACCACCGCCCGGCGGGTCCGCTCGGCCTTCATCTGCTCGTGCATGGCGTGCATCACGTCGGGCGGCGGGTCGATGCGCTGGATCTCGACGCGCACGACCCGGACACCCCACTTGTCGGTGGCGTCGTCGAGGATGTCGCGCAGGCCGTGGTTGATGGTGTCGCGGCTGGTGAGGGCCTGGTCGAGCTGCATGTCACCCACCACGTTGCGCAGGTTGGTCTGAGCCAGCTTGGTGACGGCCAGGATGAAGTTGGCCACGTTGTAGATGAGCCGCTGCGGGTCGGTGGGCTCGTAGTAGATGACGGCGTCGACCGACACCACCACGTTGTCGGACGTGATGACCTCTTGCGGCGGCACGTCGACCACCTGCTCGCGCATGTCGACCAGGCGGATCTTGTCCACGAAGGGCACGATCATCCGCAGGCCGGGGTCGAGCGTCTCCCGGTACTGGCCCAGACGCTCCTTCACGCCGCGCTGGAACGGCTGGACGATCTTGACGGCGCTGGCCGCGAAGATGAGGAAGAAGAAGGCGATGATCGCCAGGGCAACGACGAGCTCCATGGGTGTCTCCGGTCGGTCGGTCGAACAGGGTCGGGGGGGCGGGTTCAGCCTGGCGTCGGCGGTCCGAGCGGTGGAGCCACGGCCACGGTGGGGTCGAAGCGCACCAGCAGCCGGGTGCCGCGCACCTCCACCACCGACACGGTGGCGCCCACCGGGATCTGCTGGCCGTCGGTGCTCTCGGCCCGCCAGTGCTCAGCTCCGAGCATGACCGAGCCGAGGTCGGCGGGGCCGTCGATGGCTTCGATGACGCGCGCCGTCTGTCCGATGTGGCGATGGGAGCCGATGCCCAGCATCGGCCCCTCCCGATCGAGGCGCTTGGCCATGGGCCGCAGGGCCACGAACGCGCCCACGGACACGCCGAGGAAGGCCACCCACTCGATGCCGACGGGCACGTCGGCGAAAGCCAGCAGGGCAGCAACGACGGCGCCGATCGCGAACGGGGCCAGGAAGAACGAGCCGGCCACCCCCATCTCGCCGAGACCGAACACGACGGCCGCGACCAGCCAGATCCAACGCCAGGTCTCGGCTTCTCCCCAATCCACGTGAGCCAGCTCCTCGCCTCGCCGCCGTCGCTATCAGGGTAGTGGGCGTCACCCCGCCTGGGGCGGAAGCGTGAGTCGGCGGGAACGCCGGACCGGCCTTGTACCGTCTCGGACCGTGACCAGCGCCGATCTCCGCCTCCTCAGCGTCCACGCCCACCCCGACGACGAGGCCTCCAAGGGCGCCGGCACCGTTGCCCGTTACGCCGCCGAGGGGATCGAATCCACGTTGGTGTGCTGCACCGGAGGCGAGGCGGGGGAGATCCTCAACCCGGCCATGGACCGTCCCGAGGTGCACGAGCGGTTGGCCGAGGTCCGCCTGGAGGAGCTCGAGCGGTCGGTGGCGATCATCGGCTACGCCGAGCTGGTGATGCTCGGGTACCGGGACTCGGGCATGCCGGACTCACCCGAGAACGCCGATCCCCGGGCCTTTGCCAACGCGCCGTTGGAGGAGGCCGTCGGTCGCCTGGTGGCGGTCATCCGGCGGGTCCGGCCCCAGGTGGTGGTGACCTACGGCGACGACCAGCAGGGCTACCCCCACCCGGATCACCTCAGGGTCCACGACATCTCCATCGTGGCCTGGGAGGCGGCCGGCGACCCCGACCGGTTCCCCGACGCGGGTCCGACGTGGACGCCCACGAAGCTCTACTACTCGGCGTGGGCCCGAGCCCGCTTCACGTCGATGCACCAGGGCTTCCTCGATGCGGGCATCGAGTCGCCGTTCGACCAGAAGTGGTTCGACCGGCCGTCTCAGGACCACCTGATCACCACCCAGGTCGACGTGCGTGACCACTACGCGGCCCGGAGCGGCGCGCTCAGGGCCCACGCCACCCAGATCGACCCCACGTCGCCGTTCTGGTTCGGCCTCCCCGATGACGTGGTGGCCGGCCTCTACCCCTGGGAGGACTACCAGTTGGCCGACAGCCGGGTCCCGTCGGAGGTCCCAGAGAGCGACCTGTTCGCCGGGATCCGCTGACGGCGGCCGGATCAGGCGTAACGGGCGGTCGATACGCTCGTTACGCCATCGATCGCCCGGGAGGGCCCATGTCGAAGTTCGGTTCGCCGGAGTGGCTGGCGCGGTACCAGGAGCTTGGCGAAGCGCTGCCTGAAACGGCTGGGGTCACGGCCCGGGTCCAACATGTGGTCCCCGGTTCGCCCGACGGTGAGCTGCGCTACCTGGTCTCGATCGTCGACGGCCGGCTGACCGAGATGGTCTCCGGCATCGCCGAGGACGCCGACGTCAGCATGACCACGAAGTACCCCGACGCCGTGGCCATCCTCAACGGCAGGTTCGATGCCAACGCCTCCTTCATCTCCGGTCGGACCAAGGTGACGGGCAGCACCGGGACGCTCCTCGGCGTCCTGGCGCTCTACGGGTCGGAGCCCTACGAGGCGCTCCGCGCCGCCCTGGCTGGGTCCACCCACACGTGAGTAGACGTCTCAGTGGGCGCGCCAGTAGGTACCGGGGACAAAGCTGCGACGACGCAGCGCACCCTCTGAGCCGCTCGTCGGCTTCGCCTCCTCGCCCGTGCTCATTGCTGAGCGCACGAGCCAAGGTCGTGGTGCCACTTCCAGATCATCGCCTATTGGCTCGTGCTCTCAGCGTCATCGAATCGGTCAGGCGGCCCGCTGGAGGTCGCGCAGGGGACGGAAGCTGATGAGGTGGGCACCGACGCGTTCCAATGCCGCCGGAAGGTCGGCGTCGGCGCAGAGCAGGCGGTGGTCGTCGACGCGATCGGTCCAGGCGTCGTCGTAGGCCCGTTGCTCAGGGGTGTCGAGCGCCGGGTGGAGGTACAGCTCGGTCACGCCCGGCTGCAGGTCGCGGAGGGCGTGGGCGATCGCCTTGCGGCTGCCCACGCCGGCGGCGTACACGAAGTGGTCGGGGGACACGACGCCAACGCCTGCGGCCAGGCTGCGGAACGGGAACCCGATGGGCCGCTCGGTGTCGGCCCCGGAGAGGCGCAGCGGCAGCCGGAACTCGAGGGCCAGGTCGAGGTAGATGTCGAAGAACTCGGGTCGGAGCTGCAGGGCGCCCATGTGCGAGTCGAGGTGGGTGACGTCGAAACCCCAGAGGATGGCCCGTTCCACCTGCGCCCGGAGCTCGCGCCGGGACTCGTCGAGGTCGGCGTGGTCCCACAGGTCGTCGAGGGTGCGGGGAAAGCCGCCGTCGCCGTCGAGCAGGGACGGGGCGTGGGTGATCGGACCCCAGCGGTAGCGCTCGTACTCGGCGTTGAGCGTCAGGTGGACCCCGACGTCGTCGCCCCGGTAGCGAGAGGCGGCCTCGCGTGCCCAGGGGGCAGGCACCATGATGGTGGCGCTGGTGGCCATGCCGGTGCGTAGCGAGTCGTAGACCCCGGCGTTACAGGCATGGCTGGCACCGAGGTCGTCGCAGTTGATGATGACGACCTTGGCCCCGGGGGCGTAGCCGAGTCGGTCGGCCAGTTCGGTCACGGGTTCGTCCTCACCGCGGGAACGCTACCGGTGGGGCTCAGGGACCTGACCCGGCGGCCTTGGTCTCGGGTGGACACCCGCCCCACAGTCCGGCGCCCGCCGCCGTCGCGGCTGCGGTCGCAACCGACAGGTCGACCCGGTGGGCATCGTTCGGTTCGATGGACAGCGTCCGGGCGAACCCCTCGCCGACCAGCGCGGCGTTGACGAACAGTCCGTCGTCGCGGCGCCAGACGTAGACGAGGAGCCGTCCGTAGCGATCGCGCGCTTCGACATCTCGTTGCACCAGCACCTCGGTACCCGCTGCCAGAAGCTCCTTGGTGCGCGCCGACGCCTCGGGACCGAAGCACTCGACGGGCGCGTCGGGCTTCACCGTCTCGGGGGTGTCGACCCCCAGCAGCCGGGCCCGCTCGACCTGGTCGCGGCCGAAGTCGAGGTCCACCGTGTCGCCGTCGATGACGTGCGTCACCGTGGCCGTGACCCCGCGCCCCGACCCGCCGGGGATCTCCGTCGCCGCCGGAGGGGCCGGCGCTCCGCACCCGGCCAGCGCCGAAGTCGCCACGGCGACGGCGAAGGTCGAAGGGAGGTGGCGCAGAATCGAGCGGCACCGCTCGGCATGACCCATGAAGGGATCCGATCACGGAGGGACGAGCGGCGGCCGGGGCCGCAAGTGAGGTCGGGGTCGGCTCAGCCGACGACCGATGATCTGATGCGGCGAGCATAGGCCCGACGCGTGACGACGGCGAGGCCCGGCATCAGGGCCCGTCGAGCGCTCCCGGGTCCACCGGCACGTCGACGGCGTGCTCGCGCAACACGTCGAGGTCCACGATGTCGAGGGCCCGCTCGTGGGTGGACGCCAGCACCACGTGGGCGCCGGCTCCGTCGGCGTGGGCGCGCAGCCAGTTGGCGGCGGTGACGCACCACCGGTCACCCGGCACCAGGCCCGGGAACCGGAACTGGGGCATCGGGGAACTGAGGTCGTTGCCGATGCTGCGCTGGTGGGCGAGGAACTCGACGGTCACCACTGCGCAGATGGTGTGACTGCCGAGGTCCTCGGGTCCGGTGCTGCAGCACCCGTTGCGGTAGAACCCGGTCAGCGGCTCGGTCCCGCACGCTTCGAGCGGACCACCCAGGACGTTCCGATCGGCCATGGCCCCAGTGTGGCGTGCCAGGCCAGGCTCAGATGCGCTCGATGACCGTGCCGGTGCCGAGTCCACCGCCGCAGCACATCGACACCAGGCCGTAGCGGCCGTCGGTGCGCTCGAGCTCGTGGAGGGCCTTGGTGAGCAGAACGGCGCCGGTGCCGCCGAGGGGGTGGCCGAGGGCGATGGCGCCGCCGCCGGGGTTGACCTTGTCCATCGGAACATCGAGCTCCTTGGCCCACGCCAGCACCACCGAGGCAAAGGCCTCGTTGACCTCGAAGGTGTCGAAGTCGTCGACGGTGAGCCCGGTGCGGTCGAGCAGCTTGCGGGTGGCGTCGATGGGTCCGGTGAGCATGAGGACCGGGTCGACGCCGACCAGGCACGTGTCGACCACCCGGGCCCGGGGCGTGAGGCCGAGCTCGTCGGCCTTTCCTGCGGTGGTCAGCAGCAGCGCCGCTGCGCCGTCGGAGATCTGCGACGACGACCCGGCGGTGTGCACGCCGTCCGGTCGGGCCACGGCTTTCAGGGTGGAGAGCTTCTCGAGGGTGGTCTCGCGCAGGCCCTCGTCGCGCTCCACCCGGTGGGTGGTCCCGGTGGGCTTGCCCTCCTCGTCGAGGTCGGGGGCGTCGACGGCCACGACTTGGCCCTCGTAGCGGCCCTCGGCCCACGCGTGGGCGGCGAGCTGCTGGGACCGGAAGCCGAACTCGTCGGCGTCGCCACGGGTGATGCCCCACTTCTCGGCGATGCGCTCGGCGCCCTCGAACTGCGAGGTGAACTCGTAGCGGCCGAAGTAGGACTTGGGGATCGGTCGTCCGAAGTCGCCCGAGGCGTTCGAGCCGATCGGCACCCTGCTCATGGCCTCGGCGCCGCAGGCGATGGCCACGTCGACCACGCCACCGGCCAGCAGCGCGGTGGCCAGGCCGGTGGCCTGCTGCGACGAGCCGCACTGGGTGTCGACCGTGGTGGCGGCCACCTCCAGGGGCAGGCCGGCCGACAGCCAGGCGGTGCGGGCGATGTTGAACGCCTGCTCGCCGATCTGGCTGACGCACCCGGCCACGACCTGGTCGACGACCGTCGGGTCGATCCCGGACCGGTCGACCACGGCGCGTTGCACCGAGGCCAGCGACTCGGCCGGGTGGAGGGTGGACAGGCCGCCGTTGCGCTTCCCGACGGGGGTGCGGACGGCTTCGACGATCACGACATCGCGCGGGTTGTCAACGGTCATCCGGCCAGCGTAGACGGCGACTTGACCGCCCGGTCAGGACGAGGCGGCCAGCGCAGGTGAGCCAGTCAGGCGGCGTGGGACCGCTCGTCCTGGCCGTCAGGACGGTGTGCAGCGAGCTGGGCCCGGGCCGAGGCGATGCCCCGACGACCGATCTCACGGGTGCGATCGTCGACGCGCCAGGCGGGGGTTTCGGTTTCGAGGAGGGTGAGTTGCCGTGCCATGGTCACAGTCTCCGCAGGGGGGGTGACAGTTTCGCTGGCGGTGGTCCGACCCGGAGCCGGCAGCGACGAACACCGCCCATCGTACAGGTGTTCGACCCGACGGCAACCCGCACTGGAGTGCGGGCGGGACTGGTCGTCGGACGCTGCGACGGTCCGGTCCGGTAAGTTGTCCGTCGCACCTGCCGACTGGAGGACCATGGGGACTGCGAGGACGTCGGCTGCGCTCAGGGAGGCCCTGGAGCCTGGCGGCATCCGGTCTGTCTACCAATCGCTCGTCCACCTGGAAACCGGTCAGGTCCTGGGCTACGAGGCGCTCGGCCGGGGACCCGAGGGCAGCCCACTGGAGGCGCCCACCGAGCTGCTGACCGCAGCACGCCCCGCGGGCCTGCTGGCCGAGGTCGACTGGGCATGTCGCACCGCCGCCTTCCAGGGGGCCCTGGACGCCGGGATGGGAAACAGCTCCACGCTGTTCGTCAACGTCGAGCCGGACGTGGCGGTGGGCGCGCCAGCGGGGCACGAGGATCTTCTGCACCGTGTCGGCGCCGAGCTGCGGGTGGTCCTCGAGGTCACCGAACGGGCCGTCATAAGCCGACCGGCCGAGCTCCTCCGGTTGGTGGACTGGGCGCGGGACCAGTCCTGGGGCATCGCCCTCGACGACGTCGGGTCCAACCCGCTCTGCCTGGCCCTGCTGCCGTTCCTCGAGCCCGATGTGATCAAGCTCGACCTGCGGGTGGTCCAGGGCCGGCCCACCGCCGAGGTCGGGTTGATCGTCAGCGCGGTGATGGCCGAGGCCGAGCGCAGCGGAGCCACGGTCGTGGCCGAGGGCATCGAGACCGAGGAACACCTGCAGGCGGCCCTTGCCCTCGGCGCGGTCGTGGGGCAGGGTTGGCTTTTCGGCCGGCCGGGACCGCTGCCGAAACCTGTCCCCAACGCTGCCGACACCATCCCGTTGTTGCGGGTCCCGGGCAGTCCCGCCGAGCAGACTCCCTTCTCGGCCGTACGCTCGGCCCGACCCCTCCGCCAAGCCGACAAGCGGCTACTGCTCGGCATCGCCACCTACCTGGAGGAGCAGGCGACGGCGTGGCACGACGGGTCGGTCATCTTGTCCACCTTCGATGCGCAGGACGAGATCGAAGCGGTGACGCTGGAGCGGTACAGCACCCTCGCAGGGAGGGGATCGTTGGTGGTGGCGCTCGGACGGGGGATGAGCGACGAACCTGCGCCCGGCGTGGTGGGCGCATCGTTTCCTGCCCAGCACCGGCTGTGCGAGGAGTGGTCGGTCGTGGTGGTCGGCCCGCACTACGCCGGCGCCCTGGTGGCCCGACGGCGAAACGGCGACCACGGCGCCGACGAGGTGTGGGACTTCGCCGTGACCCATGATCGCAGCCTGGTCGTGGCCGCCGGTCGGGCGTTGCTCCGCCAGGTCGCGCCCGACGAGGCCAAGTTGGACGCCCTGACCACCACCAGACCTGCGGGCTGAGTCGCCGACGTCGCCAGCCAGCTCCTACGCCGGAGACCTAGACCGGCGCCCCGGGCACCACGAGCGGCCACGGGGCGGTGCGCTCGACGGTGAGGGCCAGGTCGAACAGGAGCTGGTCCTGGTGGTGCTTGCCCATGACCTGCATGCCAACTGGCAGGCCGTCGAACGGCTCGATCGGGATCGAGACCGCGGGATTGCCCGAGATGTTGGCCGGGATGGTGAGCGCCCCGTTGTTGCCGCCGTCGACCTTCTGGTCGCCCACCCGCGTGTTCATCATCACCTCAGCCGGGAAGGCGACGTCGGGGTTGGTAGCCGAGATCACGAAGTCGACCTGGTCGAACAGGTCGGCCATGCGCTCGTTGGCGGCGGTGCGGGCCTCCTCGCCCTTGGCCACCACGCCGACGTCGACCATCTGCTCGGAGAGCTCCATGCCGAAGGCGATCTCCTTGGTGAGGTCGTCCTTGCACGCCGGCCACAAGCCCTGGAGGTCACCGTGCAGCCCGGCCAGGTTGGCCAGTGCCCAGGTGAGGTCGAGCGGCGGCAGCTCGACCGGGATGTCCACGATGACCAGGCCGGCGTCTCGGGCCAGTGCCTCGGCGGCCGCCACCACCCGCTCCTGCACCTCGTCGCGCACCACGGCCGAGCCCAGCGTGGGAGCGATGGCCACCCGCTTGCCCGCCAGGTCGAAGGTGCCCAGGTCGCGCTCCCACCCGTCGACCCGAGGAAGGGAGTAGGGGTCGCGCTGATCGAAGCCGCTGGCCACGTCGTACCAGCGGGCGGCGTCGCGCACCGAACGGGCTTGGCACCCGAGCACCACCGTCATGGGGTGGATCCCGGTGCGGGGACCCCGAGGGATGCGCCCGGCCGTGCCCTTCATGCCGAGGAGGCCGCAGAAGCCGGCAGGGATGCGGATGGAGCCGCCGCCGTCGCCGCCCGATGCCACGGTGACCAGGCCACCGGCGACCGCGGCCGACGATCCGCCCGACGAGCCACCTGCCGTCCGGCCGTGCTGCCACGGGTTGTGGCAGGTGCCGTGGAGCTTGTTCCTGGACACGTTGAGCCCGCCGAACTCCGAGGCCAGGGTCTGGCCCACGGCCACGATCCCGCCAATGTCGCGCAGGCGGCCGACGCTCGTGCCGGTGCTGGTGGCCACCTGATCGGCGAAGACGAGCGACATGTGGGTGTCGGGCCAACCCGCCACCTTCTCCAGGCTCTTGATGCCGACGGGAACGCCGCCGAACGGCTTGGTGCTATCGGCATCGGCGGCAGTGGCTCGGGCGGCCTCGGTGTCGAGGTAGGTGAACGCGTTGAGCTCGCTGGCGGCGATGGCGCCGAGGGTTGCCTCGAGCTCCTCGGACGGCGAGCGCTCGCCTGAGCGGAACGCCTCCACCAGCGAGCAGGCGTCCCCCGGCCACGGCGCATCGGTCACGGCTGCGGACCCTAGGTCAGGTTGGCCAGATGCACAGACAGCGGGTGGTGGCCAGGTTCGCGGTCAGGAGGACGCGGTGAGGGTGCACGACTGACCGGAAACCCGGGCGGGCACCGCTCGCCTAGGGTCCGACGCCGTGGACGTGAGGGAGTTCCTGGGCCTGGAGGCCACCCACAACCCCCACCGGTGGCACTTCCCGGTCACCGCCGGCATCTCCACCGGCGGCGGGTTCCTGTTCGGCGGCTGCGGCCTGGCGGCGGCCATCTCGGCCATGGAAGGCACCACCGGCCGCCCGGTGGTGTGGGCCACCGCCCAGTACCTGTCCTATGCCCAGCCCGACTCAGTGGTGGATGTCGACGTGACCGTCGCCGTGGCCGGACGACAGAGCACCCAGGCGCGCGCTGTCGGCCATGTGGCCGACCGAGAGATCTTCACCGTGAACGCGGCGTTGGGTTCACGCGACCTCGACATCCACGAGACCTTCGTCCACCCGCTCGACGTGCCCCAGCCCGACGCGTGCGACCCTCGCCTGCTGCGGGTCCCGGGCGAGGAATCGATCATGAGCCGCGTCGACATGCGTCTGGCCTCCGCTCGGGCGTGGACCGACCTCGAGGGTCACCCGGCGCCCGGCGGTCGCTCGGCGCTGTGGGCCCGCATCCCCGAGCTCGACCCCTCAGGTGCCGCCCTGGCCATCCTGGGCGACTACGTGCCGTTCGGGATCGGCCAGTCGCTCGGCGCCTTCGCTGGCGGCAACAGCCTGGACAACACCCTCCGGGTGGTGCGGATCGTGCCTACCGAGTGGGTGCTGCTCGACATCCAGGTGGACGGCATCGACCACGGGTTCGGCCACGGCACCGTGCGCCTCTTCGCCACCGACGGCACCCTGCTCGCCACCGCGAGCCAGTCGACCATCGTCCGCTACTGGAAGCCCTTCCAGCCTGGCACCCGCCCCCAAGCCGACCACGCCGCGCCGGTGCCGGCCGCTCCTACCTCCGACCCCCCACAGGAGAACCCATGACCTACCAGGGCTACGGGATGACCATCCCCTTCGACGGCGTCCCGCTCCACGAGCAGCGCGACTGGATCGTGGAGCTGGCCGACCTGGGCTACACCGACGTGTGGTCGAGCGAGGCCAACGGCGCCGACGGCTTCACCCCTCTCGCCCTGGCTTCGGTGTGGGCGCCGAGCCTGCGCCTCGGCTCAGCCATCGTGCCCAGCTTCACCCGCGGCCCGGCCACCCTCGCCCAGTGCGTGGCCTCGCTGGCCGACGCCGCCCCGGGTCGGGTCGCCTTCGGCATCGGCACGTCGTCGAACGTGATCGTGGAGCGCTGGAACGACATCGCCTTCACCGAGCCCTACAAGAAGACCCGGGACACGGTCCGGTTCCTGCGGACCGCCCTCACCGGCGAGAAGGTGAAGGCCGACTACGACACCTTCGCGGTCGACGGCTTCAAGCTGGGCCTGGTGCCCGAGCAGCAACCCAAGATCCTCATCGCCGCCCTCCGCCAGGGCATGTTGCGCCTGGCCGGCACGGAGGGAGACGGTGCCATCGTGAACTGGCTCGGCGCCGACGACGTGACCACGGTGGCGCCCTACGTCCACGAGGGTGGGGCCGACAAGGAGGTGGTGGCCCGCATCTTCGTGGCCCCTACCACCGATCGCGACACGGTCCTGGCCCTCGGGCGCTACGCCATCGCCGCCTACCTCACGGTGCCGGTCTACGCCGAGTTCCACCGGTGGCTCGGGCGTGAAGAGGTGTTGCAACCGATGTGGGACCTCTGGAAGGCAGGTGACCGCAAGGCGGCGCTGGCCGCCATCCCCGACGACCTGGTCGACACCCTCATCGTCCACGGCAGCCCCGAGGCCTGCCGCGAACACATCGCTCGCTACCAGGCCAACGGCATCACCACCCCGGCGCTGGCCATCCTCCCCTTCGGCCTCGACCAGCGCCAGGCCATCCGCGACCTCGCCCCTCGCTGACGGGGCTCCTCGCCGACCGCGCCCCTCGACCAACTTCGGGTACCAGCGCGCCAGAACAGCGCGCTCCTACCCGAAGTTCGAGTGGGTGGGTGTGGGTCCTCGGCGGCGGGCGTGGAACAGGCGGGCGGCCACGACGCCGCCGATGGCGCCGAACAGGTGGCCCTGCCAGGACACGCCAGGCCGGGGCAGCAGCCCCCACAGCACACCGCCATAGAGGAACAGCACCACCACGCCGACGCCCAGGTAGGCCAGCCGGCGCTCGAAGAGGCCACGAGCGAGCAGGTAGGTGAGGTAGCCGAACACCACGCCGCTGGCCCCGATGTGGATCGTGCGCTCGGGTCCGACCAGCCAAGTCCCGAGGCCGGCGACGGCCGCCACCACTGCGGTGACACGGAACCAGCGAGCCACGCCGCTCGCCGCGATCAGCCCGCCCAGCACGAGGAACGGCACCGTGTTCGAGACGAGGTGGCCGAACCCGTCGTGTAGGAACGGCGACGCCACCACGCCGACGAGGCCCTCGGCCTGACGAGGTCGGACGCCCCACCGGTCGAACTCGGTGCCCGGGATGAGATCGACCACCTCCACCGCCCACATGCCGGCCACCAACACGGCGACGACCACGTAGGGCCGCAGCCAACCGGGGAGGTCGAGCTGTGGTGGTTCGGGTACGTCGCCGCTCACCGCCTTAGCTTCGCACCTAGGTGCGGACGGGGGCTCTCGCGAGGCGGACGTCGCCGTCTGCATGGACGATCTCACCGGCTGTGCCCCGAGACCGGCCAGGAGGGTCGAACCCATCGAAAGGCCCTGACCAGGGCTTTCGACGAGCGTTGGGCGTCGAATC
>JAABUN010001132.1_pt1 | contig 62668 bp, 62 predicted proteins | sample 5559311 | NCBI WGS metagenome assembly JAABUN01 (sample SAMN10711877, study PRJNA513370) | rock metagenome | isolation source: Antarctica rocks | place: Antarctica: Victoria Land, Siegfried Peak sud
CGCCCGGAGAAGACCAGACCCTCCGCGGGCTCAAGACCTCGTTTTCACGGGTCGCCTCGACGCGCGGGCTCAAGGTCCAGACGTGGAGCATCGATGGCGACGACGCGCTCTATGTGAAACGGCTCAAATAACCCTAACGAGAGACGATCGGCCGACAGTCACCTGCTATACTGAGACCAACAACTGAGTGGTGGACACATGGGCCGCTGGACACGAGCAACTTGCTCGACCAGCGGCCTTTTCTGTGTGATTCGTACGAAGGAACGAAGAAAGGTCCCGATGGCCACCCACACCGACACCACGCTCGCCGCCCTCACGCCCGATTCCCAGAACGCCCGTCTCCACGGGGAGCGCAACCTCGCCCTGATCGCCGACGCCCTGCGCGACGTCGGCGCGGCCCGTTCGATCGTCATCGACGAGACCGGCATGGTGCTGGCCGGCAACGCCACCGTCACGGCGGCTACCCAGGCCGGCCTCTCCCGGGTCCGGATCATCGACGCCGATGGCTCCGAGCTGATCGCTGTCCGGAGAAGCGGGCTTTCCCCCGAGCAGAAGACGCGGCTCGCCCTCTACGACAACCGGACCGCCGAGCTGGCCGAGTGGGATACCGACGTCCTGGCTGCCCTCGCCGACGAGGTCGATCTCTCAGCCCTCTGGGACAGTGACGAACTCGCCGACCTATTCGGACAGGATGCGGAGCCGATCGCCCTCCTCGGGGATCCCGACGACGTGCCGGACCTTCCCCCTGAGCCGGTCACTCGGCCCGGCGATCTGTGGACGCTGGGCTCCCACCGCCTGCTCTGCGGGGATAGCACCAACCCGGCCGACGTTGCTCGGCTGATGGAGGAAACCGTGGCCGCCTGCCTCTGGACCGATCCCCCTTATGGCGTGAGCTACGTCGGCCGGACCGCCGACGCCCTGACGATCGCCAACGACACCAGCACGGGGCTGGAAGGACTGCTGACCGCTGCCTTCACGACCGTAGGGCCGCACCTCAGGGAGGGCGCGGCCTTCTACATCGCCCACCCGGCCGGTCCGCTCGCCCTCGTCTTCAGCCAGGTCGTGACCGAACTCGACTGGCGACTGCGCCAGACCCTGGTCTGGGTCAAGGACAGCCTGGTGCTGGGGCACGCCGACTACCACTACCGGCATGAACCGCTCCTCTTCGGTTACCTGCCCGGTCCCGGCCGGCAGGGCCGGGGCGGCGCTGGCTGGTACGGTGACCATGCCCAGGACACCGTCTTCGAGATCCCGCGACCCAGGGCCTCGCCCGACCACCCGACCGGCAAGCCGGTGGCGCTGGTGAGCGCCATGCTGACTAACAGTACGAAGAGCAGGGACGTGGTGCTCGATCCCTTCGGGGGCTCAGGCACGACCCTGATTGCCTGTGAGCAGCTCGGTCGGTCGTGCCGGATGCTGGAGCTCGATGGGCGCTACTGCGATGTGGTTGTCCGGCGCTGGGAGGACCTCACCGGCAAGACCGCCGAGCGGATGCCCGGTACCGTGACACCGGAGTAGGTGAGCTCCTCCCATGCGACGCGATGCGACAGTCTCGACGTTGACGAGCCGCCAGCAGCAGGCGATCCAGGCGATCGTTGCGACCGGGGATGTGACGATCGCGGCGCAGTCGGTGGGGGTCAACCGGGCGACGCTCTACCGCTGGATGAAGCAGCCAGCGTTTGTCCAGGCGGTGCACAGCGCCGAGGCCGATGCGGTCGAGGATCTCTCGCGGATGCTGGTCCGGCTGGGGCGGACGGCGGTGGCGACGCTGGCCAAGGCGATGAGTGATCCGAGCACCCCGGCGGCCACCAAGGTGCGGGCCGCCGATGCGACGCTGAGCAGGCTGCTGCAGTTGCGGGAGCTGGCGACGCTGGAGCAGCGGGTCAGTGCTCTCGAAGCGAATGTCGGGCAGGGACGGTAGTGTCACGCCTGGGGATCGAGCGACCGCTTGACCGGCTGAGCACGATCCGGACCGGGACGGAGGTGCAGCAACTTGCCTAGCGCATCGCGGACCGGGAGGGTATCCCGGTGGAGGAGCTACTGGCCGAGGCGGCGCGGGCCGGTCGGGTCTGCCAGGCGCAGGGGATCATGACCGTGGCCGGGATGATCGCCTCCCAGGCCGAGGAGCTGGAGGCGGAGATTGCGCGGGTCCGGGAGCGGGCCGGATGAATACGGTCCCCATTGCGGTGCAGCTATGACCACGGCACGGTTGTCCAAACGAGTAGAAGAGATCGCCGCTGCCCGCGAAATCGCTGAGGCACGCACCGTTCTCGATCGGGTGATCGTCTGGGCTAGAGCAATCCAGCTGCGTCCCGATCACGAGTTGGACCGGATTCGCGATGGCATCATCCGCGATCTCTTCCCAGGGCCCGGAGAATCCCTGGCCACGTGCAAGCAACGGATTGCCGAGCGATCTCCCGCGGAGTCCTCTGCCTCGCGGCAGTAGTGGAGGGAGTTCGAAGCCTGGGACGCGAGACAGGGCCGGTCCCGTTAATGGTAATGCGCCTCACCACACCCGAACGATCATGTCAATGGCTCATCACCACCTGGGTAGCGCTCGAACGCCGCCAGTGCGGTGACATGGGCTGCACGGCCACGAACGGCAAAGGGTCATCAGCAGCGAGACGGCACGCGATGTGCTCCCAGGCGTGGTGGTGATGAAGACGCTGGCCAAGCGCGTCACCGCGATGGAGCGGCCGCTGCCGGTGGGCTGTCCGACCTGCCGGTTCTGGAACCGGACGATCGTGGTGACGATCGAGGAGGACGGGACCGAGACGGGGCGGAGCCGACCCGACGCCTGCCCAGACTGCGGGCGGGAGGTGCCGGTCGGGAAGGTGCTGCAGCTCGTGGCGGTGACCTGGGATGCCGTCTAGGGTGCGGCTGGAGCAACGAGTGACAGTGCAGGAGGGCCAGCGAAGAATGCGTCCAAGGCCTCGGCTCGACTGGTTGTTGATCCGTGACGCCGAGCTTGACCGGCTGGAGGGGCTGGCGATCCGGGCGGACGGTGCTCGGGACCAAGCGGCGTTCCTGGCAAACCTGGATGCGCACGACCGGATCTGGCTCACGGCGCTCAGGGCACGGCTGCGGATCGGGCGGGCTGCGGGTGCGGGGGCGTGATGCGCGCCAAACGATTGCATGCCCGACTCGACAAGGTGGCACCGGCTTCGCCCGCGGGGAGGATCGTGGTCATGTATTCAGACGCGTGTCGACGGCAGCGCGAGTCGGGGCTACGAAGCGACAGGCCGCGATCATCATGCAGGAGACTGGTGAGGTCGTCGATGTCGGGCTATCATCGGCCATCTCCATTGTTGCGCTCCGGGAATGCCGCGATGGGCCAGTTTAGGTGACGATTCCCCAAGGGTGTCGATCTTAGACATCCTCACCATTGACCAACAGCCGCGTGATCTCGATCCAGCACTGACATGGGCTATCTAGTACGGTATCCGTGATGGGTATTCGTCCAGACTGGTTAAGGGCAGTGCCAATAGTCTCGGACGCGCTGGTGAGAAACGGTCCTGACACGCTCCCAGTGCAGATGCCCATAATGTGGTCGTCTGAGGAAAGCCTACCCAGGTCCTCTACGGCAATGGCATAGTTCGTGATCGTCGCCTTAGAGGGTGTCTGAGAAGGGGTCATGTGGCTAACCGGCGGGTCATCAGGTGCGACATCGCCAGAAAGATCCATGCTTCCTCCGTCGCGGCGAGGTTTTCGTCGTCCTTGCTCAGGCGACGGTACCGCCCCAGCCACGCGAAGGTTCGCTCCACCACCCAGCGGCGGGGCAGCACCGTGAAGCCGGTCGCGGCGGGTAGGGTCTCCTGATCGGCCGCAACCCGGACCCATTGCCGTGGTCACTGCACCACGGTCAGCGTCGAGAGCGGGCCGAAGCGCGCGATTGTGTCGAGCGTGGGCTCCAGGAGCCGGGAGTCATGCCGGTTGGCGGGCGCCGCAACCGTGCCCAGCGGAATCCCGCTGGCGTCGACGATGGTCGAGCGTTTGAGACCCTGTTTGCCCCGATCCACCGGGCTTCGACCCGCTCGCTCGCCACCACACGGCGCCTTGGTGATGCACCCATCGACGGCGATGTCGCCCAGCTCCAGACCGATCATCCGGTCGTAGGCGTCCAGCACGAGCGCGTGCAGCTGGGCCATCATGCCCGCCGCGATCCATTCGTCACGGCGCCGCCGCAGCGTCGTCGCGGAACAGGACACGTCGGCGATCCGCTCGTAGGCGCAGCCGAAGACCAGCACCTGGACGAGCTTGTCGAAGACCACGCGGTCGGGGACACGGGGTCGATGGCAACCCAGCGGGTGGGCCGTCGTCGACCTTGGCAGCAGCGCCTGGACCTGGCCCCAGATCGGGTCGGCAATGCATGATGGGATCGCGGGCACGGGGGTACTCCTCACTCGGAAAGCGTCAGAACCTTCCCGGATGATCGCGTCCGTCGTGCCCGCACCCGCCGCCAGTCCCAACCCGCCTATTGGCGGAAGCTCTAAGTACAAACAAATCGAATCTGCGGGGTGTATGCTCAAGGAAAAGGAGGCGGCCATGCAGCCCGTACGCATTCCCGATCTCACCCCGGCGCAGCTTGACGAGTTGGATGCCTTGTACCGGACCACCCGCACGGTGCGACTCCGGACGCGTGCCCAGATGGTGCTCTTGGCGGCGGAGCAGCACCTGACCGCTGCGGTGATTGCCACGATCGTCCGGGTCGATGATGAGACCGTGCGGCGCTGGCTCAAGCGATACCTCAGCGAAGGGATTGAGGGCCTGCGCGACCAGCCGCATCCTGGTCCCCCGCGCAAAGTCACCGCGGCGTACACCGCGCAGTTGCTCGCCGCCGTGCGGCGCCGGCCACGCACGCTCGGCTTACCGTACGCGTTGTGGACGCTGCGGCGCCTGGCTGATTAGCTGGCCGAGGAAACCGGGATTCGCGTGGAGTATGAGACCGTCCGCCTCCACCTGAAAGCCGCCGGGATCGTGCTCAGTCGACCGAAGCACACGATTACCAGTCCCGACCCGGAGTATGCGCTCAAAAAAAGGCGATGGAAGACACCCGCGATCACCTCGAACCCGGCGCTCATTTCTATTACGCCGATGAGTTCAACCTGAGCTGGCTGCCGACACTCAAGGCGATGTGGAGTCCCAAGGGGCAACAAGTCATGATTCCAACCCCTGCCCAGGCCAAGAAACACTATGGCCTCGGCGCGGTGGACTACCACACGGGTCAGACCGTCGTGTTGCTCCGCCGGCACAAGCGGCGGCGGGAAACGGCCGAACTTCTCGATGCCCTGATGTGCAAGACCCCACCGGGACCATCTACGTTGCATGGGATAACGCGTCGACCCACGAAGACGATGAGGTCGACGCCGTGGTGCGCGGCGCGGCGGGGCGGGTCGTCCTGCGGTATCTACCGACGTATAGTCCGTGGCTCAATCCGATCGAGATGCTCTGGCGGCACTTCCGGCGCGACGTGACGCACTGCGAGCTCTTCCCGACCGTCAACGCGCTCATGGCCGCTGCCACAGCATTCGTTGACCGGTACAATCGCGTTCCCAAACAGACGCGCTCCATCATCGAGGCGCATCCACATCCCGCAGCAATTCCGTGAATGTACTTAAATGGGTATTGTCCGCGCGTGTCCACGCGTCGTGCTGCAGACGGCCTCCGCGAGGCGCTCGGCCGCCGCCACCGCTCCGGCTTCGTCCACCCCGCTGATGCTCATCCGCAAGACGTCGTTGCGGCCAGGCCGGATGAAGAACGGCTCGCCGGGGCTGCAGAGCACGCCCAGCGCGCCGGCGCGCTCGATGACATCGCCGGCGTCGGTGCCCGGACGGAGCTGGACCCACAGGTTGAGGCCGTCTTCGCCCTGGACGACGACCCCGGAGGGGGCTAGCCGCTCGATCAGGATCGCGCGCGCGGCTGACCGGCGCCGGTCATACAATGCCCGGGCCTGGTTTAGCGCATCGTCCAGCATCGGGTCGGAGAGCAGCCGGGCCAGGGCGCGTTGCGAGAGCTGCGGGCTCCAGCCGTCGGTGAAGCTCTTCGCCTCTGCAAGCAGGTTAAGCAGGCGCGGTTGGGCCACCGCCGCCGCGATCCGGATGTCGGGCGCGACCGCCTTGGCGAACGAGCGGATGTAGACGACCCGCTCCGCCACCCGAAAATCGTTCAGTAGCGAACCCGGCCGCTCATGGGCGAGGTCGGCGAATTGGTCATCCTCGATCGCCACCACGCCGGGATAGGCGGCCAGCACCCGCGCCAACTTCATCCGCCGCGCCGCGGTCCACGACCCCCCATATGGGTTCTGGGCCCGGGGCGTAAAGAGAACCGCCTGGGCGCCCTGGGCCAGGGCGGATTCGAGTGCGTTGGGCTGCACCCCTTCGCCATCGACCGCCATGCCTACCAACCGGAACCCAATGTGCTCGAACGCATCGAACACGGTCTGGTAGCCCGGCTCCTCGACCGCTACGATCCGGGTCCCGGGCCCTGCCAGCGCCGGCGCGATCGAGAGCGAAAGCACCATCAGTTGCTGGGCTGAGGAGCCGATCACGACCCCGGACCCGCCCGCCGAAATCGAATCGCGCTCGAACCGGTGCTGGAGGGCGTCGGCCAGGGCCCGGACGGGTTCCGGGCTGGCGTATTGCAAGTCGCGCATGTCCGTCTGGTCGATCGCGGCGCGCCAGGAGCGCAGGAAGATCTCCGTCAGGAAGAGCGACGGATCCGGCTTGCCCGAGGTGCAATCCAAGGCGGTAGGGTACATTGCCCGGAGCCGCGCAGCCGAGGCCAGCAGCGCCCGGCGGCGCCAGGGCGCGCGCGGCGAGGCCGTCGGCGCTGCCTCGTAGAGGGCCGGTGGACGTCGCACCGGGGAGTGATCCAGCGCCTCGGCCTGCTCGCCGATAACGAAGGTGCCCCGGCCCACCTCGCCGCGGGTCCAGCCTCGCTTGTGTAGCAGCCGGTAGGCCGCCGCCACCGTCGCGCCGCTCACGCCAAGCTCGGCCGAGAGACGCCGAATAGTCGGCAGACGGGAACCGGGGTAAATGTCGCCGGCGGCGATCCCCCGCTCGAACGCCACGCTGATCGCCTCGTGCCGGTTCATGCCTGCGGCCGCCAGTTGGCGATACTCGTGGTCGATCGGCACTCCCATCCTGCGTTCCTCACATCCCTACCCGCACGGCTCCCCGATACGGGCGCTGTGGTACGCAAATCCATCGACCAGTATACGGGACCGCGCCGCGCCGCCCCGAGCCCGAAAGCAGGCCGTATACCGGTCAAATCCGGGACCGGACCGGCCGGGAGGAGCCAGCGCATCGTTTACGACGGTTCACCGTCCCCCGCACCGGCGAACCGTTGCCATCGGCGTTCGAAACGGTCGTGGTCGATCGCGCCGCAGAAGACGTGCATCCGGTAGCGATAGCGGTCCGTCTCTCCGACCGGAATCGTCCAGCTCTCGGCAATGCACCGGCTGGGCGAAATCCCGAGTTCATTGTCCACCCGCCACGTCACGGGATGGGCCGGATTGTCCGGATGGTCCATGATCGCCACGCCGCCCCATTCCGGGAGACCGGCGATCGGCATGCTCACCGCCACCCAGCGTGCCCGCTGCTTCTCGGCCTCGCCATTCCGCTGGCCCTGGTTGTTGACCGCCACGCCGCCTGTCATCTCGGCATACGGCATGCGGAGGAAGAGCCCGCCGGCCATATACTGGCCGATCTTGACATGTGTCGCGGCCCGCAGGGACCAGTCGAATTCGAGGTCGAACGTCGACCCCTCGTCGACCAAAGTCCAGTCCTGGCGCTCGTGGATCAGCGTCGCCCCGTCTGGAGACCGCCAGGTGGTCTCCAGCGCCCACGTGACGGAGTCATCCCGGAGTTCCGGTCCGGTGGCCAGGGCGGGATGGAACCTCCCGTCCTCCGCCTGCTCTTTCCAGAAGCCGATGCCGTTGACAAGGTTGAAGCCGGTGTAGAGCCCGTGCTGCCACGGATGGTGCCCCGGGCTGTCCTCGGTCAGGATGCCGGTTCCGACCGGGGCGTGCAGCGGGTGGATCGAGGGCCGCTGGCCCACGCGGATCCGATGCGTCAGCAACGGCGTCCCATTCACTCGGCCGATATGCACCGCCGTTCGGTCAGCGGACGACTCCGCCCGCAACCCTACCGCTGTCGTCATGGCACATGCCTCCACGCTCCTGATTGTCGTAGGGGGCAATCCCGTATCGACCCCTACGGTGGGTGGTGTACCGGTGGCTCGGCCTGCTCAGTCCCGCAGCCCCATGATCCCGCCATCCACCGCCAAGTTCGCGCCGGTTACGTACGACGACTCGTCGCTGGCGAGGAAGAGCATCGCGTAGGCCATCTCCTGCGGCTCGGCCTGCCGCTTCAGCAACGTGTGCGGCGCGCCCGCCTTGCGCATCGCTGCCTCGGCCTCCTCCATCGTTTCGCCGGTCCGCTTGACCCGGTTCCGGATGTGGTAATTGGTCAGGGTCGGGCCGGGCGACACCGCGTTGACCCGGATGCCTTGGTCGGCGTGGTCGCAGGCCATCGAACGCGTCAGCGCCAGCACCGCATTCTTGGTGGCATCGTATTGCCCCATGTTCGGGCGCCCGACGGTGGCGTTCGCGGACGAAATCGTGACGATGCTGCCGCCGCCCTTGGCCGCCATCACCGGAATCGCGTACTTGCAGCCATAGGCCACGGCCAGTAGATTTACGTCGATCACGAACTTCCAGGACTCCGCAGTCGCCTCGGTCACCGGGCCATGGACCCGGACCGCTGCAATGTTGGCCAGCACGTCAAGCGTGCCGAAGCGCGCCACCGTCTCATCGACCGCCCGCTTGGCGTCGTCCTCGCTGGTGAGATCGGCCTGCATCGCCACGATCCGGTCACCATCGGCGGCGATCCCGCTAGCGGCTGCCTCCGCCGCCTTGCCGTCGAGGTCGACCACCGCCACCGCCGCGCCCTCTTCCCAGAAAAGCCGCGCGGTCGCCTCGCCGATCCCGCCCCCGCCGCCGGTCACCAGCGCCACCTTGCCCGCCAATCGACCCGCCATCAGCCAACTCCTCCCTATATGCACGAAGCGTTCTCGCCTCACGACGAGAACTCCCCAGGCACGCCGCCTTGAACAAAATCAGTACAATTCCGGCACATCCGACTGGTCCCTTGTATCACCCTCCCAAGAACCTGTAAATCCCCCGGGCGACTCCTCCCCGAATCGCCATGTTCCCTCCACTTCAACATTTCGACCATTTCTGGATTGGAAAACTGGTCGGGACGCCCCAGAATGGCCGTCGCCGCCCCGCCCATCGTTTTCTTTCCGGCCCCTTGACAGCCATTTGACGATGGCATACGGTGGCATCAGCAAAAGCACATTACACCCTGATTGTTCTGATTGATCAGGGCAGCATTGGCGGAGCGTCCGGCGCACTAGCCGGCCCGTTTCGGCTTCATGCCATTGTGGCGTCCGCCAAATGCGCGGTTGACCGCCTCTGGTCACGGGCTCAGCGAAGGAGATGGCGAACGGCGGCAATTTGGGATCCTAAACCGTACTCGCGTTCTGCTTCGAGTTCAGAGGGGAACCACATGACATCCCAACATGAGGCACAGCAACGGCACGACCGGTCACTCACTCGGCGCCAATTTGCGGCCATCGGCTCGGTGGCAGCGGTGGGCGCCGCCGTTCCGCGCTCGGTCTTTGCCCAAACGCCAACCGTACCGACCGCCTTCAACGAAGCACCGATGCTGGCCGAGCTGGTCGCCGCCGGCTCGCTCCCGCCGGTCGTCGAGCGGCTGCCGCCGGAGCCGCTCGTGGTCACGCCCACCAACACCGTCGGCACCTATGGTGGCACCTTCTTCGGGGCCTCGATGGCGCCGGAAACCACGAGCGATTTCCAGGCCGGCATGGTGACCGGCCTCTTCCGGTTCGCGAACGACCTCTCCGAGAACTATCCCGAAGTCGCCGCCGGCTACGAGTTCAACCCCGGTTACACCGCCTGCACGATCACCCTGCGCCAAGGCATCAGATGGTCCGACGGTGAGCCGTTCACCGCCAACGACATGATGTTCTACTTCGAGGACTGGCAGTTCGATACCGAAGTCCAGCCCACCGTCGCTGGGCAATGGGTCGTCGGCGGCGAGCGCATCGGCGTCACGATGGTCGACGACTACACGATCAAGTTCACGTTTGCCGTGCCCAACCCGGCCTTCAACCTGATCAACTACTCCGGTGCGCCCTCCGAGCCCTGGCGGGCTCGACACTACCTAGAGCAATTCCACATCCGGTACAACCCAGATGCCAACACTGCCGCCACCGAGGCAGGTTACGACAGCTGGCAACTCTATTTCCTGGCCCAGTCGGCGGCCACCACCTGGAACTACGGCGCTCAGAACCCGGACCTGCCGGTGCTCGCGCCGTGGCGTCCGGTTGCCAACGATACCCAGCGCCAGCAGTATGAGCGCAACCCCTACTACTTCAAGGTCGACACTGAAGGCAACCAGCTCCCGTACGTCGACCGCGTCACCATCGACTACGCCGGTGACCCCGAGGTCATGAACTTGCGCGCCATCTCTGGCGAGCTCAGCGTGGCCGGCCTCGACCTGCAGCTCATCAACTACCCGGTGATCCGGGGCGGCGAGGAAGCCGGCGGGTACACCACCACGCTCGTCTTCAGCGAGCGCGGCGCCGATGTCGCCCTCGCCTTCAACCAGGAGCACCCTGACCCTGCCCTCTACGAGCTCTTTCGCGACGTCCGCTTCCGGCAGGCAATGTCCCTCGCCATCAACCGTGAGGAGATCAACGAGATCGTCTTCCTCGGGCAGGGCACCATCCGCCAGGCCACAATCAATGAGACCGCCAGCTTCTTCAAGCAGGAATGGGCCGACCACTACGTTGCCTTCAACCTCGAACAGGCCAATAGCCTGCTCGACGAGTTGGGCCTGACCCGCGACGAGAGCGGCATCCGCCTCCGCTCCGATGGCCAGCCGCTCAGCTTCCAGCTGGAATACCTGCCTCAGGAGGGCCCGAAAGCCGAAGTCTGCGACCTCGTCGTCCGCCATTGGGCCGAGCTCGGCATCCAAGTCCAAGCCTCGGCACGCGAGCGCAACTTCCTGCTCGAACGCATCGACGCCGGCGAGCAGGACGCCACCGGCTGGCACGTCGACCGCCAGCTGGAGCGGGCCTCCTGGACCTATCGGGCATCGTCCAAGATCAGCCCGGGCGGTGATTCCATCATCCGCTACGCCAATGCCTGGCGGCAGTGGTTCGCCAGTGGCGGCGAAACCGGCATCGAGCCGCCAGCCCAGGCGCTGGAGCTGGCGACCGCCTTCGACGATTGGCAGAGAACGGTCATGGACACCCCCGAATACGCCGAGGTCGGCACCCGCGTCCACGACCTGGTGGCCGAGGTGCTCTACGTCATCGGCGTCATCGGCCAGGCGCCGCAACCGGTGATCATCAAGAATAACGTCGAGAACGTCTTTACCGGCAGCGAGGAGCGCATCTGGTGGGGCGCCGCCAACTGGTTCTGGCACACCCATCACCCGGAGCAGTGGTTCCTGACATCGTAGCGCAGGGAGGCGCTCAGGATTACGGCGGATGAATGATGCGTGGGGGCGGCAGCGAAGTGAGCTAGCGGGCACGACAGGCAGCCAACCAAGATGTCCCCCGCCCGCGTATGTCCACCCATTGGCCCCATTCAACCGCCTCGTCGGCCACGGACCAACACAACGACCGTCATTCTGAGCGTCAGCGAAGAATCCCTCTGCGAAGCACTCGGCGTCGGAGTCGCCGCATGGTGTTATGGACAACCAAACCGGCTTCGGCGGAAGCGCTTCGCGCAGGGATTTCTCCCTTCGGTCGGAAAGACGGCTCAGGAAAGGATCACTTCGCCTGTGGGAGAGTTCATCGTCCGGCGCATCATCCTCATGGTTCCCACCGTCTTCGTGATCTCGGTGATCGCCTTCGTCATCATCCAGCTTCCGCCCGGCGACTTCCTGACCTCCTACATCGCCTCGCTGGAGAGCACCGGGCAGATCGTCGACCAGGCCGAAATCGATGCCCTCCGTGACCGCTACGGCCTGGGCAACCCTCTCTACGTGCAATATTTCAAGTGGATTGGCGGGGTCGTCCAGGGCGATTTCGGACAGTCGCTCCAGTGGAACCGGCCGGTCTCCGAGCTGATCGGCGAGCGCATCGCCCTCACCCTCGTGCTTTCGATCTCGTCGCTGCTGTTGATTTGGGCGATTTCGTTCCCAATCGGCATCTACTCTGCGGTCCGCCAGTACTCGCCAGGCGATTACTTCTTCACGTTCCTCAGCTTTGTCGGACTCGGCATCCCCAACTTCCTGCTCGCGCTCGTCCTCATGTGGTACGCCTACACCCAGTTCGGCACCACCGTCGGCGGCCTCTTCTCCAACGAGTACGCCATCGCGCCCTGGAGCTGGGGCAAGTTCCTCAACCTCCTGGAGCACCTCTGGATCCCCACCCTGGTCCTCAGCATTGGCGGCGTTGCCGGCCTGATCCGGATCATGCGCGCCAACCTGCTAGACGAGCTGCATCGCCCCTATGTCGTCACCGCCCGCGCCAAGGGCGCCTCCGAGCGCGGCCTGATCCTAAAGTACCCGGTCCGAGTGGCACTCAACCCGTTCGTCAGCACCATCGGCTGGATCCTGCCCGGCATCGTCTCCGGCTCAATCATCATCTCGGTCGTGCTCAACCTCCCCACCACCGGCCCGTTGCTGCTGACCTCCCTTCAATCGCAGGACATGTACCTGGCGGGCGCGATCATCCTGCTCCTGAGCGTCCTGACCGTGATCGGCACCTTCATCTCGGACCTGCTGCTAGCCTGGCTCGATCCACGCATCCGGCTCTCGTAGCCCAAGGAGACGACGATGCGGTGGTGGCACTCCATGCGAATCTCGAAACGGCACGGATTCCTCCCGGCAACCGCCGCCGGAGCTGGCGAAGGGACCCTGACGTCCGGCGCCGTCCCAGCAACCACGGTCGGGGAGCCGGCTGACCATGACGTGGCGGTGGCCTCGCAGTGGCAGCTGATGTGGTGGAAGTTCCGCCGCCACAAGCTGGCGATGATCTGCGGCGTGATCGTGCTCCTCTTCTACGTGGTCGCCGCGCTCGTCGAGTTCATCGCCACGTACAACCCCTCGACCCAGGAGGCGACCCGGGTCTACCATCCGCCCACAGGCATCCATTTCCGCGACGCGGAGGGTGATTTCCACCTGCGCCCCTTCATCTACGGCACTGCCAGCTCGCGCAGTCTCGACACTCTCGAGCTGGAGTTTCAGGAAGACACATCGACGCGCCTGCCGCTCCGGTTTTTCGTCCAAGGCGATCCTTACGAGCTGTTCGGTTTAATCCCCTGGGACCGCCACCTCTTCGGGGTGGACGATCCTGACGCCCAGATCTTCCTTCTCGGAGCCGACAGCCAGGGCCGGGACGTCTTCAGCCGCCTCGTCTACGGCACCCGGATCTCGATGTCGATCGGCCTCGTTGGGGTCGCCGTCAGCTTCGTCCTCGGTATCGTGATCGGGGGCATCTCCGGCTACTATGGCGGGCGGATTGACACCTTCATTCAGCGGGTCATCGAGTTCGTCCGCTCCATGCCGACGATTCCGCTCTGGCTCGGCCTCTCGGCTGCCCTGCCGCCGGACTGGTCGATCATCAGGATCTACCTGGCGATCACCATCATCCTCTCCCTGATCGGGTGGACCGGGCTCGCCCGCGTCGTTCGCGGCCGCTGCCTCGCCCTGCGCGAGGAGGACTTCGTAATGGCGGCGCGGCTCAGCGGCACCAGCCAGCCCCGGATCATGTTCCGGCACCTCGTGCCTTCGTTCATGAGCCACATCATCGCCGCCCTCACCCTCGCCGTGCCGGAGATGATCATTGCCGAGACATCGCTCAGCTTCCTTGGGCTTGGCTTGCGCGACCCCGCCATCAGCTGGGGCGTGCTCCTGCAGGATGCCCAGAATATCCGCTCGGTCGCGCTCGCTCCCTGGCTGCTGGCGCCGGGCGTCGTGATCGTCATCGCGGTCCTCGCCCTTAACTTCCTGGGCGACGGCCTGCGTGACGCCGCCGACCCTTATGCCCGTTAGGGAGGGTTTTCGTAGGGGTCAATACGGGGTCGACCCCTACGTGAGAACTGAACGCGAATGACGCGCGAAATCAAAACGAACTTCACTCCTCAAGGAGTATCAGTGCAATCCACCAACACCCCAACCCCATTGCTCGAAGTGAAAGACCTAAAGACGGCCTTCGACCTCGCCGAAGGTCGGGTCGTCGCCGTCGACGGCGCCACCTTCACTGTCAACGCTGGCGAAACCCTCGGCATCGTCGGCGAGAGCGGGTGTGGCAAGAGCATCTCCGCCCGCTCAATCCTGCGCATCACCGGCGCCACCGACCGCAACGTCAGCGGCCAGATTCTCTACCATCGGCGGCCAGCCCATGGCGACGACACACGCACCGAAACGATCGACCTGCTCACGCTTGATGCCGCCGGCAAGCGCATCCGAAGCATCCGCGGGGCCGAGATCGCGATGATCTTCCAGGAACCAATGACCGCCTTCAGCCCCGTCCACACGATCGGCAACCAGATCATCGAGGGGATCAGGTTGCACGAGCGCACCTCAGCCGCCGATGCCCGCCGCCGCGCGATCGATATGCTTAAGCTGGTGGAGATGCCCAACGCCGAGCGCCGGATCGACGAATACCCTCACCAGCTCAGCGGCGGCATGCGGCAGCGGGCCATGATCGCGATGGCCCTTATCTGCCAGCCGCGCATCCTGCTCGCCGACGAGCCGACGACCGCCCTCGACGTCACGACCCAGGCCCAGATCCTGGCCCTACTCCGCCGCATCAAGGAGGAACTAGGCATGAGCGTAGTGATGATCACCCACGACCTGGGCGTCGTCGCCGAAACGGCCCAGAACGTGGCCGTGATGTACCTCGGCCGCGTCGTGGAAACAGCCAGCGTGAAGGATCTCTTCCGCGATCCCAAGCACCCCTACACCCGGGCCATGCTTAACTCCATCCCGCGCCTGAGTCGTCACGCCCGCGAGCGGCTGCAACCGGTCGCCGGCATGGTGCCGAGTCCCTACAACCGGCCCACGGGCTGCCCCTTCCACACACGCTGCCCGCACGTGATGCCAGGCCTCTGCGACCGTCTCGATCCACAGCCGATCCAGCTGGAGAACGGCCGCGACGTCAGTTGCTTCCTCTACGGAACGCCAGAAGGGACCCGAGACGCATGACGGCAACCGACCTGAGGGAACAGGCGGGCGACGCCGCGCCACCGACCCGCCCACTCTTGGAGGTGCGCAACCTCAAGAAGCATTTCCCCATCACCCGGGGGCTAATGCGCCGGGTCGTTGGCCACGTCAAGGCCGTCGACGACGTCAGCTTCACGATCCACGAAGGGGAAACCCTTGGTCTCGTCGGGGAGAGCGGCTGCGGCAAGACTACCACCGGCCGCTGCTTGCTTCGCGCGGTCGATCCCACTGAAGGCGAAATCTTGTTCGACCGGGAAGGGGGAGGTGCGGTCGACGTTGCCACCGCCGAGGGGTCTGCGCTGAAGTCGCTGCGCCAGGACATGCAGATGATTTTCCAGGACCCGTATTCGTCCCTCAACCCGCGCTGGACGCTGCTCGACATCGTCGGCGAGCCGCTCGTCGCCTTCGGCGTCGTCAAGGGCCGCGCGCTGGAGGAGCGGGTCGCAGAGCTGCTGCGCCGGGTGGGGCTGCGCCCCGAGTACATGCGGCGCTACCCCCACGCCTTCAGCGGCGGCGAGCGCCAGCGGATCGGCATCGCCAGGGCGCTCGCCCTCAACCCGAAGCTGGTCGTAGCCGACGAGCCCGTCTCCGCGCTGGACGTCTCCGTCCGCGCCCAAACGCTCAACCTCCTCGCCGATCTCCAGGCGGAGCTCGATCTCACGTACCTCTTCATCTCGCACGACCTGGGCGTGGTCCAGCACATCTGCGATCGCGTCGTCGTCATGTACGTGGGCAAGGTCGTCGAAGTTGCGGAAACCGACGATCTCTACTTCAACCCGAAGCATCCCTACACGGAGGCGTTGCTGTCGGCGGTGCCAAAACCCGATCCAGAGGCCGCGTCGGCGCGCATCGTGCTCGAAGGCGAAGTCGCCGATCCGTCGAATCCCCCGCCGGGCTGCCCGTTCCACCCGCGCTGCCCCTACGCCATCGAACGCTGCCGCACGGACATGCCGGTCCTCCGGGAGCTGGGCCGCAACCACCTCGTCCGCTGTCACCGCGCAGATGAACTAACTCTGCGCGGGATCGACTAGAAAAAATCGAGGTGCCGGTGATTGATCGCCTTACCCGTGGTGACAGCGACAAGCTCTGTCCCCACCAGTTGAACCATCAGTGTTCACCCGAAACCCTAAAGACGGTAGGCAGGAGCGTTGCGAACCTGATCGCGCAAAATATGGGTGAATGAACAATAGCAACACAAAATTACACATCCGCCACGGTTCGGGCGGATGCCTCGGACGAGCAACCGTTCCGTGAAGACGTCGCTTTACGCGCCTTTCCCTTGCAGTTATGTCACCGACGCACGCGTTGGCGTTGTTCTTTATTGCTATTCGACGATATCTGCCTCATCCTCAGATGGAGGTCGGCTACCCCTTGACAGGTCTATGGTGATGCCATAGGGTGACCCAAGTAGCACATTCAAGGCAACTTGTATCAGTCCTTGTACTTACTAGGCTGGTCGTGTAGGCGCTCAGGAATGAGGGGCCGCGGGTTGCAACAATGTCGTCGAATCGACGACATGGCATGACCTGCCGGGAGCGACGATCCCGGCCGCAGGTCACGATCGGGGAGATATGACGATGATGCGGTCGCTCACGAGACGAGATGTGGTGAAGGTCGGCGGCGGTGCGGCGGCCACGGCAACCGTGCTTCGTATCTCGATCTCGACATCCGGGGCTGCGGCGCAAGACGCGGTCGAGTTGCGTATGGCCTGGTGGGGCGGCGATGCTCGTCACGAGATGTACAACACGCTGCTCGATCTCTACGAAGAGAGGAATCTTGGGGTTACGATCGCCCGCGAATTCACAGACTGGGACCCATACTGGGAACGGACCGCGACGCAGGTTGCGGCCGGGAATCCGTCCGACCTGCTCCATTTCAACCTGCTCTACACCGGTCAGTACGCGCGCCAGGGGATCATGCTCGACCTCAAGCCGTTCGTGGACAACGGGACTATCGACCTCACCAACCATGACCAGGTGCTGGTCGACGCCGGCAAGGTCGAGGACACGCTTTACTACATCTGCCTGGGCGCTTCGTCACCGTGCGCCTTCTACAACGAAGTCCTCTTCGAGCAGGTTGGCCTGACCGCCCCGGAGCCTACCTGGACCTGGGACGACTTCGTCGCCACCACCACGAGCGCTGCCGAGGCGCTTGGCGACGATGTGTTTGGGTGCAGCGATGCCGGCGGCAACGGCGAGCTCATGGAGATCATGCTTCGCCAGCGCGGCAAATCCCTGGTCAACGAGAACGATGAGATCAATTTCGAGGCGCAGGACCTGATCGACTGGTTCGGCATGTGGGAAAACCTGCGCCAGGCGGGCGCGGTGCCGCCGGTCGACCTGTCGCTGGACATCGCGGCGGCGGGTGGAGTTGAAACCTCCCTCCTTTCCACCGGCAAATCGGCAATGATGTTCTCGAACGGTAACCAGCTCAAGATCTACCAGCGCACGATGGAGGATGAGCTGAGCATCGCGTTCCCGCCCAGCGGCCCGGAGGGTTCACAGCCAGGCAACTATATCGTCGCCGCCTTCATCGGGATCACCCAAAACTCGGAAGCTCCAGATGAGGCCGCGAAACTGATCAACTTCATGGTGAACGATCCGGATGCGGCCCAGATTTACAACGCCGAGCATGGCCCCACCTCGTCGCTGGATGTGCGCGAGTTGCTCTTCCCGAATCTCGATCCGTCAGACCAGAAGGTGTTCTCCTTCATGGAGATACTCACCCAAACGGTCGCCCCGATGACCCCGCAACCTGTGTATTACGCTCAGCTGATGGCCCTGACGACGCGAACCAACGAGGATATCGGCTTTGGCACCAGCGTCGAAGAGGCTGTCGACAGCTTCATTGCCGAGGCCAATCGAATCATCCAGCAACCATCGTAACCATCCGTGACCCGGGTCCGGGAGGGTGGTGCAAGCAGCCAGCCACCCTTCCAGCGCACGGAGGGCGTGCGCCTGTGATCGAAATGGCCCCTTGGGGAGGACTCTGTTGAACGGCGGACTACCTGTGCCGGTGGTGGGTAATCGCATCCGGCGTCCAAGACTTGGGCATGGTCAGAAAGAGAACCTCGCCGGATATCTCTTCCTAACCCCGTGGCTCCTGGGCTTCTTCATCCTGACGCTCGGCCCGCTGCTCGCGTCGCTCTACCTCTCCTTCACCCACTACAACCTGCTGAGCGCGCCCAACTGGGCGGGACTCGCCAACTACCGGACGATGCTCACCGACGATCCCCGGTACTTCACCGCACTTCGCGTCACCATGGTCTACGTCTTCCTCTCGGTGCCACTCAAGCTCGTGTTTGCACTGGGCGTGGCGATGTTGCTCAACAAGGGACTCACTGGGCTCTCAGTCTATCGGGCGATCTATTACGTGCCGTCGCTCTTGGGCGGAAGCGTCGCGATCGCCCTGCTCTGGCAGCAAATCTTTGGTCGCAACGGCGTCGTCAATCAGCTCCTGGCCAGCCTAGGCGTCGCTGACCCTCCAAGCTGGATGGCCCATCCGGATTATGCCCTGTACCCACTCATCATACTCGCGGTCTGGCAGTTCGGATCGCCAATGCTGATTTTCCTAGCGGGTCTCAAGCAAATCCCGGAAGACCTGTACGAAGCGGCGGCGATCGATGGAGCCGGGAACGTTTCCCGCTTCCTCCGGATCACTGTGCCCCTGATCACGCCGGTCATCTTCTTCAACGTCATTTTGCAGATGATTGGCGCGTTCCAGGTCTTCACGCCGGCCTACATCATGGGCGGCGGTACCGGCGGGCCGCGCGACTCCATGCTCTTCTACACCCTGTATCTCTATCAGCAGGGGTTCGTCAACATGAACATGGGGTACGCTGCCGCGATGGCGTGGGTGCTGCTGATCATCATCGCCGTCTTCACCGCGATCAACTTCTTCCTCTCCAGATACTGGGTCTTCTACCAGGATGCGGGATAGCCAAGATGGCAATTGCACTGAGGAACTCAGCTGAACGGACGCAGGCCCGTCACGCGCAGCCACGCCGTGTCCGCTTCCGCGGCATCCTGATGCACGGCACACTCGGATTGCTTGGCTTGGTCATGGTGTATCCGCTCTTGTGGATGGTCAGCAGTTCGTTCAAACCCTCCGAGCTGATCTTCGACGAGCCCGGCCTGTGGCCAAGAGTCGTTACCCTCGACAACTACACCCGGGGCTGGACGTCGTTCGCCGTCTCGTTCGGCACTTTCTTCAAGAACTCGTTCATCGTGGCCACCGGCGCCATGATCGGCAGCGTGTTGAGCAGCTCACTGGCGGCCTTCGCCTTCGCCCGCGTCAATTTCCGGTTCAAGCGTTTTTGGTTCGCCCTCATGCTGGGGACGATCATGCTGCCGGGCCATGTGCTCATCGTCCCGGAGTACATCCTCTTCCTTGAGCTCGGCTGGGTGAACACCTTCCTGCCGCTCATTGTCCCAAGGTTTCTTGGCACCAATGCCTTCTTCATCTTCCTGATCATCCAGTTCATTCGTGGTATTCCGCGTGACCTGGATGATGCCGCCAAAATCGATGGCGCTGGGCTGGGCCGAATCTATTGGGATATCGTCCTGCCCTTGTCGCTGCCCGCGCTGGCGACGACCGCAATCTTCAGTTTCCTTTGGACCTGGGACGACTTCTTCTCCCAGTTGCTCTACCTAAGCAACGTCGACACCTACACCGTTCCCCTCGGCCTTCGGCTGTTCATCGACTCGACTACGTCGTCGTCGTGGGGGCCGCTGTTTGCGATGTCGTTGCTCTCGCTCGCCCCTCTGTTCATCATCTTCGTCCTATTCCAGCGCCTGATCATCCAGGGCATCTCGACCTCAGGGCTGAAAGGCTGACCGATGTGGCGATGGAAACCATGGCTTCGTGGCGAAAGGAGCTTGCGAGCGAATCGAAGCGCAATGACCAAAGTTAAGCGGACAACCTCTACGGAACAGGGAGTACATTCGGGATGAAACAGCACGTGGGTTTGGTTGGCGTGGGCAACGTGGGTGGCCGCATGGCTCGCGACCTAGTCGCGGCGGGGCACCCACTCACCGTCTTCGACGTGAACAGTGAAACAATGGCACGTGCCACCGAGCTTGGCGCCGCAATTGCCCAGAGTCCAATGGAAGTGGCGCGCCAGGTGGACATCGTGTTGCTCTCGCTTCCGAACTCCGACATCGTTGACAGCGTCGTCGAAAGCGAGGACGGGGTGCTGGCAGGACTGGCCGAAGGCAAGCTGCTGGTCGACATGAGCACGAGCCTGCCGAAACGAACGTTGCGACTGGTGGACGTCTGCAAGGCGCGCAACGTGCGCATGATCGACGCGCCGATCAGCTTTGGCCCGCATGGCATGGACATCATGGTCGGCGGACCCGAGGAATGGTTCGAAGAGGCCAAGCCGATCTTCGATGTCGTCGGTCATAAGGCGACTTGGGTTGGCCCGCACAGCCACGGCAATGTGACCAAGCTCGTCCAGAACATGATTTCGGGAGTCGGCATCGCCATCATCGCGGAGATGCTGGCATTCGCGGTGAAGGCGGGAGTCGATCCGGAGCGCATGCTGGAGGCTATCCGCACCACCGGCGCGGGCTCCAGGCAGCTCGAATATGGTGTACCCCGGATGTTGGCCCACGACTTTGGCACTGGCGGGCAACTCGCACTCCATTACAAGGATGTCAAATATGCACTCCAGACCGCCCATGAATTGAACGCGGTCACGCCCTTCACGGCCGCGCTTTACGATGTGTTCAATGGCGCACTGGCTGACGGCGACAAGCGCTGGGAGCAGGTAGGGTGCATCACTTATTGGGAACGGCTCATGGGCGTGGACGTCAGTCAGGCAGGGACAGCCAGGAGTTCCAGTGCCGCCCTGGCGGATTGATGCGCAGTTTCGGAATGCTGTGGATTCCTGAGTCTCGTGGAGAGGGACCGTTTCGTGCTATCGCATGATGCCACATTGAAGCTTGGGGCCGGGTTTACCCTGCCCGGAGATACCGCGCCGTTCGAGCGTACCGCCAACTGGCTGCGCGAGCATGGGTTCTCCGGCGTCATGATCGGGCTCGATCCAGCATGGAGCGACGAGAAGACCGAGCGCATTGGCCAAACCTTTTCCGACCACCAGCTCGCCGTTTACGAAGTCGCGGCTTACACCAGCCTGATTCACGAGGATGCCCAGACGCGACGGGCAAATATCGATGGCGTCAAGCGCAAGACAGAGCAGGCCGCCATCATGGGCGCGCTTTGTGTCGCAACGGTCGGCGGCAGTGCGGCCGGCTGGGCGCCCCACCGGCAGACGCACAGCGAAGAATCGTGGTCTCGGCTGGTCGATGCCGTCCACGAGGTTCTTGAAGCAACCCCGGGGAGCGTCAAATTCTGCCTGGAATCATGGCCACCCACGGTCCTCCCGGATCTCCAATCGATGGCACGCATCCTCGACGAGATCAGCGGCGAACGGTTGGGCATCCTGTTCGACCCGGCCAATCTGGTGACGATAGAGACCTATTTCGAGTCGGGCACGATGATCGACGACGCGTTCGACCAGTTGGGCCACCGTTTCGTCGCCGTTCACTGCAAGGACATCAAATGGCTAATGGGAGGCATGCAGACCGGGTTAGGCGAAGTCGTGCCCGGCCGCGGCATCCTCGACTACGACACCTTCCTCCGTCGGGTAGCGGCCGCGCCGCGCGAACTGCCACTCATCATCGAGCATCTGAAGGATCCCGAGGAGGTGATCGAGGCCGCAGCTTTCATCAGGCGGCGGGCGCACTCATGTGACCTAGCCATTGTCTGACGACGTGTGCTCACTAGGCATCAACAGTCTGACGGGCCAGATTCCGCACGTCACCACATCGCACACTGGAGCAAGGATGACGGAAGGGCAAGACCGAAGCCGATTCGAACGGGGCATGACGAAGCAGGGCGAGATGAACGGACAGGCCAGCACCGAGGACGAGATCACCCGTCGACTCGGCGATCTAGGCCGGTACGTCATCGAGTTCGCCTATGGCGACATCTACACGCGCACCGTCATGAGCGAGCGGGAACGGGAGATCGGCGCGATCGCGGTGCTCACCGTCCTGGGACGGGAGAAACAGCTCGCCGCCCACGTTCGAACGGCGCTCAAACTAGGCATGACCATCAAGGAGGTGGAGGAAGTCATCCTCCAAACCGTAACTTACGCCGGATTCCCGACCGCGCTCAATGCCATCGGCGTGGTCCGGCAGATCCAATCCGAAGACGCGGTTTCGAACGGGGATGGTTCTGAGTGATGTTTGAGGTCCTAGATACCGGCCGGTGACATGATCGAGTCTTGGTGATGGACGGGCCGCAGCGCCTGTCCCAAGCAGGCATGATCGTCCATTCGTCAGGCGGAAATGACGTATAACCGGATGATAGGCATTGGAGAACGCGCCATGGCGGGCCAGGTGGCGTCGAAGAACGAGGGATTGCGCATGGGGCGAACGGAACTGCTATCACGATTCAGGGCGGCGATTGCTGACGGCGCGCCGATCATCGGCGCCGGGGCCGGCACCGGCCTCTCCGCGAAATCAGTCGAGGCTGGTGGCGTCGACCTGATCGTGATCTACAACTCGGGCCGCTACCGGATGGCCGGCCGCGGCTCGCTCGCCGGGATGATGCCTTATGGGGATGCCAACGCGATCGTCATGGACATGGCCCGTGAGGTGCTGCCGGTGGTGCGCCACACGCCGATGCTCGCCGGCGTATGCGGCACCGATCCGTTCAGGCAAATGCCGGTCTTTCTCCGCCAGGTGCGGGACCTCGGCTTCGCTGGCGTCCAAAATTTCCCCACGGTCGGCCTTATCGACGGCACCTTCCGCCAGGGACTTGAGGAAACCGGCATGGGCTACAGCCTGGAGGTCGAAATGATTAGGATCGCCCACGAGCTAGATTTGCTGACCACGCCGTACGTCTTCACTCCCGACGAGGCGCGGGCGATGGCCGCGGCGGGCGCGGACATCCTGGTCCCGCACATGGGCCTGACGACGAGCGGTACCATCGGCGCCCAAACAGCGATCTCGCTCGACGAGGCAGTCGAGCGCATTCAAGCCATGCATGACGTGGCGAAGGAGGTCAACCCGGACATCATCATTCTCTGTCATGGCGGCCCGATCGCCGAGCCGGACGACGCCGCCTATGTGCTGGAACATACGCGAGGCATTGCCGGTTTCTTCGGCGCCTCCAGCATGGAACGGCTCCCGACCGAAGAGGCGATCACGGCCAACATGCGCCGCTTCAAGGGCATCGCCCTCGCCACCCAAGTTTGACCGGCAACCGGAAGAACGATCATGGACGGCTGCGTATCCAGTGAGGACGCCTTGTGTCCGTCCATTCCTCACCCAAGCGGAATGCTGAATCCTCCGTACGACTCCAGTAATGGCCGGCCTTGTGCCGGCCATGCCTGAAAGGAACCACGATGGCCACACCGCCCACCACCATCGACGCAAACGGCCTGCCTACCCAAACCTTCACCTGGGGCGCCATCAAATGGCTGGTCACGCCGGGCGCCAACGAGGGTGCCAATATCACCTTCGGTGAGGTCATGCTCCTGCCGGGGCAAGGCCACGACCGCCACAACCACCCCCAATCCGAAGAAATCCTCTATGTCCTCTCCGGCGACGGCATGCAAATGCTCGATGACGACGAACGGTTCCCGGTTCGGTCGGGCGACACGATCTACGTGCCCACCGCCGTCTACCACTCGACCATGAATACCGGCTGGGGGCCATTGCGGCTGCTCGCCATCTACAACCCGGGCGGCCCCGAGAAGGACTTGGAAGGTCTCCCCGACTTCCAGGAAATTCCCACCGGTCAGCTCCCGGAATGGGAGCGCCCGTAACGGGGTCTAGCATCTTTCGTAAGGGCGGCCCAGAATCGACCGCGAACGGACGTTCCCCGAACGGATCCTGTCAATTCGTGTGACCGCCCGCGTGTCCGCGTCAATGCCTTGTCTACGATCCCGCACCCCGCTCCTCGATCATCGCGTGCAGCCGCTTGGCCATCGCCTCGGCGAACGCCGGGTCGTTAATCGCCAGGTCCAGGTCATGAACCTCAACCCGCTCCCCGGCATTGGCTAAGACAGCGTCGAAGAGTGCGGCGTCCGCCGCCGCGTCGTGGAACACTCCGCCTTCGATTGCGATCGCTGAGACACCGCCGCGCGGGACGAAGAGGGCCACTGGGCCGATCGCCGCGCTGAGCTTCGTGCCGACCTGGCGCCCCAGCTCAGCGCATTCCTCCGGCGTAGTCCGCATCAACGTGATGGTCGGATTATGGACGTAGAGAGTGCGCTCCCGGAACCGCTCCGGCACGGTCTCCACCGGACCGAAATTGACCATGTCCAGCGCGCCGAGCGACACCACCTGGGGAATGCCGTTCGCCCCGGCCACCTCAAGCCGCTCCGGACCGGCCGACAACACCCCACCCACCAGCTCGTCAGCGAGCTCGGTGGTCGTGATGTCGAGGATGCCGGCGAAGTACCCACTCGCCGCCAGCGCTTCGAGCGAACGACCGCCCGCGCCCGTGGCGTGGAAGACGATAACCTCATACCCCCGGTCTTCGAGCCACTTCTGGGCATGGGTCACAGCGGCGGTCGTGACGCCGAACATCGACGCCCCGATCAGTGGGCGATCAGATCTTGCCGGCGACGGCGTTGCATACACCTGCGCCATGCCGCAAATCGCGCCGGCGGCGTTACCCAAGATTTGCTCCGAGATCCGGTTGATTCCGGCGATATCCACCACTGAGTACATCATCGTGATATCGACCGCACCCACGTACGGCCGGGTGTCACCCGAGGCCACAGTCGAGACCATGAGCTTCGGCACCCCGACCGGCAGTGCCTGCATCGCGTGGGTGACGAGCGACGTCCCTCCGGACCCACCCAACCCCAGGATGCCGTGCAGCCGGCCCTCGCCGTGCAGCCGGCTGACGATGCTGGCTGCCCCCCGGGCCATCGTCGCGACGGCAGCGCCCCGGTCGTTCGCCGCGGCTAGCTCGGCAGCGGTCGTCCCTGCCGCTACCGTGACCTCGTCGCGCCCGATGTCCGGCGCCAGGGCAGGCTCGCCCAGGATGCCAGCATCGATCACCAGCACGTCACAGCCAGCCTCGCGGATTCGCTTCCGGAGGAAGGCGTACTCGCGCCCCTTGGTGTCGAGCGTTCCTAGCAACACGACCGTCGGCATACGATCATCTCCTCGCGCGAAGGGCGCCTTTCCGGATATCCTGAACGCGTTTTGTGTGGCGTCAGTATCACCGATCATGGCGCGAAATGGATGCTAGCCGAGGGAATGCCGACCGGTTGGAGATCCATTGCACCCCTAAGGATGGGAGTTGGCTGAACAGGCCGAGATCGAATTAAGCATCCTGCAGCGCCAATGCCTCGGCCAGCGCTTTGCCGATCAGGTAGCGACGGAGCAGGCGGTCCATGTGTGGGTCGCCACCCACGACGCGACCACGTCACGGATCGACTGTCACCTCACCACGGCAGACGCCCCGGACCAAGTCAAGCACCTCTACCCCGCATATGACAAGTGACAGACCACTAGTCGTTGCCCACGGTTGATATTGTGAAGCTTGTCACGGCTGACACATTGTGTTCAGTTGAGCTCGGAGAACTTGTGGGCGACCGACTTGGCGCGGTTGGCGATCACCTCGGCCTCGATGTCGTTGGCGTCGGCGTAGGTCTCCTGGAGGAAATTGTCGACGTCGGCGTCGCCGCCCAGGATCGTCAGCGCGGTCGAGACCTGGGTCCAGGTCGGGGTCGCCTCGATCCAGGTATCGCCGGGGACGTAGAAGGATGCCGCCGGCATCGTCGCCTCGCGGTTGTAGGTGACAGCGGTGCCGGTGACCTCCATGAAGGGGAGGAAGGTCAGGATCTGGGAGTCGCGGACGATCGTCTCGATCACGCCGCGGAGGAGCATGTCATTGGAGAGCCGGGCGGCTTCGATCTTGGTGAGCGCCATGCGGTGCGGTCCTCTCTATGGAAGGGGAAGGCGGTAGGGGGGAAGAGGCGGCGATGGAGGGACCGGCGGGCGTCAGCGATTGTCCCGGCTGGCGATCCCGTGGACACTCCCGAGAATGCCCCGGCTGGCGGCGCGGGCGGCGCGGTCCCGCACGCCGCGCCGGATCTTCTCGGCGGCCGGGATCCGGTCCGGGTCGAGCGGGGCGGGGGTGGTGCTCCCGGCGGGGACACGTGGCGCGGCGCTCGGATTGGACGCGCTGCCCGGCGCGCTGCCCGGCGCGCTGCCCGGCGCGCTGCCCGGCGCGCTGCCCGGCGCGCTGCCCGGCGCGCTGCCCGGCGCGCTGCCCGGCGCGCTGCCCGGCGCGCTGCCCGGCGCGCTGCTCGCCTGGATTCTCGCCGCCAGATCGGAGTAGGCGGCCTGCGCCGGGCTGATGCTGGCGACGATCGACGCCACCGAATCGCCGCCGATCAGCTCGGGCACGACATCGGGGTGGGCTTTCAGCACGAGCTCGCGGACAAGCGAGAGGTCGTCGGCCTCCTGGGGGGCGCCGGTCGCCTCCGGGGCCGATCGTGAGTCCGGTTGATCGCCGTCGGCGATCTCGAGTGCGGAGATGAGGCCGGTCATGGGTGCGTCCCTTCGGGCAGCGGCGTGATCGCGAGCGCGGATCACGAGGCAACGAGTCGGCTCCTCAATGCGAACGCCTGTTCGTACTGATTCGTGCCAACCGTACGCATCCAGCGCCGCAAGGTGAGTCATGAAGGCGCGAGCTCGCCCGGCTCACGGATCGACACCTGCTCCCGACCGCCCTTCTCCGGCATGGCTCCGGTTAGGACCGATGCTGCATACGTACGATGCCAGGGAGCGTCGGCAGTGAGAACGGCAGTACATGTTGACTTTTCATAATGCGAGCATATACTGAACGTATAGAGTGTACCTACACTCTGTACGTGTTTCTTTGGGGGCCAGCGGAACGTGCTGGCGTCATACGCCGGGGGGCGAGATGAAACCAAGGACTGGGTTTCGGTTCATGCGTATCGTAAGCATGCTGATGATGGTATTGACCCTCATCGGCGTCACGGCGGCGTCGATTGCGGCCGCGCCGGGCGGCACAGGGGGGGTGCCTCAGGCAAGGGCCCAGGTTATAGGGAACCTGACCGCGATCATCTGTGACAACCTGGATTTGAATAACAGCGGTACCGTCGATACCAATGAGGCGGGGGACCTCGCCGTCGATATCGATGGCGACGGCGACATCGACGTTGACGATCGGAACATCGTGATCGCCAACTGCACGGTCCTTCTGGCGCCGATCGTGCCGCCCACGGGCGATCTGACGGCGATCATCTGCAACCTGCTCGATCTCAATGACGATGGCACGGTCACCGCGCTCGAGGCGGAATCGCTGACGGTCGATCTCGACGGCGATGGCGATGTCGACGTCGCCGATCAGAACGTCGCACTCCTGCAGTGCCCGGCGCTGCTGGTCCCGGTCCCTGGGGCTCCGGGCACGGGAACGGGCACGGGCACGCTCGTGGTGAGCAAGTTCGATTGCCCTGATCTCGAAGAGGCGACGGCGACTGTCTCCGACCCGGTGCCGTTCGCCGCGGCCGGTGGCGTGGACACCAGTAACTGTGCCCCGGGCTTCGCCTCCTTCCAGGTCTTCCTGGGTGGGGACTTCGCGACGGCCCCGGCCGCCGAGTTCGAGGCGGGTCAGGCGTCGGTCGATCTTCCGGTGAGCACGGACAACGCCCTGTTCGAAATCGATGAGAACGTCTTCTTCAGCTTCGACATCGCGGCGGACGCCGTGACCACGATCACCGTCCTCAACCCGGCGGCTATCGATGACGATGACAAGGATCTTGCGACGCCGGTCGGTGATGACAAGGATGGCGACAACGGCGGCGGTGGTGCCGTTGACGACAAGGATGCTGGCGGCGACGACGGAGCCGCCGCTGGTGATGACAAGGACGATGGCGGAGCCGCTGGCGATGACGGAGCCGCTGGCGATGATGCCGCCGACGACGGTGGTGCCGCCGCCGCTGGTGACGGAGCCGCTGGCGATGACGGAGCCGCTGGCGATGACGGAGCCGCTGGCGATGACGGAACCGCTGGCGATGATGGCGCCGACGGTGCTGACGGAGCCGACGGTGCTGATGGCGCCGCCGGTGCCAACGGAGCCGCTGGTGCTGACGGAGCCGCTGGTGCTGACGGAGCCGCTGGTGCTGACGGAGCCGCTGGAGCTGGCGTGAGTGCCCTTCCTTCGACGGGACAGGGTGTTGACGCGGGCACGAGTGGCAGTGCGATCGCCCTGCTCCTCGGCGCCATGAGCATGGTGGCCCTGGGTGCCGGATTCGCGTGGCGACAGCGCCGCACGGCCTAGCCTGATCTCATCACGAGATCACGCGGGGATTGCGCGTAAACGCCCACCCGCCATCCCGTGAGATGCGTATCCAGACTGGTGTCCGGGAGACCGGATGGCGGAATGGGGAAGACGGCCGGCTCCACTGGAGCCGGCCGTCTTCGAGGCGTTCACGCACACATTCGTCGGAATCGCTCACCGGCTCGGAATGGTCAGTACGCATTGAGAATCTGCTATGCTGCGTTGGGTCGATCCTGACAAACCAGACGCGCCAATCCTGGAGCGGATATCGTCATGTCGTCGAAATGGTGGGATTCTCGGCAACGCCGTGTGATCGCCTTTGCGCGGTCAATGATCCTGATCGCCGTGGTGGCCGGGTTCTGGATGACTCCCTCCGGCGCGCTCGCCGAGACGAGTCCGCTCGCGGACCGCTGCCCGCCCGAACGCGCGCTGGCCACCGCGACCGAATCCCCAACCCGGGCATCTCACACCACACCGACGGAGCCGGTCTATGCCAGCCCGATCGCCGGAACCGCGATCGTGACCACGACACCGACCCCCGCGTCGACCCGGGCCGCTACGCACACGGCCACCCCCACGTCGACCCCGACCGTGACGCCGGCGAACACCCCGACCGTCACGCCCACCAATATGCCGACCAGCACACCGACGAATACTCCAACCAACACCCCAACGACGACGCCGACGAATACCCCGACCGTCACGCCCACCAGCACACCGACGAACACGCCGACCAATACGCCGACGAACACTCCAACCAATACCCCAACGACGACGCCGACCAACACACCGACGAACACGCCCACCAGCACACCGACGAATACTCCAACCAATACCCCAACGACGACGCCCACCAGCACGCCGACGGATACACCCACCAGCACGCCCACGAGCACCCCGGAGTTCGTACCGGTGCTCAACCCCGCCTCCGACACCGAACTGGCCGGGGCTCCACAGCGGCTCGCTTATACCGCCGAGCATCTCGAAGACTGCCTGACTCCGCCCGCGCCCGAGAGGACCGGCACCATCCTGCCCTCGCCCGACCGGGACTCCTCGACATCAGCCGCCCCGGGGCGGGATCCCGTTACCCAACGTGCCCCGGATCGAGCCAGTCGCGCCTTGCCCGCTCCCGAACGGCCCATCACCAGCCTGCCCGCCACCGGTCAGGCGGATGCCCGCGCGACCGATCGGGGAGCCGGCGCGCAGATCGGGCTTGGCGGAGCCACGCTGCTGCTGCTGGCGACGATCGCTGCGATGTCGGTCCGGAAACGCCGCGCCTGACCGGCGTCACTTCACCACCGGGTGGTGTCGTCTCATCGCGAGGGGAATGGTGGGTTACTCGTGGCAGGCACCAGGGTGTGCCGTGCAGTACGGGGTGTCGCCGGGGAAGCGGTGCCGGTTGCGGGCGACCCCGCGGTAGGCGAAGGTCATGACATGGCGCACGCCGGCCCGCCGCCCAAGCGTGACCGGCCAGCGTTGTCGCAGCAGCACGGCGGCGATCAGCGGCGCCGCCTGGCCTCCGGCCTCGGCCCGCCCATCGGCCGCGAACGCCCAGGCGCTCTCGCCGCAATCGATGTCGCCAAGTGGAAAATCAGGCGCCCGCTTCGCAACCTGACAGGCGGTCACCGTGAGCCGGTTGTGCCGGTCGAGCCTGCGGAGATACCGGACCGAGCGGGTGCAAAAGCCACAGGTGCCGTCGAAGATGACGGTCAGCCGGTCCGGAACGTCGTGCGTCTGTGAGGCAGTCTCTTCCATGGCAGAGGAGCCTATCACGCAATGCGCCTGTTCAGCATCGGTGGGGCATCTGGAGGGATCGCGATCGATCGTCAGGCGGATGCCCCGTCATGCGACAATGGGAACGTTACGCGCGCACGGCCCGGAGCGGTGATCCACGCCGGTGCGTCAGCCGCTTTTCATGAAATACAGCCCGTGAACGAGGAAGAAGACCGTGCGGATCTCCATCGTCGGTGCCGGTGCCATGGGTTCGTTGATGGCGGCGCGCCTGGCAGTTGCCGCGGAGGCGTCAACTCCGGGAGCGGCGGGATCGTCCGCGACGCGCGTCGACGATCTCCTGCTCTACGGTCGCCCTTCCCCGCATCTCGACGCAATCCAGCAGCGGGGGCTCGTCCTCGTCGAGCGCGACGGCCGGGCCCGCACGGTTCCGGTCCGGGCTTCCAGCGACCCCGCCGGGATCGCAGGCAGCGATGTCGTGCTCGTGCTCGTCAAGTCCTGGGCATCGGCCGAGGCCGCCGCGCCGCTGCGTTCCTACCTCACCCGTGAGACCGTCGTCCTGACCCTCCAGAACGGGCTCGGCAACGCCGCCGCGCTGAGATCCGCGCTCCTCCACGACGGCGTCCGGCCGCACGTCTGGCTTGGGGTCACAACGCATGCCGCGGTCCGCACCGAACCGGGAACGATCGTCCATACCGGCGCTGGAATCACGGCGATTGGGCGGCGCTCGACCGAGGTCACCTCCCGCCTCCGCGACATCGCGGGCGCGCTCACCAGCGCCGGGCTGCAGACCGTCGCCGTTGAAGACATCCACCGCTGGGTCTGGCGCAAGCTCGCCGTCAACGCCGCGATCAACCCGCTGACCGCCCTCGCCGGCGTCACCAACGCGGCGATCGATTGCGATCCCGACCTGCACGCGGCGGCCGAATCGCTGGCCGGCGAGGTGGTCGCCGTCGCCAACGCCGCCGGAGTTACGATCGACCGCCAGGAGGTGCTCGCCGCGGTCGATGCCGTGGCCCGTGCGACCGGCGAGAATCGCTCGTCGATGCTGGTCGACCTCGAGACCGGCACGCGGACCGAGATCGACGCCATCAACGGCGCCGTCGTCGCCGAAGCGGCGCGGCACCGGCTCAAGGCACCGGCCAACCAGCTGATGACCGCCCTGGTTCGCGCCCGGGAGCGCGGCGCCGGACGACTTCCCGTAGCGGACTTCCCGGACGCTCCAGACGCTCCGGACGCTCCGGACGACCTCGTCGGCGTGGTCGCCTGATCGTGATCACGATCGATGTCGCCGACCGCGTGCCGCTTTCCCGGTGGCGGATCTGGGCCCGCGCGGCACGACCCAGGACGCTGCCCGCCGCGCTGACCCCGGTGATCACCGGGACCGCTGTCGCGTTCCATGAGTCAGGTGGAGGCGGCATCCACTGGCCGTCGGCGGTACTCGCGCTGGTCACCGCCCTGCTGCTCCAGATCGCGGCCAACTTCGCCAACGACGCGCTCGATTTCCGGCGCGGCGCTGATACCGTCGAGCGCCTGGGGCCGGTCCGGATCACTGCCAGCGGATTGACCAGCTCCGCAACGATGCTGAGAGCGACGGCGCTCGCGCTGCTGCTGGCGACCGCCAGCGGGCTGCCGCTGGCGATCCGGGGCGGCTGGCCAATGTTCCTGATCGGGGCCGCCGCGATCATCTGCGCGGTCGCCTACACCGGCGGGCCGTTTCCGCTCGGGTACCTTGGGCTCGGCGAGGTCTTCGTCTTCATCTTCTTCGGGCTGGCCGGGGTGGCCGGCACCGCCTACGTCCAGACTCGCGACCTGACCGGCCTCGCGCTGGCGGCCTCCGTCCCGATCGGCGCGCTCGCGGCCGGGATCCTCGTCGTCAACAACCTGCGCGACCTGCGCACCGATGCCCAGGCGGGCAAGCGGACCGTCGCCGTCCGGCTGGGCGATCGACGGACGCGGCTGGAGTACAAGGCGCTGCTGCTGATCGCGATCGTGACCCCACCGATCCTGTGGTCCGCCGGCTGGCTCGGCTGGTGGTGGCTGATCACGCTCGTCTGGGTGCCGGTGGCGGGCAGGCTCTGGAGCGACATCACGACCCGATCCGGCAAGCAGCTGAACGCTACCCTCGGCGACACGGGCAAGGGCCTGCTGCTGTACGGCGTCCTGCTTTCGTGCGCGCTCGTCCTGAGCGGCTAGGTGTCACGGCATGACTGAAGATGGACCGACCGGGCCGTCCGGACCGGGGCCAGGAGTGGACCCGGAAGTCTCTCCCGAAGCGCCCGGAGGTGAGCCCCTCGGCGCGCGCCAGCCGATTCGCGCGATTCGCGCGGGCGCAATCCAGAGCAGCCGCGAGGTGCGCCGGATGTTCGACCGGATCGTGCCCCGCTACGACCTGATGAACCGGGTGATGACCGGCGGCCGCGACACCGTCTGGCGCAAGATGATGGCGAAGCGCGCGGCCACGTCCGCGGCGGCGCTCGGTCCGTCAGTGACTGTGCTCGATGTCGCCACCGGCACCGGCGACCTCGCGTTCGCGATCCGGCGGGCCGGAGCGGGCACGGTGGTCGGGATCGATTTCTCGCGGGAGATGATCGTCGCCGCCCACCACAAGGCCGATGACAAGGACAGCGCGACATCGTTTCTGGTCGGTGACGCGCTGCGGCTCCCGTTTCCGGACCAGACGTTCGATGCCTGCACGGTCTCGTTCGGGCTCCGCAACATGGCCAATTACGACGCGGCGCTGGCGGAGATGACGCGGATCCTGCGCCCGGGCGGCACGTTCTTCTGCCTGGAGATGACCCCGTTCCGGCGCCCAATCCTGGGGCCTGTGTTCCGCGTCTATTTCGACCGCCTCGTGCCGCTGGTCGGCGGGCTGCTGAGCGGGGATCTGGCGGCCTATCGCTACCTGCCGCGCTCGGTGGAAGCGTTCCCCGGCGCCCACGAGTTGGCGGATCGGATGCGCGGGGCCGGGCTCGAGGATGTCGAGTACGCCCTGCTTGGGTTCGGAACGGTCGCGATCCACTCCGGCACCCGTCCACCAGTCGACGCGCCACTCCCCTGACCGGCGTTAACGCCGGTCAGGGGAGTGTGTCCTATCGACACGATCGCTGGATACGGGGCTATTCGCCTTCGAGCTGGGCGACAGTCAGGAAAGCCCCTTCCGGCATCCAGAACAGGTGTGCCAACTCCTCGCCTTCCAGGACTTCAAAGACGACCTGCGTCTCGAGGGTCTCGCCACCGGCGAGATTGACACGTTCCCTGAGGATTGCCGGCTCGACATCTTCGGCCCCCTGGGCATAGGCCGTGTTGTAGAAGAAGCCCGACGGCGCCTGCAGGGTGAACCGGTAGGGATCGAGGTTGATCGCGCCGCGCGCGGTCAGGCTCTCGACCTCGATCGTGAACGAGATGTACTCGACTCCTGGATCCGGCTCCTCGAATTCGCCGTAATCCTCCCAGTTACGGGTGATCTCGGTCACCACGATCGTGCCGACCGGATCACCGTTCTTGCCGAAGTAGGTCACCGTGTCGCCGATCTCGGGGTCGACGGGATTGGTCGTCCCGGTCGCTTCACGATCCCCCTCCGGCGTCGCATCGTCCTGCGCGACCATCCCCAGCGAGGCCGGGCTTCCGATCAGGAACAGCATCGCGACCAGTGCCACAACGAAACTCCGCATGACTCGATTCCTCCTGTTACGTGTGGGACTTGCCCCTCTCCAGCCCGGAACATCCGGTCTGGCCCCGGCGCGGCGGCGTTCGCGTTCGCGCCTCTCCGTGTTCAACGACACGCCACCAGGGAGGGTTCCCATCACGACCATTGTGGACGCCGGGTCAACCATGGGCCAACCAGCGGGGAGATTCGGACGCTTCGAGGGGCCGGGATCTGGCCCATTCGGGCACGATCGCGGCGTTCGTCAATCGCGCCAGGAAAAAGAACATATGTTCCAACAGAGAGAGGACGCCCGATGGCTGCCAAACAATGCGCCGATCCCACATGCAGCCGGTTCGTCCGCGCATCAGAAGACTACTGCCGTCGTCACCGGCTGGACGCCGACGCGGAGGTGAGCGCCGATCGCCATACCACCGCTCCCGATGAGGAGCTGGCCGACGTGTTTCGGGAGCGTCTGGAGCGCGGCCAGTATCGCGGGCTGTTCGATCTCAACGTGCAGCAGGTGATCGACCAGGCGGCGGCCCAGGTCACCGAGCATGGGCTGATCGACGAGCTCGGCGCGTTGCGGATGGTGCTTGCCCGAATTCTCCTGGAAGAACAGGATCTCTCGCGGATGGTCACCAACGTGACCCGCGTCGCCAGCGTCGCGGTCCGAGCCGCCCAGGCACAGCGTGTGATCAGCGGCCAGGCGGCGGACGGCCTGACGGACGCGCTGACGACGATCCTGGTCGAGGTCAACGCCGCGAAACCGTGACCCAAGCGCCGGGATGCCCGCCCGCCCGCCCGTCTCCTGGTCCCATCCGGTAGGGGCGAACCGGAGCCTGCCCTGGCAGCTGCACCGGGAAGGGGCTGATCGCCCAGGGCGACCACTCTCCGAGCGATGCCTGTCATGGCCCAGTTCCTTTTTTCTTGTCATCCAGAGCAGAGCGGATGCGGCCCATTGATTCCTTTGGAATCCCCCGCGGAGGATCTCAGCAGCCGCATCGTTGAGGAGGCTCGCAAGCCGGCGAAACGCCCTTGCCCATGGCGGGGGTCTCGATGGCCCGCGGGCCATCTTCGAGAGATCCCTCTCGTCGCTTCGCTTCCGACCGGTGCCGCTGCTGGGATGACTTGGAATGGGGTAATAGAGCGGGTTGCAGCGATATTGGCCAAGCGATTTGGAAGGCGCCGCGCGCCGATTCAGCGACCAGCTGCAGCGCGGAGCGCTTCCGCCAGGGGGTCCCTCGTCGCGTCGCTCCCTCCGATGCGCTGCTCGACACAGCTGTTGGGATGACAGCACACGGGCACGTGTTTCGCAAAGCGCTCGCGTGGTCTGTCAGGGCTGATCTGCCATGAACGGTCGAGCGGGTCGTACCTCCCGTCGTACGGGCGGACTCCATGTCCGCCCCAAACTATGCCGCCAAGGCCGGCAGTTGACGCGTGACAGACCACCAGGGCATGACAGGCATCGCTCACCCAAGTGATCCGCCGGCTCAGAGTTTCATCCCGCCGTTGACGTTCCCTGCCCAATGTCTCTGCCAGCTCCGCCATTCCATTGCACCCATCACGAAGGGAGACCGGTCATGCTACGTCCATCTCGTGAAGGAACCGCCGTCACGTCTCCCAATGCTTTCCGCGCCGAGCTCCAGCGCCTTCGCGCGGACCGGCACGCGCGACCGGACGACCCCGCCGGGCACTCCGATGCCCCCGGCCACCCTGACTCCCTCGACTCTCCCTACCCGCTGGAGCTCGGCCCCGCCTCCGTGTATGAGGCGGTCACCCGGCAGATGGTCGAATCGCTGACCGGCGACATCCGGGATATCAAGGGTCGGCTGAACACCCTTTTCTTCATGCTGATCGGCGGGATCATGCTCGAGATCGCGATCCGGATCATCTCGCCATGAAGACATCGACGACATCCCGGCGCTATCCCACCCTCTACAAGGTCGTCACCGACCTCGGCGCGTTTTCGTCCCTCCTCCTTCCCGCCCATCGCCTCCGCCCGTACCAGTTGGCGCCGGCCCGCGCGATCCTCGAAAGTATCCGCTTTGGACGCGGCGATCAGTTCGCGATCGTCTTCAGCCGCCAGGCGGGCAAGGACGAGATGCTCGCCCAGCTCCTCGCCCTCCTGCTCCTTCAGCGATCCCGCCACGGCGGGACCGCGATCATCGCCGCGCCGACCTTCCGGCCCCAGGCCGCGCTCTCCCGCGACCGGCTGCGCGACCGCCTCCTCGGCAATCAGCTGACCGCCCTCCAGATCACGAAGCTCGATGCCTCGGTCATCCGTCTCGGATTAGCCCAGGCGCGCTTCGTCTCCGCCGCGCCGGGCGCCAATGCCCGCGGGCAGACGGCCGATCTCCTCCTCGTGGCGAACGAGGCGCAGGATATCGAGCCCCGGATCTGGGACGCCGTATTCGATCCGATGGCCGCCAGCACCAACGCGACGACCGTCTTCATGGGCACGGTCTGGAGCCAATCGACGCTCCTCGCCCGCCAGATGCGCCACCTCCGCGAGTTGGAAACCACGGATGGCCGGCAGCGGGTCTGGCTGGTGCCGTGGCAGGTGGTCGCCCAGGATCTCCCCGCCTATGGCGACCGCGTGCGGGCCCGGATCGCGCAGCTCGGCGACGCCCACCCCTTCATCCGGACCGAGTATTTCCTGGAGGAGCTGGACGGCGACGGCGGCTTGTTCCCGCCGCACCGGATCGCCCAGCTCCGCGGGGATCATCCCCGGCTCGACCGCGCCCGCCCCGGTGGCCGGTATGCCTTGCTGATCGATGTCGCCGGGGAAGAGGAATCCAGTGGCGCGGGGGTCGATGTCGTGCTCGGCGATCATGGCTCCGGGCACTCCGGGCGGCGCGACAGCACGGCGTTGACGGTCGTCGAGGTCGATACGGCCTCCCGCGCCGATGGCCAGGCGCTCTACCGGGTCGTCGATCGACGGGTGTGGACGGGAGTCCGCCACACTGTCCTCCACGATCAGCTCGTCGATCTCGCCCGGACCGTCTGGAAGGCCAGCTGGGTCGTGGTCGACGCGACTGGGGTCGGAGCCGGGCTGGCGTCGTTTCTCAAGACCACGCTCGGACGCAAGCGCGGATCGCTCCCCGCCGTGGAGGTCATTCCGTTCATCTTCACCGGCGCGAGCAAGAGCCGCCTCGGGTGGGATTTCCTGGGGCTGATCGATTCCGGCCGCTTTCGGGAGTACCGCGACGATGCGGATGCCCCGACCGAGGCGGGCCGGACGACGGCGCTCTACGAGGCCCAGCTCCGGGCGACGGCCTACGAGGTGCTGGCTGGGCCGGGAAACGTTCTGCGCTGGTCGGTCCCGGCGCGGGATGGGCACGATGATCTGGTGATCAGCGCGGCGCTGACGGCGGAGCTGGAACGAATCGACCCTAGGCCCCGGATCGCGCTCGGCCATGAACATACGTAACCCGCTACCAATCGACGGGGATTGCGTCCTCATCCCCAGGCGCCTCGGGTACACTTTGGGCACAATCGAATAGAAACAGCGGAACGGGAGCTCGGACGGACCGGGCTGAGAGGGTGATGCGTTGACGATCACCGACCGTCGAACCTGATTGGGGTAATCCCCGCGCAGGAACCGAGAGGAACTTTCCATGACATCCCATCTTCACGAACCGTCGCGGTCGGCCCCGGCGCTTACCCGGCGTGCGGTCGTCACGGCGGCCAGCGCGATCGCTGGCGGGCTCGCCGTCAGCGGCGTGCGCGGCGGGACGACCGCGCGGTCGGCTCGCGCCCAGGGCGCCACGGAGGTCACGATCGCACTCGACTGGTATCCGAACGCCAACCACGCCGGGCTCTACATGGCCCAGGATCGTGGGTACTTCACCGATGCCGGGCTCGCCGTCACGCTCCAGGTGCCCGCAGATCCGGCCACCGTGCTCCAGACTGTCGGGGCCGGGCGCGATACCTTCGGTATCTCCTACCAGACCGAGATTCTCTTCGCCCGGTCGCAACAGGTGCCCGTCGTTTCGGTCGCCGCGCTCGTTCAGCACCCCCTCAACTCGATGATGGTGCTCGCCGATTCCGCGATCCAGCGCCCCGGCGATCTCGCTGGAAAGCGCGTCGCGATCTCCGGGCTCCCCAGCGACGGGGCGATCCTGGAAACGATGCTCGGGGCGGACGGGATCACCATCGACGATGTCGAGGTCATCGATGTCGGCTACGACCTGATGCCCGCCGTACTTTCCGGGCGGGTCGACGCGGTGGTCGGCGTCTACTGGACGCACGAGACGATCCTGGCCGAGCGCCAGGGGACACCGGTCCGCTTCTTCCGGGTGGAAGAGTGGGGGGTGCCGGATCACTACGAGCTGATCCTGGTGGCCGGCGAATCGGTGGTCGCCGACCAGGAAGCGATCGTGCGCGAGGTGCTCGGCGCGATTCAGCGCGGGTATGCGGATGCGATCGCCGAGCCGGATGCGGCGATCGCCCTGCTTGTCGCCGCCAGCCCGGACCTGGACGCCGAGGTCGAGCGCGAGGGGATCGGCCTGCTCGCGCCGGTGTGGACCGATACCGGGGCGGTCGCGTTCGGAACCCAGACCGACGAGCGGTGGAGCCTGTTCGGCGACTGGCTGAAGGGACAGGAGCTGCTCGACGCTGGGGTCGACGTCGCGTCCGCCTGGCGCGGCGATCTCCTGCTGGATACCGCTGGGGCCACGCCGGTTGCCAGTCCAGTCGCGACGCCGGTTTGAGCGTCATCCGGGTCTGCCATACGAAAGAGTGAAGCCCGCCCGGCACGCTGACCCGCGTGTCGGGCGGGCTTTGTCGTGCCATCGCCTGGCAGCGGCATGCGCGTCTCGCCTCCCGGCAAGCCATGCCACGCCTCCCTCCACCGGCATGCCAGGCCGTCCCCCACCGTCATTCCGAGTAGTCTGTCCAACCAAGGTTGTCCGGTTCGACTGGTGCCGGACACCCCTTTCCTCGTCATGCTGACCAACGGGAAGCATCCCCGCGCGAAGCGCTCGGCGGCGCAGCCGCCGCATTGACACTGGGTGCCATGGTGCCGGCAGCCGCAACCGGACACTTGACGTTGGACAGACTGCCGCGCCTCCCCTCCGTCATTCTGAGCGAAGTCGAAGAATCTCAGCAGCCGCATCGCGCGCGAAGCGCTTGTCGGCGGAGCCGACGATGTGTCTCCCGCACCATGGTCCGACTGCGTCGGATGCGCTTCGCGCGGGGATCATTCGGTCGCCGCGCTTCCTCTGGATGACCGAGTGGAGCAGGATGACGGGGTGGAGCAGGATGACGGAGGTGGGGCGCGGTATGACGGGGATCAGCACACAAGCGGGCGAGCGGGCGAATCCCGGTTTGCGCGTGTCGCCGGACCCGATAGACTGAATGGCGTCAGCGTCCAACAGTCCGCGCACCGGATCGCGATCGGCCATTCCCGTTCGCGAAGAGATCGAGGAGCGTTCACCCATGTCCTCAGTGCCCCCCATCGACGCTGTCGAGCAGATGACCAAGGTCCGGCAGGCACGGCAGTACCTCCCGAAAGACGTTCCGGAAGACATCCTCGCTCTGCTCCTCGACGTCGCGCGCTGGACCGGCAGCTCCCGCAACACGCAGCCCTGGCACTTCATCGTGGTCACCAGCAAGGCTCAGCTCGTCGCGCTGAGCCAGGTCCGCACCGCCATCAACTGGGTCGCCGAGGCGCCGCTCGCGATCGCGATCGTGCTCGATGGCGCGGGCACGGTGAGCGAGGCCTACGACGAAGGCCGCGTCACCGAGCGCCTCCTGGTCGCCGCCAGGCTCCTCGGCCTGGGGGGTGGAACGGCGTGGTACGGCGATGCATCCCAGCAACAGCGGGGCAAGGAGATCCTCAGGATCCCGCCGGAGCGGACGGCTCGCTCGCTGGTCGTGCTCGGCTATCCAAAGTCGGTCAAGGATCCCCGCCCGAACCCCGCCGCATCCGGCCGGCGTCCGCTGGCGGAGCTTGTCTCGTACGGCACGCTTGGCGCCACCGAGCCGTCGTGATGAGGCTTTCTGTCATTCCAGCAGCCGCATCGGTCGGAAGCGCAGCGACCAGAGGAATCTCGGCAGCGCATCGAGCAGCTGCGTCGCTGAGGAGGACCGCGGCCCGACAAAGTGCCATGGCATGAGGCCGGTCTTGCCGATCCATTCGACGTCGCTCCGATGCCGCTTACAGGACATGCCTGAGGATCGGCTGCGAGAGATTCCTCAACAGGCAATCCCGTAGGGATTGAACGGACCGCATCCGTTTGATCCCTTTGGGATCATCTATTGGCGGATGCGGCTCATCGCTGCGCTACGGAATGACAAAGAGAGGCACTCAGGCCTCGATAGAGGAGACCATCGCCGATGACCGATCGCTCCGCCGCAATCAACGAATCCGTCGAAGAGCGCATCGCCTGGCTGCGCGGCCTCCGCCAGTCTCGCCGGTTTCTCGACCAGACGATCCCGGCCGATGTCCTGGACGAGCTGCTCGAGGTCGCCCGCTGGACCGGCAGCGCGAAGAACAGCCAGCCCTGGGAATTCATCGTGATCGACGACCGTGACATGCTCCGGCAGCTGGCTGAACAGGGCGCCTTCACCGGGTTCATTGCCGACGCCTCTCTTGCGATCGTGCTCGTGCTCGCCGGAAACGCGCCTCGAAGCGAGGCCTACGACGAGGGCCGGGTCACGGAGCGGCTGATGCTCGCCGCCAGCGCCCACGATTTGGGGAGCGGAACCGGGTGGTTCAGCACGGACGAGGCCCAGGCCGGCGTGCGGAAACTGCTCGCGATTCCCGATGGGAAGGACGTCTGGTCGGCGGTCGCCTTCGGCTATGTGGACGAGAGCGGCGAGCAGCGGGCGTCGTCCGCGGTGGGTGGCCGAAAGCCGCTTGCGGAGATTGTCTCGTACGGGCGGTACGGGGAGCCCGAGGGATAACGGTCCTTGCGTGCGGCAGCCTTGGATGATGGGCTTCCAGTAGGAGCGGCAACCCGGTGCCTGGAAGGCGTTCGGAGATCGGGCGCTGGGTGTCCGCCCGGCTTGGGTAGGGCAGCAAGACTCCTACAGGGGAAGTTCCTGCCGGGTGCGGGCGACGCGGTCGGAATGCACCGGGTGTCCGCCCGGTGGCGCATCTCGCCGAATCAGGAAATCCAACTTCGGCACACGGACGTAGATTCAAGCACAAGGGGGCAACTTCCGTTGCCATCCTTGACTTCCCACTCCCCCGGTGAGGCACCACACCAGGCCTCACCTCTCCCTTTCCCCGCACGGACCCGACTCCCCCAAGGTCGGGTCCGTTGCATGTCCGGCGACCATTCCATCACTCCGGAGCAGCGGCGACGGCCCCCCGCGATGAAACCGGATCGCCGCCGCATCCGTTGACGCAGTGTCGGCAAGCGTGCATTGCCCCGACGGTGTGGCCGCCCGCGTGCTAGCATGACCGTACGCTGACGATGGAAAAGGCGTGTGTTCGACGCCTGTGTCGATCGCGCCGCCGTAGCCCGCACCCTCATTCCCAACCGTATCCGATCCTATCCCCAATCATTGTGACGCTCGCGGACGTCACCTTCCAAAGGACGTTACAGGATGGCCCACACTTCCAATCCATACGGCTCCCCGTACGCGGCGCCGCGCCGCGGCGCCGCGCGCTGGCCATGGCTGTTCGCGCTGCTCATCGTCGCGGCGATCGCCGGCATGACCGGGCTCCTCGTCGTCGACACGATCGGGGACGACGAGAGCTCCGCTCTGGGGCAGCTTACCCAACGTGTCACTCCTGACGTGAGTGGAGCGCTGGCGCTGAACCCGATCGCGACCGCGACCCCTGCCTCGCCTACCCAGACCCCGGTGCCGACCGCGACCGCCATCGACACCCAGGCGCCCCGGCGCACGGTGGAGAACTGGCTCGCGCTGTGGTCCGCCGGCGATTACAACGCGATGTACGACATGACGTCGAGTCGGGTTCAGGCGGGAACGAGCCGGGATGCCTTCACGGCCCGCTACACCGAGATCGCCGAGGAAGCGGGTCTCGTCTCGGTCTCGTCCAAAGTCGCCGGCGAGCTCAGTCTCGATGGTCAGGTTCCGGTCGATGTCACGCTCACCTCGAACCTGGTCGGCGAGATCGCCGAGCGCAACGCGATTCCGCTCGTCCAGGAGGACAATGCGTACCGCGTCGATTGGACGCCTTCGCTCATCTTCCGCCAGCTTGGGGCCACCGGCTGTGTGGATTTCGCCGGCAAGATGCCGCAACGCGGCAAGATCCTCGATCGCAACAGCGTCGTCCTCGCCGAAGATGTCATGGTGTCACGGATTGGCGTGGTGCCCGGCGATCTCGAGGACCGCGCCGGGACGATCGCACAGCTCAGCCAGATCCTGGGAATCCCGGTCGCCGACATCGAATCGATGATCACGATCGAGAACTGGAACCCCGCCTGGTTCATCCCGATCAAGGACATCCACGGCGAGCCGTCCGTCGACCTGATGAACAAGATCACCCCGCTCAAGGGCGCCGCGATCCGCCGAGCTACCACCCGCTCCTACCCCAACGGCGCGCTCACGGCGCACATCACCGGCTGGGTGAGCCCGGCCACAGCCGAGGATGTCGAGACCGATGCCACCGGCTCGGTGCGCTCCGACGAGATGGTTGGCCGCAGCGGGCTGGAACTCGGCGCCAACGAGTTGCTGGCCGGCAAGCCCGGCGGCAGCCTCAACGTGATCGAGTGCGAGACCCGCGCCAAGCGCGAGGCGATCGCCGAGAGCCCAGGCACCCCCGCCCAGGATGTCTACCTGACGGTCGATGTCGAGGTTCAGCGGCAGGTCGACGCGGCGTTGACGGCGCAGGTCGCGGCGGATGGCAAATCCGGCCAGCGCAGCGCGGCGGTCTTCATCGATCCGCGCTCCGGAGGCGTGCTGGCAATGGTCAGCCATCCCTCGTTCGATCCCAACGATGCCGTTCAGAACACGTATGCCGCCGACGAGCGGGCCGCGATCAACGACCCCGTGCTCCGTCCCCAGACGAACCGGGCGACGTACGAACGGTATCCGACCGGCTCGATCTTCAAGGCGATCACGACCGCCGCCGCGATGCGCTACCTCAACTACACCGGCGAGACCCCGATCGATTGCCCGGCGTCGTTCACGATCGGCGACGTGCAGTGGGACGACTGGGTAGTGGAGAACGGGCTCAGCGCCCAGGGACCGCTGACCCTCCATTCCGGACTCGTGCGTTCCTGCAACACGGTCTTCTACCAGATCGGCAAGGCGCTCGACGATCACGACTCGAACGCGCTCCCAGACATGGCGAAAGCGTTTGGGCTCGGTGCCCCAACCGGCATCCCCTATTTCCCGGAGATCGCGGGGACGATTCCCGACCCGGCCTGGAAACAGGAGGTCGTCGGCGATGGGTGGGCAACCGGTGACGCCGTGCTCCTCTCCATCGGGCAAGGGTACATGGAGGCGACGCCACTCCAGATGGCGAACGCCTACGCCGCGATCGCCAACGGGGGCACCCTCCTCCAGCCGTACATCGTCGACAAGACCGCGGTTCCCGGCACCGACCCGGTCCAGGTCGGGACGCGGGTGGAGAAGGGCAAGCTGCCACTCACCGCGGCCCAGGTCACCGAGCTCCAGAGCGCCCTCCGGGAGCAAACCAGCAACAAGGACGGGGTCGGCTCGTCGAAGGTGTTCGGGGATTTCGCCTGGCCACTCTCCGGCAAGACTGGCACCGCGCAAATTGGGCCCGATGACACCGTCAAGCCGCATTCGTGGTTTGCCGCCTACGGTGGCCCGAAAGAGGGCGGTACGGCGACGGTGACCTCAGTCGTGCTTGTCGAGAACATCGGCGAGGGGGTCTCGTATGCCGCACCGGCGACCCGGCAGATCTACAACTGGCTCAAGGACACCGGCGTCGTTGCCGAGTGATCATGTAAAACCGGCGTTAACGAGGCAGACTTTCACGTACCGGACGTGTATAGTGGGCTAGGCTCCAAACGTGCCGCACGGCGACGCAAGATTGCCGGGACCGATTTCATTTGGTTCCGGAACAGCCGCCCGCTGTAGCCGGCGAATTCGACCGCTCCGGGATCAGGTTTCCTCATTCCCGGCGCACCATCGATGGATGTCCCCGATCCGCACCCTCCCAGGGTGTCTGATCCGGGCCCACAAGGGGGGTGATGACATGCCAATGCATGACCACACCAACGCGATCCAGACAATACGGTGGAAGACCGGAGCGCCCGCTTAGGCAGCGCAACGGGCAGCGCCACTAGCGGTGCCACGGGCGACATCCCGAGCGCCGCGGGCTTCTCCACCGCACCCTGACCTGAAATCCACATGGTATCTGCTGGCCGCAACGCGGGATGTCTCGCGCCGTGCCGCCCACGATCCGCCCTCGATCGTTCCCTTCCGGGAGCGTGAGGTCATCTCGTGGCGGTATCCGCGTTTGCGCCCTCGTGCGTCATCGGGCCGTGACCCCTACAGAGGATGTTGCATGATCATGACCCGAGAAGTTTCGACGACGAAGCCGGACACGCCGGTGGACGAACCAGCGCCCGGAACCGGCCACGAGGGGCAGACATTCCTGGTCGGCGCCGAGGTCTACCTCCGCGCGATCGAGCCGGCCGACGCGAAGTACGCGCCATCCTGGAAGAACACGGTCTTCCCGAAATCCACGGAGTTCTACGAGAAGTGGATCAAGGAAGACATGGTCAAGGAAGAGCGCACCTCGACCTACCTGATCATCCGCAAGCGCGACGATGTCCCGGTCGGCTCGGTCAAGACCCACCACTGGGATCCGGCCATCTTTCTCGAGCCCTACGTCGATCCGATCTACGCCGAATTCGGGCAACGCTGGCTGGCGGAGGCGCTCACGCTGATGCTGCCCTGGCTCGTCGATGAGCAGCATCGGCCGATCGCCGTCACCATCGTCAATACAGGCCAGACCGCCGCCATCGCGGCGCTTGAGGCAACCGGCGCGCGGCAGACCGCGCGGTTCCGGGACAAGGTCCGGATCCACGGTGGCCGTGCCGACGAGCTGATGTTCGAGTATCTCAACGCCCTTTGGGTGAAGACGCTCGGCGATCCGAACGATCAGCCGATCGAACGGTCCGGCACGGGCGAGCCACGTCCGGTTCCGCCCCGGGTCGTGCTGGAGGGCGATCCGCCGAAGAACGCGGTGATGGTCGGCGCGCGTGTCTACCTGAGGCCGTTCGAGAAGAAGGACGCCGACGAGATCGCGCTCTGGTCGCGCCGGGAGACGGAGCCGTTCTGGAGCAATGGCCGGTCCATGCGCAGCGCCGTCGGGTTCGCGACCTGGACCGAAGGGCTGGAGAAGGAAGATCCGCCGGAATGGATCCGGTTCGCGGTCTGCCTTCGCAAGAATGACGAGCTGATCGGCGCGGTCGGGATCGACGAGGTTGATTTCGTCCACGGGTCGGCGGAATCGGAGAGCGAGATTCATCGGCCGGAGTATCGCGGCGGTGGCTACGGCTCCGAGGCCAAGCATCTGCTCTTCGACTATGCCTTCAACCGGCTGAAGCTCCACTCGCTCCAGTCGTACGTCATCTTCCGGAACACACGCTCGGCGGCGGCGCTGCGCAAGCAGGGCTACACCGAAGTGGGCCGGCTGAACTGGAACTACACGAGCGACGGGCGATTCGCGAATCTCGTCTGTTTCGAGCTTCTCGCCGACGACTGGCGGGCGCTGCCCCGCGGGAGCAGCGCCACGAGCAGCGCCACGAGCGGCGCCCCCAACGAAGAAACGAGGGAGTCATGAGACTACGGTGCAGCGGAGCCACGACCATCGACCCGGCCGCTACCGAGAAGCCGGCCCCGGAGCCTGGAACCGGGCATCAGGGGCAGACCTTCCTGGTGGGCGACACCATCTATCTCCGCCGGATCGAGACCATTGACGCCCCGTTCGGGATGTCCTGGCGAGGCGTCCGGTATCCCCAATCACCGGACCGCGTCGAGACCTGGATCAAGGAGGAGATGGCGAAGGACCGGGATGCGGCCTGGTACGCGATCGTGCGCAAGGTGGACGACCGCGTCGTCGGCTCGGCCCGCGTCGGCCGGGCCGGCGGGATGGCCGCGAGCCTGAACCTCAGGGTCGATCCGCTGCTGGGCGATCGTGGTCTCCACCTCAAGGCCGAGGCGCTAACGCTCATTGCGCCGTGGATCGTCGAGGAGCAGAACCGCCCGATGCTGCTGATGTTCCAGCCGGCGGACGAGCCGGCGGTGATCGCCGCCGCCGAAGCGATCGGGATGCGTCAGACGGCGCGGTTCCGGGAACGGATCGCGCGCGACAGCGAGCGGGTCGACGAGCTGGTCTTCCAGTATCTGAGCCCGCACTGGCTCGGCCTCATTGGCGACCCCGGCAATGTCGCGCTGGAGCGGACCGGAACCGGTCAGCCGAGGCCGGTTCCGCCGCAGGTGACGCTGGAGAGCGACCCGCCGAAGAACGCGGTGATGGTCGGGCGCCGCGTCTATCTGCGCCAGTTCGAACCTGGCGACGCGGTCGAGGAAGCGACCTGGCTGCGGCGCGAGCCGGAGACCTTCTTCGACATCGGACGGCACCTCTGGAGCTCCGTCGGCGCCGCCCAGTGGCGGGAGGAGGGGCAGAAGCAGTCGCTTCCCGGCAACATCAGCTTCGTGGTCTGCCTGCGCGAGAACGACGAGTTCATCGGCAGCGTCGACCTGATCGGCGTCGATTACTGGAGCCGTTTCGCCGAGACCGGCAGCTTCTTCCACCGCTCCGGCTATCGCGGCGGCGGGTATGGCTCGGAGGCGAAGCAGCTCCTGCTGGAGTACGCCTTCGACATCCTGGGTCTCCATTCGCTCCAGTCGTGGGTCTATTTCGAGAATACCCGCTCGGCGGCGGCGCTCCGCAAGCAGGGCTACACCGAGGCCGGGCGCATCAACTGGCTCTACCCGAACAAGGGGACGCTCGACAATTTCGTCGTCTTCGATCTTTTGGCCTCGGAGTGGCGCGCGATGCCCCGCGCACCCTGGGTCACGTCAGCGGCAATCTGATCTGGAGCGCGGCGCCGGGCGGACACCCCTTGGATTGCTACGTAGGTCCCCCGACGCCGACGTGTAGGGGCCGCCCTCGTAAGCGGCATCGGTGGCGGCCCGGTGCAGCGAAGCTGCACGCTGGTCCCCGATGCCGCACCGGCCACGGGAGTCCGCCCGGCGTCGGCTCCAACAGCAAAGGCCATCCCATGTCCAATACCGCAGAGATCGTGGAACGAACAGAGAAAGAGGCAGCCACTCCCGCGCCGGGAACCGGTCATCAGGGCCAGACCTTCCTGGTCGGCGGTGAGGTTTACCTCCGCTCCGTCGATACCGGGGATGCCGCGCTCGGCATGTCCTGGATGCAGACCCTCTTCCCGCGCTCGACCGACCGGGTGGAGACGTGGATCAAGGAAAACATGGTCAAGGATCGCGACGCCCCCTGGTATGCGATCGTGCGCAAGACGGACGATCGCGTGGTCGGTTCGATCATGGTCAACCGCTGGGGTGTGGAAACCTGGCTCGACGCCCGCGTCGATGAGCTCTTCGGCGATCGAGCGCTTCGCTGGAAGGGCGAGGCTCTGACGCTGATCGTGCCTTGGCTCGGCGCCGAGCGTGGTCGACCCTCGGTCAAGATCGAGCTGCCCGCCGACGAAACGTCGGTGATCGAGGCAATACAGGCGATCGGGATGCGGAAATGCGCCCGGATGCGCGAGATGCTCGACCGCGACGGCGAGCGCGTCGACCGGCTCTCGTTTGCCTGTTTCAACAAGGCGTGGCTGGAAGCGCTCGGCGACCCATTGGCGAGCGAGCTCCCGCGGACCGGCACCGGAAAGCCACGGCCGGTGCCGCCGAAGGTGACGCTGGAGGGGGATCCGCCGAAGAACGCCGTGTTGGTCGGCACGCGTGTCTATCTCCGCCCGCAGGGGCCGGGAGATTTCGAGTCGGTCTCGCGCCCGGCCCGGCGCGAGACCGAGACGTTCTTCGGCATCGGCCGTTACCTGCCACCCTCGGTGGCGTTCAAGTCACGGTTGGAGAATCAGCAGAAACCGACCTGGCCGACCGATGTCTGGTTCGCCGTCTGCCTGCGGGAGACCGACGAGCATCTCGGGGTGGTCGGTCTGCTCGATATTGGCTACCAGCACCGGTTCGCCGAGACGGGGAGCTTCTTCCACCGGCCGGAGTTCCGGGGCGGCGGCTACGGCTCGGAGGCCAAGCACCTGCTGCTGGAGTGGACGTTCGAGGTGCTCGGCCTGCACATGGTGCAGTCGTGGGTCTCCTTCCCGAATACCCGCTCGGCGGCGGCGCTGCGCAAGCAGGGATATTCGGAGGCGGGCCGGATGGTCTGGGCGTACTCCCACAACGGCACGCTCGACAGTTTCGTGCTGTTCGACCTGCTTGCCTCGGAGTGGCGCGCGATGCCGCGCGAAGAGTGGGCCGCCCCGGCCACACCCTGACGACGAGACCGCCGATGGCACACGCGGGATCGAGATCCACGGCTTGCGTTGCGCACTCCACTCGTCGGGACGAACCTGAAGGTCGCCCAGGCGCGTTTGGCTACACACTGGCGGGCAGCAACGAACCGACCCTGAACTGACGTGGAGCTTCGCTCCACAGGGACAAGACATGATCGTCCCCTGTAACCCCTCTGGTCCACATACGTGTACCATCCCCTGCAAGCGCGTGCGATACATGGTCGGCGCCTACGGATGGGCGGGCGGGTTGAGCGCGAGTCGGCCTTTGGCGACGGTGTCACGATAGAGATCGCGCAGCAGGGCAACCTCGGCCGCATGGTGCAGGAACTCGCGATTGATGTGGAGCACGAGGGTGAGCAACGGCTCCTCGCTGAACGGCCCTTCCGCCGGTCCGCAGGGGCGGAACAGTCCATCCTCGCCCAGCGCCCGCACACCCGTCCGCCATCGCCGGTAGTCGCGTTCGACCATGACCAGGGCAGCATCCGCGGACGCCGGCGAGTCGGTGTCCGCGGCGGAGAACGCGCCGTCGGCAAAGTGGTTGCTCGCGCGGCTGCCGAAGACATCCGCGCCGCCTATCGGGACAAGTACCGCCGCTACCCAGGCGTCGTCCCCAGCATCGTGAGCCCCGAGGGACGAGTGGCGACGCTCCAGCACGTGCCGCGACACAACGAGCTGCGTGATGACACCTGATTGCGGGCACGATGCCGAAGCAATATGCTCGCGGCCGGGCGCTGTCGACCGGTGATCGATCACGCCGGTCACGTTGTAGCATATCCGTCTCGTCCACTCCTTTCCCATCGGCGAACGGGAACGATGCCATCTTCGGCAATATGCGCCAGCGCGATACCCGGCAAGGACGGCGTGACGCGGGTCATGGAACGTGAGGAAGGTCACATGGAGTACACGAAACTCGGAAACACTGGAATGGATGTGTCCCGCATCTGCCTCGGCTGCATGGGGTTCGGGGACGCGGACCGCTGGATTCACGCATGGGTGCTCAATGAGGAAGACAGCCGGCCGATCATCAGGAAGGCCCTCGATCTCGGAATCAACTTCTTCGATACGGCCAACGTCTATTCCCTTGGTGCCAGTGAGGAGATCCTCGGACGGGCGTTGAAGGACTTCGCGAACCGAGACGAGGTCGTCATCGCCACCAAGGTGCACGGCAGAATGCATGACGGACCGAATGGCGCGGGGCTGTCGCGCAAGGCGATCCTGAGCGAGATCGACAAGAGCCTGCGGCGCCTTGGTACGGACTACGTCGACCTCTACATCATCCATCGCTGGGATTACGACACCCCGATCGAGGAGACGATGGAGGCGCTCAACGATGTGGTGCGGGCCGGCAAGGCACGCTACATCGGGGCCTCCGCCATGTTCGCCTGGCAGTTCCAGAAGGCGCTGCACGTCGCCGAAAGGCATGGGTGGACGCGGTTCGTCTCGATGCAGGATCACCTGAACCTCATCTACCGTGAAGAGGAGCGGGAGATGCTGCCGCTCTGCCGGGAAGAGGGGATCGGGGTGACTCCGTACAGCCCACTCGCGTCGGGAAGATTGACGCGCGACTGGTCGGCGGAACGCACCCGTCGGTCCGAAACCGATCAGATCGCCAAAGCCAAGTACGGGGCGACCACCGAAACCGATCGACAGGTCGTGGAGCGCGTGGCCGAGGTCGCGCAACAGCATGCGGTGCCGCGCGCCCACATCGCGCTTGCCTGGCTGTTGCGGAAGGAGCCGGTGACGGCACCGATCGTTGGGGCAACGAAGATCGCGCATCTGGAGGATGCCGCCGGCGCGCTGTCTGTCACACTGACCGGGGAAGAGGTGGCCTACCTGGAAGAGCCGTATGTGCCGCATCCGGTCGTCGGTGCTCAGTAGAGACAGGATACCTGCCGTCCCACGAAGGGATGCCACGGACCGGCAATCCGGGCCCCCGGCGCGCCGTCAGGCGAGTTCCCTGGCTCACCTCTCATCGCACAACCACGGAGAACGACATGCAGATCACGAGGAACTCCATCGAGACCAGGATCGGCCCGGGCGAGTGGTTCACTGGCGCCGTCTCGATCGATACCGTCACGACTGTGTCAGCATCCTCGCGCGTGATGGCGAGCAGCGTTCACTTCGCGCCGGACGCCCGCACCGCCTGGCACACCCACCCCAACGGCCAGACCCTCTACGTCACCGAGGGGATCGGGCGTTGCCAGCGTCGTGGTGGGCCGGTCGAGGAGATCCGCCCCGGTGACCGCGTGTTCTTCGAGCCCGATGAGGAGCACTGGCACGGCGGCGCCGCCGGCCGCTTCATGACCCACCTCGCGATGGTCGAGGTCGACGACGAAGGCAACAGCGCGACGTGGAGCGAGCACGTCACCGACGAGGAGTACGCCCAGCACCCCGGTTGATCGTACGACAAGGGAGGGCATTGTCTGCTCTCCCTCAGCGGTGCGGTCCATGCGTGCCGGTCACGACGATCGGTCACGGCGAGGACGAAACGCGTCCGCTCTCCGATTCACCTTCCCAATCGAGGAGGGCGAGAAACTCGCGGGGGGTAGGATGCGGACGACCTCGTAACAGTCGATCTCGCGGAGGAGGCGATCGCCGGTGACGAGCACATCGGCGTGGGCCGTGATCGCGGTCGCCAGCACAAGGTCGTCCTCCCGATCCTCGGCCACGCCGTGCACGACATCCACGGGATTCCGCATCGTTGCGCTCTCGACGATGCCGTCGATGATCGACTTACTCTCCGCCTCGGTGAAGAATCGTCGGAAGTATGGCTTGGACCACGCTCGCCGGACACCGTCCATGATGTGTTCGGAAAGAATCAGCTCGAATGCCCCTGCCGCCCATTGATCGATGATTTCAGATGGTGTTCCAGGTTTCGAGAACCCGGATACCAGCACATTCGCATCGAGGACGACCTTCACCGCACCGACGCCTGAACGTCTCGCTCTCTAGCTCGATCCTCGGCACGGATTTCCTCGAATGCCTTGGTGATCTCTTGCTTGATTTCATCCGGATCGACATCCCGGAACCGCTTTCGGACACTGTCGACCAAGGCGCGACGCTCGGCTACCCGGGTGTCCATCTGGCGAAGGCGGCGGACATCCTCGATCGAAACGATCCCGACCGCCGGGCTGCCGTGTTTCTCGACGACGATCCGGCCCTCGCCGCGCGCGACGCGATTGACGACGGTGCCAAAGTTCTGGCGCACGTCGGACGCCGACATGATCTCTGGCTCGATCGGTCCCTGATCCTTCATGGCCTGCCTCCTTGCCGACTCGCCCGACGATTCTCTCCATATTGTACGATCTTGTACGAATTGGGATGATGCTTAGCCTGAGCCAGGTGCATCTCGATGGTCGAGCAGCCAGCCGGCGAGGTGAATCCATGACAACCGCGATCGCGGGCTCTCCACCGGATTAGCCGTGAAACCGTCGAGCGCCGCATGGTAGAGCAGCACCGTGAGGGCACAAGAGGGAAGGGCGGCACGCTCCTCCAGCTGGAGCGGCATCGGCGCCGCTCGCTCGTACGTCGTGATCAGGCGGGGAATCATCTCCCAGGCAAACGATTGGGGATTCCTGGCGGCGTCCATGCCGAGGATCACGAACGCGATCGCGTAAGCGAGATCGTGAACTCTCGGCCGCACGGCGGCGAATCCGAAATCGAAGTACACCGGCTCTCCCATGGGTGTCCGGCGGATGTTGCTCAGGCGGGGATCGCCGTGGATGAGCTGTGCCGGGAGCCGCGCGGGCGGAATCCAGATTCGTTCGAGCCGCCTAGCGAGCTCGCGGACCTGCCTGGCGATCTCAGCGGCATCGGAATCGTGCCGGACAGCCGCATGAGTCACGGCCAGCCATTGCCGCGGGGAGCGCGGCGTGGCCTAGGTGGCGACGAGCGGACGCGGTGGAGCCACCTGGATGCTTGCCAATGCGCGATGAAGGTCCCCAACCCGCTCGAACAGCCATTCGTGCGAATCCCATGAGACCGGCAGCCAGGTGTTCGGGATGAATGATTCGAGCTCCGCCCAACGCCTCGGGCAGCGGAACAGGGTCGAACCCCGCCACTCGCGCGCGACGGGCACGATCAGGCCGGTTTCGGCGAGGCGAGTCCTGACCTGTTGGAGAGCAAGGAGCCGGGCACGGGACACGAACGACTGATGGACGCGAAGCACCAGCCCGTTGGAATCGAGTGCGAGGCTGAAGCTCATCACGTCGCCAAGATCGCGCGAGGTTGAGCCGGGCGCAATCCGATCGGCCAGCCGCCGCACATCCGGATCGTCCGCGCGCGGGCGGTCCGGATCGGACGGATCGTCTTTCCACCAGCTCACCAGTTGCGGATGCTGATCTGCCGTCACCCGCCGAAACTCGCGACGTGGGTGCTACGGCAGGACGATCGCGTTCTCGATCTGGCGCCGGGCCTGGCGCTGCGTGGCGTAGGCGTCGTAAAGCACATCCTGGGTCAGGATCAGGTGCGACTCGCCCTCGGCGATCGCTCGGCACGAGATGAAGTGGGCGTAGGTCTCGCCGTCCGATCCGGTGTAGGTGAAGTTGGCGTAGGCCGCGTCCGCGTTGCTCCCCGCGAATGCATCGCCGGTGCCGGTCACGTCCGGCGCGAGATCGGCCAACGCGGGGTCGGCGGCGGCACGCTCCCGCGCGTAAGCGACGCAGCCTTCGAGATCGCCTCGGAACTGGCTCGTCGCCTGGAGCGTGATTTGGCTCGTGCCGTTGCTCAACACCAGCAGCTCATCGCTGGCGGCAATCGTCTCGCTCGTGACGGACCAGGCGGATGGGATCTCGATCGAGAAGCCGAACGATGGGCTGGTGAACGTCGTGCCGTCGAGTCCGGTCAGCTCGCCAACCGTGGCGGGCGGCCCTGGCGGCCCTGGCGGCCCTGGCGGCCCTGGCGGCCCTGGCGGCCCCAGCGGTGTCCCTTCAGGGGTCGCTACCGGTGACGCGGGAACCGGCGTTACCGGTAGCGGCGTCGGCGGGATCGTCACGTCAGGCGTCGCGGGAATCGGCGAGGCGGCTGGCGAGGCGGCCGGCGGGGCGGCTGGCGAGGCGGCGATCGTCACGTCGATCGCCGGTGTCGCCGGGGAGGGGGTCGCGGCGTCGCCCTCGTCGCCGGCGAGATCCACGGCGTTGGTGATCCGCAAGACATCCTCAATCGTGTCGTTGTAGCGCTCCGGAGTCGTCGTCGCGAAGATCACGAGCACCGATTCGCCCTCGACCAGCGAGCGACACTCGATATAGTCGATCAGCTCGACCGGTTCCGCGTCCGCGTTCTTCGGATCGGTATACGTCAGTTTGAAGACACCGTACGACGCGCTGGCCGTCTCTCCGGCGATCGGCTCACCATTGGCATCCTCGGCCGGCCGCCAATCGGTGATCGCCGGGTCGTCCGTCTCGAAGAAGCCAGCCTCGCCCTGGAGGCAGTCCGCCGGATCGCCCTCGTAGAAGGGGCCGGACCAGATCGCAAGCGTGGCGGAGGGGCTTGTGAGCCGCAGCTCGTTGTACCCGTCGTCGCCGACGCGGCTCTCGGCCGCCCAGACGTTGGCATCCCAGGTCAGGCGATAGCCGTAGGTCGGGCTGGTGTAGGTCTCGCCGTCGATCCCCTCGTTGGCTGGCCCCGGGGTCGCCGCGTCCGGCGTCTCGTCAGCGGCATCGTCAGCGGCATCGTCAGCGGCCGGCGCGTCACCTTCGCCGCCTTGGAGCACCGGCTCGTCGTCGAGCGTGACACTCTCGCGGGCCGCCGCGAGCGCCGTCTCAAAGTCGCCCTCCCGCGCCCGGAGCGTAAGCACGGCCACGGCGCCGCTGTCGGGGAGGGTATGGGCCTCGACGATGAGGTGATCGCGGTCCGCGGTCAGCTCGACGAAGGGGGTTTCCCCGTCGAGGTCTTCACGCACGGTCTCGCTGGTGTCCGCGTTCGCCGCGATCAGGTCGATGGTGTCGTTGAGGAACTCGATCGCCGGGTAATCGTCGGCCCGGCCGGAGACCCGCATTGTCCCGGTGTCATGGCGAATCGTGATCGTGTCGAAGCCGCCCTCATTGGACGTGACGTCCCGCTGCCGGGCTGACCATGAGTCGTCCCAGCGCAGCGTATAGCCGAACTGTGGGCTCTCGTAGGATGTCTCGTCGACCAGCCCGCCACTCTCATCCTGGGCGATGGCCGAGCGGCCCGCGAACCCCGCGAGCAAGGGGAGGATCGCGATCACCAGCGCGATGATGATCAATGGCCGCGAAGACACCCGAGCGTAGACACGATCCCGCATGATTCGTCCTCTTCCCGCCGTTGCGATCCTCACCCATGCTCATTCCGGGTAGGAACGACCGATCCGTCTCCCGCGTCGCCACATTGCCACGATCATGGTTTCAATCCTCACTCATGCCGACGGCTGAGTGCAATACTGGCCATCTAGAGCGACCGGAAATACGCACTTGGCATCGCCGGCCTCTTGGCGATGCCAACGTCGCCCGATCCGGATAGTGGCCGCCCTTGTTAAGCGGCATCGGCGGCCAAGGTAGCGATGGGCGTACCGGCCTTATCTTGCTCGCTGGCCTTTGCCGGGCGCTCTTGATCTTTCTGATGGATCCGCGAGGCCGAAGGTAGCGCCCGCTTCGGCTTGCTATCCAGGCAGCTTCGAGGCGAGCACATCGGCCCGCTCGATCACCGGTGCTCCGGCAAAGAGGTCAGGCGCCTGCTCCATCAGCGCGGCGGCCACCTCTCCCGAGAGGTGGGCCGCGCGACCGCTCTCATCCGGGAACGCATCGAAGATCGCGAAGGTCGATGGACCGATCTGAATGCCGAACCAGGCGACCGTGTCCGGCTCGTCGTTCACGAGCGGCAGGGCGCCCTTGAGAAAGGCCGCGGCTTCGGCTTCCTTGCCGGGCTTGGCGTCCATGCGGACGAAGAGGGCGACGGTGACGTTGACCATGAATTCCTCCTGACATAACCGAAAGATCGCATGCGGCGTGCGTCTCCTTGAGATTGCATGGTCCATGCCAGACTCCGGATGTCGAGGACTCACGGATCGACTTCGACCTCGACGATCTGCGCCGATTCCTTCGGCCCGGGCACGAGAATCGTGCCGTTGGCGGCCCAGCTCAACCCGACGAGCAGAAAGTCGATATCCGGGCCGTCGCCGGAAAGAGAGAAAGACGCTACTGGACGAGCAGTCGTGATATCCCAAACGTGCAATGTCTGCGGATTGCCACCGAAGGTAGCGGCAAGAAGGGATGCTTCCGGTCCGAACCGCGGCACGACCTTCACAAACTGATCCGGCCCATTGGCGAACGTAAAGATCAGGATCTCACCGGTCGCCCGCTCGACGAGACCGAAGAACCCTTCGACGTTGTTCCGTTGCACGTTCCGGAGAGAGTAAACGGAGAGCCACTCGCCATCCGCCGATGCGGAAACGGCGACCGCGTCGGGCAAGTCGGGGTCGTCTGCCTCCAGCATCAGACGCACGTGACCCGTCTTCAGCGATGCCTCCCGGAGGCCACCCCGCGAGCCAGTCCCGGAGAAGATGATTGCATCGTCCTCGGGCCAGAGAATGGGGCCAAGGATGAACGGGATCTCGATGGATGCCAGGTCGACGGCGAGCGCCGCCTCACCTCCGGTGCGGGAGATCCGCATGATCGCGGCGGAGCCATCAGGAATTTCATGCCGGGCGAAGACAAGCTCGGAGCCATCCGGGGACCACGCGGGGAACACATCCATCCAGAAGGGACGACCATCGCTGTCGGGTGTGGCATCGCTCGGTCGCATGACGTGCGAGCCACGGCTGGTCGGCGATTCCGTTTCCCCATCAGGCTTGGCAGGTGCTGGATCGGGCGTCAGATTCACAAGGTCGCCACGCGCGATATCGAAGATAAAGATGTCGCTGTTTCGCAGCGTTGGCAATGCATCCAGGGAGAAGGCGATCGCCGAGCTGGCCGGCGCCCAGACGATCGACGCTGGCAGAATCAAGCCGTTGCGTGGCACCGCTCGGCAGCGGGAATCCTCATCAACGATCGAGAACAGGCAGATGGAGGATCGATCCTCAATCCCGGCGATCGAGGTCCCATCGGGCGAGAGGACGACCGGCTCGAAGTCGAGCTCGATCTCGCGACCGCCGTTGATCTCGACGCTCGGCGTGGCGGCACGATTGGCGGCACCCGTGGGGAAGCCCTGAGCAGCACGTGCGGGAACCACCACCATCCCGCGCCCGCCGAGAGGTGCGCACAGCGCGACAAGCAGCGCGACGAGCAGCGCGGTATGCGAGGCGATCCGGAGCCCACGGCACGTCGACGCGCGCGACATGAGCCTGCCTCCTCGCGTCATCGGACGGTTCCCTTCCTGGCGGATGATTCGTGCGGTCAGTCCGGCCAATCGGGTGTGAAGTTCCGGAGCGCGGGGCGCCGGGTCGTCGACGCCCCCGGCGGTGACGCCGTGACGGGCTGATCGCCGTTCTGTGGCGTCACCGGCGGAGCCGGGGTGACCTGCGCGGGATCGGCGATCGCCTCCCGTGGCGATGCTTCCCCTTGCGCGCCCGGCGCGAGGTCCGGATCGTCCCCAATCTGGTGCCGCAGGGTCCGAAGCTCGTTCTGGATTCCGCCGAGGTCGTTCTTCAGGCCGTCGAGCTTCGTTTGCGAGGAGCGCACGAAGCGGGTGTACGGCGAGATCGCATCCTGGATCCGGCTCACCGAGCGGTTCAGCTCGTGGTCGAACTGATCGCCCATCACCGCGATCAGGCGTTGCTCCAGCTCGACCGACTTGCGGTGAAAGTCGGTGCGCGCCTGGCGACGCTTGGCCGGCAGCACGAACAGGCCCAGACCCGCCACCAGGCTGGCGGCGAGGATCCCCGTCACATCGACCGCGACCGTGCTCGCCGCCGCGACCACCAGCGCCCCGAGCCCAACCGCGCCCGCCTCGGCCACCGCCGTCGCCGCGACCGCGTTGCGGACCGAGAGCGAGAGCTCGTGGGCGTGCGCGTCGGCGTCGTAGCGGTCGACCTCCTCCTGCGCTCGCTTGGACACCGATTCGAGCATCGAGCGCCGGTCGTACCGGAACTGGCCGCCGACCTCGCCGATCAGCTCGTCGGCATACTTGTTCAGCCGCCGCCGGTCGATGTACTCGTTGATCGCCTCCCACACGCGCAAGTCCTGCTCGACCATCCAGTCGATCAGCTCGTCGATGCTGGTGTCGATCGCGCGTTCGGTGTCGCCGACGACCTTGCGCTCGAACTCGCCCCGGATCCGCTCCGGCTTCATCAGGTCGAAGATCCGGCCGATCCGGATCGTCTCCTCGAAATACTCGTCGCCCCGGGTGTTCATGCGATGGATGATGTTCTCGATTCGGGTCAGGTGATAGGTGAACTGGCGGCGCATGTCGTCCTGATAGAGGGCGAGCTGGCGCTCGATGTTGTCGATCGTGGTCAGGTCGTCGTTCAGCACCAGCAACCGGTCGGAGGTCGCCCGGAGGTAGCGATCGGCGAGATGCTCGGCGATTCCCAGCGGGTTGAGCAGCTTGAGCCGGACCCGGCCCTCCTCGTCGAGCGTCTCGATCACGTAGCGCTCGAGCGGCTCGAACTGGCTGGCCGCCCAGAGCCGGTCCTGCTCCTGGGGGTTGCGCTCGGCGACCGCCTTGGCCTGTTGGGCCAGTAGCGCCGAGACCGCGAAGATCTCCGGCTTGAACCCCAGCAAACGCTCGATGTTCTCGCGGACGAAGGTCACGACCTGCTCGCGGGATGTCGCGTCCCGCAGCATGTCGACCTTGTTGACGATGACGACGATCTTCTTGCCCCATTCGCGAATATGCTCCATGAACTCGCGTTCGCTCTCGGTGAACGGGCGGTCGGCGGAGGTCACGAAGAGGACGATATCGGAGCGCGGCACGAATCGCTGGGTCAGGGCTTCGTGCTCGCGGATGATGGCGTTGGTGCCGGGGGTGTCGACGACGGTGATCTCTTCGAGGAAATCGGCGGGGAAGGTCCGCTCGATCACGCCATCGGGGAGCATCGTCTCGGTCTCGGTCTCGCCGAACCGGAGCAGGTTGATCACGGCGGTCGTCGGCGTCACCCCTTCGGGCATCACCGGGGCGCCGATCAGGGCGTTGATGAAGGCGGATTTTCCGGCGTTGAACTCGCCGACGATGACGAGCATGAAGAGTTCGCCAAGTTGTTCGACGGCGTTGGCCAGCGCCTCGCGGTCCTCATCGGTGGCGGGGAACGCTTCCAGCGCCACCCCGAGCCGTTCGAGCAGGTCGGTTTCCGTGGCCAGCAGCTCGTGCTGCTGGTCGGACAGGATGATGCCGCCATCGTCCCGGTCCTGCCTGTTCCCGCCGCGAAACCGAAACACACCACGCATGCACTGCTCCTCACGCCGAAGACCATGTCCGTGCCGATCCGCCGCCAGGGCCACGCGCCGCCGCCGAGGGGGATCGATCCATCGCGGACATCACCGGGCCCGTCTCGCCGCGAAACCGTCCGTACCATCCTGACTCATCGCAAGCGGCTGACCAAACACCGGAACGGTCGACATCCGGGGCTGGCATCCCCGGCGATGCCCCATGCTCACCATATCGTAGCGTACCTTCGGCGGGCGGCTCGCTTCGCGTGTCAATCGTGCCGGCTACCGTCGCCGGGCACGATGGCCGATACGGCGCCGTTGTCTATGGCATGCTTCGATCGAAGGGTTGGGTTGCCGATACCAGGGATGAGGCCAAGGATGAGCTCTTCGAGTCAGGACGCCAGGCCTTCGCCGCGCTCGACGCTAGATGGAGCGGACACCGTCGCCGCGGATCCCGAGCGAATGGATCAGCCGGAAACCGCCGCCAAACACATCCTCGTCATCAACGACACCCAGGAGATCCTGGATCTGTTCCGCGAGATTCTGGAGGAAGAAGGGTATCGCGTCTCCCTCTATTCGTACGCGTTCCAGGACATCGCCGAGGTCCGCGACGTGCGGCCCGACCTGGTGATCCTGGACTTCGTGATCGGTGGCGAGACCCACGGCTGGCAGATGCTGCAGAAGATGAAGATGACCCGCGCCACAATGCACATTCCGGTGATCGTCTGCACGGCCGCGCTCTCGCTGGCGCGCGAGCTCGATGGCCATCTGAGGACGAAGAACGTCGCCGTCGTGCTCAAGCCATTCGACATCGACGATCTCGTCGACGTCGTCAGCAGCGCGCTGAACAAGGGCGACTCGGCCGCTCCGGCGGTCAACGCCGAGGCCACGACAACGTCGTAGTCGTCAATGTGCCGACACCATGTCCCGGAAGGGCTCAGCGTCCCGTGCCGGTGTCGCCGCGAAACTGGCGACGGAACATTCTCGTGCTCGTTGTCGTTGAACGAGTGCCTGGGAAGTTCCGGGGCTTGCGAGTGATGGGTCGCACCGGAGTCATGGAGGAGGCGACGATGACGACAAGAAGACACCGGAATGGCCCGATCGGCCCGTTGCTCCTGCTGCTCGGCATCGCGATGTTGCTGACTGGATCCACGCCCGCCCTGGCCCGGCAAACGGGTTCGCACGGCGCGACGACCGACGCCAACGGCTGGCACGTCGCCCACGAGCGCGTGCTGGACGTCGACGGCGAGCCGCTTTCGCTCTCGCCCGATGGGCAGTGGATCGCCGGGTTGGGCCCCGATCGCGCGTTCTGCGTCTGGGATGTCGATGACCTGGCCCCGGTCTGCGCCAACGATCGTTACCCGATCGACACTCGTTCCATGGCATGGGCGCCGGACAGCACCGCCGTCGCCTTCTCGCTCGATTTCGCTCGCCTCTTCACCGAAAGCGACATCTTCGTCTTCGATATCGACAGGGAATCGCTCGCCAACCTCACTGACGATGGCATCGACGACGACATCCCGATCACCGAACTGAGCGACGCCACGGAACCAGTTCCGGTCGATGTCTATCCCGCCTGGTCGTTGGACGGCAACGAGCTGACCTTTGCCCGGACGGCCTGGGCCGCGGAAACGCGGACCACAACGCTGATGACGGTCTCCGTAACGGGAGGTGAGCCAACGGAGCTGATCGAGCTCGAGACGGACGTTCCCCTGCCGATCAATTCGCCGATGCGCTGGCTGGACGATGGGTCGCTGCTCTACACGATCTGGACGTCGGTTCCTGATGAGGCGGACGATGGTTTGTGGAACTACAACCCCGGCGACGAGCCGGTCCAGCTTCTCGAAGGTACCAAAGCAAACGACTATCCCGTTCCGATCGTAACCGATGTCATCGAGCGTAACGGGGCAACCATCGCCCTCGGGTTCTCCCCGTTGCTCGTCAGTCAGTACACGCAGGATCCAGAACGCAGTGTCGGCTTCACGCTCGATCTCGAGACCGGGGACATTGGGTCGCTGGAGGCGTTCGCGGGCATCGACAACAGCGGCCTGGGAATTGGCGAGCAGACCCAAATCATCGCTCCGGCACGCATCGCGCCGGACGGATTGACGCTCATTCTTGGCATTGGGCAACTTGGAACTGGCACGTTGGCGATCGCGGAAGCGGGTACCGGTGAGTCGCCCCTATCAATTGGCCTTGAGCCGCGATCCCTGCCGCTCGCCGCCTTCCATGGCTATGCCTGGGCGAGCAACGACACGATTCTGGTGCCACTGACTGAGGGACAGGTCGTGCTGCTGACACTGGAACGACCCACCCAAGCACCAGCCTGAGTCCACGTTGTGAACCCAGGCTGGTGCGGGCAGATCGGTAGCGTTGTTCCGTCAGACGCTGCGCCGTCTCCGTCCGCCGCGCCCACTACCGCCATCTTCCCCTCGTCCCCGGATCCAGCCCAGCACCTTGGCGATCAGCCAGCCCTGCACGAACCGCCGGAACATTGCAACCAGACATCCCATACAATCCTCCAAGCCGCGTGAACGGACCACGCGAACGAATCAACAGCGAGTCATGCGTCTCTTCCAGACTGGGCGCCACGCATGTACGACTCACGCCAGGCATGCCGCACCACGAGCGGACCACGTCGCGGTCAACGCACCTCCCGCGCCAGCGCTCCGCTGACCGTATCGGAAATATCGACGCCATCAGCCTACGAGGATGAGGACATGACGGAGGAGCAGGACCAGCGGGAAGCGACGGAGATCTCGCTGGCGCGGGCGGGCCGCCGCGTGCTCCTCAGACTCGGCAGTTTGCTTACTCTGTGGTTGAATATGGATACAGTGACGTATAGCAGGGTCTTTGAATGATCGTAAGGTAGGTCCGGTGGTCCTGACAATCGAAGCTGGAGGCTCCTCCACGCAAGCAAGTCGTTTCGAGGGCTTCGACCCCGGACAGATTGTTCCCTTGGCTCAGCATCGGGCCGACCAGTGGCTATTGGCGGCTCCCGGTCTTGTTGAAGGAGACCGCGTACGCGGAGCGCACCATCTCGGCTGGATGGACGTAATTGCAAGCAGTGAGCTTGGGATGGTTTCACCTCCGGCCCTGAGCATGAACGACGCGGAAGCGGCTGCGTTAGGTGAGTGGCATCTACATGGCAATCCGGATGGCACACTGCTCTACATAGGATTGGGAACAGGAGTGGGGGCTGTCGCTATTAACCAGGGAGTGGTGATTCCGATTGAATTCAGCCACATAACCTCGTTTGGCCCCAATGTGTGTAGAGGATGCGGTCGCCGTGGGTGCTTAGATGCTCTAATTGGAGGGCACGAACTGCCAACACCATTAGGAGAGAAGGACGTTGATACTTTAATAGACGTATTGAGCGCTGCGATCGAGCAAAAGACACTCCGTATCGCACGTATCGTGGTTGGTGGTGGTATCGCGCGCAGTTACCCAGCCATTCTCCCTGGACTTGCTGAGAGAGTAACCCCAACAGTGTATCCTTCCGCGGGTCTTAGTGTGTACAAATCCGCGGCTCCTTACGGACTCCTGCATACATGGCATCAATTGCCAACCTAAAGTGCAATTTGGAAGATGCCTTGTATACCTCATTCGCCTCCTCCTCATCCGACCGGCCATGGATAGCCAAAGCAGCGAAGTCCCCACGGTTGCATCGCACCGCCCATGGAGAAACGACATGGTCTCCACTGCCCCTGTACTTCGGCCGTTGACACCATCTGTGGTGTCCTAGTAGTGTTGATGGCGGATGCAGCACCTGCTGCACATGCCTAGAGCAGATTTCAGAGAGGTTGTCGCGGGAACGGGTAGCCGCAGTGGTGATAGTAGCCCGCGATATCCGTGGTGCTGATGGCGGTCAGTCCGACGCCGATCGCATCCACAAGCGGATCGAAGGCG
>JAABUN010001133.1_pt1 | contig 62660 bp, 57 predicted proteins | sample 5559311 | NCBI WGS metagenome assembly JAABUN01 (sample SAMN10711877, study PRJNA513370) | rock metagenome | isolation source: Antarctica rocks | place: Antarctica: Victoria Land, Siegfried Peak sud
CGTCATGACCGCCACCTCCACCCGAAGCCGACCGTCGTCCACACTGCACCCATGACAGGCCGCAGGTCACCAACGATCAGAACCCCACCTCGACGGTCCGAGGCGGAGCCTCTTTAGGAGACTCCTGAACAAGGGCGCATGGCACGGTGCCTGCGCTTGATCAACGCCGTGGCCACATTTCAAGCGCGAGAATCGCGGCTGATCCGGCGTTGATCATGACGTCAGGGTGACCGCGGAGGTCTTTCGGCGGGCTCCTAGGGCGATCCGTCCCTGTAGGCGGTCCCCCAACCGGATCGCCACGCCGGACCTGATGATCGGCTGGGTGAACCCGCACCCACCCGTACGCGCAGCAGGTCCCCCAACCGATCACCGCACCCGACCAGCATGATCGGCTGGGTGAACCCCCCGCACCGCCGCTCAGCCCGGGTGCGAACCCGTCATCGTGACGCCACCGTCGCCGTCGACGACCTCACCGGCGACCCAGGCGGGGACGTGGCGGGCGGTCAGCAGGGCGAGGGACCGGTCGACGTCCTCGGGTGAGACGAGGGCGATCATGCCGACCCCCATGTTGAAGGTGCGCTCCATCTCGGCGTCCTCGACCCGACCCTTGGCCCGAACCAGCTCGAAGATCGGCTGGGGGCGCCAGGTCGAGCGGTCGACCGTGGCCGACAGGTGCTGCGGCAGGACCCGCGCGAGGTTGCCCGCCAGGCCACCGCCCGTCACGTGACTGAAGGCGTGCACATCGCTCTCGGCGATGAGGGACAGGCAGTCCAGGGCGTAGATGCGCGTGGGGACGAGGAGCTCTTCACCGAGCGGGCCGCCGAGCTCGTCGACGATCGCCTCGAGCCGCATGCGGGCGCCCTGCAGGAGCACGTGCCGGACCAGCGAGAAGCCGTTGCTGTGCAGGCCGCTCGACCCCATGGCGAGCACGACGTCGCCGGCGCGGACCCGATCGGGCCCGAGGAGCAGGTCTTCCTCGACGACCCCCACGCCGGTGCCGGCGATGTCGTAGTGGTCCGCCGGCATGAGCCCCGGGTGCTCGGCCGTCTCGCCGCCGACAAGGGCGCACCCCGCCAGCTCGCAACCGGCCGCGATGCCCCCGACGATCTCGGCGATGCGCTCCGGGACGACCTGTCCGCAGGCGATGTAGTCCTGCATGAACAGAGGCTCTGCACCGCAGACGACCAGGTCGTCCACGACCATGCCGACCAGGTCGATGCCGACCGTGTCGTGCTTGTCGAGCGCCTGCGCGATGGCTAGCTTGGTGCCGACCCCGTCGGTGCTGCTCGCGATGAGCGGACGCTTCCAACGGTCCGTGTCGAGCCGGAACAGCCCGGCGAAACCGCCTAGCCCACCGACGACCTCAGGCCGCCGCGCCCCGGCGACGCGTCCCTTCATCAGCTCGACGGCCCGGTCGCCGGCGTCGATGTCGACGCCGGCCGCGGCGTAGGAGGACGGGTTCACGGACGGGTCAGCGCGTCTTCCGCGCCGCCTCCGGCCAGCAGGGCGTCGAGCGGGTCGGCGGGGGCGATCCCGTTGTGGACCACCACGCCTCCGGCGGAGGTGTGGCTGTGGTCGGCGGCGTGGTCGGCCGCGGCGGTCCTCGCGATCCCCTCGAGCACGTGCTTGCCGATCAGGTCCGGCTGCGGGATCTCGATCGGGTAGCTGCCGTCGAAGCACGCCCGGCACAGCTTGTCGGCGCGCTGGTTGCTCGCCCCGGTCAGGCCCTCGAGGGAGACGTAGGCCAGCGAGTCCGCGCCGATGGAGGAGCGGATCTCCTCGACCCCCATGCTGCTGGCGATCAGCTCGGCGCGGCTGGCGAAGTCGATGCCGTAGAAGCACGGCCACATGACCGGCGGGCTCGAGATGCGCACGTGCACCTCCGCGGCACCGGCCTCGCGCAGCATGCGCACGAGGGCCCGCTGGGTGTTGCCGCGCACGATCGAGTCGTCCACGACGACCAGCCGCTTGCCCCTGATGACCTCGCGCAGCGGGTTGAGCTTCAGCCGGATGCCGAGCTGCCGGATCGTCTGGCTCGGCTGGATGAACGTGCGTCCCACGTAGGCGTTCTTGACCAGCCCCATGCCGTACGGGATGCCGCTCTGCTCGGCGTAGCCGATGGCGGCGGGGGTGCCGGACTCGGGCACCGGGATCACGAGGTCAGCGTCGACGGGGGCCTCGAAGGCCAGGGTGCGACCGGTCTGGACCCGCGTCGTGTAGACGGACTGGCCGGCGATCGTGGTGTCGGGGCGCGCGAGGTAGACGTACTCGAACAGGCAGCCCTTGGGCGTCGCCTCGGCGAACCGCTGCGTGCGTACGCCGTGCTCGTCGATGGCGAGCAGCTCGCCCGGCTCGACCTCGCGCACGAAGCTCGCTCCGACGATGTCGAGCGCGGCGGTCTCACTCGCGACCACCCAGCCGCGCTCCAGCCGGCCCAGCACGAGGGGCCGGACACCGTGCGGGTCGCGTGCTGCGTACAGCGTGTGCTCGTCCATGAAGGTGAGGCAGAAGGCGCCGCGCAGGGTGGGCAGGACCTCCATCGCCGCAGCGTCGACGGTCAGGTCGGGCCGGGCAGCGAGCAGGGTCGTGATGAGGTCGGAGTCGGTCGTCGCTCCGGTGCCCCCGGCGCTCGGGTCGAGCTCACTCGCTCGACGGCTGAGCTCGGCCGTGTTGGTCAGGTTCCCGTTGTGACCGAGCGCGAGGCTGCCCCCGGTCGCGACGCTGCGGAAGGACGGTTGGGCGTTCTCCCAGTTGCTCGAACCGGTGGTCGAGTAGCGGGTGTGGCCGATGGCCAGGTGCCCCTGCATGCTCGACAGCGTCGCCTCGTCGAAGACCTGCGCGACGAGTCCGAGCTCCTTGAAGACGAGGACCGCACTGCCGTCGGACACGGCCATGCCGGCGGCCTCCTGACCGCGGTGCTGCAGCGCGTAGAGGCCGTAGTAGGTGAGCTTCGCGACGTCCTCGCCGGGGGCCCAGACCCCGAAGACCCCGCACTCCTCCCCGACGGGTGGCTCGGGTTGGTGCAGGTCGAGCTCGTCGGTTCCTGACGGCACGCGGGGGGCTCCTCGAAGGACGCGGGGCTGACCGGCTGCTGGCAAGTGTAGAGGGGAGTCCATTTCCCGGATCCGCCCACGCGCATGGCCCTGATCGGGCAAGATCGCGCGGTGAGCCGTCCGCTGCCCCGCTGGTCCGCCGTCGTCGTGGGAGCCGCTGCTGTCGGTGTGCTGCTCGCCTCGAGCGCGACCGCGGTGCTCGCCGACCTCTCTCAGAGCTCCGGTGCGTCCACCGCCGCGCCCTCGGCCCCCCGGCCCTCGTCGGACAAGCGGGTCCGCGCGCGACTGCCCGAGCTGACCGCCTTCGTCGAGAAGGAGCGGGGGCTGGCGATGCGCCGACCGGTCGACGTCGAGGTGCTCGACGACGAGGAGTTCCTCGAGGCGCTGAACGAGGGCGGGGAGTTCGTCGAGGGGCCGGATGTCGGGGCCACGTTCACGGCGCTCGGCCTGGTGCCGGTGGACGAGGACGTCGAGGCCGAGGCCGAGGCCGAGACGGAGGAGTACTACGACGACGGGACGGTCGGCTTCTACGACACCACGACGGAACGGCTGGTGGTGCGCGGGGACACGTTCGGCCCGTACGAGGAGATGGTGCTCGTCCACGAGCTGACGCACGCGCTGCAGGACCAGTGGTTCAAGACCGACCGGCCCGAGCTCTACGACGGCAGCGAGACGTGGATCGCCTTCAACGCCCTCATCGAGGGCGATGCGACCCGGGTCGAGCAGACCTGGTACCTCGCCCAGACCAGCAAGGTGCAGCGCAAGATCGACGAGGAGGAGTACGACACGTTCGCGGACCTCGACGACGTCGACGAGGTGGAGGACGAGGCGGACGCTGCCGGAGCGCCGGCGTCGGCGCCCTTCGACGGCGACGCCGAGGAGGACGACTTCGACGTCTACGCCGCTACGGGCTCCTTCCCGTACGACGCCGGGGTCGTCATGGTGGAGGCCCTGCTCGAGAAGGGCGGGCAGAAGCTGCTGGACGCCACCTTCCGGGTGCCCCCGACGACCACCGAGCAGGTCCTGCACCCCGAGCTGATCGGTGCGGGCTCGCCGCTCGTGCCCCCCGCACCCGCGCCCGACGGGGTCGTGGTCGACGAGGGAGTGCTCGGGGAGTTGGGCCTGGCGATGATGTTGCGCAACGACCCCATGAAGGGCGGCGCCCAGGTCGGCTGGGAGGGCGACGCCTACGTCACCTACGAGTCCGGCGAGCAGGTCTGCACCCTCGCCAACGTCCTGATGAGCAACGCGGCCACGCGCGACGGCCTGGTCGCAGCCCTCCGCAAGCGCCAGACGTACGCCACCCCCCGCGGCGACACCGGCCTGCTGCTGAAGTCCTGCGCCTGAGGGGACGCCGTTCGCCCCGCCCGTCCCTGATCGTGTGGCGTTCCGGACCCCCTCTGAGCGGCTGTTCGGCGCCGCATGATCAGGGAGGGCCGGCGCCAGCCGAGGCGGCTAGTTGACGCCCTTGTCCCGACCCTCCCAGAACGGCGCCCGCAGCTCACGCTTGAGCACCTTCATCGCCCCGGACAGCGGGAGCGGCTCGTCGCGGAAGGTCACCGCCTTGGGGACCTTGTAGCCGGCGATCAGCCCCTTGGCGTGCGAGATCAGCTCGTCCTCGGTGACCGTCGCCCCGGGAGCCAGCACGACGATCGCGTGGACGGCCTCACCCCAGGTGTCGTCGGGGACGCCGATGACGGCCACCTGCGCCACGCCCGGGTGGGCGGCCAGCGCCTGCTCCACCTCGGTGGAGTAGACGTTCTCGCCACCGGTGATGATCATGTCCTTGGTGCGGTCAACGAGGTAGACGTAGCCCTCGTCGTCGACCCGACCGGCGTCGCCCGTGTGGTACCAGCCGTCTCGGAACGCCTCCGCCGTCTCCTCGGGCCGGCGCCAGTACTCGGTCATGAACTGCCCACCGCGTACGCACACCTCACCCACCTCACCGACGGCCACCTCGTCCCCGGCGGTGTCGCGGATGGTGACGACGGTGCCCTTGACCGGGCGGCCGGCGGAGGCCAGCTTGTCCTCGCGCCGGTGATCCTCGGGGAGCAGGCTGGTGACTAGCGCGGCGCTCTCGGTCATGCCGTAGCCCTGGTAGAGGTCGAGCTGCGGCTGCTCCCTGCGCAGCCGGTCCAGGATCGGCCGGGGCATGGGCGAGGCGCCGTAGGTGAGGCGCAGCAAGCTGCGGAGCCGCTCGGGGCGGTGTTCGGGGTGGGCGAAGGTCATCGCGATCATCGTCGGCACCATGATCGTGTTGGTGCAGCCGTGTCCTTCGATCGCCGTCATCGCACCTGAGGGGTCGAACACCGGCACGGTGACGATGCGCGCCCCGCTCGTCGGCGCCGAGATGATCGTCCCCATCGAGGCGGCGTGGAACATCGGCACCTGGGCGAGGTAGACGTCGTCCGGCTCGGTCGGCACGGTGAGCCCGATGTGGTAGGCGGTGAGCATCAGCGCACGCTGGCTGAGCAGCACCCCCTTCGGCAACCCGGTCGTCCCGCCGGTGTACATCAGCAGTGCCGGGTCGTCCTCCTCCGGCTCGGTCGGCACCACCTCCTCGCCCGCGGCGATGAGGTCCTCGTAGAGGTGGTCGTGCGGGGCGGTGTCCCCACCCGCGCCGAGCAGCACGACGGTCCGGACGCCAGCCGCCTCGCGCACCTGGTCGATCACCCCGGCGAACCAGGCGTCGGCGAAGACCACCTTCGTGGCGGAGTCAGCCAGGACGTGGCTCAGCTCGCGCGGCGCGAAGCGCAGGTTGATCGGGTTCAGCACGGCCGCGCCGAGCAAGCCTGCGTGGTAGAGCTCCTCGAAGGCCGGGCTGTTGAGCGACATGACGCCGACCCGGTCGCCCGGCTGGATCCCGAGCTCCTTGCGCATCGCGTTCGCGAGCCGCAGCACCCGTGCGCCGTGCTCGCCGTACGTCGTCGCCGTCCCGGTCGACGCGTCGGCGATGAAGGGGCGGGTCGCGTAACGGCTGACCGCCGGCAACAGCTGCCGGTGCCAGATGAGCTCCTTCACGGGCGTTCCTCCTCAGTTGTGGCGGGGGTCACACCCGGACCCTAGCCAGGGACACCGGGCCGAGCGATCGGGTGGCCATGTCCTCAGCGCTCCAACGGGGCGAGCACGTCCCGCAGGAGCCCGGCGAGCGAGCGCTGTCGAGCCGGTGGGAGCTGAGCCAGCAGGGCCTGCTGGCGGGACAGCCCTGCCTCGAGCGCCTCGTCGACGAGGGTCCGGCCGCGAGGGGTGAGGGCCACGCGGACACCCCTGCGGTCCTCGGGGTCGGGGGTCCTGCGCACCAGGCGCGCCTGCTCGAGCCGGTCGATGCGGGCCGTCGTGCCCCCGGTGCTGATCATCATCGAGCTGGCCAGCGCGCCAGGTGAGAGCTGGTACGGCTCCCCTGCTCGGCGCAGCGTCGCCAGCACATCGAACTCCGGCCGTCCGATGCCGAACCGGGCGTACACCGGCTCCATCTCGTCCCCGGCCAGTCGCGCCAGTCTGAAGACGCGGCCGAGCACCTCCATGGCGGTCGTGTCCAGGTCGGGCCGCTCAGCGGCCCACTGCTCGACGATCCGGTCGACTCCGTCGCGTGGCATGCCGCATTGTCTCGCCGCCGAGCATCTTGACAAGGACATGTCTTGACGTAATGCTTCTTGATGTAGAGATACTTGCCATGGAGGAGACAGGACATGGGCGTCGGGCTGGTTCTGATGACCGCGACGACGCCGGTCGTGTGGGGGACCACCTACCTCGTCACGACCGAGCTGCTCCCCCCGGATCGACCCCTGCTCGCGGGCGTGCTGCGCGCCCTCCCGGCGGGGCTGCTCCTGCTGCTCATCACGCGCAGGCTCCCGAGCGGGTCGTGGTGGTGGCGCTCCGCCGTGCTCGGAACCCTCAACATCGGTGCCTTCTTCGCGCTGCTGTTCCTCAGCGCCTACCGGCTCCCGGGCGGGGTCGCCGCGGTCCTCGGCGCGTCTGGCCCGCTGCTCGTGGCGGTGCTGTCCGTGCGCCTGCTCGGGCAGCGGTTGTCGTTGCGTCCGCTGCTCAGCGGGGGCGCTGCGGCCGTCGGTGTCGGGCTGACGGTGGTGACCTCCACGGCCCGGCTCGACCCGGTCGGTGTCGCGGCCGGCATCGGTGGAACTGCCTCGATGGCGCTCGGCGTGGTGCTCACGAAGCGCTGGGGGCGGCCAGCCCCGGTCCTGACGACAACGGGCTGGCAGCTGACCGCTGGGGGCCTCGTCCTCCTGCCGCTCGTCCTGGTGGTCGAGGGACTACCCGCGAGCCTCACGGCTGAGAACGTCGGCGGCTACGCCTACCTGGCTCTGATCGGCAGCGCCTTGGCCTACACCGTCTGGTTCCGCGGGCTCGAACGGCTACCCGCCGTCTCGGTCTCCCTGCTGGGGCAGCTGTCCCCGATCGTGGCGACGGTCCTCGGCTGGCTGGTGCTGGAGCAGCGGCTCAGCCCGGTGCAGCTGCTGGGCATGGCGATCGCGCTCGGCGGGGTCATCGCCGGCCAGTCCCTCGGCGCGCGACGGCCGACGCCACCTGTGTCGGTCGACCAGCAGGTGCCGGTGCCCGTGGGCTGCTAGCGCAACAGCGGCAGCCAGGGGGACAGATCGGCCCGGTCCCCCCAGGTGCGCACCCGTCCGTCGGCCGTCGCCGGCGTCCACGCGAGCCGCCCCGTGCAGAGCTCGACGAACGCGACCGGATCCACCTCGACGACGTTCGGCGGAGTGCCGCGCGTGTGGCGCGGGCCCGCCACGCACTGGACGGCGGAGAAGGGCGGGACCCGCACCTCGACGTGCCGCCCGGGGGCCCGCTCGGCGAGCAGACTGGTCAGCGCCTTGACGACCACTCGGAGAGCCGCGCGGTCCGGGGTGAGCGCCTCCGGGAGGTCACGCCCGTGGGCCACCAGCTCGACCAGTCGGAACAGCAGGGCGTCCGGCAGCGGGTGCCGCCCGGTGCGCTGCGCCACCACCCGGTCCGGCGGCGCCGCGTCGAGAGCGAGCCGCAGGTCGGGCAACGCCTCCGCGAGCCCGGCCCCCTCGGTGTGCGCATCGGCGTCGATGAGGGGGGCCAGGTCGGGCAGCGCCGCGGCCCAGCGTTCGACGGACGTGTCTGCGGGCCCCGGATCCGGCTGCTCCAACAGGCGGGCGAGTCCGAAGGTGATCGCGCCCAGGTGGCGGTCCAGGTCGCGCACCGTCCAGCCGGCGCACCCGCTTGCTGCCGACGGCTCCGCAACGGCGAGTGCAGCGACGAGGAGCTCGGCCTGCGCGTCGAAGGCGGCCCGCAGGAGGTCGTACGACGAGGGGCGCGGCGGCGTCGGCATCTCGGCACGGTAACCGGCCGGGCCGGGGGGGCCGGGTGGCTCAGGCGGCCGCTCGGGCCGCTACGGCCGCGCGGGCCGCGCGGATGGTGCGTTGGCCGCACGACGCGCCGGTGTGTCGCACGGGAAGGGCTCCATCGGCCGCGCGCCGATCAGCCGAACAGGCGGGGCAGCGTCCCCTCGTGCGCCTCGCGCAACTCGTCGAGCGACAGCTCGCAGACGTCCTGGACCGCCAGGGTCGTGCCGTCGGTCACGCCGATCCGCACGCAGGGAAGGCCACGAGCGGCGCACATCTCGGTGAAGCGCAGCTCTTCGGAGCGGGCCACCGTGACCACGGCCCGACCGGCTGACTCGCTGAACAGCTGGACGAACGGGCTCAGCCCGGCCGGGAGCACGATGCGGGCACCGACACCCGCGGGCTGCCCCTCCTGCCGCGTCTTCGACGCAGCCCCCTCCTGCCGCGTCTTCGACGCAGCCCCCTCCTGCCGCGTCTTCGACGCAGCCCCCTCCTGCCGCGTCTTCGACGCAGCCCCCTCCTGCCGCGTCTTCGACGCAGCCCCCTCCTGCCGCGTCTTCGACGCGAGGCAGGACTCAACGAGCGCCTGAGCCAGTCCCCCGTCGGACAGGTCGTGGGCGCTGGACAGCATGCCGTCCCGGGAGCCGGCGACCAGCACCTCAGCCAGCACCCGTTCGCGCTGGAGGTCGACCGCCGGAGGACGGCCGCCGAGGTGGCGGTGCTCGGCCCAGGCCCACTCGGAACCACCCAGCTCCTCGGCCGTGTCCCCGAGCAGCAGCACCGACTCGCCCGGCTCCGCGAAGCCCATAGGCGTACGCCGGGCGACGTCGTCGAACAGGCCCAGCACGCCGATCACCGGCGTCGGGTTGATCGCGACATCTGCGGTCGAGTTGTAGAAGCTCACGTTGCCTCCGGTCACCGGCAGACCGAGCACCCGGCAACCGTCAGCGAGACCGCGGGTGGCCTCGGCGAACTGCCACATCACCTCGGGGTCCTCGGGGCTGCCGAAGTTGAGGCAGTTGGTGACCGCGATCGGAACCGCACCGGTGGCGGCGACGTTGCGGTAGGCCTCGGCCAGGGCGAGCAGGGCGCCGGTGTGGGGGTCGAGTCGCGTGTAGCGACCGTTGCCGTCGGTAGCCAGGGCCACCCCGAGGCCGGTCTGCTCGGACAAGCGCACGACCCCGGCGTCCTCCGGCCAGGCGAGCACCGTGTCACCCAGCACGATCCGGTCGTACTGCTCGACGACCCACCGGCGCGAGCACAGGTTCGGCGAGGCGACCATGCGCAGGACGAGCTCGCGCAGCTCGTTGACGGCCGGGAAGGCCGGCAGCGCAGCGGAGTTCAGGGAGTCCAGGTCAGCCGGGCGGGCCATGGGCCGCTCGTAGACCGGGCCGTCGTCGGCGAGCGAGGCGGGCGGCACGTCGACGACGACCTCGTCGTGCCAGGTGACGACGAGCCGGTCGCTCTCGGTCACCTCGCCGATCGCCGTCGCGAGCACGCCCCATTTCGCGGCGATCGCGAGCACGGCAGGGAGGTTCTCGGGCGTGACGATCGCGAGCATGCGCTCCTGCGACTCGCTGGCCAGCACCTCGTGCGGCTCCATCGACGCCTCGCGCAGTGGCACGCGCTCCAGGTGCGCCCGCATGCCGGATCGGCCGGCCGCCGAGGTCTCGGTCAGCGCGCAGGTGAGGCCCGCACCGCCGAGGTCCTGGATGCCGGCGACGAGCTTCGCGTCGTACATCTCGAGACAGGCTTCGATGAGCAGCTTCTCGGTGAACGGGTCGCCGACCTGCACGCTGGGGCGCCGTGCCGGACCGTCCTCGTCGAACGACGCGCTCGCGAGGACGCTGACCCCGCCGATGCCGTCGCGCCCGGTCTTCGCCCCGAGGAGCAGCACGACATTGCCGACGCCGCGGGCGGCGCTGAGCTGGATGCGGTCGACCGGCATGACGCCGAGGCACAGCGCGTTGACGAGCGGGTTGCCCTGGTAGCTCGGGTCGAAGACGACCTCACCGCCGATGTTGGGCAGGCCCAGGCAGTTGCCGTAACCCCCGATGCCAGCGACGATCCCGGGCAGAACCCGCTTCGTGTCGGGGTGGTCGGCGTCGCCGAAGCGCAGCGGGTCCATCACCAGGACCGGCCGGGCGCCCATCGTGAGGATGTCGCGCACGATGCCACCGATGCCGGTGGCCGCCCCCTGGTAGGGCTCGACGTAGCTCGGGTGGTTGTGCGACTCGACCTTGAAGGTGACCGCCAGCCCTTCGCCGACATCGACGACTCCGGCGTTCTCGCCCATGCCGACGAGCAGGCGGTCACCCTTGGGCAGGTCGGCGAACTGGCGCAGGTGAACCTTGCTGCTCTTGTACGAGCAGTGCTCGCTCCACATGATGGAGTACATGGCCAGCTCGGTCTGGGTCGGACGTCGACCGAGAACGGCTGTGATGGCGGCGAACTCGTCGTCCCTCAGACCCAGCTCGGCGTAGGGCTGCTCCTGGTCCGGCGTGCTGACGGCCACCTCGACGGTGTCGAGCCCCCGGGTGAGGTCCGGCAGCGCTTTCACGCCGCCACCAGTGACGCGAGGACGCCGGAGAAGAAGCCGAGGCCGTCGGTGCCGGCAGTGCCGATCAGCGCCTCCACCGCGTGCTCGGGGTGCGGCATGATGCCGACCACGTTGCCGCGCTCGTTGCGGATGCCGGCGATGTCGCGGGTGCTGCCGTTGGGGTTCCTCCCGACGTAGCGGGCGACCACCCGACCCTCGCTCTCGAGCGCGTCGAGCACCTCGGCCGAGGCCACGTAGTTGCCCTCGCCGTTCTTGACCGGGATGACGATCTCCTGACCGGGCTCGAAGGCGCTCATCCAGGGCGACGCGGTGCTCTCGACCACGAGCCGCTGGTCGCGGTTGACGAAGTGCAGGTCGACGTTGCGGGTGAGCGCGCCGGGGAGCAGGCCGCTCTCGCAGAGCACCTGGAAGCCGTTGCAGATGCCGAGCACGGGGAGCCCGCGGCCGGCCTGCTCGACCACGCTGCCCATCGCCGGGGCGAACCGGGCGATGGCGCCGGCCCGGAGGTAGTCGCCGTAGGAGAACCCACCCGGGAGGACCACCGCGTCAACGCCCTGGAGATCGGCATCGGCGTGCCACAGGGCAACCGGGCTGCCCCCAGCGAGGCGGATCGCGCGCTGGGCGTCACGATCGTCCAGGCTGCCCGGGAAGGTCACCACACCGATGCGCGCTGTCACCTGGTCAGACTACTGGCGCCCTTCGGCCCGGTTGCGCCGCTCTTCATCGGCGTGGAGCAGGTCGCTCGCCCCCTGCTCGGACATGCGCAGCAGTGAGCCGTCCGCGAAGTCCAGCTGCTTCTCGAGGTGGACCACCATGCCGACCTGCGGGCGGCTGAGGAAGGCGACGTGGTCGACCAGAGCTCGCATGATCTGCACGCCGCGCCCGCTCTCGGCCGACTCCCCGGCCTGCTCGAGGCCCACGCCGGTGCCGTCGAAGCCACCGCCTCGGTCGATCACCTCGATCACGCACAGGTCACCGCGGATGCCCGCCGACACCTCGTAGGAGTCGCTCGAGTCGGCGTGGTCGAGCACGTTGGTCACGGCCTCGGTCAGCGCCAGCTCGATGTCCTCGATCGCGCTCTCCGCAACGCCCAGCAGGCGCAGGGCCCCGGCCAGCACCCGACGCGCCACCGGCACGGAGTAGCCGTCGCGCGGCAGGGCCAGGCTCAGAGTGACCTCCATGCCAGTTGCTCTACCCAGCCGGGACGCGGGCGACCCGCCCCGGTCGGGTCACGCCAGGCGTACGGAGAAGTCCTCGATGACGGGGTTCGCGAGCAGCACCTCGGCCATAGAGGTCGCCTTGGCGAGCGCGCCGGCCTCGTCCTCGGCCTCGAGCTGGAGCTCGACGTGCTTGCCGATCCGCAGGAAGCTGGTGGAGCCGAGCCCGAGAGCGGGGAGCGCGTTGGCGACGGCCTGCCCGGCCGGGTCGAGGATCTCAGGCTTGAGCATGACGTCGACGACGACCGAATAGGCGGGCATGCGCGCAGGCTAGTCGGCTGCCGGGACAGCAGGCAGGCACACGACGAAGCCCGCGTCGTAGCGAAGGTCACCACCGAGGGTCCGCGCGTGGGCGCGGGCGATCGGCAGGCCAAGGCCCGAACCCCCGCCGGTGTCGAGGCTGACGAAGCGCTCGAACACCTGGCGCTGCTGTTCCACGGGCACCCCCGGCCCGTCGTCCTCGACCCGCAGCAGCAGCTTTTCGGCACGGCTGTCCACCACCAGCGTGATACGGGACGCGGCGTGCCGCAGGGCGTTGTCACCGAGGTTGCTGAGGATCTCGCGGAAGCCGGCCGGGTCGAGCAGCAGCGGGCCCGCCGGCCGCTGCCTCAGGTCGAGCCTCACGTCCAGCGCCGGAGCCAGCAGGGAGAGCCGTTCGACCTCCTCGGCGCACAGGGCCACGATGTCGACGGCCTTCACCGAGGCGGCCGCCCCCTGGTCGAGCCGAGCCATGGCGAGCAGCGCGGCGATCAGCCGGCCCGCCCGGGACGTCTCGCGGACCATCGTCGTCAGGAGCCGGTCGGCGTCCGTCGGCCCCGCGCCACGCAGCAGGGTCTCGGCGCACGCACGGATGCCGGCGACTGGCGTGCGCAGCTGGTGCGCCGCGTCGGCGAGGAAGCGCTGCGTGACCGCCGCCGACTCGAGCGCGTCGTCGGCGGCTCGTTGCAAGGCCGCGAGGCTCGCGTCCAACGTCTCGGCCATCCAGCGCTGCTCGGTGAGGTCGCGGGCGACGACCGAGGCCGCGACGACCCGGGAGGTGGCGTCCCGGACGGGGGAGATGCGCAAGGAGACCGGCACGCGGATGCCGCCCCGCGTGAGGCGCTCGCCCTCGTAGCCCGGAACCACGTGACCCCGCCCGACGTCGCCGAGCATTCGCGCCAGGGCCGGCCGCTCCTGCTCCGGGACGATTCGCGACCCGTTCCGGCCGACGACCTCAGCGGCGGTCCAGCCGTACATCCGCTCCGCCGCGGCGTTCCACGTCAAGATCGTCCCGCTCAGGTCGCAGGTCAGGATCGCGTCGGAGGAACCCTCGACGACGGCCGCGAGCAGCGAGACGGCCTCGGCCTCTCGCCGCTGACCGGAGACGTCCCGGAAGAAGGCGTGCACGACCCGCGCTCCCCGCCGCTCGACCCCCCACACCGAGCACTGCGCGGCGAACGACGAGCCGTCGCCGCGCAGAGCTGTGAGCTCGAGAGGAGCCGACTCCGCGTCCCGTCCTCTGCGCGCTCGGGCGTCGAGGCCCGAGCTGAGCTCGTCCCGGTGCGGCTCCGCGACGAGCTGTTCGACGGCGAGCCCGACGAGCTGCTCGCGGGGCAGGCCGAAGAGCTCCTGCGCGCGGCCGTTGCAGTCCGAGACGCGTCCGTCGGCGTCGACCGCGACGTAGGCCTGTTGGGCCGCCTCGAGCAGCTGGCGCCACGACGATTCGAGCGCGTCGTCACGGCGCTCGGGGAGAGCCGACTCTGCCGATCGGTTCATGCGCGCAGCACGTACCCCGCACCGCGCACGGTGTGGATGACCCTCGGACCGTGCACCTCCAGCTTGCGACGCAGCGCACTCATGTGGACCTCGACCAGGTTGGGGTCGAAAGCGTCGAAGCCCCAGACCTCGGTGAGCAGGCGCGACTTCGACAGCACCCGGCCGATGTGCCGGGCGAGCATGGCGAGCAGGTCGTACTCCGTGCGGGTGAGGACCAGGGGGACGCCCCCTCGAACGACGCTGCGTGCTCCGTCGTCCACCACGAGGTCCCCGACCTGCCAGGTGCTCGACGCGACCCGCCCCGACCTGCGCAGCAGCGCTCGGACGCGGGCGAGCAGCTCGGCCATCGAGAACGGCTTGAGCAGGTAGTCGTCGGCACCGGCCGCGAAGCCGTCGAGCCGCTCCTCCATGCTGTCCGCCGCGGTGAGGAACAACAGGGGCAGGCTGCTGCGCCGCCGGAGCAGGGCAGCCATCTCGAGACCGTCGGGGCCGACGGGCAGCCGGACGTCCAGGACGACGAGGTCCGGCAGGAACCGCTCCGCGATCTGCTGGAGGTCGGTGCCGTCCGGCGCCACCCGCACCTCGTAGTCCTCACCTCGCAACGCGACGTCGAGGGCCGAGCGGATCGGCGTGTCGTCTTCGATCACGAGGACGCGGGGCCGTTGCGAGAGCACGCCGCATCCTGCCGTAGCGGACGGACGGACTCCACTGATCTTCAGGAGAACTTCAGGAGCCGTTCACCTGGATACGGAACATTCTTGAACCAAATGAGGTCGGTGCGCGAGAGGGGGGCGCACCGGCCTCATGGCGTCCACCGGATCGCGAGGCGCCTCAGGCCGAGCGCAGGTAGTCCTCGAACGCGGCGCCGCTGAGCCGCTCGTAGGCCTCGACGTACTTCCCCCGGGTGCGTTCGACGACCTCTGCCGGCAGCGTCGGGCCCGGCGACGTGCGATCCCAGCCCGAGGAGTTCAGCCAGTCGCGGACGAACTGCTTGTCGTACGACGGCTGAGCCCGGCCCGGCTGCCACCCCTCGGACGGCCAGAACCTGCTGGAGTCCGGGGTCAGCACCTCGTCGCCCAGGGTGAGCCGACCCGAGCGGTCGTGCCCCAGCTCGATCTTGGTGTCAGCCAGCAGGATGCCCCGCCGCGCGGCCACCGCCGCACCGCGCTCGTAGACCGCGAGAGTCACCCGGCGCAGCTCCTGCGCGAGCTCGGTCCCGACCGTGGCGACGACCGCGTCGTAGGAGACGTTCTCGTCGTGGTCCCCCACCGCGGCCTTGGTCGCGGGTGTGAAGACCGGGCTCGGCAGGCGGGAGCCGTCCTCGAGACCGGTTGGGAGCAGCTCGCCGCAGACGCCCCCGCTGCGCCTGTAGTCAACGAGCCCGGAACCGGTCAGGTAGCCGCGGGCGACGCACTCGACGGGAATCATCTCGAGCCGTCGGCACAGCATCGACCGTCCGCGGAGCTGGTCAGCGAAAGGCGCTAGCTGCGAGGGGAACTCGTCGACCTTTGCGGTCACCAGGTGATTCGGCACGATGTCGGCGAGCTGGGTGAACCACCACACCGACATCGCGGTCAGGACAGCGCCCTTGTCGGGCACGACCGACGGCAGCACGACGTCGTAGGCGCTGAGCCGGTCGCTCGCGACCAGCAGGAGGTGATCGCCGTCGACCTCGTAGAGGTCGCGCACCTTGCCGCGGGCGAGGTGGCGCAGGGGCAAGTCTGGGTCGGTCACGTCAGCCTCGTCAGGTGAGGGCGGAGAGGCGCTCGAACACCGGGGCGAGCCGTTCGAGGTAGCGCTCGGGGCGGCAGACCTCGTCGAGACGGGCCTCGTCGAGCTGCTGACCCTTGGCAGCCGCCTGCTCGGTGAGCGTCTCCCGGAACGGACGGCCGGTCTCCCAGGTGGTCATCGCGGCCTGCTGCACGAACGAGTAGGCGTCCTCCCGGGACAACCCTCCCTCGACCAGCTCGAGCAGCACCGTGCTGGTGTAGATCAGTCCGCCGGAGCTCTCGAGGTTGGCCCGCATGCGGTCGGCGTCGACGACCAGACCGGTCACGAGGCGGGTCGTCAGGTGGAGCAGGTAGTCGGTGGCGATGCTCGCGTCAGGCAGGGCGACGCGCTCGGTCGAGGAGTGGCTGATGTCCCGCTCGTGCCAGAGCGGGATCCCCTCCATGACCGGCACGACCTGTGCGCGGACGATGCGGGCCATGCCGGCGATGCGCTCGCTCGCGATCGGGTTCTTCTTGTGCGGCATCGCGCTCGAGCCCTTCTGACCCTTGCCGAACGGCTCCCAGAGCTCGCGCACCTCGGTGCGCTGACCGTGGCGCACCTCGAGGGCGAAGGCCTCGCAGACGGTGGCGATCACCGCGAGAGCGCTGACCCACTCGCTGATCCCGTCACGGATCACCACCTGGGTCGCGGCGGGAGCCGGGGTGAGCCCGAGCGCCCCGGCGATGTCCTGCTCGACCTGGGGGTCGATGTTGGAGTAGGTGCCGACCGCTCCACTGATCTTGGCGACGGCCACGGCCTCGCGCGCCCGCTTGAGGCGGTCCCGGCTGCGGGCCATGGCGAAGGCGAGGTCCGCGACCCGGTGCCCCCACGTCGTCGGCTCGGCGTGGATCCCGTGCGTGCGACCGACGCGCACCGTGTCCTTGTGCTGCAACCCGAGCTCACGCAGCGCCGCGACGAGTCGGTCGGCCTTGTCGAGCAGCAGGTCGCTGGCCTCGACGAGCTGGAGGGCGAGGGCCGTGTCGAGCAGGTCGCTGCTGGTCATGCCGAAGTGGACGTAGGCCGCTGCCTCGCGCGGCTCGGTGTTGTCGGCCCACGCTGACAGGAAGGCGATCACGTCATGCTGCGTGACCGCCTCGATCTCGGCCACCGCCTCGGGCGTGGGGGGAGCCGCTGCGCGTACGGGGCCGACGCTGTCCGCCGGGACGACCCCCGCCTTGGCGTGCGCCTCGAGCACCAGCACCTCGACCTGGCACCACAGCTCGTACTTGTGGGCCTCGCTCCAGACCCGCCCCATCTCAGGCAGGGTGTAGCGCTCGATCACGAGGGACTCCAGTCAGTGGGGCGGCGGCGGGGTCGGGGGGCCAGTCTCCCAGAGCACCTCGCCGGCGACGGCGGCGCGCGCGATGTCGGTCCGCCAGTGGCTGCCGCGCAGCTGAACGGCCGCAACCCCGTCGTACGCCCGGGCTCGGGCCTGTGCCAGGTCGTCCCCGACTGCTGTCACCGACAGGACCCGGCCACCGGACGAGACGACCGCGCCGTCGACGAGCCGGGTGCCCGCATGGAGCACCTCGACGCCGTCGGGCAGTGGCCCGATGCTGATCGGGTCACCCGAGGTCGGGGTCGAGGGGTAGCCCTCGGCGGCGACCACGACGGTCACAGCCGCGCCGTCGCGCCACACGAGGGGTGCGGCGTCGGCGAGGGGGCCGGTGGCGCAGGCCAGCAGCAACCCGGCCAGCGGGGTCTCGAGCATCGCGAGGACCACTTGGGTCTCAGGATCGCCGAAGCGGCAGTTGAACTCGATGACCTGCGGGCCGGAGCTCGTCATGGCGAGCCCGGCGTAGAGCAGCCCCTGGAACGGTGTCCCGCGCCGCCGCATCTCGTCGACGACGGGTTGCAGCACACGCTCCTGGATCTGGCCGACAGCGTCATCGGGCAGCCAGGGCAGCGGCGCGTAGGCCCCCATGCCGCCGGTGTTCGGGCCGCTGTCGTCGTCACCCACCCGCTTGAAGTCCTGCGCAGGCAGCAGCGGCACCACGGTGGTCCCGTCGGTCAGCGCGAACAGCGACACCTCCGGTCCGTCCAAGAATGCCTCGACGATCGCCGTCGACCCGTACTCGGCCAGGACGTCCCTCGCGAACGTGGTCGCGGCGGCCAGGTCGCTCCCGACGTGCACGCCCTTGCCCGCAGCGAGACCGTCGGCCTTGACGACGTACGGCGCCGGAGCCGCCGCGAGGTGCGCGGCGCACTCGTCAGCGCTGGTGAAGGTGGACGCCTCCGCCGTCGCGACTGCGGCGGCGCCCATCACCTGCTTGGCGAAGCTCTTGCTGCCCTCGATCTGGGCGGCCTCGGCAATCGGCCCGAAGCAGGCGATCCCGGCGGCTCGCACGGTGTCGGCGACACCCGCGACCAGGGGGACCTCAGGACCGACGACGACCAGGTCGGCACCCACCTCGCGGGCGAGCGCGGCGACGGCCTCACCGTCCGCCGTGTCGACCTGCCGGTTCTCGGCGAGCCCCGCCGTACCGGCGTTGCCAGGGGCGCAGAGGAGCCCGGTGACGCTCGGGTCGCGCGCCAGGGCCAGCAGGAGGGCGTGCTCGCGAGCACCGGAGCCGAGCACGAGGACCTTCACGCGCAGGACGCTAGCGGGAGGCGGCCCGCGTGGCCCGGATCGGCTGGGGGAACTGAGCAGCGGCCAGGACCGGCCAGGCTCACCACCTCAGCGGCGCAGGGCGGTACGGACCATCGCCGCCTTGGGCGCGCTCGCCATGACGGCGAGGTCCTCGCCCGCTGTGGTCGCCCCGTCGAGGAAGCGCAGCACGAGGTCGGGCGGGTGCTGCTCGAACAGGCGCGCGAAGAAGTCGGCGCCGTCGATGGCCCCGCTGTCGAGGGCCCGGAGCAGCAGCGCGTCCATCTGCAGGTGCCGGCGCGGGTAGGCAGGCGGCGGGCACGGGTCGCGGCCTTCGACCAGCGCGAGCGCCACGGCGGCAGCCTGCCGCTGGGCTGCGCTGAAGGTGTAGCCGGTCGAGGGCCGAGTCGCTCCACCGGCCGCGCCCAGCCGGAACACCCGGCGGCCGACCCGGCGGGGGAAGGGTGCGTCGGTCATCGGGATCGCGCCCTGCTCGGCCGCGACCACCTCGTAGGCCGGCAGGCCCAGCAGCGCGCAGTAGCGGGCGAGCTCCGCGTCGTACTGCACCCTGCTCATCCCCGACCGGGAGAACTGGGTGTACTCGACCAGCGCCTCCCGCCGCGACGTCGGGAGCACGTAGCCGAAGGCCACGCCACGGGTCGGTTGCGGCGGCCGGAAGTCCATCAGGCTCGCGACGCTGGGGTCGAACGCATCCTCGGCGGTGCGCACGAACCAGCCGCGGAAGTGCTGGAGCAGGGCCACCCGGCCGGTTCGGGCGGGGGCGGTCGGCCGGGTGTCGAAGACCCAGCGGGCGGCCAGGCCTTCAGGGGTCAGCCCAGCACCGTGCACCACGGCCGTCTCACGCCCGTCGTCGACCCCGGAGACGAGCACCTCGACCCGCCGCACATCGGTCTGCGCCAACCGCGCGGAGGCCACCCGCTCGTAGTCCGCCGACCGGATCATCGAGTAGCGCAGCGGCGCGAGGTCATACGTTCGAGCAGTCCCCGCGTGCGGGACCACGTCGACCCGGTCCCACCGGGCCGACACCGCGTCGTCCCAGTAGTCGTCGGTCCCCCAGCTGCACCAGGTGCGGTCCGGGGCGCGGTTCTCGCCGGGCGGGGCCTCGACCAGCACCACGCCGCGGGTGCCCTGCTCGCCGAGACGACAGGCGAGCGCGAGTCCAGCAGCGCCGGCGCCGATCACGACGACGTCGGCCGCGCTCAGTCCCGGCACGGTCAGCCCGGCAGGCGCAGGACCCGCGCGTGGAGGACCTTGCGCTGAGCGAGGGCGCAGCGCAGCGCCCGGTGCAGGCCGTCCTCGAGGTAGAGCTCGCCGCGCCACTCCACGACGTGGGCGAACATGTCGCCGTAGAAGGTGGAGTCCTCGGCCAGGAGCACGTCGAGGTCGAGAGTCTTCTTGATCGTGATCAGGTGGTCGAGCTGCACCTGGGTGGGCGCCACTGCGGCCCACTCGCGCGGGCTCATGCCCGGGTCCGGGTAAGGCCGGCCCTCGCCGACCGCCCGAAAGATCATCGCACGCTCCACAGGGTGGCCTGGATCGCAGCAGGAGCAGCTCGGACGTCTGTCACGGGATCTCCTCCTGATGCGCAGCCTGCAGGACCGGAAGTGTCCCAGCCGTTCTCGGACGCCGGCGGCCCGGGTCGCCCACGAGGGCGAGCCGGGCCGTCAGGAGCGCGGGCGCGAGGATCAGGCGAAGCGCCCGACGCTGTAGTTGCTGCTGTACAGGGTCTGCTTCGTGACGGTCGTCCCTGAACGACGGGCGACCCACCAGCTGTTGTCCCCGGCGTAGACGCCGACGTGGGTGATCCGGCCTCGGCTGTTGCGCATGGCGATCAGGTCGCCGGGCTGCTTGTCGCCCTTGGCCACCTTGGCCGAGGCGGCGTACTGGTCGCCGCTCGTCCGGGGGACGGCTACGCCCACCTGTCCGTAGACGTACTGGACGAAGCCGCTGCAGTCGAACGAGTCCGGCCCGGTGGCACCGTACCGGTAGGGCTTGCCAGCGTGCCGCGCGGCCTCGGAGACGGCGCGCTCCCCGACGCTGCCGCCCTGCTGCGCGCTGCTGCTCTCCTGAGAGCTCGCGCTGGTGGTGTGCGCGGCAGCCGGTGCGGCGGTCACGACCCCGATGGCCGGGGTGAGCAGGAGAGCCGACAGACCGAGGATGGTGGCGCGGCGGCCGGTCGGACTCTGGAGGGCGTGCTTGGGCGTGCTGCGGTGCAGGGTCATCAGGTGCTTCCTCTCCTTGCACGCCTGGGCGCAGGTGTCCCGGCGAGGAACGCGCGGGGGCTCAGGCTGCTGTGGTGGCGCGCTCTGCGGTCAGGCTGACGTAGGCGCCCGGCCGGCGCTGCACGGGTGAATCGGTCCAGCCCGTGACGAAGCAGAGACGATAAGCACGTCGCGACCCGAAAAGCGAACGAAACGGACATGGCGTGACCTCACTCACGCGGCTGCCCCGGGCTCACTCCGGGAGCAACGACCGCAGCTCGAGGGTCTGCTCGCGGTCGGGCCCGACGCCGATCGAGCTGAACGGGGCGCCGCTCATCTGCTCGAGCGCTCGGACGTAGGCCTGGGCCGTCTTTGGGAGGTCATCGAACGTGCGCGCCCCGGTGATGTCCTCGGTCCAGCCCTCGAAGTACTCGTAGACCGGCTGAGCGTGGTGGAAGTCGCTCTGGCTCCTCGGCATCTCGTCGAGCCGCTTGCCATCCACCTCGTACGCCACACACACCGGGATCCTCTCCCATCCGGTGAGGACGTCCAGCTTGGTCAGCACGAAGTCGGTGACCCCGTTGACCCGGGCGGCGTAGCGGGCGATGACGGCGTCGTACCAACCGCAGCGCCGCGGGCGGCCGGTCGTCGTGCCGAACTCGTGGCCGTTGGCCCGCAGGAGCTCGCCGTCGGCGTCGAGCAGCTCGGTCGGGAAGGGGCCCTCGCCGACGCGGGTCGTGTAGGCCTTGACCACGGCGATCACCTTGTCGACGCGGCGCGGACCGATGCCGGAGCCGGTGCACGCCCCGCCCGCCGTGGCGCTGCTCGAGGTGACGAACGGGTAGGTGCCGTGGTCGACGTCGAGCAGCGTCGCCTGGCCGCCTTCGAGAAGGACGGTCTCGCCGCGGTCGAGGGCTGCGTTGAGAACCAGCGAGGTGTCAGCGACCATCGGGCGCACCCGCTCGACGTAGGACAGGAGCTCCTCGACGACCTCGTCGACCTCGACCGCCTTGCGGTTGTAGACCTTGACGAGCACCTGGTTCTTCATCTCCAGTGCGCCCTCGACCTTCTGGCGCAGGATGCCTTCGTCGAACAGGTCCTGCACCCGGATGCCGATGCGGTTCATCTTGTCGGCGTAGGTCGGACCGATCCCGCGGCCGGTCGTGCCGATGCGACGGTCGCCGAGGAAGCGCTCGGCGACCTTGTCGAGCGTGCGGTTGTAGGACGCGATGAGGTGGGCGTCAGAGGAGAGCAGCAGCTTGGCGCACGAGACGCCCCTCGCCTCGAGGGCGTCGATCTCCTCGAACAGCACCGAGAGGTCGACGACAACGCCGTTGCCGATGACCGGGGTGCACCCGGGCGAGAGGATGCCGCTGGGAAGCAGGTGCAGCGCGTAGGTGTCGTCGCCGATGACCACGGTGTGGCCGGCGTTGTTGCCGCCGTTGAACTTCACGACGTAGTCGACCAAGCCGCCGAGCTGGTCGGTGGCCTTGCCCTTGCCCTCGTCGCCCCACTGGGCGCCGACGAGCACGAGTGCGGGCATAGGGTCGCTCCTGAACGGCTGGTCCACCAACACGACAGCCCCGAGTGCAACGCACTGGGGGCCCTTGCAGGGGAAGGCTAGCCGACATGTCCGGTTCGTCGCACGGGTACCTGCTGGTCGCCAGCTCGAAGGCAGGGAGCACCGACGACGAGGCGGTCGACGCCGCCCGCGAGGTGCTCGACGCAGAGCTCAACCTGTGCGAGCAGCCGGACGACCTCGAGGCCACCTTCGATCGGCTCGACGGACGCACCCTGGTCATCGCCGGCGGCGACGGGAGCCTGCACCTCGCGGTGCGCAAGCTGCTCGCCCGCGGAGAGCTCACCACGACGCGGCTCGGGCTCGTCCCCCTCGGCACCGGCAACGACCTGGCTCGCGCTCTCGACATCCCTCTGGATGCGGCTGATGCGGCTCGGCTCGTCCGGGACGGCCAGCCGTCGCCCCTCGACCTGATCACCGACGACGCCGGCGGAGTGGTCGTCAACGCCGTGCACGTGGGCATCGGCGCCGACGCGGCCGAGAGCGCCGGCAAGCTCAAGCCCCGCCTGGGACCGATCGCCTACCCGATCGGTGCCGTGCGCGCCGGACTGCGCTCGACCGGCTGGCGCCTGCGCGTGGAGGTCGACGGGCGGGTGATCGCAGACAACCACCGCAAGACGCTCATGGTCGGGATCGGCAACGGCCGCGGGATCGGGGGAGGCACCCCCCTGCTCCCCCGGGCGGTGCCGGACGACGGCCTGCTCGACGTGATGGTGTCCCAGGCCTCCGGCCCGATCGCCCGGGTGCGCTTCGGTGCGGCGCTGTCATCCGGCCAGCACCTGGGCGACAAGGCCGTCCGGCACGCGCGCGGCACCTTCGTGACGGTGATGGGCGAGCAGGTCGGGGTCAACGCCGACGGCGAGGTGGGCGATGACATCCGGCGTCGCACGTGGACGGTCCAGCCGGGAGCCTGGTCGCTGATCCGCCCCTGAGGGTCCGCCTGACCAGCGGCTCAGAAGAAGTGGTGCAGCGCGATCGTGGCCTTCTCCTGGGCCTTCTGCTTCATCGACCGGTCCTGCCACCGCACCGGATCGACCCTCACGCACCGGGGCAGCTCGTCGTCGAAGTCCTGCTCCAGCCGGCGGGTGACTGCCGGGTCGAGGACTGACAGCACGACCTCCTCGTCGTGGCTCATCGACCGACGGTTCATGTTGGCCGAGCCGATGACGCTCGCCACGCCGTCGACGGTGAGCACCTTGGCGTGCAGCATCGACGGCTGGAACGCCCAGATGCTCACCCCGCCGTCGACGAGCGTCGAGTAGATCGACTCGCTGGCGAGCTGGCAGACCCGCTTGTCCGCGTGCGGACCCGGCAGCATGATGTCGACCTGCACGCCCCGCTCGACCGCTTCGACCAACAGCTGCTGGAAGCAGGCGTCCGGCACGAAGTACGCCGTCATCATGCGCAGCCGCTCCGTCGCTGACTCGATCATCACCCGGAAGACCGTGGCCATGTCGTTCCAGCCGACGCTGGCGCTGCCCCGAGCGACCTGCACGACCGAGCTGCCCGTCGCAGCGTGGTCGGGGAACCGGCGCTGCGGGTCGATCAGCGGATGACCTGTCTCGGCCCAGTTCTGGGCGAAGGACGCGGACAGCCCGTCCACCGCGGGCCCGACGACCCGCACGTGCGTGTCGCGCCACTCCGTCTCGTCGCGGGCATCCCCGCACCACTCCTCCGCGATCCCGACGCCGCCGGTGAAGCCGACCCGCTCGTCGCAGATCAGCACCTTGCGGTGGGTCCGGTGGTTCTGCTTCAACGGGCTGGTCAGCTGGGCGACGCTGAAGGGCTTGCGGAACCCCTCGACCTGGACGCCGCAGTCCGACATGTGGTCCATGAGCGCCGAATCGATCAGCCGGCCGCCGATGGCGTCGATCAGCACCCGCACGCGCACGCCGTTCCGGGCCCGCTCGGCGAGTGCGTGCGCGAACTCGTGCGCGATGTCGCCCTTCCAGTAGACGAACGTCAGGAAGTCGATCGTCTCGGTGGCCTCGCTGATGGCCTCGAGCATCGCTGGGAAGATCTGGTCGCCGTTCTTGAGCAGGGTCAGGGCGTTGCCCTCGCTAGCCGGGATGCCGAGCAGCGCCTCGAGGGTGCGCCGGAACCGCTGCGCGGTGTGGTCCTCCGTGCGGACCAACTCGCTGTCAGCCGTGGTGCTCACGCGCGTGCTCCCGTCGATGGGTCGTCGTCGTGTGCCCCCTACCCACTTGCCACCCCTTCGGGTGCACCTGTCGCAACACGCTCGCCCGGACCGCCCGGCGGACCTAGGGTCAGTCAGGACGAAGGGGGTTCGGATGAAGGTGGTGCTGTTCTGCGGCGGGCAGGGCTTGCGATCGCGTGACGGTCTGGGCGAGGGCGTCACCCACGCACCCAAGCCCCTGCAGCTCGTCGGTGACCGGCCGCTGCTCTGGCACATCATGACGTGGTACGCCCGCTTCGGTCACATCGACTTCATCCTGTGCACCGGCTATCGGGCCGATGCGGTACGGGACTGGTTCCTGCGCCAGGCTGCTGAGGTACAGGTGCTGCGGAGCGGGCCCGGTGAGCACGCCGTGCGCCTCATCGGCGGGGACATGGACGGATGGCGCGTCACCTTCTCCGAGACCGGCGGCGAGGCCAGCGTCGGCATGCGCCTGCGGGCCGTGCGCCACCTGGTGCAGGACGAGTGCCTGTTCTTGGCCAACTACGCCGACGTCTTCTGCGATGTCGCCCTCCCCGACCTGGTCGCGCTGGCCGAGCGGTCAGCGGCCACCGCGACCTTCCTGGCCGTCCGCCCCAACCACTCGTTCCACGTCGTCGAGATGTCCTCATGCGGTCGAGTCACCGACGTCACCCCGGCCGTCGAGAGCGATCAGTGGATCAACGGCGGCTTCTTCGTCCTGCGGCCGGCAGTCTTCGACGTGCTCGGGCCGGGTGAGGACCTCATGGACGAACCCTTCGCCCGGTTGATCGCGACCGGGAACGTGATCGGCCACCGCCACCGAGGGTTCTGGGTGCCGCTCGACACCGCCAAGGACCGTCAGCGTCTCGAGGCGCTGTGGGCCACGGGCGAGCGGCCCTGGACGAAGGAGTGGTCACCCCGGCTGCCCCAGCAGGGTCGGCCGGAGCCTGTTCTCGCGTGCTGACCAGCCGCCTGGGCCTGACCGGTACCGAGCCGTTGCTGGTCGGACTGAGCGCACATCCTGACGATCTCGAGATCGGCTGCGGTGGGACGCTGCTGCGCCTGCTCGACGAGCACCCGGGGCTGCGGGTCGTGTCCGTCGTGCTGACCGGCGGCGGCGTGCGGGCCGACGAAGCCCGTCGGGCCCTTTCCGGCTTCACCTCCGGACGGGGTGAGCTCCACCTGCTCGGGCTGCACGACGGCTTCCTTCCGGCGGTGTGGGGCGAGGCGAAGGCCCTGTTGCAGGAGGCCACGGCCGGGCTGCGCCCCGACCTGGTTCTGGCCCCATCCGGCAGCGACGCACACCAGGACCACCGGGTGGTCTCCGAGCTGGCCTGGCAGGTGTTCCGGGACACCCTCGTCCTCGAGTACGAGATACCGAAGTGGGAGGCCGACCGGGTCCCCACGAACGCCTACGTGGCGCTCCCTCCTGCGGTGGTGGACCGCAAGCTGGGCCTGCTGCAGGAGCACTACGTGTCCCGGGCGCGACATCCGTGGTTCAACGACGAGGTCTTCCGCGGGCTGCTGCGGGTGCGAGGAATCGAGTGCGGCAGCACCTACGCGGAGGGGTTCTACGCGCGCAAGCTGCTGCTCGCTCCCTGAACTCTCGGGCGGCCCGAACGGCCGGACCCGCCCTCCGTAGTCTGCAGGCATGGCCCGTCTCCCCAGTCTCATCGACGTCTTCGCCCTGCTCCAGGCGCAGACCGAGGCGCTCGCCGGCCTGCCGGCGGCGGTGGCCTCGTTGACCGGGGCCGTGCGCGGGCTGGGCGAGGTCGTCGGCGAGGCGCGTCAGACCCTCACCGCCGTCAACCGGCTCGCCGTGCGGGTGGACGGCATGGTGGCCGAGCTCGAAGAGCCCCTGCGCGCCCTTGCCCCCGGGCTCGCCCGGCTCGCCGTCGCCCTCGACGACCCGCTCGTGGAGGAGCTCCCGGACACCCTGCGCAGGGTGCAGTCGGACCTCCTGCCGGTGCTGCGGACGCTCGCCGACACGCACGAGCGGGTGGCCTTCATCGCCGGGTCCACGGAGCGGATCATGACCTTCGTCGACGAGACGAGCCGTACCTTCGCCGGTCTGCCCGGAGCCGCCCTCCTGGGGCGGCGACGCGGGAACTCGGCACCGGCTCCTGGCGCTCCCGACCTGCGCGACGCCCCCTGAGACGTGGCCTTCGAGGAGCACCGCCAGCGACTGTTCTCGCTGGCCTACCGCATGCTCGGCTCCGCGGTCGACGCCGAGGACGTCGTGCAGGCCGCTTGGCTGAAGCTCTCGGGCGTGTCCGACGTCCGCGACGAGGCGGCCCTGCTCACGACCATCACCACCCGGCTGTGCCTCGACGAGCTGCGCTCGGCGCGTCGGGCCCGGGAGGCCTACGTCGGCCCGTGGTTGCCCGAACCCGTACTCAGCTCCGACCTCGGGCCCCTCGAGACCGCGGAGCAGCGAGAGAGCGTCTCGCTCGGGGCAGTCGTCCTGCTCGAGCGGCTGAACCCCGCCGAACGGGCGGTGTGCGTGCTGCGCGACGCGTTCGGCTACCCCTACGCCGAGATCGCCCGGGTGCTCGACCGCACGGAAGCCGGGTGCCGCCAGCTCCACCGGCGGGCGAGGCAGAGGTTGGCCGACGAGACGGTGCGCTTCGACGTCGCGACCGAGGACCACCGAGCCCTGACCGAGCAGCTGTTCACCGCAGCGGCTCTCGGCGACCTGGCCGGCCTCGAGTCGATGCTCGCGGACGAGGTGATCCTGGTGAGCGACGGCGGGGGGAAGGTCCAGGCCGCCAGGCGACCCGTCCGAGGCGCCTCCGACGTCGCCCGCTTCCTCATCGGCATCGCCGCCAAGCTGGAGCCCGGGCTCGAGATCGCAGCCGTAGAAGTCAACGGCGTGCCCTCCCTGCTGCTGCTGCGCGACGGCGCGGTGCACTCGGTGTCGCAGGTCCTGCGCTCGGGCGGACGAGTCCACCGGGTCCTGATCGTCATGGCCCCCGACAAGCTCGCGCGGCTGTCACGACCCGGGGTGCTCTCCCGTCAGGAGGCCTAAGGGGCCGCCGTGCCCCCGGACCGCTCAGGTCGCGGGCGGCGAGAGCGCCTCGATGGCAGCAGGGTCGCTGTCGGACAGGAACTGACGTACGCGCGCCGCTTCGTCGTCCTCCCCGATCGCCCCCGCCGCGAGGCCCAGAGCGTGCAGAGCACGCAGGAACCCCCGGTTCGGGAGGTGCGACCACGGCACCGGGCCGTAGCCCTTCCACCCGGCGCGGCGCAGCGAATCGAGCCCGCGGTGGTAGCCGGTGCGCGCGTAGGCGTAGCTCTCCACGTAGGCGCCTCGTCCGTAGGCCTGCTCGGCCAGCAGGGCCCACGCCAGCGAGCTGGTCGGGTGGGCGGCTGCGACGTCGACCGCAGCGGCATCTCGCTCGAGCAGCTCGCGCGGTCCGGTCTCGTCGGGCAGCAGGGTGGGCGGTGGTCCGCCGAGCAGGTCCTTGCCGGAGAGGGTCATGCGCCCATCCTGCCCGACGAGGTGCTCGTCTTACTAGGTGAGAACGCGGTTCCATTTCCTGAGACAGTGCGCGTACCCTCCGGCTCCCGAGTCACCCAGGAGGAGACATGGTCGGCACCACAGGCACGTACACCCACGGGCACCACGAGTCGGTCCTGCGCTCGCACCGCTGGCGCACAGCCGAGAACTCGGCCGGCTACCTGCTACCGCACCTGTCTGCCGGGCAGACGCTGCTCGACGTGGGCTGTGGTCCGGGGACGATCACGGTCGACCTCGCCCAGCGCATCGCCCCGGGACAGGTGACGGCCCTCGAGATGAACGACGGAGCGCTGGGGCTGGCCCGCGCCGAGGCGCAGGCGCGTGGCGTCCGCAACCTCACATTCGTGGTGAGCGACGTCCACCGGCTCGACCTGCCTGACGACGGCTTCGACGTCGTGCACGCCCACCAGGTGCTCCAGCACGTGTCCGACCCGGTGCTGGCTCTGCGCGAGATGCGCCGCGTCTGCAAGCCCGGCGGCGTCGTGGCGGTCCGGGACAGCGACGCCGCCTTCACCTGGTTCCCCTCGCTGCCGGAGCTCGACGAGTGGCTCGCGCTGTACCAGGCTGCGGCGCGCGCGAACGGAGGTGAGCCGGACGCCGGACGGCGCCTGCTCTCCTGGGCCCGGCAGGCCGGCTTCACCGGGGTGGCACCGAGCACCAGCACCTGGTGCTACGCCACCCCGCAGGACCGCGCGTGGTGGGGAGGGCTCTGGGCCGACCGGATCCTGCAGTCGGACTTCGCGACGCAGCTGCGGACGAGCGGCGCCGCCACCGAGCAGACCCTGGAGCGCATCGCCCAGGGCTGGCGCGACTGGGCCGCCGCCGACGACGGCTGGCTGTCGATCCTGCACGGGGAGATGCTGTGCCGCGCCTGAGGGGGGCCGCGCCTGAGGGGGGCCGCGCCTGAGGGGGGCCGCGCCTGAAGGGCCAGCCGGTCGGGACAGCTAGCGCGGGGCGGTCCAGGCCGCGGAGAAGACGGCGGCGTTGACGGTGCCGGGCGTCGCGGCGATGCGCTTCTCGGCGGCGAAGCGCTGGGCGACGCTGGCGCTCTGCGGGCCGAACTTGCCGTCGACCGCGATCGTCCAGCCGCGGTTGCGCATCTGCTGCTGCCACGCCTTGGCGCTCGCGCTGTAGGTGGAGCGGTTGGCCGTCGACAGGACACCGCTGAAAGCCGGCGACGACGAGCTGGCCTTGACGGTCCGAGTGGCGCGGCTCGCCCGGGCCTCCTGGCGGGCGACCGGAGCTGACCCGGCCGTGCTCACACCGCCGTCGCCGGACAGGCCGAGCTTGCGCGAGCACGAGGGCCACGGGCCCCAGCCGCGCTGAGCCTGCAACTTCTGACCGGCGGCGATCTGAGTGGCTCGGCTGGCCTCGTGCGGGTAGCCGCCGAAGCCGAGCCCACGCCAGGTGGCGAGGTTGAACTGCAGTCCGCCGTAGTAGCCGTTGCCGGTGTTGATGTTCCACCGGCCGCCGCTCTCGCAGCCGGCGAGCTGATCGAACTGGGCCTCGGAGCCGCCCGCCGAAGCAGGGGCCGCCAAGGCAGCACCGTCGATCGCCGCGAACGCCGCGGCCATGCCGGCGGCGGCGAGCACCGGGCCCACCTTGGAGGACTTGGCGTGACGGGCGTGCTTGCGGGGGCGCAGCAGTGCAGACAGCGCGGGCACAGACACAGCAGGGTTCCTTCCCTCACGCCTGCGGGGTCAGCTGTCGGGTTCGGGCTGGGCGGCCCGGCTCGGTGCCTGAGTGCTGCGGTGAGCTTCACCCCGAGGACGCTCATCACGTCCGTGGGACCTGTGGGTCCCCCGCTCCTGCCCCGGCAGGACGAAGTAGCCATCTCCCCGGGGCAGGACTCGGCGGGGGGGAGCTGGCACCGTGACTTCCGACACGATGCCGGAACAGTAACGGAACGTCCGGAAAACGGGTACCCGATCGGGGGATCCAGTTGACCCGATCAGGTGAGGCGGGTACCCGTCGAGCGCAGGTCCTCGCAGGCGCGCACGACCCGGGCGCTCATCGACGCCTCGGCCGCCTTGCCCCAGACGCGCGGGTCGTACTGCTTCTTGTTGCCGACCTCGCCGTCGACCTTCAGCACGCCGTCGTAGTTCTGCAGCATGTGGCCGGCGACCGGGCGGGTAAAGGCGTACTGCGTGTCGGTGTCGACGTTCATCTTGACCACGCCGTAGTCGAGTGTCTCGCGGATCTCCTCGAGCAGCGAGCCGCTGCCGCCGTGGAAGACCAGGTCGAACGGCTTGTCGCGCCCGACCTCGGCGCCGACCGCGTCCTGGATGTCCTTCAAGATCGACGGGCGCAGCTTGACGTTGCCGGGCTTGTAGACGCCGTGCACGTTGCCGAACGTGGCGGCCAGCATGAACCGGCCCTTCTCCCCGGTGCCGATGAGCTCGGCCGTGCGCAGGGCGTCACCCGGGGTCGTGTAGAGTTTCTCGTTCTCGCCAGAGTTGTCGACGCCGTCCTCCTCGCCGCCCACGACGCCGATCTCCATCTCCATGACGATCCGGGCCTTGGCGCAGGCCGCGAGCAGCTCCTCGGCAATCGAGAGGTTCTCCTCGAGCTCGACGGCCGAGCCGTCCCACATGTGCGACTGGAACAGCGGCTCCCGCCCGGCATCGACGCGCTCCTGGCTGATCGCGATCAGGGGGCGCATGTAGCCGTCGAGCTTGTCCTTGGGGCAGTGGTCTGTGTGCAGCGCGATGGTCACGTCGTAGGCCTTCGCGACGTGGTGGGCGTACTCGGCCAGCGCCTGCGCGCCGAGCACCATGTCCTTCACCGTCGGTCCGGACAGGTACTCCGCGCCGCCGGTGCTCACCTGGACGATGCCGTCCGACTGCGCCTCGGCGAAGCCGGCGAGCGCCGCGTTGAGCGTCTGCGAGCTGGTCACGTTGATGGCGGGGTAGGCGAACCGGCCGGCCTTGGCCCGGTCGAGCATCTCGGCGTAGGCCTCGGGGGTCGCGATCGGCACGGTTTCTCCTCAAGCGGCAGGCCCGAGGGGCCGTCGCGCGACGGTCGGGCTGGACAGGAGCATGCCAGAGCGGGTCCGGCGGGGAAGGGCGACGCGGACAGGTATCTCTACTCGGCGCGCGCGTCAGCCTGCACATCGGCCTCGACCGCCTCGAAAGCCTTGCGCGCGGCAATCAGCACCGGGTCCCAGACAGGTGCGAACGGCGGGGCGTACGCCAGGTCGAGCCCGAGGACCTCATCGACGCTCATGCGGTTCCAGATGGCCGTCGCCAGCACGTCGATGCGCTTGGCAGCAGCCTCCCGGCCGGCGATCTGGGCGCCGAGCAGCAGCCCCGTGCGCTTCTCGGCGATCAGCTTGACCCGGATCGGCTTGGCCCCCGGGAAGTATCCGGCCCGCGTCGTCGAGTCGACGCTGGCGCTGACGAAGCAGTAGCCGGCGGCCTCCGCCTCCTGCTCGGACAAGCCGGTGCGCGCGACCTCGAGGTCGCAGACCTTGGTCACCGCGGTGCCGATCACCCCGGGGAACGTGGCGTAGCCCCCGCCGAGGTTGATGCCCGCGACCCGCCCCTGCTTGTTGGCGTGCGTGCCCAGTGCGACGACCAACCGCTGCCCGGACAGGCGGTGCCAGCTCTCGACGCAGTCGCCGGCGGCCCAGACCCCGTCGGCCTGCGTCCGCATGCGGTTGTCCACGGCGATGCCGCCGGAGGCGCCGAGCGGGATCCCGGCGGCCTCGGCCAAGGCGACGTTCGGGCATACGCCCAGGCCGAGGATGACCAGGTCGGCGGGCAGGCGCTGGCCGTCTTCGGTGTGGACCGCACAGGCCCTGCCGTCGGGACCGGTCTCCACCCTGGTCGCAGCGTTTCCGAAGACCAGGTGGATGCCCATGTTCGCCACGGCGTCAGCGATGAAGTGCCCGATGTCCGGGTCGAAGGTGCCGATCGGGGTCTCGGAGCGGTCCACGACCGTGACGTGGAGTCCACGAACCTGGCAGGCCTCGGCCAGCTCGAGCCCGATGTAACCGCCCCCGACCACGACGACCCGCTCCACCCGTCCGCTTTCGAGCTCGCGGATCAGGTCGACACCGTCGTCCAGCACCTGCACGCCGTAGACGCCGGGCGCGTCGAAGCCCTCCGCCCGCGGCCGCATGGGGACGCTGCCGGTGGCGTACATGAGGGCGTCGTAGGGCTCGACCACCTCGCGACCGTCCTCGAGGGAGCGTCCGGTGACGGTGCCGGCGGCCAGGTCGATGCCGACGACCTCGGTGCGCATGCGCAGGTCGATGCCGGCCGCCCGGTGCTGTTCCGGTGTGCGCGCGATCAACTCGTCCTCGCTGCCGACGGCGCCGCCGATCCAGTAGGGGATGCCGCAGGCGGAGTAGGAGGTGGCGCGACCGCGCTCGAAGGCCACGATCTCGAGCTCCTCGGGCCCCCGTCGCTTGCGGGCCTGGCTCGCCGCGCTCATGCCTGCTGCGTCCCCGCCGATGACCACCAACCGCGTGCGTCCCATGCTGGCAACCTAGCGGCGGTAATCTGCGCAGGTGGACTCCCTCGCACTGCTCCCCGGGTTCCTGGACCCCAAGACGCTGTTGAGCTTCGGCCTCGTCGCCCTCCTGCTGATCATCTACGCCGAGACCGGCCTGCTGGTGGGCTTCTTCCTGCCGGGTGACTCCCTGCTGTTCCTCGCAGGCGTCTTCGCGGCGTCTGGTCAGGAGGGGCTGTCGCTGTGGATGCTGGTGGTCGGCGTCCCGATCGCGGCGTTCCTGGGAGCGCAGACCGGCTGGTGGATCGGCAAGAAGGCCGGACCGCGCGTGTTCGAGCGCCCCGACTCCAAGCTGTTCAAGAAGTCCAACGTCGACCGGGCGCGCGCCTACCTCGACAAGTTCGGCGAGGGCAAGGCGATCGTGCTGGCCCGCTTCCTGCCCATCGTGCGCACGTTCCTCAACCCGGTCGCCGGGGTGCTCGACGTGCCGATCCGCAAGTTCACCTTCTTCAACGCGATCGGCGCGGTGCTGTGGGGCGCCGGAGTGCCGCTGATCGGCTACGGCGTGGGCAAGGCGATCAACGACGCCAGTGACGTCTCGATCGACAAGTACATCCTGCCGCTAACCGCGATCATCATCGTCGTGTCGCTCATCCCGGTCCTGCTCGAGTTCCGCAAGGCCCGCAAGGAGGGTCGCGAGAACCAGGCCGTCGACGAGCACTCGGCCATGCTGCGCCGCGAGGACAGCCCGCTCGACTGAGTCGTCGGACCCGGGCTCAGCTCAGGCCGAGGTCGGAAAGGGAGTAGGCGAACCGGTAGGGCACGCCCTCGGCCTCGATCTTCTCCGCGGCACCGGTGGCCCGGTCGGCGATGACCGCGACGCCGACCGCCTCGGCGCCTGCCTCGCGTACTGTCTGCAGGGCCGTGAGGGGTGAGCCACCGGTCGTCGAGGTGTCCTCGAGGACGAGCACTCGGCGACCGGTGATGTCCGGTCCCTCGACCCGCCGCTGGAGTCCGTGGGCCTTGGCCTGCTTGCGCACCACGAAGGCGTCCAGGACCCGCCCCTGCGCGGCCGCGGCGTGCAGCATCGCCGCCGCCACCGGGTCGGCACCCATGGTGAGCCCACCTACCGCGTCGTAGTCGAGGTCGGCGGTCAGCTCGAGCATGACTCGCCCGACGAGCGGGGCGGCTCGCCCGGACAGGGTGATCCGACGGAGGTCGACGTAGTAGTCGGCCGTCCTGCCGGAGGACAGGGTCACGGCACCGTGCACGACGGCGAGGTCACGGACGAGGGTCAGCAGCTGGTCGCGGTCGGTCACGGTTCCCAGCCTAGTGACGTCGAGCAGCCGCCGCGGCCGGCCGGGCGGGACAGGCACCCTCCACCTCACCCGGTCGCGTCAGGCGCAAGCGCCGGCGGCAGCTCCGACGGCACCTCGCCCGAGCAGGTGGAGGGTGTTCGTCCCATGGACGAGGCGCTCAGGCGGGACGGCCGGGCATGCGGCTCTGGACCTTGCGCACCAGCGACCGCTGGAGCCTCGGCGGGATCAGCCGCGTCGCGGCGACGATCACCTTGTACTGCGCACCGGGCACACTCAGCGAACGACCTCGGTCGAGGTCGTTCAGAGCGGTGCGTACGACGTCGTCGGCGTCCAGCCACAGGCGCTCCGGGATGCCGCTGACGTCCATCTCGGCGCGGCTGTGGAACTCGGTACGGGTGAAGCCCGGCGCCAGCGCGAGGACCCGGACCCCGGTGGCGGCGTACTGCACGTGCAGCGACTCGCTGAAGTTGGTCACCCACGCCTTGGAGGCGCTGTAGGTCGCCGCGCGCCCTCCCGGCGAGAAGCCGGCCACGCTGCTCACGTTGATGACGTCGCCGCTCCCGCGTTCGAGCATCGGCGGCAGCGCGGCGTGGGTCAGCCGCATCACCGAGCGGACGTTGAGGCGCAGCATGTGCTCCTCGTCGTCGCGGTCCACCTCGTGGAACGCGCCCTTCGTGCCGAGCCCGGCATTGTTCACGAGCAGGTCGAGGCCCTCACCGCAGCGCCACTCGACCCGGGCACAGCCGTCGTCGCTGGCGAGGTCGGCGGCGAGCACCTCGACCCGGACGCCGTAGCTGCGCAGCTGCGTCGCCGCGCTCTCCAGCCGGGCGGCGTCGCGGGCCACCAGGACCAGGTCGGAGCCCCGCGCGGCGAGCTGGCGGGCGAAGGAGGCGCCGATGCCGGCCGTCGCGCCGGTCACGAGAGCAGTCGTCATGGGCGCAAGGCTAGTCAGCACGCTGGCTCCTGCCAGAGGGCAACCCACCCACGAGCTGGTCGCCGCGACGACGGGATCAAGAAGCCTCCACTGCCTGCCGAAGCAGCGCAGTACCGGCGTTGATCCACTTCGACGCGGAACAGACGCGGAAAGAGACAGACATGGCTCAGGTACGGGTGCCGGCGCAGTGGTTCGCGCAAGGGGTACTGCCGCGCATCTGCGCGCGGCACGGCGGGCCGTCCACCGGCATGACATCGCGGACCATGTACACCGCCTCCCCGTTGTGGATCTTGATCCTCTTCCTCTTCGCGGCGCTGATCGCGGTGATCGTCGCGATCGCGATCCGCGGCACCATCGAGGGCCGGCTCCCCGGCTGCGCCTCGTGCGCGGTGGACCGGCGGCGCTTCGTCAACCGGAGGCGAGCCGGGTGGGCAGTGGTCGTCAGCCTGCCCCTTGCGGCGGCCGGCCTCGGCGCGATCGGAGTGGAGGGCGGCGCTCTGCTCGCGCTCATGTTCCTCGCGATCCCTGCGGCGCTGGTCTTCAGCTGCTGCGGCGACCTGTTCCGCGAACGCGGCCACCTCAGCAAGGATCGGATGTGGGTCGAGCTCAAGGGTGTCAGCCCGGAGTTCGCCCGCACCATCGACGGCGCCCTGCGCTCCATCCCGCCTCTGCCGATGCAGGGAGCACCACCCGCTGGTGCGCCGCTCCTCGGCACGCGTGCGCTCCCCTTCGGCTCCGCCCCCCCGCCCCCCAGCCGGTAGGCGTCTCGGATCCGTGGTCAGGAGACCTCGGCCCGGACCGCCGCATCGACGGTGAGGCCGTCGCCGGACTCCGCCCGTTCGACGACCACGGCGTCCCCGTCACGGATCTCCCCGGACAGCAGCGCTCGGGCCAGCGTGTCACCGATGGCCTTCTGGACGAGGCGGCGCAGCGGTCGCGCGCCGTACATCGGATCAAACCCGGTCAGCGTCAACCACTCTCGCGCAGCGGGTGTGACGGTCAGCCCCAGGCGACGGCCCTGGAGCCGCTTGGCCAGCGCGGCCACCTGCAGGTCGACGATGCGAGCGAGCTCGCCGGTGCCCAAGGCGTCGAAGACGACGACCTCGTCGAGCCGGTTGAGGAACTCGGGCTTGAAGGCCGAGCGCACGACACCCATCACCTTGTCCTGGCGCTGGTCAGGGGTGAGCAGCGGGTCGCTGACGAAGCCGGACCCGAGGTTCGACGTGAGCACCAGGATCGTGTTGCGGAAGTCGACCGTGCGGCCCTGACCGTCAGTGAGCCGGCCGTCGTCGAGCACCTGCAGCAGCACGTCGAACACGTCCGGGTGCGCCTTCTCCACCTCGTCGAGCAGGATCACGGCGTACGGCCGTCGGCGTACCGCCTCGGTCAGCTGACCGCCGGACTCGTGGCCGACGTATCCGGGGGGCGCTCCGACCAGGCGGGCGACGGAGTGCTTCTCGCCGTACTCGCTCATGTCGATGCGGGTCATGGCGCGCTCGTCGTCGAACAGGAACGCGGCGAGGGTCTTGGCCAGCTCGGTCTTGCCCACCCCGGTGGGGCCGAGGAACAGGAACGACCCGGTCGGCCGGTCGGGGTCGGAGATGCCGGCCCGCGCGCGGCGCACGGCGTCCGAGACCGCCTCGACGGCGCGGCGCTGGCCGACGAGCCGCCCTCCGAGTGCCTCCTCCATGCGCAGCAGCTTGGCGGTCTCGCCCTCGAGCATGCGGCCGGCGGGGATGCCGGTCCACGCACTGACCACCTGCGCGATGTCGTCAGGGCCGACCTGCTCCTCGACCATGCGCTCGGTCTGCTCGGCGGCGCTGCTGACCTCGGCGAGCTCCTTCTCGAGGGAGGGGATCTCGGCGTACCTCAGCCGCGAGGCGGTCTCGAGGTCGCCGTCCCGCTCGGCCCGCTCGACCTCCGAGTGCAGCGCCGTGAGCCGCTCCTCCAGCTCTCCGACCTTGTTGAGGCCTGTCCGCTCCTGCTCCCACCGGGCGGTCAGCGTGGCGAGATCGGTGGACCGGTCAGCCATCTCGCGACGCAACTGACCGAGCCGGTCGGCTGACGCGTCGTCGGTCTCGTTCTGGAGGTTGAGTTCCTCCATGCGCATCCGGTCGACCGCCCGCTGCAGCTCGTCGATCTCGACGGGGACGCTGTCGATCTCCATGCGCAGCCGGGAGGCGGCCTCGTCGACAAGGTCGATCGCCTTGTCGGGCAGGAAGCGGGCGGGGATGTAGCGGTCGGACAGCGTCGCGGCAGCGACAAGTGCCGCATCGCTGATCTGCACCTTGTGGTGCGCGGTGTAGCGGCCCTTCAGCCCGCGCAGGATCGCGATGGTGTCCTCGACCGAGGGTTCGCCGACCAGCACCTGCTGGAAGCGCCGCTCGAGTGCGGGGTCCTTCTCGATGCCCGTGCGGTACTCGTCGAGGGTGGTAGCACCGACCATGCGCAGCTCGCCGCGGGCGAGCATCGGCTTGAGCATGTTGCCGGCGTCCATCGAGCCCTCAGCCTTGCCGGCACCGACCACGGTGTGCAGCTCGTCGAGGAAGGTGATGATGCGCCCGTCGGACTCCTTGATCTCGGCCAGCACGGCCTTGAGCCGCTCCTCGAACTGCCCGCGGTACTGCGCTCCGGCCACCATGGAGCCGAGGTCGAGCGAGACGATGCTCTTGCCCCGCAGGCTCTCGGGCACGTCGCCGTCGACGATGCGCTGCGCGAGGCCCTCGACCACGGCGGTCTTGCCCACCCCGGGCTCACCGATCAGGACCGGGTTGTTCTTGGTCCGGCGGGACAGCACCTGCACGACTCGACGGATCTCGGTGTCGCGTCCGATCACGGGGTCCAGCTCGCCCCGACGGGCCGAGTCGGTCAGGTCCACGCCGTACTTCTCGAGGGCCTTGTAGGTGGACTCGGGGTCCTGGGTCGTCACACGCCGCATACCGCCGCGCACCTTGGCGAAGGCGTCGACGAGGGCCTTGGGCAGCGCGTGCTGGGCCTTGAGCAGGTCGGACACCTCACCGCCGCTGTCGGCCAGGCCCACCAGCAGGTGCTCGGTCGAGACGTAGTCGTCGCCGACCTCCTTGGCCTTGTGCGACGCGACCGACATGACCGCCATCAGCGCCCGCGAGAGCTGGGGGGTGGCGACAGTCGACCCGCTAGCGCTGGGCAGTCCGGCGAGGATCGCCTCTGCGCGCGCGCGGACCTGAGTGGGGTCCGCGCCGACCGCGGTCAGCAGGGGCTCGGCGATGCCGTCGCTCTGCTCTAGCAGGGCCAGGAGCAGGTGGACCGGAGCGACCTCCGGGTGCCCCTCTGCCGAGGCTCGACGCACGGCCGTCGACACGGCCTCCTGGCTGCGGGTGGTGAGACGGTCAGCGTCCACGGAAACCTCTCTGTCGCGTCGTGCGGTCTGACTCCTGCAACCCCCGTGGAGTTGAGTCTGTTCCGCTCAACTGGGGACGGAGCCACCCCCCTGCTACCGGAAGACGACCGTCCGGGACCCGTTCGGCAGCACCCGGTGCTCGGCGTGCCAGAGCACGGCCCGTGCGAGGACCCGTGCCTCGATGTCCTGTCCCAGGCGGGCCAGGTCCTCGGCGGTGTGCGTGTGGTCCGCGCGCGCGACGTCCTGCTCGATGATGGGTCCCTCGTCGAGGTCGGCGGTCACGTAGTGAGCGCTCGCCCCGATCAACTTCACCCCACGGTCATGGGCTTGGGCGTAGGGCCGCGCCCCCTTGAAGCTCGGCAGGAAGCTGTGGTGGATGTTGATCGCGGAGCCGTCGAAGCGGGCGCACCACTGCGGAGACAGGACCTGCATGTAGCGGGCGAGCACGACCAGTTCCACCTCGTGCTGCGCAACCAGGCCCAGCAGGGCGGCCTCCGCCTCAGCCTTGGTCGCCGGGGTCACCGGCAGGTGGTGGAACTCGATGCCGTGCCACTCGACGAGGTCGCGGACGTCGGGGTGGTTGCTCACCACCGCCCGCAGGTCGACCGGCAGGGCGCCGGTCCGATGGCGGAACAGCAGGTCCTGCAGGCAGTGGTCCTGCTTGGAGACGAGGACGAGGGTCGGCATCCGCCGGTCGGCCGAGTCGATCCGCCAGTCCATCGCGAACGCGTCTGCAGTCCCCTCGAAAGCGGCTTGGAGAGAAGCGCCGTCGACCGACGGGTCGGCGGCCACGTGCACCCGCATGAAGAACCGCTCGCTGTCCGGGTCGCGGTACTGCGAGCTGTCGAGGATGTTGCAGCCGGCTGCCACGAGGAAGCTGGAGACGCCGTGGACGATCCCGGGGCGGTCCGGGCAGGACAGCGTCAGCAGGTGCTCTCCGGTCACACGCGCACGCTAGTGGTGCCGGGTGGGGAGGAGCTCGACCGACTACCCCCCGACGGGGACGGCGGAGGGGCCACTGACGAGCGCGGTGCGACCCGAACGCACCATCGGGTCCAGTTCGTGGGCCGGCTCGGCGCGCCCGAACAGGTAGCCCTGGGCGTGCATCCGGCCGAGCCGGTTCAGCCGCTTGGCCTGGTGCACCGTCTCGACGCCCTCGGCGACCACCTCGAGTCCGAGCGTGCTGGCGAGCTGGACCACCGCCACCGGCACCGCCTCTCCGGCACCTCCCGAAGCAAGACCCGCCACGAAGCTGCGGTCCAGCTTGAGCACGTCGACGGGAAAGCGCCGGAGGTAGTCCAGGGAGGACCACCCGGTCCCGAAGTCGTCCAGGGCGATCCGCACCCCGGCGGCCCGCAGGCGCTGGAGGCGCGCGCCGACGGCCGGGTCGTCGATGAGGACGCCCTCGGTGACCTTGAGGACCAGCCGATCCGGCGCCAAGCCGGCCTCTGCGAGGACAGCGAGGACCCGTTCCGCGACGTCGACCTCCTGCAAGGTGTGACCGGACATGTTGACCGCGAGGGTCAGAGCGGCTCCGGTGGGCCCAGTGAGCGACCAGGCGACCATCTGGGCCGCTGCCTGGCGGAGCACCTGCTCGTCCAGCACGCCGACCAGGCCGGCCTGCTCGGCGGAGGAGATCCACTCGTCCGGCCCGATGGGGGCGACGCCGGGCAGGCACCAGCGCACGAGCGCCTCGAAGCCCACGAGCTCGAACGTGGCCAGGTCAACGACCGGCTGGAAGAAGGGGACGAACTCCCCCAGCTCGAGCCCCTGGGAGAGCTTGCGCCGCATCGCGGCCTGCCGCAGTAGTGAGACCGACATGTGCGCGTCGTAGACCTCGCTGCGGCTGCCCCCCGAGGACTTCGCGACGTACATCGCCACGTCGGCGTGGCGCAGGAGCTGGGTGACGGTCTCGCCACCGTCCCCGCTCGAGACGAGACCGATGCTCGCGCCGAGCCGGATCGCGGACCCGTCGAGGACTGTGGTGGGCGCGAGCGCCCAGAGGAGCCGCTCGGACAGGCTCGCCGGCTCTGCCGTGCTGACGACCGCGAACTCATCGCCACCCAGGCGCGCGATGAGCTCACCCTGCTCGGCTGCGCCGGTCAGACGGCCCGACACCTCGCGGAGCAGGGCGTCTCCCACCCCGTGTCCGAGCGAGTCGTTCACCTGCTTGAAGCCGTCGAGGTCGAGCAGGGCGACCGTGATCGGCTGCTCCGCCTCGAGAGCGGCTTCGAGGTGCTCGAGCAAGAGGGCTCGGTTGGCGAGGCCGGTCAGGTCGTCGGTCGTGGCCCGGCGGTGCATCTCCTTCTCCCGCAGGCGCAACCGGGCCGTCGCCGCCTCCAGCTCGCGCATCAGCCCCCGGCCACGCAGGGCCGCCAGAACGAGCATGGCGGCAGCGGTGACCGCGATGAACACGCCGTCCACGTGCTCGCCCCACAGCGACTGGTAGAGCAGGAGAGCGGGAGCGATCAGCACCGCGACGAGCAGACCGGTCAGGCGCCGACCGCCACCGACGGCCCCGACCAGGCGGCCAGGCGCCGTCACCTCCACCATGCCCGGGTGCAGTGCACACGCCCCGAAGCACACGTAGGCCAGGAACCAGCCGAATCGAGCCAGCCGCCCGAGGTGTAGGTGCCGGCCAGCTCTCGCACCGCGAACGAGGTGTCACTCACCAGGTAGGCGAACAGGCTCAGGGCCAGCACGGACGACACGCCGCGTCGGCGGTGGCCGCCGGTGACCAGTCGGAGGACGAACAGCAGGAGTCCGAGGTCCATCACCGGGTAGGCGAGCGCCACGATGCGTGCGGCGGCCGTGGCGCCGGTGGCCGTGGCGGTCGGCTCGAGCAGCGAGTCCCAGCTCAGCAGCGTCGCTGCGAGGACCCAGATCGCAGCATCCTGCCAGGCAGCGCTGTCCGGAACATCCCGACGGCGGACCATCAGCGTCACGGCGACGTACATGACGGGGTAGCCCGCCAGGTAGAGGCCGTCCGCGACGGAGGGGAAGGGCATCCTGCCGGGGGGCAGGTCAAGGAGCGAGAAGGCCACGTCTCCCAGCACCCACGTGCAGATGCCAGCGGCGAACAGGTACCAGGGAAGCGGGCGGACCGGGCGGTGCAGGCGGACGCCGTACAGCACCGCCACTGCCGCGCTCGCGCCGACGAGGTCGAAGAGGATGTTCTGGCCCAGCATCGGCAGCCACAGGTAGCAGCCGACCGCGAGCACGCCGAGAACGGCGAAGCGGTTCCAGGCCACACCGGGCAAGAGCTGTTCCGTCCGCGCGTAGGAGGTCGTCACCGTGCTCCTCGGCAGATGCGGCGTCCACCCTGCGCGCTGAACCGGGTGGTCCCCACCACCCGAAAGGCTTAGCGCCGCTGCGGCTTCCACACGACCAGAGCGGTCTCGCGTACGGGTACGAGATCGCGCCTCAGACCCGCGACCGCGGTCTCCTGCGCCGTGGTGATCGCATTGCGGGCAGAGACGAGCTCTGCGGACAGCTCGGCGACCCGTTCCTGCAGTGCCTCGACGTGGTGCTCCAACTCGATGATGCGCTTGATCCCGGCCAGGTTGACGCCCTGCTCCTGCGACAGCCGCTGCACCTCCCGAAGCAGCGCGACGTCGCGGGAGGAGTAGCGACGCCCACCCCCGCCCGAGCGCCCCGGGGTCACGAGGCCCAGGCGGTCGTACTGCCGAAGCGTCTGGGGGTGCATGCCGGCCAGGGCGGCGGCCACCGAGATCACGAAAACCGGCGCGTCGTCGTCCATCACAGCTCTCCCAGATGGGCTCGGGGATCATCAGGGGACGCGGCCGCGAACGCCTGCAGGGCCTCCTTGGCCTCGCGGGAGAGCTTCTGCGGGACGGCGACCTCGACGGTGGCCAGGAGATCACCCGGAGAAGCGCCAGCGCCCTTGCCCGGGATGCCACGACCACGCACCCGGAAGGTGCGCCCGGTCGTCGTGCCGGGTGGCACCTTGAGCGTCACCGGCCCGTCGGGCGTGGGGACACTGACCTGAGCGCCGAGTGCTGCTTCAGGGAAGGTGATCGGCACGGTCACCGTGAGGGCGTCGGCCCGACGAGCGAAGAAGGGGTGCGGCGTCACGGTCACCGCCACCATCAGGTCACCCGGAGGCCCGCCGCGATCTCCATCGCCGCCCCGGCCCGCGAGGCGCACCCGCTGCCCGTCGGCCACCCCTGCCGGGATGCGCACGTTCAACGTCTTTCCGGCCGTCGCGCGACCCTCACCGCGACAGCCGCCGCACGGGGTGTCCACGACGCGTCCGGCGCCCCGGCAGGCCTTGCACGGCTCGCTGAACGCGAAACCGCCCTGGCTGCGGGAGGTCACACCCGCACCGGAGCACGTGTCGCAGGCACGCGGGACGGTGCCGGGGGCGGCGCCCGAGCCGCCGCACACGGTGCAGGGCCCGGTCGTCGTGAGGTGGAGCGGCACGGTCACCCCGCGGAGCGCGTCGAGGAAGGCGAGCGTGACCGATGCCTCGACGTCGGCGCCCCGCCGGGGGGCTCGACCGCCACCTCCGCCGCCGCCGCGCCCGCCGAACAACCCGCCGAGGACGTCCCCGAACCCACCCTGGGGCCCGCCGGCGCGGGCGAACAGGTCACCCACGTCGAAGCCCTGCGCGCCTCCGCCGGCCCGCCGCGGCCCGGAGCCGAACAGCGAGCGTGCCTCGTCGTACTCCTGGCGCTTGGTGGGGTCGGACAGGACGTCGTAGGCCTCGGAGACCTCTTTGAACCGGGCCTCACCGCCGGGGTTGGTGTCCGGGTGGAGCTCTCTGGCCAGCTTGCGGTAGGCCTTCTTGACGTCCTGGGCCGTGGCGTCCTTGGGGACGCCGAGAGCGGCGTAGTAGTCCTTCTCGACATCACGCGCGCTCACGGTGTCCCCCTCCCTACTGCTCGTCCAGGCTGGCTCTGGCGTCGGCGCCCGGCTCAGCGACGGACACCCGGGCCGGGCGGAGCACCCGCCCAGACGTCCCCCCGCTCGACGAGGCGAGGCGGTATCCGGGCTGCAGCACGGCCGCGCACGTCGCGACGGTCGCCGACGGGTCGGGCTCGGCCTGCATCAGCGCCTCGTGCACGGACGGGTCGAACGGCTCGCCCGGCTCGCCGAAGCGCTCGAGCCCGAGCTTGCCAGTCAGTGCTTCGAGCGCGTCCGCAACACCCTTGAACGCGCCTTGCACGTCGTCGTGCTGCCGGGCCCGCTCGATGTCGTCGAGGACCGGGAGCAGGCCGGACAGCAGTCCGGCGGTCGCCATCTCGACGACGGCGATGCGATCGCGCTCCACCCGCTTGCGGTAGTTGGCGTACTCGGCCGTCACCCGCTGCAGGTCTGCGGTCAGCTCGGCCGCCCGGCCGTCCTCGTCGGGCCCGACTGCATCAGCCTCGAACGACTCGGCCTCTAGCGACTCGGCCTCGGTGGGGTGGTGCTCCTGGCCGGGGGCCGGCTGCCCTGCGGGGGCAGCCGGCGTGCGCACCTGGCCGGTCTCGGGGTCGAGCCGACGACGGTCGTTGATCACGACCGCGTCAGGGTCGTCCACGATCCGGTCTGGGTCCTCGGAACGCCCACGGCCCGGCGACGTCACTTGCCCTCGTCCTCGACGACCTCGGCGTCGACGACGCCGTCGTCCTCGACCGGGCCGGGCCCAGGAGCGGCGCCGTCGCCCTCGGCCTGCTGGGCGTAGAGCGCGGCCCCGAGCACCTGCGTCTTGCTCGACAGGGCGTCGGCCGCCGTCTTCACCGCGGCGACGTCACTGCCGCCCAGAGCGGAACGCAGGTCGGTCAGCGCCGCCTCGGCGTCGGCCTTGCCCTCGGCCGGGAGCTTGTCGCCGTTCTCGCCGAGGAACTTCTCGGTCGAGAAGACGAGCCCCTCGGCGGAGTTGCGCGTCTCGGCCTCGTCGCGGCGCTTCTTGTCCTCGTCGGCGTACTCCTCAGCCTCGCGCATCATGCGCTCGACCTCGTCCTTGGGCAGCGCCGAGCCGCCGGAGATGGTCATGCGCTGCTCCTTGCCGGTCCCGAGGTCCTTGGCCGACACGTGCACGATGCCGTTGGCGTCGATGTCGAAGGTGACCTCGATCTGCGGGACGCTGCGCGGCGCCGGGGGCAGGCCGGTCAGCTCGAACATGCCGAGCTTCTTGTTGTACTGCGCCATCTCGCGCTCGCCCTGGAAGACCTGGATCTGCACGGACGGCTGGTTGTCGTCAGCCGTGGTGAAGACCTCGGAGCGCTTGGTCGGGATCGTCGTGTTGCGCTCGATCAGCTTGGTCATGATGCCGCCCTTGGTCTCGATGCCCAGGGACAGCGGCGTGACGTCGAGCAGCAGGACGTCCTTGACCTCGCCCTTGAGGACACCGGCCTGCAGCGCGGCGCCGACAGCGACGACCTCGTCGGGGTTGACGCCCTTGTTCGGCTCCTTGCCCGTGAGCTCGCGGACCAGGTCGGAGACCGCCGGCATGCGGGTCGAGCCGCCGACCAGCACGACGTGGTCGATCGCCGACAGGGCGATGCTGGCGTCCTTGATCGCGTTCTGGAACGGGCCCTTGCACCGGTCGAGCAGGTCCTGGGTCATGCGCTGGAACTCGGCCCGGGTGAGGGTGACGTCGAGGTGCAGCGGACCGTCGGGGCTCGCGGTGATGTAGGGCAGGTTGATCCCGGTCGACTGCGACGCGGAGAGCTCGATCTTGGCCTTCTCGGCCGCCTCGCGCAGCCGCTGCATCGCCATCTTGTCGCCGGACAGGTCGATGCCGTTGTTGCTCAGCTGGAACTGCTTGACCAGGTGCTCGACGACCCGCTGGTCCCAGTCGTCACCACCGAGCTTGTTGTCACCCGAGGTGCTCTTGACCTCGATGACACCCTCGCCGATCTCGAGCAGGGACACGTCGAACGTGCCGCCGCCGAGGTCGAAGACGAGAATCGTCTGCTCCTTCTCGCCCTTGTCCAGGCCGTACGCCAGCGCTGCGGCCGTCGGCTCGTTGACGATGCGCAGGACGTTCAGCCCGGCGATCTCACCGGCCTCCTTGGTCGCCTGGCGCTCGTGGTCGGAGAAGTAGGCCGGCACCGTGATGACGGCGTCCGTGACCGGCTCGCCGAGGTAGCTCTCGGCGTCGCGCTTGAGTTTCTGCAGGATGAAGGCGCTGATCTGCTGTGCGGTGAAGTCCTTGCCGTCGAGGCTCTGGTTCCAGTCGGTGCCCATGTGGCGCTTGACCGACCGGATGGTGCGGTCGACGTTGGTCACCGCCTGGCGCTTGGCGACCTCTCCGACGAGCACCTCGCCGTTCTTGGCGAAGGCGACGATCGAGGGGGTCGTGCGCGCCCCCTCGGCGTTGGCGATGACGGCGGGCTCACCGCCCTCGAGGACTGCGACGCAGGAGTTGGTGGTGCCGAGGTCGATGCCGACTGCACGTGCCATGGGGGAGAGACCTTTCCGTCGTACGGGTTGAGTGCCTGTCGCTCAGGGTGGCTGCTCCTCGTGCAAGCGTCAAGTGGACGTGCGTGTTCCCGACTCAAGAAGCCTCCGTCGGCACCGCTCACGACCCGTTCTCACGCAGGGGTGAACCCCCAGTCATCGGGGAGCCCGAGGCGGCCACCCGACCGATCACCGATCCGGCGCCCGCTCGTCGCCCGGGGGCGCTCTGCCCGCGACGACGCGCGTCCCGTGGCGATGTGTCACCGTGACGGGTGCTCTCCGAGATGCGCGACCGAAGCGGCGGCCCCAACTGGCGCATGCGCGCCCTGGCGCTGCTGCTGTGCCTGCTGCTCGCCGGACCTCTCACGGCGCTCGTGCTCTCCGCTGCCGCGAGGATGATCGACCTCGCGCTCTGAGCGGCTGTCGCACTCGCGCACCACCCGCCGAACCGGGTCAGCAGGCGCGCCCACCACGCCCGCGTGAAGATGACGAGGGTCCCCCGTAGGCTCCCCTCGCTGCGGTGCGCCCCGACGTGCCCGCGGCTCGCTCGCTCTACCCCCCGTACCTGGAGGACCTGTGGAAACGCACATGATCGTGCGCCTGGTCGTCGGTCTGACGATCCTCGCGGTGGCGGCGGCCATCGCGTCGCGACGCGTCTTCTTCCTCTACCGGCTGATCGCCTCGGGTCAGCCGTCTCCCGGGCGGCTCGACGCGTGGCCCAAGCGGCTGCTCGGCCAGGTCAAGGAGGTCGCCGGGCAGGCTCGCCTGCTGAAGTGGAACGTGCCGGGCATCGCGCACTTCATGGTGTTCTGGGGCTTCATCATCCTGACGTTCACGATCATCGAGGCCGTCGGCGCCCTGTTCGACGTCGACTTCCACATCCCGCTAATCGGCAAGAACCCCGTCTTCGGGTTCCTCGAGGACCTGTTCGGCGTCGCCGTCCTGCTGGGCCTCGCCGCGTTCGCGATCATCCGCCTGCGCGCGAAGCCCACGGCGATCGGCCGCGACTCGCGGTTCTACGGCTCGCACACCAAGGCCGCCTGGGTCGTCCTCGGACTGATCTTCCTGGTGATCTTCACGATGTTCGGAATCCGGGCCGCGCAGCTCAACACCGGCGTCTCGCCCTGGCAGGACACTCCGGGGGCGATCTTCTTCTCCAACCTCCTGTCGCACATCAGCGAGCCCCTCGGAGAGACCGCCAACGAGCGGCTCGAGGACCTGATGGTCATCGGTCAGATCGCCGTCGTCGCCGGCTTCGGCGTCATGGTCGTCTACTCCAAGCACCTGCACATCGCGCTCGCGCCGGTCAACGTGCTGACCAAGCGCAACCCCGACGGCGTAGCCCTCGGCGCGCTGCTGCCGATGATGAGCAAGGGCAAGGTGCTCGACCTCGAGGAGGCCGATCCCGACGAGGACACCTTCGGCGTCGCCAAGGTCGAGGACTTCACGTGGACCGCCATGCTCGACATGGCCACGTGCACCGAGTGCGGCCGTTGCCAGTCGCAGTGCCCGGCGTGGAACACCGGCAAGCCGCTCTCGCCGAAGCTGCTGATCATGAACCTGCGCGACCACCTGTTCGCGAAGGCGCCGTACATCCTCGGCACCACGACGGCTCCCGAGGACCACGTCCCCGACTTCCACGACGCCGGCACCGACAGCCACGACAGCGGCCACGTGCCCGAGTCCGGCTACGAGCGCGTGATGGGGACCAACCACGACCAGGCCGTACGACCGCTGGTCGGCACCGCCGAGGAGGGCGGGGTCATCGACCCCGACGTCCTGTGGAGCTGCACCACCTGCGGCGCCTGCGTCGAGCAGTGCCCGGTCGACATCGAGCACGTCGACCACATCCTCGACATGCGCCGCTACCAGGTGCTGATCGAGTCGGCCTTCCCCAGCGAGGCAGGCGTGATGCTGCGCAACCTCGAGAACGCCGGCAACCCGTGGGGCCTGAACAACAAGGCGCGCGAGGACTGGATGGAGGGCCTGTCGTTCGAGGTCCGGGTCGTCGACGGCGAGATCCCGCAGGAGGTCGAGTACCTCTTCTGGGTCGGTTGCGCCGGCGCCCTCGAGGACCGTTCCAAGAAGGTGACCCGGGCAGTCGCCGAGCTGCTGCACACCGCGGGCGTCGAGTTCGCCGTGCTCGGTCGGGGCGAGACCTGCACCGGTGACCCTGCTCGCCGACTCGGCAACGAGTTCGTCTTCCAGGCGCTGGGTCAGGAGAACGTCGAGACGCTCAACAGCGTCGGGGCGACCGCCGAGAAGCACGTCAAGATCGTCGCGACGTGCCCGCACTGCTTCAACACCCTGGCCAACGAGTACCCCCAGCTCGGTGGCCACTACGACGTCGTCCACCACACCCAGCTGCTCGGCTCGCTCATCGCGGACGGCCACCTGGTGCCGGTGACCTCCGTCGACGAGAAGGTCACCTACCACGACCCCTGCTACCTGGGGCGGCACAACAAGGTCTACACACCTCCGCGCGAGATCCTGGCCGCGATCCAGGGCCTGTCCTCGCAGGAGATGCCCCGGTGCAAGGAGCGGGGCTTCTGCTGTGGCGCCGGTGGCGCGCGCATGTGGATGGAGGAGAAGATCGGCAAGTCGATCAACGTCGAGCGCACCGACGAGGCGCTCGGGCTCGACCCCGACATCATCTCGACCGCCTGCCCGTTCTGCATGGTCATGCTCTCCGACGCCGTCACCGCCAAGCAGCAGTCGGGTGACGCCAAGGACGGCGTGCAGGTGCTGGACGTGTCGCAGATCCTCGCCCGCTCGCTCGTGTCGGCCAAGACGCCGGCCCTGGTGGGTGCGGGGGGCAGCGACGGCACCGGCAGCGAGGGCACGGGCAGCGAGCAGAGCGGTGAGAACGTCGTGACGCCAGATGTCACCGTCGAGGCGGCCAAGCCGGTTGCCGCGACGCCGGCCGAGACCGCTCAGATGGACCAGGGGACGCTCGCGCAGACGAACCCGACGAGCGCTCCGCCGGACGTCAAGGACCCGGCGAGCTCGGGCGCGACGCTGGAGACCTCGACGGCGACGGCCTCGACCGACGGTCCGCCGCCGAACGACCAGGCTCCGGCCCGGACAGCCGAGGGTCACGGGCCGACGCCCGGCCAGGGTCCAGCCGCCAGCACCGGCACGCCCGGAGATGCCCCCGGCGGCGCGTCCGAGGGCCAGGGCCCGGGCAACCCGCACGCACCGGAGCCGAAGCCGGAGTAGCCCGCTCCCAGCCCGACTCGACCAGCGGCGGTCCTCTCCGGAGGGCCGCCGCTGTCGTGCGTCCAGGCTCGTCGGGTCACACGTCCTTCGCCGACCCCAAGCCTTCTGCGGGGTTGGGGCGTGACACCTCAAGCCCCGGCCGATACGTGACCTCTCAGGCACCACCCTCGACGACAGCGTGTCGACTCGGAGGTGACTGTCCACAGGCAGCGACTTGTCTCGCCTCGAGTGGAGATGGTGTTCGGCTTCAGGCGTGGCGTCCCGCTGCCGATGATGCAGCCGGGGGTGGGGTGTGGACAACTTGCAGGGCGCGCCGGAGGCATGTACCGACCCGGCGCATCGGGACGGGCGAGGTTGGCTGGTCGGCTCTCGGCAGCTCGTCCGCGACGGGTTCGTCGGCACGGAGCCGCGCCGCCGGCAGCGCTGGCGGTGCCGCAGCAGGATCGACCTGAGCGACTTCCACCGCTTCCTGCCGATGGTGCCGCGGCTGGAAGCGCTTGAGCACCGATGCCTGGACTGCGAGAGCCACCTCAACGTCGCCCAGGGCCCGAACATCGCCCGTCGGTACGACTTCGTCGCCCGCGAGGTCGCCGCGACGCTGGTTGCGCTGGCCAACGGTGCGACCTACCAGCAGGCGGCGCTGACGGCGCGCACGACCGTCGCGGCGCAGTTCGCGCAGGTGGGCCGGGAGCTGCCGTGGAGCGAGACCGGCATGGCCCACGGGCAGGCGGCGGCCGACTGGGTCGAGGTGTTCACCGACGTCGTGCTCGAGGGGCTCGAGGACGACCGCTGGCCGGAGGTCGTGCTGCTCGACTCCACGAACTTCTGGCGCCGCGGGGGCGGCCGGCAGGTCACCGCGTTCCACGTCCTGATGGCCTACGGCTACGACCTCGCCCCGATGCCCCAGGACGACCCTGCGCCGGACGACGACGACGAGGACGACGACCAGGGCTTCGACAACATCTGGGTGACGCCGGCGCCGCTGGTGCCGGCCGTCACGCGCGGTCGGCTGCTTCGAGCCGAGGTCGTGAAGCGCTCGAACACGAGCACCTGGACCGACTTCCTGGCCAGCTGGCCCGGCAAGCCGCAGGTCATCGTGGCCGACGGCGCACAGGAGGTCCGCGGGGCCATCAAGGCGGCATGGCCGGCCGGACCGGGCCTCACGCGCCCGGAGTTCGTCAGCTGCCGCTGGCACCTGGCCAAGAACCTGCGCAAGGCGCTGGTCGAGGACATCGTCGCGCTGGACACCAGCGGCAGCAAGCAGGCCGAGAAGACCAAGCAGGCCCTCAAGCACCCGCTCGTCCTTGACGTCGAGGGAGCCCTCGTCAGCGCCAGCGCCTACGAGAAGTTCCGCGACCGCGTCTACGAGGAGCTGGCCTTCGCGCAGCTGCGGCTCAAGCGCAAGGAGCTACTCGAGGGCAAGGACGAGCTAGACGGCAGCCGCAAGTGGCTGCGGGACAACGAGCTGTTCGTCATCTGCCAGGCGGAGCGCCGGCGGCTGCGTCCGGGGCCCGAGTCCACCGGCCCGCTCGAGGCCGAGCTTCACCACATGCGCGGCGTCCTTGCCCGCCGCGCCCAGGTCCTGCGCAACCAGCCCCGCACCAACCTGCTGCTCCGGCTCCTGGTCGCCGGGCGCCACGGGCACGCGAACGAACGCACCTGGGCCGAGAAGGTCCGGCGACACCTCGTCGCGCTCGACGGCATCCCCCACCAGCAACGCCGCCTGGTGGAGCTTCGAGGCCACAGCTCGCTCTGACCTCGGCAGGAAGACGTGATGCGTGGGTGGAATCCGTCGGCCCGGAAGCCGTCAGTCGCTGTCCCCCGCCGCCCCGTTGCGCTTCTGAGCCCACAGCATCACCAGCACTGGTGCTGCCGTCCCGACAACCATCATGGGCAGCCCAGCGCCGACGTACTTGTCGGAGATGAAGGCGAGGTAGGCACCAAGCAGGAACACCGCGGTGCCTACCCCTTGGACGATCTTGACGTAAGCGGGTAGTGGCGGCGGCTCTGGCGGTGACCACTGCTTCAGGGTTTGCTGCTGGTCGACCGGCAGGGCGGCGATCACCCGCTCACGGGCGCCGTTGATGGTGTCAGCGATCGAGTCGGCCTTGCCCTCACGTCCCAGCCAACTGGTGACGTTCATCTTCTCACCAACACCGCTGGCCTCGAAGCCGCGACCATCCCGGAGCGTGAAGTTCAGGCCGCCGTAGCCGCCTTCGATCTGGACGATGTCCCGCAGCGGCATCCGGCGAGAGAAGACCAGGCCACGGGCGTAGACGTCACGCTGCTCGAGGCGCACCACCGGCCGAAAGGGCCCAATCGTCAGCGCCAGTCCGAGGATGAGCGACAACGCCGTGTACGGCAGGTCCGCGCCACCATCGAAGTAGACGATCGTCGCGAACAGGAAGGACAGCCCGACGGCCGGGAAGAAGAGCCTGTAGAGGACCGGCGTCCGCCACGTGGGCTGATTGTGAACGGGCATCCAGCTCACGGTACCGGGGCCGCGGGCGCTCCGGCTGAAACAGCTGGGTCACGGCTTGCTGAACGGCGTCTAAGCCTGTAACCCCCTGTCGCCGGCAGGGCAGCGCATGGTGCCCGCTGTGCTCCAGTGTCCGGCTCATCCTGTGGACAACCGGCCCTCAGGGTCGCGAGGCTCCACAGCCACGCTCACGGGCCGTCTCCGTCTCCACTCCCGGCGAGACAAGGGCAGCGATGTCTCGCGCCCACCGAGCGGTCGCGATCGGGTGGTCAGCCAGCGGGCGCGTCCCAGGGGGCGGCAAGGAACCCGGCCAGGTCGTCGCGCGGGGGGACGACCGGGACCTCGACGTCCGCGCGACCGAAGGCCCACCCCGCGACGTCGTCGACCGCACCGCTCCACCGCCGGGCGCGGCCGAGGGCACGGGTGCTCTGGGCCAGCCCGACGACCTCGCCGCCCACGCGCAGGACCAGCTCACCCAGGCCCTCCCGGGTCAGCCGGTCGACCAGGGAGCCGACCACGGGCGGCGCGAGCAGGACCGGTCGGTCGAGGCGCACTCGTACGCGCGCACGGCGCAGCTGGTCGTCGGCCCACGACCCGGTCCGAACTGCACTGGCGTGCCGCTCGTCCACGGGCGAGTCCACCCGCACCTGCAGGTCACGGTGGTCCTGGCGCAGGAGCGCATGCACGCAGCGCGCGTCGTAGGCCCCGAGGTCGACCAGGACGTCGGGCAACTCCGTCGGGAGCGGTGCCCCGCGGGTCAGGGGCTCTGGCACGAGTGCTGCGAGCCGCGCCGTCTCGGCGTCCTTGACCTCACGGCTCGCCGGGTCGCCCCGACCGGCCCACTCCGGTCCGTCGTGCCACGCCACGGCCTCGGGCTCGTGCACCAGCACCGCCCCGGCGTTCCACGCTCGGTAGCCGAAGTCCCAGTCCTCACCGCCGTATCCGACGAAGCGCTCGTCGAACCCGCCGAGGTCCGCGAACAGCGACCGCCGGCACGCGAGGACCGCGCTGATGACGAAGCGGAAGCTGCGTCCGTCGGCGTCGAGCAGGTCGCGACTCGCGGCGTAACCCTCCCGCAGCCAGGACGGCTCGGGCAGCTCCGCACCGTCGCCGGACAGGTCCGCGTGCCGCCGGCGCCCGACGGCGACCACGTCGGGACAGGCGCTCACCCGCCGGACCAGGGCCTTGACGAAGCCGGGCTCTGGGACCGTGTCGGCATCGAGGAACACCAGGACGTCAGCCGTGGACGCGGCCGCGCCGAGGTTGCGTGCCGCGGCGGCTCGGAAGCCTCGATCGGCCTGGCGGACCAGACGCACTCCGGTCGGCACGATCGGCGGTTGAGCGGACCCGTCGTCGGCGACCACGACGTCGAGGCGCCCCGCGCTCTGCTGCCCGAGGGCGGCGAGCACCCGGGCCAGCTGGGCCGGCTGCTCGTAGTGCGGGACGACCACCGTCACGGTCGGGGCCGGCCCGGGCGGGATCAGGTCCCAGCGGTTCTGCGGGACGAGGACAGAGGTGGGGCCGAGAACGAGCGGCGTCACCGGGTGGCTGAGGCGGGCCGGGCGCGGGTCGTCTGGGCGAGGACCGACGCGAAGGCCGCCAGGTGCTGCTCAGCAACCGGGCCCGTCGGCAGCGGCTCGGGGAGCCAGGTCGATGACGGGTCCTCGAGGGCGGCAGCCAGCGCCGGGACCAGACCTGTCGGGGCGGCTCGCAGCACCGATCCGGGCCAGCGCGCCTCGGCCTCCCGCGCCTGCGGCCCGACGGTCACCACGGGCCGCCGACCGCACGCCAGCCAGGTCGCCAACGACCCTGATGCGCCGAGGGTTCGGTAGGCCGCGAGCGGCACCGTCGTTGCGAGGGCGGCGGCATGGAGGTCGGCATCGGACAGGGTTCCGGTGACCCGGAACGGCACCTGCAGGTCTGCCGCCCGATCGTGCAGCTCGGTGACCAGGCGAGCGGACCCCGGGCTGGCGCCACCCAGGGCCACCACGTGGACGGCCGGCCGGGCGACAGACCGCAGCGCCGCAGCCGCCTCGATCGCCTCGGCGTGGCCCTTGCCGGGGTAGACGAAGCCGAGCACCCCGAGACTGGGTCGGGAGCCCCAGTCGGGCACAGGACCGGGCGCGCCGAGGGGCAGCACGGGCAGCGGGATCACGGTCACCTCCACGCCACTCGATTCCAGGGTCTGGCCCTCGCGCTTCGAGCAGACGAGGACCCCGTCGCAGACGGCCGCCACCCGCCGGTAGGCCGCGAGCCGTCGGGCGTCGCGGGCGGCGTCCTGATCGGCACCCGGCACATCGTGGAGTGTCACGACCAACGGCCGCGGAACGGTGGAGCTCCAGGCCAGGAAGGCCTGCGTCGCGCTCGCAACGTCGGCACCGAACAGGGCGTCGGTGAACTGGACGGATGTGAGGTCGTGCGAGGCGCCGCACACTTCGTCTGAGCTGCGGACGACGGTGACCTCGCTCCCCGCGTCGGCCAGCGCCGCGGCGATGGCCAGTCCGTGGCGCACCACTCCGGAACCGGACGGGCCTGGTACGACAGCGAGGACCCTCACGTGGGCACCCAGCGGTCGCCGTCCCGGGCGATCAGCCCGCGGCGGGAGAAGTCCTCGAGCCAGCCAGCCATCGGCTCCCAGCCCCAGCGCTCACGGAACACCTCGGCGTTGCGCACGATGTCGTCGAGGTGCTGCACCGGCGGGCCGCTCGCGCCGTGGTCCTGGTGGAACGCCCACGCACCACCGACCCACCACATCGGCACTCCCGCCCGGATGGCAGCGTGGCCGAAGTCGGTGTCCTCCCCGCCGTATCCGTAGAAGTCCTCGCAGAACCCGCCGATCGCATCCCAGGTCTCAGCAGGCACGGCGAACGACAAGGACCAGAACAGGTCCGGGTCGTCGGCCGGCCAGACGTCGTCGTCATCGGGCACGGGACGTGCCGGGTGCGGTCGCGCCAGCTGCCGCAGGCCCGAGGTGGGGTAACCGCCTGGAGGCCGCGGCGGGAGGTAGCCCACCGGCCCGCACAGGACGCCGCCCCGCTCGCCAGCCACCTCGGCGTAGCGGGCCAGCATCCCCTGTTCGGGCAGGCAGTCGACGTCCAGCAGGACGAGCAGCTCGGCTCCCCGCTCCCGGGCGCGAGCGACCCCGGCGTTGCGGGCCGCGGCCAGCGGCAGCGCCCCGTGGACGCGCGGAACGTGGACCAGGTCGGCGTGCGGCACCACCTGCTCCAGCTCAGGGTCGTCCATGGCGACCACGACGTACGCGTCTGGCCCGAGCGTGCTCCGCGCCACTGCCGCTGCCTGAGCGGCGAGGTGGGACGACCGGCCGGAGGCGATCGTGATCAGCGCGGTGCGCATGCCAGCACCTCGCGGTCGCACCGGTCGACCTCCGGTGCCTTCCAGTCCAGAGCCGCCCGGTCAAGCATGGCTGCGGCCCGAGCTGCCCCGCGCCCGTCGGACCACTGCTTCCACCGGCCGCCGTCAAGGGCGGCCGTCTCGGTCAGCAGGTCGCTCCACTGCTCCGCAGCCGGCCACGCCTCGCGTACGACGGCGAGACCGGCGCGGGTCAGCGCAGCCGTGTTGGCGCGCTGCTCGCCGTACGGGCGCTCCTGGGGCAGCACGACCGCAGGACGGCCGGCGGCAGCGACCTCGGCCAGCGCGTTCTGCCCCGCCGAGGTGACCACGACGTCGGCTGCCTGGAGCACCGGCCAGGGGTCGGGCACCCAAGGTGCGCCGGGTAGGCCGATCACGTCCCAGGTCCAGGCGGGGGTCGCTCGCTCGGCAGCGCGCACGTCGGCGAGGCCCACCTCGCTTCCGCCCTGCCCCCAGAGCACAGCCACCCGACGTCCGCCCGGCGCCGGGCACTTCGGTCGGCCGTCGAGCCGGGAGAGGGCACCGACGTGCCAGGTCTTGTCCAGCCAGGCCGACGGCCACGGCTCGGGCAGGTCTGCGGGCCAGGGAGCCAGCAGCGCGTCAGCCAGGTCGTACGCCGTGACATGGGCCCGATCGGTCCGCTCGCCGCGCATCGCAGCCACCACGACCGGGACACCCAGAGACCGGACGAGCACGGCGATCTCGACCGACACGTCGACCACGACGAGCGCCGGCCGGGCCCGTTCGACCCACCTGGTGATCTCAGCGGCCCGCTTGAGCAGGCCGCGGTGGTGGCGCGGCGCCCAGTGCAGGGTCCCCCCGGCGGTGACGTCGGTGTCGTTCCCGGTCGGCAGGTCGTCCGGGAGCTGGACCCAGTCGCCAGGCACTTCGGTCCGCGGCGGCAGGGACGACAGGACCGTGACGGGGGTGCGCAGGTGCGGCGTCACGGCGGCGAGCCGCTGAGCGTGCCCGCTGCCGTGACTGTGCACGTACCAGCCGATCATGCGCGGGTCCAGCCGATCACCGGTCGCCCCCGGTCACGCTGCCTGCTCAGCAGTCGTCGTGGCGTAGAGCCGCTCGTAGCCGTCGACCATGGTCTCGACCGAGCAGGCCTCGACGGCGTGGGCGCGCACCGCCGAGCGGTCGAGCGCGAGCGCGTCCAGCAGGGCAGCGGCGAGACCGTCCACATCACCGCCGCGAGCCAGCCGGCCGGACGACGTCGAGACCAGCTCCGGCAGGGCTCCCCGCGCGAACGCGGCGACGGGCGTGCCGCAGGACATCGACTCGGCCACGACGAGCCCGTACGGCTCGTCCCAGCAAGGGGTCACGAGGCAGGCCGACGCACCGCCGACGAGCTCGACGAGCTCGTCGGTTCGAAGGTGCCCGACGTGCTCGACCTGCGGCCCGAGCCAGGGCTCGACCAACTGCTCGAAGTACTCGAGGTCGAGCACCGGACCCGCCAGGACCAGCGGGACACCGGCCTTCGCAGCGGCCTGGACCGCGAGGTGCGCCCCCTTCTCCGGGACGATCCGTCCGGACCACACGGCGGGGCCTCCGCCCGGACCCTCGCGCCAGCGCTCCACGTCGATCCCGTTCCGGACGACGGTCGCGTCGGGCACGACGTGGCGCCACGCGCGGGCGGTGTGCGCGCTGACCGCGGCGAAGGTGACCGGACAGCGCTGGGGGGCCTGGATCGCCGACTCGAGCCACGGCGTCGGGGGGGTGTGCAGCGTCGTGACGACCGGGACGGGGAGCGTCGCTGCCATCGCGACCGGCAGGTAGTGCAGCGAGTTGTTGTGCACCACGTCGAGCCCGGCGCCGCGCAGCTCGAGCATGAGGGACAGGTAGGCGTGGTGCTCCTGCAGCCACCACTCGGGCGTCATGCTGACGTCGGCACGCGCCGCGTCGCTGATCCGGGCGGAGTGGACGAGGAGCTCCCGCGCGCCCAGCGCAGGGTCCGAGCCGGGCGCCGCGAAGACCGTGACGTCGTGACCGCGTGCGGTCAGGGCGGTGCCGAGAGACCAGGTGTGCGCTTCGAGCCCGCCCGCGAAGGGCTCGGCGACCGGGAAGCGTGCTGAGGCGATCAGTCCGATCCTCACGCCGCCACCCATCGCCTGTCCGGGACGCTCGCGACCGCCGCCGCGTAGAGCGACGCGTGCGCCTGCGCCAGCCCCCCTCGCTGGGCCGCACGCGCGGCGGGGTCGGCTCGGGGCCCGGGCCGCTGCCCGAAGGCCTGGCGCAGGGCGAGCTCGAGCGACCTCGGGTCGTCCAGGTCGTAGGACAGCAGGGGCGCCTGCTCAGCGAAGTGGCCGACCCGGGGAGCGAGAACGGTCGTGCCCAGGTCGTGGCAGGCCTCCACGAAGCCCGAGTGGGTGCCCGAGCGGTAGGCCAGGACCAGCACGTCGAGCCCGGCCAGGTGGTCCCAGAGCTCGGCGTCGGTCAGCCGCACCGGGCCCTGCCCGGGGTGCACCCGCCCGCCCGGCAGGGTGGCGACGATGCGGTGGAGGTGCGCCCGAACGGCCTCCGGGTCGTTGCCGGCCCGCTGCTTGTCATGCAGGCCGACGACGAAGCCCGCGCGGCCCGGTCGCGGCTGCGCCATGCGATCGAGGTCCACGACGTGCGGGTGGGGCAGCACCTCGGCCGAGCGACCCCAACGGCTGCGGACCTGCTCGGCCGCGCCGGCGGTCAGGGTGATGACCACGGCGGCCGCCGGGACGAGCACGTCCAGGGCGGCGCAGTGCGACGCCTGGTCGATCAGGTGCGGGTTCGTCAGGTCGTGCACCGTCAGCACGAGGGGGAGCCCGAGAGCCCGCAGCGCGAGGACCCACTCGGTCAGCTCGGCGGCCGAACGGTGCTCGAAGCCGAAGTGGAGGTGGACGAGGTCGAGCTCAGACCGGTGCTCGCGAAGCCATTGCGGTTCGAGCACCGGCGAGGGCCACCACTGTCCGCGCGGCGCCCCTGGCACGGGCGGGTCGGGAAGGCGGACAACGCCGTCCGAGGTCCCCGGGACGGCGAGGTGGCGGACGTACGCATGGTCGCTCGGGATCGAGGCGATGCGCAGCGGGGCGGCGGCTGCTGACCTCCGGTTCGACAACATGACCTCCGCCCTACCCCCCCCGGGGGGGGTCACGCTGAATGGACCGTGACGAACCCACTGGGACGTGCTCTTCATCGACCAGACGGGGCATAGGACGACCGTGACCCGACGTGAGCACTACCGAGACTTCTACGACGACGCTGTACGGGACGAGCGGCCGCTCGGCCTGGTGTACGGCAACTGCCAGGCCGAGGCGCTGCGGGTGCTCCTGGAGGGCTCGCCGACGTTCCCCTGGCAGCTCGTCCGCATGCCGCCGGTACACGAGCTGACGGCCGAGGACCTCGACCCCCTGCGGAGGCTGCTCGCCGCCAGCACCCTGCTGGTGGCCCAGCCGGTGAAGGACGGCTACCGGGGGCTGCCGCTCGGCGTGGCCGAGGTGGCCGGAGCGCTCGCGCCGGGAGCGCAGGTCGTCCGGTGGCCGGTCGTCTTCTACTCGGGGCTCTTCCCGTGGCAGGCACTGGTGCGGGTGACCGACGACGTCGACCCACCGGGGGTGCCGTACCACGACCTGCGGACGCTCACCGGTCGCACGCCCGACGACCCCGACCTCGCAGCCGTCGCAGAGCGCTCGATCGCCGAGCTCGCCCGCCGCGAGCGGGACACCGATGTCGGCGTCGCCGACCTCGTACGAGGGGCGGGGGCCGGAGCCGTCCACACGCTCAACCACCCAGGAAACGAGCTGCTGGTCGCCCTCGCCCGGCGGGTCCAGGCCACGGTCGGTGCGCCCGAGGACGCCGCCGAGCCCGGCCGGGTGCTGCTCGGGGGGGTCCGCTCTCCGCTCGAGCCCGAGGTGCTGGCCGCCCTCGGACTCGACCCGTCGCTCGCCCGGGAGCACTGGCTCGTCGGCGGGGAGCCGGTGGACCCCAGCGGCATCGTCGAGGTCCAGGCTGCCTGGTACGCCGAGCGCCCTGACGCCGTTGCGGCCGGGTTGAGCCGCTACGCAGGCGAATTCGCTCTGCTGGGCCTGGCGGGCAGGGACTGACCTGTCCGGGTGCTAGCGCAGGAGCATCCTCAGGATGGGCTCGGCGCGGCGCGCATCAGGTCTCTCACCGGTGAGCAGGTCGAGGTAGGTGTAGGTCCCGATGATGCGGACGACGACGAAGGCGGCCTCAGCGACATCGACGTCGAGGACGAGCGTCCCGGCGGCCACCTCCTGCTCGAGCTCGGCGCGGATCACCTCGACGAGCTTGGGCTGGAAGCCGTAGTCGGACCGGCTCAGCAACCGCAGCGCCAGCTCGCTCTCGTCACGCAGGAACACTTTCATGCCGTGGTTGTCGACGACCTGCTCCAGGAAGGCGACGGTGAGGCGCACCACGCGTTCACTGCCCTGGCCCGTCGCTTGCTTGCGGGCGGCCTGCAACGAGTGGTCGGCGAGCACCCACAGCACATCCACCAGGAGCTCGTCGCGGGAGCCGACCCAGCGGTAGAGGGTGGCCCGGTTGACCCCGAGTTCTGCAGCCATGCCGCGCATGTCGAGCCGCCGCCCCTGAAGGAAGGTGCGCAGAGCGAGACGGCGCGCGTCTGCGGCGGTCGGCCGCACCCCCGCGGGGGGGGGGCCGCTCGGGACTGACCCGCCCCGACGACCTGTCTGCCACGCCTACCTCCTCGGCACCTCCTGCCCTAAAGGGTAGACCCGAATGGGATCTTCTTGGACCTTACAGAAAGCAACATCTGCTAAGTCGTTGCAAAAGCAACATTTGCCATAATCGTTTCAATGTGACTCACTGCACACCGCAAGCCCTCTCTCCTGGGTCACGTGACCCCCCCTAAGGAGTGCCGTCTGTGCTGAAATCCAGAAGCTCTGCCCGCGCCTCGTTCGCAGCCCTCGCCCTGGGCGTGTCTGTGCTGGCCGTGCCGACCACCGCCTCGGCCGGCCACGAGACCGAGTTCCGTAGGGGTCCGGCCCCGACCGCCACCGCGCTGGAGAGCAACGGCTCCTTCGCCTACACCTCGACGACCGTCAGCAGCTTCAGCACCCCCGGCTTCGGCGCTGCGACCATCTACTACCCGACCTCGACCGCCTCCGGCACCTTCGGCGGCGTCGCCATCTCCCCCGGCTACACCGAGACCCAGTCGGCGATCAGCTGGCTCGGTCCGCGGCTCGCCTCCCACGGGTTCGTCGTCATCACCTTTGACACGAACTCGCGCTACGACTCGCCCGACGCGCGCGGCACCCAGCTGCTCGCCGCGCTCGACTACCTGACGAACACCAGCTCGGTGCGCACCCGGGTCGACCGCACGCGGCTGTCGGTCATGGGCCACTCCATGGGTGGCGGTGGCACCCTCGCGGCCGCCAAGACCCGCCCGTCACTTCAGGCCGCGGTCCCGCTCGCGCCCTACCACAGCGACAAGACCTGGCCGGAGGTCACGACCCCGACGCTGGTCATCGGCGCGGAGAACGACACCGTCGCGCCGGTCGGCAGCCACGCCGAGCCGTTCTACACCAGCATCGGCTCCTCGACCAAGGCCTACGCCGAGCTCAACGGCGCCTCGCACAACACGACCAACTCGGCGAACGCCCCGACCTCGCGCCAGACGGTGGCCTGGCTCAAGCGGTTCGTCGACAACGACACCCGCTACAGCCAGTTCCTGTGCCCGCCGCCGCCGGCGCCGAGCACCGCGTTCCAGGAGTACCGCTCGACCTGCTCGTACCCGATCTAGGTCGTCGTAGCAGGGGCGGTCCGCGTCGCGGGCCGCCCCTGCGGCACGTCCGGGGCGGTCACCGCAGCGGGGTCAGAGCGTCGGTGCGCGCGAGAAGCGCAGGTGCGAACGGGACGGCGTGGGCCCCCGCTGACCCTGGTAGCGCGAGCCGTAGACGCTCGAGCCGTACGGGTGCTCGGACGGCGAGGACAGCGGCAGCACACAGATCTGACCGATCTTCATGCCCGGGTAGAGCTTGATCGGCAGGTTCGCCACGTTGGACAGCTCAAGGGTCACGTGCCCCGAGAACCCCGGGTCGATGAAGCCGGCGGTCGAGTGGGTCAGCAGACCGAGTCGGCCGAGCGAGCTCTTCCCCTCCAGCCTGGCGGCCAGGTCGTCGGCGAGGGAGATCACCTCGAGCGTGGACCCGAGGACGAACTCGCCCGGGTGCAGGACGAACGGCTCCTCGCCGTCAGGCTTGAGCAGCTCGGTGAGGTCGTCCTGCGCCACAGCCGGGTCGATGTGGGTGTAGCGGTGGTTCGCGAAGACCCGGAAGTAGCGGTCCAGCCGCACGTCCACGCTGCTGGGCTGCACCATCGCCTCGTCGTAGGGGTCGAGGCCCAGCCGCCCCGAGGCGAGGGCGGCCTTCAGATCGCGGTCGCTCAGAAGCATGGGAGGAGGCTAGTAGAGTGGGCCCCCTCACCGCTGCGGGCGTAGTTCAGCGGCAGAACATCAGCTTCCCAAGCTGAGAACGCGAGTTCGATTCTCGTCGCCCGCTCCACCGTTGTGACCTGCGTTTGCGCAGGTCAGGGCATGTTTTTCGACTCCGGCGTGATCTTCGTCTGCTGACCGCCGATAGCCCTGATTCACCGCTTCGTGCCCCTCGAAGGGGCACGCCGGGGGCACGGACCAGGACGCCTCGACGGCGCTGGACCCGTGGCTGTTTCAGGAGCCCAGCTCGGACGCGGGCCCTCGGAGCTCGCGTCCCGTGGCCGCCGGCAATGTTGCGCAGCGTGACTGACCACCCGCGGCGTGCGGGGCCGGGGGACGGTCCCAGACATCTGGGAAGGGACGAGCGGAGGGGCGCAAAGTCCCCCGGGCCGTCGCAGCTCTCGCGAATCCCCCGACCGGCATGACGAGGTGCTGGCGCGTCGTGGTCGCATCGCCCCGAGGAGCCGGCCGCTTGTGGGGCAGGGCGGGGGCAGGCGCTGGCTCGGGTCCGCGGTGGCCGTCGTCCTGGAGGACGTCCCCGCCGCACCCGGCGGGAAGCCACGGAACAAGCGCGTTGTAGCAAAGTGCTACGGTATGGCGACCGGCTACGGAGGCGATGCGATGACAGTCAAGCCCAAGGCTCCCGCCCGCCGGGCGAAGGCCGTCCCGGGGCAGCCCACCCGGATCGCGCCGGACGTGTTCGCCGCAGCCCAGCAAGCGGCTGCTCGGGAGAGCCGGTCCGCCGCCGAGCAGGTCAACCACTGGGCCCGCGTCGGCCAGTCCGTCGCGCTGCACCAGTCGGCGTCACGGCGCCGGATCGAGGCGGTCCTCGCCGGATCCCTGCCGATGAGCGTGCTCCGCCCGGACGAGCGGGAGATCGTCAACGCCGAGCTCGACGCGGCTATCACCGCCAAAGCCCAGTCGACGCCGCTCGGCGCGGCTGTCTCGACCGACGGCGTGACCACGGTCGCACTCGACGACGAAGGCCGGCTCGTCGAGTACCGCCCGGACGGGACCAGCAGGGTCCTCGACCCGACTCCCGTGGACGGCGCCATCCGGGCGTGAGCCGTCTGGACCTCGTCGTCGGGCCCAACGGCGCGGGGAAGTCGACCTTCGTCGCGAAGATCCTGCGCGCGACGCTGCCGCCCGCCACGGCGTTCGTGAACGCCGACGAGATCGCGAAGACCCGGTTCCCCGGCGAGGAGCTGCAGCGGTCCCGCGAGGCCACGGTCATTGCGGAGGCAACCCGCGACGCGCTCCTGACCCGGAGGCTGCCGTTCATCGCCGAGACGGTGTTCTCGCACCCGTCGAAGCTCGACCTGGTCGACCGGGCCGTTGCCGCCGGTTACTACGTCCAACTGCACGTCCTCGCCATCCCCTCGGCCTTGGCTGTGGAGCGCGTGCGCTACCGCGTCGCGGACGGCGGACACGACGTCCCACCCGACAAGATTGTCGAGCGGTGGGAACGGCTCTGGCCGCTCGTCGCCGACGCGATCCGCCGCGCCGACCACGCCGAGGTCTGGGACAACAGCCAGCAGCACCACACGGACAAGATCGCGGAGTTCTTCGGCGGCCTCGCCATCAGCCCGCCGCGATGGCCGGCATGGACCCCCCAGGCCCTGCGCGACCTGTCCTGACGCCAGCACCGCTGCAAGCCGCCCGCAGCGATCGGTCAGGCCCCGGACGGACGGACGGTCGGCGCGAACCGCGCCGCCTGGACCGTGCTCTGGCCGACATGCCGAGCCGAGGGCGCAACGGCAGGGATGAAGATGGTGGTGCTCTCCCGCCCGGTCTGACTCGAATAACGGCCGGCGCGAACCAGCTGCCTTCTAAGTGATCCGTCGGCCGGGCGGGAGACACCTGGCGCGAACAGCTTTGGCGGAAG
>JAABUN010001134.1_pt1 | contig 62618 bp, 56 predicted proteins | sample 5559311 | NCBI WGS metagenome assembly JAABUN01 (sample SAMN10711877, study PRJNA513370) | rock metagenome | isolation source: Antarctica rocks | place: Antarctica: Victoria Land, Siegfried Peak sud
ACCGACGGCAGGATCGTGATCGCGATCAGGACGTTGACCGCGTGCAGGACCGTCGCGCCGGCGATCGCGATCGACCGGGCGGCGTAGGTGCCGCCGAACAGGACACGGATACCGGGCTGAGCCATCGGACGGGAGTTCCCTTCAGCGTCGATCGAGACCGGCGACATGGTCCTGCCTCGTCGCGACCACCGACGATGATACGTCGTCCGGTCCCTGCCGGAGCGGGGGGACAGGCTGGGTGAGGATTGCGACGCTTATCCAGTAAAGCAAGACGTCACTCGCTCTACTGGATGGGCAGACGAGAGGCGTCAGCAAGGAGCCGTGCCGGAGTTGGTTCCGGTCCGGCCCGGATCTCACCGGCTCGATCCGTCAGGCATCGCGGAACGGACGGGACATCGATGCGCGGATTGTGTTGCGTGGGGAACGTCTTCCGCGGCTGCTGGCGCACATCTTGGTACGAGATCATCATCTGAATCGATCCCGCGGAGTACCGGCGACGTACGGCGCCGGTCCACGATCATGCCCGGAAGGAATCTCCATGTCACCCACGACGAACACCGCCGGTGCCATCCGTCACCCGGCGAGGCTGGCCCTCACGATCGCCCTGACGCTGCTGCTCGGTCTGGCCGGGGTTGGGGCTGCGCTGTCCCCAGCCCGGGCGCAGGACATGACGCCGGCCACGACAGCCGTCCCCGAGGAGGGCTGGGATCTCGCTGGCTATGGCCTGACCTTCGAGGAGGTTGCGACCGGCCTCTCCAACCCGCTCTGGATCACGTCGCCAACGGACGACCCGCGCCTGTTCGTCCTGGAGCAGACCGGGACGGTCCGCATCATCGAGGATGGCACGCTGCTGCCCGACCCGTTCCTCGACATCAGCGACCGGATCACCACCCAGGGCGCCGAGCAGGGGCTGCTCGGGCTGGCCTTCCACCCGGACTACGCGACCAACGGCGCCTTCTACGTCTACTACACCGACACCGAGGGCACCGTCACCGTCAGCCGATTCGCCGTGACCGCCGACCCGAACGTCGCCGACCCGGCCAGCGAGGTCGTCCAGCTGACCCAGGCGGAGCCGTACCCCAACCACAACGGTGGCGCGATCGTGTTCGGTCCCGACGGCTATCTGTACCTGGGCCTCGGCGACGGCGGTTCGGCCGGCGACCCGCAGGGCAACGGCCAGAGCCTCGGGACGTGGCTGGGCAAGCTGCTCCGGATCGATCCGGACCCGGCCGCCGAGGCCGGCGCCGGGCAGTACGCGGTCCCGGAGGACAACCCGTTCGTGGGGACCGCCGATGCGCGGCCGGAAGTCTGGGCCTATGGGCTCCGCAACCCATGGCGGATCAGCTTCGACATGGTGACCGGCGACCTCTGGATCGCCGAGGTCGGGCAGAACGAGTGGGAAGAGGTCGACTTCCAGCCGGCGAGTAGCGCCGGCGGCGAGGACTACGGGTGGTCGATCCGCGAGGGTGCCAACTGCTTCCAGGCCGAGACCTGCGACACCGACGGCCTGACCGACCCGGTCGTGCAGTACAACCACTCCGAGGGCGTCTCCGTCACCGGCGGCTACGTCTACCACGGCTCCGCCATCCCGGACCTCGTCGGGACGTATCTCTACGCCGACTACGGGACGGGTCTGCTCTGGGGTCTGCGTCCGGCCGGCGACGGAACGTTCGTCGCGTCGGCACCGATCGAGACCGGCTTCAACATCACATCCTTCGGACAGGGCAACGACGGCGAGGTCTACATGGCGCTGTTCGACCAGCAGTCAGGCGGCAGCATCGTCCGGCTGCGAGCGGCTTCCTAAAGGCCCGATCTATAGCGGCAGAGTAAAGCATTGCGATTACAATGACGCTCAGCCCAGCGGTATCGTTTGACGCTGTTCTTTCGAAAGGAGTTCGTACGAATGCCAATGGGGTCTTCTTGGAGTGAAGGATTGACGGGAATCGCTTACGAGATTGCGGCTCGTGAGTCAAGATTGATGCGCGTTTGTGCTGGTCCCGGCACTGGTAAGACTTTTGCCATGATGCGACGTGTAGGGCGGTTTCTTGAGGAGGGAGTGCCACCGGAGAAGATATTAGTTGTCACCTTCACTCGAGCGGCAGCACGTGACCTTCGGCGGAGTCTTGTCAGGATCGATCATCCTGAAGCCATTAAGGTGGTGAGTGGAACGCTTCACAGTCATTGTTTTCGGGTCTTACAGGATGAGGCGGTTCTTAGTCTAACAGGACGAACCCCTCGTCCATTGCTGAAACATGAACATAAATACCTTGAGCAAGATTTAGCAGGTGCGAATGGATTGAAGAGTTCTCAGACACATATCGCTGCCTTTGAGGCTGAGTGGGCTAGGGCTCAGACAGATGACCCAGGTTGGCCAACGGACAATCGCGACCAAGCGTTTCACGGTGAGCTTATGGGGTGGATGCAGTTTCACCAAGCAATGCTTATTGGCGAACTTGTTTCTGAAACGCGAAAATTCTTGAAAGCCAATCCTGCATCTCCTCACGCGTCGGAGTTCAGCCATGTTCTCGTCGACGAGTATCAGGATTTGAATAGAGCGGATCAAGAGACCATCGAGTCACTTGCATCTCACGCGTCGCTGCTGGTCGTCGGTGATGAGGATCAGTCCATTTATGGGCAATTGCGATACGCGCAGCCCGAAGGAATCCGTGATTTTCCAAGGACCCACCCTGACACAGATAGTCTTCTTATGGAAGAGTGCCGAAGGTGTCCGAAACAGGTTGTTTCATTGGCTAATTCGCTTATCTCGCGCAATGGTGATCGGGAGCCACACGAACTGCTTGAACATGCACCCAATACAGACGATGAAGTGGTCGAGATCGTCCAGTGGGGTAGCCAAGAGGAAGAATCGTTCGGACTCGCTCAGGCGATACAGAAAATTATCGCAGAGAAAGAGAACGGAATCAGCGCACAAGACGTTATGGTATTAGTGCCACGGAGGTCGGTGGGACATGCCATAAAGAAAGCCTTGGATATTCTCGGCGTTCCTGCGCGGACCGAGTTTACAGAAGATGTACTAGCAAGCAAGGAAGCTCAGAGACGGTACGGCTTTCTTAATCTCCTCGCTTCACCTGAAGATCGGGTAGCGCTACGTGTATTGCTAGGCTTAGGAATGAGTGAGCGAGGCGCTAAGCCGTACGCGCGGCTTCGTCGGTACTGCGAGCAACAAGACCAATCTCCGTTCGATGTCATGGACAACATCGTCCGTGGCTCAATCCAGATTCCTTATGTTCAAACCCTAGTCCCAGCTTGGCAAGAAGCAATTGGTTTCATTGGACAACACCTATTGTGTACTGACCAGACCTTGATAGATGGGCTATTCCCCGAATCTCATGCCGATCTCCGCGTGCTTCGCACTATGGCAATGCAGACACTCCTTCAGCATAAGCAGCGAGGGGAAGAACTTACCGCCTCACGGCTGTTCACAAGTATTAGGGAGCAGGTATCGACACCGGCTGAGCTAAGTGAGGGTGGTGATTTCGTTCAGATTATGACCCTTCATCAGTCAAAGGGGCTAACAGCCAAAGCTGTAGTGGTTGCAGGAGTAGTTCAGGGATGGATTCCTTCAATCGACCATGAACTGAAAGGCAGCGAACGACAGCGACAACTGAGTGAACAGCGAAGGCTGTTCTACGTCGCTATTACTAGGTGTACCGAGCGTATGATCCTTTCCTCATTCATTTCCATGCCCACTACGGATGCCAAAAAATTGAATGTGTCTACGGTCAAGTCAAGTAATGGCCAAAGCCGTGTCATTGCGAGTGTGTTTCTTAGCGAGCTTGGTATCAGATCTCCGAAGCCGAAAATGGGCTTGAGTTAGGCACCTGACCCAGCGTTCGCCACGCCCAGACAAGCACCCCGACGTCCAGCACCGCGGCGAACCAGAATGGGGCGGTGAGATCGATCCCACTGGCGAGGACACCGCCGATCACGGCCCCGATCGCGCCGCTACCGGCGGCGACCGTCATGTAGGCGCTCGTCACCCGGCCGAGCAGGGCCGACGGCACGATCGTCTGGCGGACCGTGACGGTGACCGTGCCCCAGGCGATCGCGTGGGCGCCGAACAGGGCCCAGACCGCGCCGACGATGAACACGTCCCGGGAGAGCGCGAAGACGACCCAGGTCGCGGCCTCCAGCACGATCCCGTAGCGCAGGACGCGGGCGGACCCGATCCGGGCGATGACGCGGTGAACGAGCAGGGAAGCGACGAAGCCGCCGACGGCGTAGGCGATGTTGAACAGGCCGTACTGGAACGACGTCAGCCCGAGACGCTCGTAGGCGACCAGCACCATCACCGCCATCGTCGCGCCCATCGTCAGGTTCATCACGCCGAGGGTGACGGCCAGCGTCCGGAGGAAGCGGTGCCCGGCCAGCCAGCGGACGCCCTCGGCGATCTCGATCCGGAGCTGCCTCGGCGTCGCCCGGGTCTCGTGGGTGTCGGTCCGGAACCGTCCGCGCAGGGCGAGGACGAAGGCGGCCGCGGCGGCGTAGAGTCCGCCGCCCAGCAGGAACGGCAGGGCGGCGGTCAGCCCGAACAGCAGACCGCCGAGCGGTGGGCCGCTGAACTGGTTGAGGACGGTCATCGTCCCGGCCAGCCGGGCGTTGGCCCGCGGCAGCTCGGCCCGGGGGACGATCGCCGGGAGCAGCGTCACCGAGGCCGGGTCAAAGACGGTCTCGGCGGTCCCGAGCAGGAAGAAGACGGCGTAGATCAGCGGCAGCGAGGTCGCGTCGAGCAGCGTCGCGAGGCCCAGCCCGGCGATGAGCAGCGCCCGGAAGGCGGCGACCCCCGCCATCACCCGGCGCCGGTCCAGCCGATCGACGATCGCGCCGCTGATAAGGGGGAAGATCAGCCAGGGGAGTTGCTGGGTGACGGCGAGCCCGGCGACGAGGAGCGGGTCGCGGGTCAGCGCCGCCGCCAGCAGCGGCCCGGCGAACATCGTCAGGCCGTCGGCGGCGTTGGACGCGCCCGCCGCCGCCCAGAGCTTCCGGAACTGCGACGGGTGCGTGGGGATCATGTCGGTCGGATTGGTTGGCGTGGCGATTGGGCAGCCCTCTCGTTGCACATACGGCGGTGTATGGCTGGGACGAAAGGCCCTCAGTCCGGGTTCGGGGTGACGGGTGTGTGGGGCCGAGGATACCAATGACCGGCCAGCTGCCGGCCCTGAAGGGACCGGCTGAAGGACATTGATAGCGACGTCGGCTGCTTATCATGAAACGCCGCGGTGACGTAGCGTACGAGTGGGACGGGATCGCGCCAACCCATGTCCATGAGCCGGTCCCTTCAGGGCCGGTTGGCGAGCAAACCTCTCCTCCGGCCCCTCTCCGGGCGCCTGCGAGCCGAAGCCGCTTCAGCGGGTGAGCGAGCAGGTGCCCGGAGAGGGGAGCAGCGACGCCTATCGCGTTCGGCTATCCCATCTACCACCCCGCTACGCGACGATCTCGCGCTCACCCTCACCCTCGTGCTCGCCCGCATCGATGATGGCGCGGAGATGATGCACCGTTTGCCAGATGTCGTGGTACGACGTGTAGAGCGGGATCGGCGCGAGACGGACGACGTCCGGCGGGCGGAAGTCGGGGATCACGCCGCGTCGCTTGAGCGCCCGGGCGATCCGCGGCCCGGCGTCGTGCTCCACGGCGACGTGGCCGCCGCGCCGCTCGGCTTCCCGTGGCGTCCCGATCCGGTAGCCGTAGGGTTGTTCGGTCAGGCCCGACGCCTCCAGCAGCCCCATCAGGTAGTCCGTCTGGGCGAGCGACTTCTCCCGCAGCGCATCCATCCCGGCCTCGGTGACGATCCGGAGCGAGCCAGCCAGCGGCGCGGTCGATAGCAGCGGCGGGGTGCTGATCTGCCAGGCGCCGGCGCTCCCGGCGCCCTCGAAGTCGTGTCGCATGTCGAACTGGCGCTCCTTGTCGGAGCCCCACCAGCCGGCCAGCCCCGGCGCGGTGCCGAAGTGGCGACGGTTGACGTAGAGGCCGGCGACGGAGCCCGGCCCGGCGTTGAGGTACTTGTAGGAGCACCAGACGGCGAAGTCGACGCCCCACTCGGAGAAGCGGTGCGGGACGGCACCGGCGGAGTGGGCGCAGTCGAACCCGATCGGGATGCCGCGCTCGCGGGCGGCCGCCGTCAGCCGCGCCATGTCGAGGAGTTGTCCGGAGCGGTAGATCACCGACGGCAGCACGACCAGCGCGACCTCGCCGGTCATCGCCGCGATCAGCTCCGCCTCGTCGAGCGTCCGGCCGTCGTCGCTCGGGACGAGGGTTAGGTCGCGCTCCGGGTCGCCGCCGCGGAGGGCGATCTGGCTCTGGAGCGCGTAGACGTCGGACGGGAAGTCCAGCGCCGTCGCCACGATCTTTCGCCGGTCGCCCTCTGGCCGGTAGAAGCTCGCGACCAGCGCGTGGAGGTTGACGGTGGTCGAGCCAGTGACGACGACCTCGTCCGGCTCGGCCCCGACCAGCGGCGCGACCTGGCGGCCGAGCTCCTCGCCGACCCAGAACCAGGGCGGATCGGCCCGCATCCAGCCGTCGACGCCAAGCCGCTTCCACTGGTCCAGCGTCCGCAGCACCTCCGCCTCGGCGTCCCGCGAGAGCAGACCGAGCGAGTTGCCGTCCAGGTAGATCGTCCCCGGCGCGAGGTAGAACCGTTCGCGGAAGCTCGCCAGCGGGTCGGCGGCGTCGAGCGCCCGGGCGTGGTCCTCGGAGGTGATCTCGGCGCGGGTCGGAGCGATGGTCACGGTGGTCACCTCCGGTGGGCTGCGTCGGGTGCGGAGCGTTCTGGACCGGCGGGAGCATTGGACCGCGTTATGGCCGTTGTCCGGGATCGGCGCCGTCATGTTGGGCGCCGTCGTAGTGAGGAAGCGTCGCCGTCCGGCCGGCATCCGTCAACCTGGAGAGTTCAGAGACAGGAAGCACTCGCCGGTGCTATCCTATCCGGCTGCCCATGGCGAGCAGATCGCGACCAACGCCGGTCGGCGGAGCGAGGCACGGAGGGATCAGCACCATGGCCGACGAGGCGAACCGGGAACGAGACCGGTCAGCGCGGGACGAGGAGATCGAACGGGCCTGGGTCGGACCGAAACCGATCCACGACGCGACCATCCACCTGTCGGAATACGATCCGGCGTGGCCGGGCCAGTACGAGCGGTTGGCCGGTCTGGTCCGGGCGGCGCTCGGCGATCGGGTCCGGTTGCTGGAGCATGTCGGCTCGACCTCGGTGCCGGGGCTGATCGCCAAGCCCAAGATCGATCTGGTGCTGGCCGTGCCGGACAGCGCCGACGAGGACGCCTACGTCCCGGACCTGGAGGCCGCCGGCTTCCGGCTCAAGATCCGGGAGCCGGACTGGTTCGAGCACCGCAACCTCGGTCGTGACGACGAGCAGGTCAACCTGCACGTCTTTACCGAAGGGTGCAGCGAGATCGATGAGATGATCCTGTTCCGCGACTGGCTCCGGGCGCACGACGACGACCGCGACCGCTACGCCGCGGCCAAGCGGGAGCTGGCCGCGCGGGAGTGGCGCTACGTCCAGCACTACGCCGACGCCAAGGCCGGCGTCATCGGCGAGATCAAGGCGCGGGCCCGTGCCGCCCGGTCCGGCCCCAGCGCGGACCGGTAGACAGGCACCGGTGGCTGCGGTTCACTGCGTGCGGTAGCAAGCGGAAACGCGCCGTCGCCGGATCGGGGAGCAGGGATGAGCAAGGACAAGGACAAGGACCGCAAGAAGGACGGCAAGGGCCGCAAGGGCGAGAAGTCGTCGAAACGTCAGCAGCCGGACCGGCCGGCCGCGCCCGAGACGCTGATCGAGGACGAGACCGCCTCACAGGGGGCGGCCGACGAGCCCACCCGCAACGAACCCGACGGCCCGACGGCCGACGGCGATCAGCTCGTCGGCGACCCCGTCCCCGCCGCCTTCGCCCATGTCGCTGGCGCTGAACCTGCAGGCCAGCCTGACGACGCTCCCGCGCCGCCGGCCGAGCCGGTTGAGCCGGTCACGCCACCCTCGATGCCGCCGGTCGAGGCCCACTCCCATGGTGGCCGGGCCGTGACGCCCGAGGACCTGGCGAAGATCCGGGTCGTCGGCGAGCCGGCGATGAGCCCGGACGGCCGCCACGTCGCCGTCAGCGTGACGAGCGCCGACCTCGACGACGACGGTTACACCGCCGCGATCTGGCTGGTCCCGACGGGCGCCGATGCCGGTGAGCCACGCCAGCTGACCGCCGGGAGCAAGCGAGACACGGCGCCGGTCTGGTCGCCGGACGGCAGCCGGCTCCTGTTCGTCACCAACCGCGACACGAAGGCCGGCAACCTCTGGGTGATCCCGACCACCTCCGGCGAAGCTCGCCCCGTCACCGACCTCGAGAACGGCGCCGGCTCGGCGGCGTGGGCGCCGGACGGGCGCCGGGTCGTCTTCGCCTCGCCGGTCTCGCCGGAGGACAACAACCCGGACAGCGACGCAAAGCTGATCCGCGACATCCGCTACAGGTTCGACGGCAAGGGCTTCCTCGGCGGCAGGCACGACCACCTCTTCATGATCGACGTCGACAGCGGACAGGCACCGGAGCAGATCACCCACGGTCCGTACAACCACGCATCACCGGCCTGGTCGCCGGCCGGGCGGGAAATCGTCTTCGCCGCCAACCGGAACCCGGCCTGGGAACTGGAGCGGACCAGCGACATCTGGACGGTCGTGCCTGGCGCCGCGCCGAAGCGGATCACGGACGGCGCCGGTCAGTACGGGCGGCCGTCGTTCTCGCCCGAAGGCCGCTGGGTCGCGTTCACCGGGACCGACGACATGGAGCTGGAGGCGCCGGACGACGACCTCTGGGTGGTCCCGGCCGGTGGCGGGCAGCCCCGGGCGCTGACGGTGGGCTACGACCGCTCGATCGCCAACGGCGCGATCGGCGACACCGCCGCCTTCGCCGGCCACGCGCCGGCCTGGGCGCCGGACGGCCGCTCGATCCTGATCATCGTCGGCCGCGACGGCGAAGCCCACGTCCAGCGCGTTACCGTCCCCGAGACCGGTCCCGGCCTCGTCTCGCCGGTCACCGGCGGTCGCCGCCAGGTCGGGGCGTTCGCGATCGACCTGACTGTGGCCGACGGGTCGCGGCTGGCGATCGCGGTTCACGACCCGGTCACGCCGCCCGAGATCCATCTGGTCGAGGCCGGACGTGACGAGGTGGTGCTGACCCGTCACAACGAGGCGCTGCTCCGCGAGCTGGCGCTGAGCCTGCCGGACGAGCTGGCCGTCGAGCACGGCGGAGTCCGGATCCAGAGCTGGGTGATGCGGCCGGGCGGCTCGGGCGGCACGGCGGCGGGCGTGAAGCTCCCGGCGGTTCTGGAGGTCCACGGTGGGCCGCACGCGATGTACGGGTGGGGCTACTTCCACGAGTTCCAGGTTCTCGCGAGTCGGGGTTACGCGGTGATCTTCGCCAACCCGCAGGGTAGCACCGGCTACGAGCAGGGCTATACCGAGGCCCTCCGTGGCGCCTGGGGCGAGGTCGACCACCCGCAGCAGATGGCGGTCGTCGACGCCGCCATCGCCCACGCCAACCTCGACCCGCGACGGCTCGGCGTCGCCGGTGGGTCGTACGGCGGCTTCATGACCAACTGGGTGATCGGCCACACCGACCGCTTCCGGGCCGCCGTCACCCAGCGGACGATCTCGAACATGTACTCGATGTACGGCACCGACGACATCGCCGTGATCTCGATGTTCCACGAGCTCGGCGGGGCGCCATGGGATAGCCCGGAGCTGACGCGGCGCTACATGGAGCTGTCGCCAATCACGTACGTGAAGGACATCACCACGCCATTGCTGATCCTCCACGCCGAGGAGGACTACCGCTGCCCGATGGAGCAGGCCGAGCAGCTCTACCTCGCGCTGAAGCAGCTCGGCCGCGAGGTCGAGTTCGTCCGCTTCCCCGACGAGAGCCACGGCCTGACCCGAGGCGGCAAGCCGAAACACCGGATCGAGCACATGACCCGGCTGGTCGGCTGGTTCGACCGCCACATGTAGCCGGGACGCGGTTGCTCGCCGCCCGTGCGTATCGTTTCCAGAGGCAAACGCCCACCGCCCACCGCCCACCCCCAATCAGCGAGGCGGGCGGTGGGCGCTCTGTCGTCCGTGGAGCGTGTTCTCGGGTCGGTCTCAGTGGGTGGCGGTCTAAACGACCATCGCGTCAACCGTTCGGCCTGACCCGGACTTGGCGCTGGCGCCACGGCCGGTGAGACCGAGGTGGGTGTAGCCGAACTGGTCCGGGTACTTGAGCCCGTAGCCAGCGAGGCGGTCAAGGCCGATGTGGAACAGCCAGATCAGGGCGAACAGCATCGTCGTCTCGCTGCCGGCGGCGAGACCGATGATCCCGAGCGCAGTGGGAGCGATGGTGGCGTGGACGGTGTTGTAAACCATCGCGCCGATCCGATTGCCAGCCAGGTAGCCAGCAAAGGAGATGTCCGGCACGAAAAACAGGACGGGGACCCACCACCAGGTCCCGTCGAGCTTCGCGTAGAGGGCGAGTGCTCCGGCCATCTGGGCGAGTGCTTCGAGACGAAGCAGGGTCACGGGGCGGTCGAGCAGCATCAGGGGTCTCCTTCTGGAGGACGTTCAGACCTGTCTGGTGATCCGGGGACGAAGAGCGTTCCGGTATCAGAGCGATGTGTCATCATGCCGTCCCGACGACGCTTCGGGCGTTTGTCCGGGTTCTGTCGTTCCTGTCAGGATCTTAATCGCCCCTCTGGCGCTTCGGCGTCCTGTCCCGCCGTGCAACGCCGGAGTTGCGACTCTGCTGGAGGTCCCGTGGCGCTCGATCTCGATGCGTTCGGCGCGATGGTCCGGACCGCCCGGCAGCGGCGTGGACTGCGTGCTATCGACCTGGTCGTCGCGATGCGTTGGGCCGGGACCGCGCCGGTCTATCGCTACGAGCGTGGTGGGCCGGACGCACCCCGACCGGACCCGGATACGATCAATCAGCTGGCCCAGGTCCTCGAGCTTGGCTACGCCGATCGGATGCTGCTGCTTGGGCTGGCCGGCCACCTGCCCGAGACCGAACCACTGACCGCCCACGAGGAAGATCGCCTCGTGGCGGCCCTCCAGCCGGAGCTGGAGCGGCTCGGCGATCCGGCTCTGGTCTTCGACTTCCGGGGCCGGATCCTGGCCGTCAATCCGGCCCTGCCATCAGCGCTCGGCCAACCGGCCAGCGTCGGCGGGATCTGGCAGCGAGACGGAATCACCTTGTTCGATTTCATCTGGGATTCCGCGTTTGGCCTGTCGAATCGGCTGCTCGACCCGCCTGCCGCACGACGCTTCCAGATATTGCGCTTCATCTTCTTCAATCAGTTGCGACGTCACGAGACGTGGTACCGGGAGATCCCGGCGCGGTTCGCCCACTACGCTGGCTTTGTCGAGATCTGGCGGGCGATGGAGGACCGCATCACCGAGGTCGATGGGGGAGTCGGGCTGATCTCGGTGGTCCACGCGCCGATCGTGGTCCAGTTCTCGAATGGTGTGTCCGGCCGCTACGACATCTCCCAGCGGGCGGTTCACGGGGTGGCTGGGCTGGTCGCCCTGCTGGTGTTGTCGCCGGTCGAAGTGGACTAAGGAGTCTAGCGGAAGGTCGGCGAACCGTCGCGACGCTGGTGGCTGATTCGACAACGGATCCGTCAGAGACGTCGTGTACCGAAGGGGCATCGCGGGTACACTCTCCGATCGTGACCAGACCCATCCGCCGCCCACCATCCCGACGATCGACCGGCGTGCAGCCCATCTGGTGGGCGGCCGGTCTCGGGGTACTCGTCGTCATCCTGATCGTCGTCGGCTGGAGCGTCCAGCGGAGTGGGGGGGACGTCGCCCCGGACACCGCCGGCAACGGGCAGCCGGCCGCGTCCACCAGTGTCGACACTGTCGGTCCGGCCGAGGTCCCGAGCCCGGCCGGAGCGTCGGTCGTCAACGGCACCCCTGGCGCCGGGCCGGTCTCGCTCGGCGGGACGACGATCGGGGCCGTCGTCTGGGCCGACGAGGTCGACCCCACGACCCAGTCCCCGGCCGGGGCGCTCGAGACCATTCCGGACAATGTCGCGGAGATCTACGCCGCTCTCCCGTTGACCAGTATCGCGGCCGGCTCGGTCGTCAGCGCCAGCTGGTCCTACAACGGCGTCCCGCTCGCCACGCTGACGTCCTCGGTCACGGCATCGACCGCGACGACCGACACCTGGGTCGCCTTCCGGCTGAACCGCGTCGGCGCCGGAACCCCGGCGCCCCGGAGCGATGAGGACTGGCCCGATGGTGACTATGGGGTCGTCATCACCGTCGACGGTCAGGTCGTCCAGGAATCGACCGTGACGGTCGAGGAGACGTTCTGACCAGAACGCCACGCCGGGATTGGGCTGGTTGCCGGAGGATCCCGCCGCAATCGGACGAATCGTTGCGATTGTCGCCCCGCTCCTGTTAGTCTTTTCCCGTCACCACGATCCATCGGTCTCGACCCGGCCGATCATGATGGGTTGTCGTCCGGCTGCTCGTCCGTCGTGCTGCTCCCGCCGTTGCCGGCGGCGATCCCGCAGGAGCCCCGGTGTATTCCCCCTCGCAGGATGCGTGTTGTCCCGGTCCGGGACTCATCGACGACCCGATCGCCCACCGACCCCGCTACATCCCCTTCGTCTGGCAATCCGGCAGCCGGTTGCTGCTGATGGATCGGACGGCCTACGGCTGGGCCATCGCCGAACTGGCGTTCAACGACCGACTGGGTGTCTATGAAGGGCGGCGTGAGGGGACCTACGATTCCCTCCGGGAGGCGTCCGGCGTCCTGATGGCGACCATAATCACGGCGGAGGAGACCAGCCAGGAGTCCCTGGCGGCGCGCCTGATCGAGTGGGTCGGTGAGCACGCGACCGTCGTCCAGGCGACAGGGCGTGAGACCGGAGGCGATGCGAATGCGACCGCGCCTTCACCGTTTCCATAACTCAGCCCTGAACCCATCAGTCCGCATGGCGCCGGGGCGCTGGCTGGGGCGAGCCGGCCTGATCGTGGGCGGCCTCGGGCTGGTGCTCGTCCTCGGGGCTGTGCTGATCCTCGTGGCCCGGAACGATGATGCGGCCCCGGTCGACTTCGGCAGCCGCGTCCCGGGCCAGCGGATCTACGACCAGACCGGCCTGCTCAACTCCTCCGACCTGATGACCCTGGACCGCCGGGCCGCCGCGATCGAGCGATCCGGGGTGCCCGTCGTGGTCTACGTTCGGCCGGCCGGATCGGACGTCATCGACACGCGGTCCGACGCCCGGGCGCTGATGCGGTCCTGGGACGTCGAGTCCGGTCCCGGCGCCGCCGATGGCCTGGTGCTGCTCCTCGACATCGACGGGCTCGACGCCGGGCCGGATCATGTCGCCCTGATCCCCGGCGACGGGCTCAAGGACAACCGCCTGCCGATCGGGGAGACCGAGCGGATCTCCGCCGGGAGTGTTCGCGGTGTGACGACCGGCGTGGGCAGTTCGCGGGAGCTGGCGGCGACGATCGAGTTCAGTCTGGCCGCGACCGAGCGTCGCCTGCTCCTCGGCCTGCCATCCGCCCCGTCCCCATCCACGGCCGAGCGGACCGCCGCCACGTTCGTCCGCTACCTCATGCCGATCGTCAGTGCCGTGCTGGCCCTGTTGGCGGCCATCGTGATCGGCGCGATCTGGCGGGGGCGGCCCCGGCCGGCTAGCGCTGCGCGGTGCGACCCGTCGCGGTTCTCCGGTTCTCCGGTTCTTCGAGCCGCCCTTGCCGCCAACCAGATCGACCAGTCGGTCCTGGTGGCCGCCGTCCGGCACCTCGACGGGCAGGGCGCCGTGGCGATCCTGCCCGTCCACGGGTCAGCGACAGCCAGCCGCCTCCCGGACCGAGTTCAGTTGATCGATCGGGACCGTGCCGTCGACGAGATCGACCGGGCCGCGTGGGACGAGCTGGCGGTGGTCTCCGTCGAGGGTATCGTCGATGGGCATGGGTTGACCCTGATCGCCCATCGCGGTGGTCGCCTCAGCCAGACGATCACCGCCGAGCTGGAGCGGCGGGGCTGGTGGGACACGATGGCGCCACGACGCGCCGTCCCGCTGGTGATGATGAGCCGGGGGTTGCTGCTCGCGGGTGGGGTGACGCTGGTCATCGCGCTGGCGGTCGGCGAGGTCTGGGGCGTCTTCGCGATCGCGACCCTGACGCTGACGGCGGCCATCGCCTGGGGCTGCGCCCAGGCCTACCCGCGGGCGACGCCGCTTGGCCTGGCCGTCGCTGGTGAGCCGGTCACGGTCGAAGCCACGAACGCATAGGGCTGACGACGATCTGCCGGTTGTCGTCAGCGCCGCGACGACCGGCGTAGGGACATGGCTCGCCTTGTCCGTTTCGCTGCCGCGCCGTCGGACGCCCCGATCCTGCCAGTCGAGAGATTGAGCGGTGTTGGGTTGTCGCGTGGCACAGTCATCGCCCTGCGAGACGATGGCCGCTGCGGCGGCCGGGCTCGCAAGCTTCGCCCCTACGGATCCGGACAGCGGCGACCCGGTTCGGGATCTCTCTCCCCTCTCCATCCGATCGGGCGGGCGGGTCCGGCGTTGCCGGATCAGCCGACCGGACGGGATGGGGAGGGGCTGGGGGAGGGGCTGGGGGAGGGTTTGCTCGCGACCGAGGCGACTCGATGTGACACGTCGGTCGCGTGGCGCCGTTTTCGCCCCTTCCGACGGGACGCTGCGGCGACAAACTGACCGCACAAGGGATCGCCCCTACAACACGGAGGCCGCCGCGTCGGCCTCGTCCTTCTCGCTCTGGCGGACGCGGGCCATCGACAGTTGCTGCCGGGACCACTCGATCGCGCCCAGCACCGTGATCGGTCCCCACAGCGCGGCGTGGACGACGATCGCGTAGGAGAGCGCGACGGTCCGCGGGATGTCCAGCGCCCCGTTCACGACCAGCACGGTCGCCGTCTCGAATGGCCCGACGTAGCCTGGCGACGACGGGATCAGGGTCGCCAGGTTCGCGACGCCGGTCGTCATGAGTGAGGCGGCGAAGCTCATGACGCTGGCCAGGTCGCCACCGAAGCCGAGGGCGATCGTCCAGTACATCCCGGCCTCCAGCCCCCAGGCGACGACCGAGGTCCCCGCCACCATCGCCAGGTCGCGCCGGTTGCGCAGCACCCCGAGCCCCGAGAGGAATGCCTCCATCATCCGCTCGACGCGGTCGGCCAGCGGCGTCGGGAGGGGGCCGAGCACGAGCTGGAGTAGTCGATCGCGGAAGGAACCGCCCAGGGTCAGCACGAACAGACCGATCAGGATGACGGCGAAGACGATGAAGGCGAGCAGGGCGACGTGCTGGAGCTCGGCGGTGAACGAGACGAACACCGTCGCGATCAGGATGAAGCCGATCATGGTGAAGCCGTCGAACAGGCGCTCGATCGCGATCGTCGCCAGTGCCGTCGTCTTGCGGACGCCGTACTTCCGGCCGAGCACGAAGGAGCGCACGAGCTCGCCGGTCCGGAGGGGGAGGACGTTGTTGGCGGTGTAGCCGATCACGATGATCGGGAAGGCCTGACGGGCCGAGATCGCCGCGGCGGGCCGGAGCAGGATGCTCCAGCGGACCGCCCGGACCAGCACCCCGGCGAAATAGAGGGCGAGCGCCGGCGCCAGGTACCAGTAGTTGACCGCCCGGAGCGCGTCCCGGATCTGACCGAAGTCCTGACCGCGGAAGGCGATCACCAGGAAGATCACGCTGATCGCCACACCGAGGAGTGGTCGCCACACCTTCGTCACAGAGCGTTCCCGCCTCGTCGCATCCCGTACCCGCAGTCGTCTCGATGACGTAGACGGCGATGGGCCCGGACCGTTACGTCCGCCTCCCGGAGCCGCGCAACGATACGTGATGTCCCGCGCCAGTCACGCACCCATGCAACCGCCGCGCCGTTGCGGAACCGGCGGATCAGGATTCCTGGCTCCGGATCGCCAGTTCCCGCTCGCAGGCTGGGCAGTATTTGCGCGTGCTGCCCTTGGGGTGCGGCGTCCCACAGGCGGCGCAGCGAGAGGCGGACGGTGTCGCCATTGGCCGGCGGCGGGGTCCGCCCCCGGCGAAGGAGGTGGAGCCGCCAGATGGGGTCCGGGTCGTCCGGGCCATTGCGCTGTTGCCATTGGCCGGGCCGCCGGTGTTGCCGGTGTTGCCGGTGTTGCCGGCGTTGTCGTCGTCGCCGGCGGGACGGTTGCGGCGGCCGGAACCGGTGCCCCCTCCTGAACCCCGACCACTGCCCTGGGTGCCACCGCCCGTCCCGCTGGATCGCTGGCTGGGCGCCCGGCGGTTACCGGGAGGTGCCGGCTCGTCGGTGCTGGCGGAACGCCCACGACTTGTCGCGGTCGTCTGATCAGCGGTGCCGCCGGTTCGCCGCCGGTTGCCCGGTGCCGGGTCCGTCGTCTCCGTCGTCGCCGCTGGCTCGGACCGGCGACTCCGGTCGCGCCCCTTGCCGGGCGCGGGTTCGGATGCCGGAGCCTCCTCCGGCTCCGTCGAGTCGGCCCCGAGCGATGCGACGACCGCCGCGGGCTCGGGCGTCCCGGTCGCAGCGCCCGCGGGCGAGGTGGCGCGTCCGCCACCGGACCGGCGGCTGCGGGTTGCCGGGGCAGCGGGTTCATCGGCCGGCGGCGTGGCGGTAGACTCGTCGCTCGTGCTGTCGCTGGCCGCTGCTGGCTCGGCCGGATCGACCGTTGTCGTAGCGCCGGCTTCGGGCGTGACGGCGGCTCTGCGGGAGGATGCCCGGCGCGGCTTCGGGGCCGGTGTCTCGGCGACTCGTTCTGCCGGCGCCACTTCGGTGACGACCGGCGTCTCGGGCGTGGTGGTCTCCGGCTGCGCGGATCGGCTGGTCCGGCTCCGGCGCCTGGCCGGTGGGGTCGGTGTCTCAGCTGGCGCCGCAGGAGTCGTTGCCTCGGGCTGCGCGACCGGCTCGGCTTCGACGGACACAACCGTGGGGGTGGCGTCCTCGGGGAGCGATGCGTCAATCGCCGCGTCGTCCGCCGGCATCTCCACGGTTGGCGGTGAGATGGGTTCAGGAGCGGCGACGGCGACCGGCTCAGCGGTCGCCCCGTGATCGATCGGGGCCGGCTCGACCATTGGTGGCGCTGCCGACCGTGAGCGCGAGGCGCGAACCGTCGGGGTCCGCGCCGGCTCGGGGGTCCGGCCCACTGGTGGTTCCACGACGGGCGTCGTCGCCGGCTCGGGGGTCCGGCCCACTGGTGGTTCCACGACGGGCGTCGTCGCCGCGACGCCGAAAACGATGACCGGGGCGCCGGGTGGCGTGATACCACGGCCCCGGACCCGCGGTGGTATCGCGGCCGCTGCTGGCCAGGTGGCCGGGATGCCCGGAGCAGCTGTCCGGGCGTCCGGAGCGATGGACTGTGGTTCTGGAGCAACGGGTTCTGTGGACCGGACGGCTGCCCGTCGCACAGCGGGTCCTGGACGCGCGGCGAGTGGGGCCGGTGCGCTCGCCGCGACAGCCCGCGCGACTGGCGACTCGCTCTCGGGTGCGGGCGGCGTCACGACAGTCGCCGTCGCGCTGGTGGACGCTGGCCGCGGGAACCCGATCTGCCACTTCGCGACGCGTTCGGCCGCGCTCCGGACCCAGGCCGGCCGTGGGGTGCCCCGGAGCGGTTCCGGGGCGGATGCCCGAGTTGTGACCGCTTCAGCGGGGACGCTGATCACCGCGGGGTTGACGGCAGGAACGGTGGGCTGGGACGGTCGACGGTCGTCACGCCGCGACGGCGCCGGTGGAGTCTCCGGAACGGGAGCGGCCATCGGGCGAGGAGCTGGGCTCTCCACGGGCGATGGCGCCGCAACGGTTCGCACGGCGGGTGGGGGCGGCGTCGCCCCGCTCGTGGCTCCGACGCTGGCCAGTGCCCGGGCGATGAGGTCCGATGCGTCGCCGGTCGGGCGCGACCGTTCCGGAGTGGATTGCGCAGCCTGGCCGGCTGGGTCGGCCGAGTTGGGCGTGGTCGACGCAGGGCGCCGGCTGGCGCGCCGGGTCGGCCGCTCGTAGCGGCCCGGCTCGGGGCGGGTCGCCGTCAGGTCGGCCTCGGCCGGCTGGCCGGACCGTGCGGGGACGGGCGACGATTCGGATTCGTCCATGCTGCTTGCTTCTTCCACGGGAGCGTCGAGAGCGAGAGAACCGTCGGAGTCGGGGCGCGACAGGGCGGACTCGCCGGGTGTTCGGTGCGGATCGTCGGCCGCGGTCGCTGGCGCCGGCTGATCGTCTTCGAGGGCGGCGTCGGCGCCGGGCCACGGCAGCAGCAGGATCGGCAGCGTCACGTCACGGGTCAGGAGCTGCCAGCGGGCGAGGTCGGCGCCGGCCAACAGCGTGATCGCCTGGCCGCCGCGGCCCATCCGGCCAGTCCGGCCGACGCGGTGGGTGAGGAGCTCGGCGGACTCCGGCAGCTCGATGTTGATGACGAGATTGACGCCGACCAGGTCCAGCCCGCGGGCGGCGACGTTAGTGGCGACGAGGACGTCGATCCGGCCGGAGCGGAACGAGGCCATCACGAAGTCCCGCTCGGCCTGGGTCATGTTCCCCTGGAGGGCGCCGACGGGGTAGCCGGCCCGGTCGAGCTGCCGGGAGAGCGCGTCGACCCCCTGCTTGGTTCGTCCGAAGACGATCGTCGACCCCTCGCCCCGGTGGTCGAGCAGGTCGCGCAGCGCGACGACCTTGGCCTGCATGTCCGCGTCGTCGCGGGCCCGTCCGTAGCCGCCGCGGCTGGGCGCCCGGTCGAGGCTCGGGACGACGTACGCGATGTGGGGGACGAGGCTGGCTGGCTCCGACCCGGCGTCGACGGCGATCGTCTCCGGGTCGTAGAGGTAACGGGCGGCGGTCTGCCGGACCCACTCGGGCATGGTCGCTGAGAACAGGGCCGTCTGACGGCTGTTCGACGTCTTGTCCATGATCCGCTCGACATCCTGGGCGAATCCCTGGTCGAACATCTCGTCGGCCTCGTCGAGGACGACGAACCGGGCCTGATCCAGCCAGAGGGCGCCCTGACCGATCAGGTCGAGGATGCGGCCGGGGGTGCCGACGGCGACCTGGGCGCCGCGCCGCAGCGCCGACCGCTGGGGACCGGAGGACGTGCCGCCATAGAGGAGGGCGACATCGATCCCCCTGGTGGCCCCGAGATCGGCGATCACCGCCGAGACCTGGGAGGCCAGTTCCCGCGTCGGCGCGAGAACCAGCGCCTGGACCGAGGCCCGGCTTGGGTCGACCGCCTCGAGCAGCGGCAGGGCGAACGCCAGCGTCTTGCCCGACCCCGTCCGGGCCTGGCCGACGACGTCGCGGCCGCCGAGGAGCGCCGGGATCGCGGCGGCCTGGATCGGCGTGGGTGTGCGCAGCCCGCGCTCGGCGAGGGCATCGAGCAGGACGGGACTGAGTGGGTAGTCGCTGAACGTTCCGGACGTCGACGGTACCCCGGCATCAGCGATGGCCGGGTCCGTTTCTGGGGTGATGGAGGTCACAGAGCAAGGTACCTTGGTGGGGCGGCGATCCGGGCACGACCGTGCCCTGAACGAGTTCCGAAGGGCGATGGACGCCACGACGCTACCGCCCCATACAGTACCATAGATCGAGTCAGGAACCGGAACGACGGGACGGATTCATCCGGACAGAGCCGGTTCGTCGCCTGTACCCGCCAGCGTGCCTCGCTCCAGTACATTCGTCATACTTCGATGCGTCCATCGGTCCGGTGATCGGCGTCGGGAATGCCACCCACTTCTCCTGCCCGGAAAGTATCGGTAGTCCTACGGTATCCCGGTGACATTCAATCGACTATATCAGGAAGAACGGTATGATCTCCGTTGTCAGCCATTGCCCGTCGAAACCGATCGCCTGGCGCATCCAGGCGGGCCGGTACCGCGGGGTCGCTCCGTTGCTCCGCGCCGCGCCGGGTGGCCAACGATGCGATCTCACGTTCAGACAGGTCCGGTGGTCGGCGAATTGGCCGGTCTCGACGTTGAGGTTCACCGATGCTCGCCCAGTCCCCGCCCTCACCGCCGACAGACGAATCGTCGTCCGCGCCGCGGCCTGAACTGACGACGGTCCTGGTCGATGCCGCCTGGGTGATCGAGCGATGGATGGTAGGTACGGGCGCTGGGGCGCGGGAGTGGGCCGTTGCCGGAGCGTCCTTCTGGGACTTGACCGAGGGCCGGATTCCCGACGAGGCCATCGGAGCCCTCTGGGCGGCGATGGTCGGGCGCCAGCCTGACGTCCTCTCCGTCGTCGATCCCCTCAGCCGAGACACGATCCAGACCATCGTCACGCCGACCGCCCAAGGTCTGGCGATCGTCTTCCAGGCGGTCGGGGACGAGCGTGAGGTCACGGCGGAGGGTGGCGACGACGCGAAGCCGTCCGCGGACGAGGCGGAGGGTGGCGATGTCGCGGACGACGTGCCGATCTGGCTCGCCGACGCGTACCGGGAACTGGCCGCGAGCACGACGCGGGACCAGGCGTTCCGGCTGGCGGTCGAGTGGCTGAGTCAGGTCAGTGGCAGTCCCCGCGTGTCGCTGGGGATCGTCTCCGGTGAGCGGCTCCTGATCGCGAGTCACGCCGGGTACGGGCTGCTCGATCTGCTGCGGCCGCTGTCCGACCCTGGTCTGCGGACGGTGGTGCGCTCCGGAGCGGTCGTCCGCGTGGACCAGCGGGATGGCGTGTCCTGGATGAGCGAGGACTCCCGCGTAGCGATCCATGCGCCGTTCCACTGGCGGCCGGGCGAGCGGATCGCCGGGATTCTGACCGTCGAGTGGCCCACCGCCGCTGGCGGCACCGTGGACGACCTCGGCCGGATCGCGGCGTTCGCCGGTTGCCTGAGCCTCGCCCTCTCCGCCGGGCCGCTGGCGGACGGCCGAAGCGGCCCGGAGCCGTCGACGCCCCCCGCGTCGCGATCCATGGTTGGGGGCGGATCGGTGCCTGCTCCGAACGGGAACGATCGGTCGCCACAACTGCCCTCGCGGCTGTCGCGGGAGTCGACAGGCCCGGCCAGCCACGACGCACCGTCCGTCCCGTCGTCCCTCCCGTCGGCGGACCAGGCCCTCCGGACCCGTCGCTGGGACCCGACCTGGGGTCGCTGGCCGATGAGCGGCATGAGCGACCGGATCACCCTGCTGAGCGGGTACGCGGTCGAGGACCTGCTGGCCGACCCGGACCTCTGGGCGTCCCGCGTCCATCCGGACGACCGGACCCTGGCGCACGCGGCGCCGTCGCTGGCGCCGGAGCCAGGGCAGCGCTCGCAGGCGGTCTACCGGTTCCAGCGGCGGGATGGGGCCTGGCGGCTGTTCCAGGAGGACGCCGTCGTCTTCGGCGACGCCGCTGGCGACCTGATCAACGCGTCCCTCGTCGTCGACATCACCGAGCAGCGGCACACGGTCGATCTCCTCCGGGAGAGCGAGCTCCGCTATCGCTACCTCGTCGATGACCTGCCGGGAATCGTCGCCTACATCCGGGAGTTCGACCCCCAGTTCGGCACCCTGCGGACCACGTACATCAGCCCCGAGATCGAAGCCCTCACGGGTGTCTCGCCCGAGCGCTGGCTTCAGGACAACCTCAACATCAGCACGCTGGTCCATCCGGAGGACCTGGAGCGGGTTCGATCGTCGGCGGCCGCGGTCGTCGACCGGCATGCCGACTACGCCCATGAGTACCGGATCGTGCGGCCCGACGGGCAGGTCCGCTGGCTGCGCAACCGGGTCAAGTCGATCCCGAAGCAGTCGGACGACGGGACGGAGGTCGAGCGCTGGCACGGCGTCATGATCGACATCACTCCCCAGCGCGAGGCAGAGGCCGCCTTGCGGGACCGGGAGGCCCGGTTCCGGCTACTGGTCGAACAGTCGCCATCGGCCACGCTCTACACCCAGCAGATCGACCCGGTCACTGGCGAGACGACGACGTCCTACCTCAGCCCGCAGGTCGCCGATCTAACCGGGTATGAACTCGATGACACCGACCTGCCCGAACCGCCGTTCCTCCCGATCGTCCATCCGGACGACCGGGACCTTGCCCTCGCCCACCGGCCGTCCGAGACGCTGGAGGATGGGCGCTCCAATATCGCCTACCGGATCACCCATCGATCCGGACGTACCCGCTGGGTCCGCAACATGGTCCAGCGCGACGCCGCCCCGTCGGATGACGGGACGGTGACCTGGCGCGGGATCGTGATCGACATCACCGAGCAGCGCCTCGCCGAGACGGCGGCCCACGCCCAGGACGTCCGGATGCGCTCCGTCGTCGAGCAGGCCTCCGATATCCTGATCGTCACGGACCACTTCGGCGTTCCCACGTTCGTCAGCCAGGCCTTCGAGGCCACACTCGGCTTCTCGTTCGAGAACCGGCCGGACATCACGCTCGCCGATATCGTTCATCCGGATCACCTGACCGACTTCGCCGCCGAGCTGCGCCGGATCCATTCGCGCCCAGGGGATCGCTTCGGTGGTCTCCGGATCAAGGTTCAGCACGCCAACCAGAGCTGGCGCTGGCTGGACGTGTCCGCCATCAACAAGGAAGACCTGCCCGAGATCGGCGGAATCGTCATCACCGCCCGCGACGTCACGGATCAGATGCTGGTCGAGGAATCCCTCCGGTTCCGCGAGTCGCTCCTCGGGACGCTGGTCCGGCACGCCGCCGACTTCATCACCGTCATCAACGCCGATCACGTCATCACCTACGCCAGCCCGTCCTCGCTGGCGTTCCTTGGCGAGAGCGATGCGACGACCGACCTCACGATCTCCCCAACGCTTCGCCGGGAAGAAGACCAGGCGTTGTTCATGGCCGAGCTCCAGCGAATCGAAGGACACCCCGGCGCCGAGACGCGGTTCGAGGCGCAGCTCAGGCGGGCCGACGGTCAGTGGCGCTGGATCAGAATGGTCATGACCAACCATACCGAAACGCTCGGGATCCACGGCTATCTGATCAACGCCCACGACGTGACGGACTACCGTGAGGCCGAGCAGCGCCTGCGCGACAGCGAGGACCGCTTCCGGTCGCTGTTCCGCCATGCGCCGGACATCGTGATGGTGCTCGATCCCGATGGGTTCGTCCTGTTCGCGAGCCCCAGCGTCGAGGTCGCCCTCGGCGACACCATCACCCGCTTCGTCGACCGGGAGACCCAGCTGAGCTTCCATCCGGACGACTACGGGATGGTGATCGCCCGGTTCGATCAGGCGCTGGAGAACGCGAGCGAGGCCGTCTCGTTCGAGGCGCGGGTCCGCCACCGCAGCGACACCTGGCTGTGGTGGGAGATCACGGTCACGAACCTGCTGGCCCACGCCAGCGTCGGTGGGCTCGTCCTGAACGCGCGGGACGTCACCTGGCGCAAGCAGGCCGAGGGACTGTTGCGCGAGAGCGAGGAGCGATTCCGGTCACTGGTCCAGCATGGGTCGGATCTGACGATGCTCGCCGGCGACGACGGCACGGTCAGCTTCGTGACGCCATCCAGCATGCGGATTCTGGGGTACGCTCCGGAGGAGATCGAGGGCAAGACCGACTTCGACTGGATCAGCCGGCTCGACCGGCCCCAGTTCGACGACCTGCTGGCCCAGAGCCGGCAGCGGCCCGGGCCGGCCGGGCCGATCGTGATCGCGTTCCGCCACGCCGACGGCTCGTGGCGCGACCTCCAGATCATCGCCACCTCGCTGCTCGACAACAGCAACGTTCGCGGGATCGTGATCAACGCCCACGACGTGACCGAGCGGCGGACGCTGGAGCAGCAGCTCATCCACCAGGCGTTCCATGACCCGCTGACGGGCCTGCCGAACCGGGCGCTGTTCAATGAGCGGCTGGCCGAGGCGCGGCAGCGAGCCCTGCGGAACGACACGTCGTTCGCGGTCATCTTCCTCGACCTCGATGACTTCAAGGTCGTCAACGACACGCTCGGCCACATCGCCGGGGATCAGTTGCTCCGTACCATCGCCGACCGGCTGACCGTCATCGCGCGGGGCGACGACACCGTCGCCCGGATGGGTGGCGACGAGTTCACCATCCTGATCGAGGAGCTCCACGACGTGGCGAGCGCCGAGGCCTTCGCCGACCGCGTGATCCGGCGCCTGCAGGAGCCGGTCACGATCAACGGCCATGAGGTGCTGGTCTCGCCGTGCCTCGGGATCGCGATCGGGCTGCCGGACGCCGCCGCCGGGCACGATCTGCTCCGCGAGGCGGACATCGCGCTGTACGAGGCCAAGGCGCGGGGCAAGGGCCAGCGCGTCGTCTACGACGACACGATGAACTCCCAGGCCTGGGCGCGGATGCAGATGCAGGGCGACCTGCGCCGGGCGATCTCGCTCGACCAGTTCCGGGTCCACTACCAACCCCAGGTCGAGTTGACCACCGGACGGATCACCGAGTTCGAGGCGTTGATCCGCTGGGATCATCCGACTCGTGGTCTGATCGCGCCGAACGACTTCATTGCCGTCGCCGAGGAGTCTGGCATGATCGTCTCCCTCGGGCAGTACGTGCTGGAGCAGGCCTGCGGGATGGCCCAGACCTGGAACCGGCAGCGGACGGAGCGTGGGCTGGACCCACTGATGATCAGCGTCAACCTGTCGGCCCGGCAGTTCCTCCACCCGACGCTGCTCGACGACGTGACGCGGGCCCTTCATGACAGCGGTCTCGATCCCAGCCTGCTCCGGCTGGAGATCACCGAGAACGTCGCCCTGAACGACTTCTCGGCGACGACGCAGACGATGCGGGTGCTGCGCGGCCTCGGCGTCCGCCTGGCGATCGACGACTTCGGGACGGGCTACTCCGGGCTGAACTACCTGCGCGAGTGTCCGATCGACACGATCAAGATCGACCGCTCGTACATTGGTGGGCTGGGGTCGAACTCGAGCGACACGGCCATGATCCACGCCGTCATGGCCTTCGCGACGACGCTGGGGCTCGATGTCTGCGCCGAGGGGGTCGAGCGGGAGGAGCAGATCCAGCAACTCCGGGCGGTCGGCTGCCAGCGGGGGCAGGGCTATTTCTTCAGCGGTCCCCTGCCGGGCGACATCGTCACCGCGATGCTGGAGATCGACCCGCTCTGGGCACTCGGCTTCTGGAGCACGCACGACGTCGCCAGCGCGACCGACGAGCAGGACAGCATGGCGCACTGACGGTCAGATCGTCGCGGCACCACTCCCGCCAAAGCGATCTCGGCGGAGCCAGCTCGTTGGGGAGTGGGCCTGCACGTCCCGGCCGCCGCAGCGGCCTCTGCCGTCAGGCGAGACGGTGCTTCGCGATCAGCATGTTCCGATTCGAAATCGCGTTTCGCAAGCTGAAACGACCCGGGTTCTGGGTAGACTCTATGTAGACATACGGACGGTGGAGCGAGTTATCGCCCTGCGGAGCGATAGCCGCCCCTACAAGACAGGCGTCGTCCGGATCGTTTCAATGAACGGGCTGAAGGGATTGCACATGAGCGACGGTCAGTCGACGAGCGTCCATCACTGGAAGCCGGGCGAGCCCGTCCTGTACGAGTCGATGATTGTAGGGTCGCGCTATGACAACCGATGATAGCGTCCATACGAACGAATTCATTTCTCGTCGCGGGTTCTTGAGCTATACCGGCAAAGAGATAGTTGTGCCTGCTATAGTAGCAGGACTTGTATCAGGTATCAGTATTCTGGTCTCACATCAGCTGGAAAGACAACATCAACTGTCGGTATCCGTCATACGTTCTGACAAGGCGAAGCCGCCAGAAGAGCTTCCTCCTGAGGTAGAGATTTTCCTTGGTTATACTCCAACACCCGTACCGCCTCCGAGTCCAGATGATGTTTACACGTATACCATCTTCATTAGAAACAATGGGGGATTTCCGGAGAGTGAAGTTGTTATCTCAGTGACCTATATCAGTGAAGTCAACGAACCACTGCAAGCCCAAGATTTGGAGATCGACGCGTCATCGACCTTGTTGTCTCGAACCGTCGCTGCAATTGAACCTATTGAACTGGCCCCGAGTTACGCTCTCACCGTCCCACAAATGAACCCGGAAGAATGGATATCACTGAAGACTTCTTGGCGACAAGAAATGCGAATCGGAGTAGAAGTGCGATCTGACGAGATTGCAAGGTCCACAGGGAGATGAACAACCCCTCTATTATGCGATTGCCGCTACGCGAATGGGAGCCAGCGGGCCCGCCGGAGGCGCTCGGCCAGGACCCGGCCCAGCGCCGGAACGGGGTGCTGTCGCTCGATCTCCGTCGCGGCGGCCTCGACGCCGTAGGCCGTCCGGCGGTGTTCCAGCGACCATGCCGTCCCGTCCCAGTGGGCCAGCGCCCAGGCGGCGTCCGGGGTGCCGTCCATGCTCCCGCCGACCGAGCCGACGGAAGCCAGCCGCTGCCCGCCGATGGTCCCGGATGAGGCGTAGTGGAGGTGGCCGGAGACGATCAGGTCGGCCCGAGCGTCGCCGATCAGCAGTTGGGCCCTCTCGACCGGGGTGACGGTGTGGGCGCCGAAGACATCGGTCTCCAGGATGAGTTCCGCGTCGACGTCGGTCGGCGTCGAATGGACGACCAGCAGGTCATGGTCCGGCGACGTCCCGCCCGGAGGCGTCTCGCGCCAGGCGATCGGCAGACCCCGCAGGAAGGCGACGCCTTCGTCGCCGATCTGCTGACGGGTCCAGTCGATCATGACCGGCATGTCGGGGAACCTGGGCGGCAGCCAGAGGTACTCGTCGGTGTTGCCGAGCAGCATCGGCGCGCCCGTCTCCCGGAGCCGCCGCAGCGCCGCGCCAGGCTCGACACCGTTCCAGACGTGGTCCCCGGCGATGACGAGCCGGTCGTGGGGCGTCGTCGCCAGGTCGGCCAGCACGGCCTGGAGGGCGAGGTCGTTGCCGTGGACATCGGAGAGGATCGCGACGGTGACGGTGGTCGGAGCGCCCAGCGACATGGTGATCTGGTCCTGTTCCTTCGGGTCGTGAACGCGTGAACCGGCTCATGGTATCCGCTTCCGGGCTCCGGGCGAATCGTCGACGGCGCCGCGCTCGATCTCGCGGCCGACACGGACGCGGCTCGAGGTTGGAGGCCGTTTGACGACCTCCTACGGCCCACGCATACTCGCGAGGTCCCGTCGAACCAGCGGTCGATCGCGTCGAGTGGAGGTCTCGTGTCCGAGCGTGAATGGGTCCTGCTCGTCTATCGCGTGCCGACCGAGCCGGCCAGCCGCCGGGTCACGATCTGGCGGGACTTCAAGCGGCTCGGCGCCCTGTATCTCCAGCAGTGCGTTTGCATCCTGCCCCGCCGCGACGACGTCTGCGAGGAGATCGACCGGATCATCGCCAAGCTGGTCGCGATGGGCGGCGAGTACACCCGCTTCGACCTGCCGCCCCTGCCCGCCGCCGACGAGGCGAAGATCGTCGCGTCGTTCCGGACCCTGCGCGACAAGGAATACGCCGAGATCGTCGAGGAGTGCGCGACCAAGTTCGTCAGGGAGATCGAGTTCGAGCGGTTCCGGGCGAACTACACGTTCGAGGAAGCTGAGGAGATCGGTCAGGACCTGGAGAAGATCCGGCGCTGGTTCCGGCGGATCGAGGATCGGGACTGGTTCGAGGCCGGTGGGCGTCAGGTCGTCGAGACGTGGATCGAGCGATGCCAGACCATGCTGGACGCGTTCGAGCAGGACGTCTACCGGCTGAACGGGGATGACTCGGAGTCGATCACTGGACCTCGCGACGCCGATTCGCTCGTCCCGGAGGCAATGCCCGTGGTGACCGGTGGATCCCCTGGGCGAGTCGCTGATGGCCATTCGGACATCGTTCCAGCTGACCCGGAGACCGACGACGCTTAATGGTTCTCTGACGAAGACATAATCCAGGGTTGATCTTCCAAAGGGGTGAAGATGGCTACAGTTGTTGTTGTGAAACAGCTGTAGCTATCGTGTGTCGACCGATCTCGAATGGTCGATACGCCTACCTGCCCAGAGGATACCCATGAACTTGCACGATGCACAGATCGGTCGCTCTCTCGCGCTCAGTCGTCGTGGCCTCGTCACCGGAGCCGCGGGTGGTGTGCTCGCGAGCCTGTTGGCGAGCCAGGTCCACCAACTGCCAGGGAACACAAGGTGGGCATCTGGTCAGTCGGTTGGCGAGCTTCGGCTGGCGCTCGGCTTCGACTTCCCGGCGAGGATCGATCAGCTCAAGGACCATCAGCTTCTCCCGATGGGAATGCTGGAGTGTCTGACCCGGCAGACGACGGACAACGTGCTCGAGCCCTGGCTCGCCGAGAGCGTTACCAACACCGATCCCTCGACGTGGCGCGTCGTTCTTCGCGATGCCACGTTCTGGGACGGTTCGCCGGTGACGGCCGACGAGGTGATCACCTCGATCAGACTCAGCTATGACGCGAGCCCGGACAACAAGGGACTTATCAGCCCTGACACGGTGATGACCGTCGTGGACGCGAAGACGATCGACTTCGTCACGCCAAGTCCGTCAGGCTTTTTTCCCCATGCGCTCGCCCTGTCAAGCTTCGGCGTGTTCAAGCTGGCGGCCGATGGCACGGGGTCGATCATGACCGGGCCGTACCAGCCGACCAGACTGGTCGTCGACAGCCAGCTCGATCTCGTGCCGTACGCGGGCCACTGGGCTGGGCCGCCGCCCATCGCCAGCATCACCGTGACCTATGTCCCCGATCCCAACACCCGTTTGCTCGCGCTGCAGAGCGGCGATATCGATATGATCTACAACTTCCCGGCCGAAGCCATCGATGGTTTCGGCCCGGATATCGAGGCGCCGATCATCCCCTCGGGCCGGGTCGATCTGATCAACCTCAACGTCAACCGCCTCCCGTTCAGTGACCGGGCGGTTCGGGAGGCAATGGCCCTCGGTATCGACCGGGACGAGCTCAATACCGTGGGCCTCAATGGCCACGGCACCCCGGCGGTGGGCATGTTCCCGCCCTCGACGGGGTACCGGACGCTGCCGCTGCAGGGTACGGACACGACTCGCGCCGCTCAACTCCTCGACGATGCCGGCTGGACGATGGGTTCCGACAACGTGCGGGCAAAGGACGGCCAGCGACTCGCCTTCACGCTCTACAGCTACCCTGGCCGCGCCGAGCTCACTCCGTATGCCGTGGCCATGCAGAGTCAGCTCCAGCCACTCGGCTTCGAGATCACGGTCACCGAGGTCCAGAACGTCGCCGATGTCACCAAGACTGGTGACTGGGACGCCGCGATGAAGTCGAACAACACCATCGTGACCGGCGATCCGCTGTACGAATTCAACCGATTGCTCCTGACGGACGGCGGCGACAACGCCGGCAAGTATTCCAACCCGGCGCTCGACGCGATCGTCGAGCAGATGCGCACCGAGCTCGATCCGGCGACGGAGCAGGAGCTCTCCATGCAGATCCAGCAGATCGTCAGGGACGATGTCCCCGTCATCTTCCTGGTCGCGCTGCCGATCACCACTGCCTACCACAGGGGCAAGGTGCTCGGATACGTCCCGAACCCGAGCGACGGATACCTCATCACCACCGATATCTCTGTCGCGCAGTAAGTCGCTGGAGGGGTGGGGCGCGACGAAGCGACCCGCCCCTCCAGCGAAGGAAGGCCGATATGCCGCGCTATGTCGTCGGCCGCGTCCTTGCCGTGTTCCCCGTCCTGCTCGTCATCTCGTTGCTGGCGTTCGGGTTGCAGGCCATCACGCCGGGCGACCCGGCCTCCCTGCTCCTCCAGGCCAGCGGCGTGGAGACGATCACTCCGGAGACACTCGCGCTCAAGCGTCAGGAGCTCCATCTCGACGATCCGTTGGCGGTTCGCTACGGCGACTGGCTTCTGGGCGCCGTGCGGGGTGACTTCGGGCGGTCGTTTCGCTCGTACACCCCCGTCACCGACCTCTATCTGAGCCGGGTCGGGGCGACGGCCCTTCTGGCACTCTGCGCGGGTGTCGCCGGAGCGCTGATCGCGATCCCGCTCGGGATGCTCGCCGCCTACCAGCGCGGTGGTCCACTCGATGCGGTGGCTCAACTGGTCGCGGTCATCGGCGCGGCGGTGCCGGGTTTCTGGCTGGCGCTGGTTGGGATCTATCTCTTCGGCGCACGCCTGCATTGGCTACCGGTCTTTGGATCCCCCACACCGCGCGGGATCCTGCTGCCGGCCTCGGTGCTGGTGCTGACCCATATCGCCGTGGTGACCCGATTGACCCGAGCCTCGGTCCTCGATGCCCTGGGGCAGGACTTCGTCCGCGTCGCCCGGTCCAAGGGGCTCTCACCAATCGCGATCGCGCGCCGGCACGTCCTGCCCAACACCCTGGTGCCGATCCTGACGGTGATGGGTCTGGAGATGGCCAACCTCATGACCGGCTCCGCGGTGGTGGAGTACGTCTTCGCCTGGCCAGGCATCGGCAAGCTGGCGATCGATGCCGCGCTGGTTCGCGATACACCGGTGATCGTCGGTTTCGCGATCGCGGCGGGGGTGATCTTCGTGACGCTCAATCTGGTCGTCGATCTCGTCGTTGCGGCGATCGATCCCCGGGTCCGGAGTGTGTGATGGTTGCCGTCGCCGGTCGTCGTCCCGGTCAGCCTCGTCCGGCCCGACTGGCACCGAGGAGAATCAGTCTCCCGGGAAGGCATCTGAGTCTGATCGGACGCGTGGCGTTGTCCGTCCTGCTGGCGGTCGTTCTGGCCGCCGTCCTCGGGCCGCTGCTCTGGCGGCCCGGTCCGCTGCAGCAACACATCGCCCTTCGCCTGCAGGGGTCGTCGTGGGCGCATCCCCTCGGAACGGACACCTTCGGCCGCGACATCCTCGCCCGTCTCTTCGTCGGCGCACGGTGGTCACTGACCGGGGCGGCCATCGTCTGTCTGGGAACGAATCTGCTCGGGTTCGTACTCGCCGCGTTCGCCGCGCTTGGCAACCGCTTCTTCGATACCGTGATCGGTCGGTTGACCGAAGCGTTGCTCGCGTTACCGGGAATCGTTCCGGCTCTCGCGTTGACGGCGGTCCTGGGCCCGTCGTTCCCCAATCTCCTGCTCGCGCTGATCGTCACGAGTTGGCCGTCCAATGCACGCGTCTATCGCTCACTGATCCTGCGTGAGCGGTCGGCACCCTACGTCGAAGGGGCGCTCGCCCTCGGGGCCCCACGCGCGCGGATCGTCGTTCGGCACATCCTCCCGAACATCCTCGGTCCGGTTACGGTACTGACGACCGCGAACCTGGGGGGCGTCATGCTCAGCCTGGCGTCACTGTCGTTCCTCGGCCTGGGAATGCAGCCCCCGACTCCGGAATGGGGACGAATGGTCAACGAGGGACGACCCTATTTTCAGCAGTTGCCGTGGCAGATGATCATTCCCGGCCTCTGCATCGCGATCACGGTCCTGTCGGTCAATCTGACGGGCGATTCCCTGCGTGATGCCGCCGCGCCGGAGACGGCGGCGCGTGTCCGGATAGGAACGACTCCCCGCGGGCGGTGATCCATTCGCGGAGCCGAGGCCCCTTGTAATCGCTACAGCTGTTGCTATGATACACCTGAAACATTTCGTGCTGTTGGTCGCGGCGATGTCCTGTGGGTTTGCCGCCCGCGGACCCCCGCCTGACCAGTTGGAGAGCCACTCCATGACGACGAGTGCCGTGTTCCTCGTGTCCGCCGCCTTTCTCGCCTGCGCGGTCGAGATGGTCGAGGCGCTGACGATCGTCCTTGCGGTCGGGGTGACGCGCGGCTGGCGGTCGGCCCTGGTCGGGGTCGGCGTGGCGACCGTTGCGCTGGCCGTCGTGGTGGCGGCGCTCGGTCCGGCCCTGACGATCATCCCGCTCGACAGCCTCCGCATCGTCATCGGCGCGCTGCTGCTCGTCTTCGGCCTGCAATGGCTGCGCAAGGCGATCCTGCGCGCCAGCGGCTACAAGGCCCAGCGCGACGAGGCGGCGCTCTATCAGCGGGAGCTGTCCGAGGCCAGGCAGGCCGGGCGGACGGTTCGGGCCGGCATGGACTGGTACTCGTTCACCCTATCCTTCAAGGGGGTGTTCCTGGAGGGGCTGGAAGTCGCGTTCATCGTGCTGACCTTCGGCAGCTCGCAGGGGAGCATCCCGCTGGCGGCGCTCGGCGCGGCGCTCGGTCTGGTCGTCGTCGTTGTGGTTGGGGTCGTCGTTCACGCGCCGCTGAGCCGGGTCCCGGAGAACGCGATGAAGTTCGCCGTCGGCCTGATGCTGACCACCTTCGGCATCTTCTGGACGGTCGAGGGCTCCGGGATCGCCTGGCCGGGCGAGGACCTCGCCATCCTCGGCATCCTCGCGTTCGTCATCGCCGTCTCCTTCGGCCTGGTCGCCATGTTGCGCGGCCAGCGGGAGCGCGACGCGGCGACGGCAGTACACTCGACATAACCGTTGGACGGAACGATTCGACCTGCGAAGGAGAGCCAGATGCGCTACCTCACGGCGTTCGCCCGGTTCTGGTACGACTTCATCGTCGGCGACGACTGGACGGTCGCGATCGGCGTCGTCATCGCGCTGGTCGCGACGCTGATCCTCGCCCAACTGGATATCGCCGCGTGGTGGCTCATGCCGGTCGCCGTCGTGGGTCTGCTGGCCTTCTCGCTCCGCCGCGCGGCGAAGTAGCCCGATTGGCCTGACGGGGCGCTACGATAGCCGCAGACATGACGATCGACCGTATCCGGCATTCCCACGAAAGGATCACCCAATGACCGCGGACGACCAGACGGCGGCCAGCACGCCGAGTGTGACGAACAACGAGGCGGCGAGCCGCTACGAGATCCACGTCGACGGCCAGCTGGCCGGGTTCGCCGACTACACGACGCAGCCGGGCGTCATCGCCATCCCGCACACCGAGGTCGACCCGGCCTTCGAGGGCCGTGGGCTCGGGAGCCGGCTGGCCCGTGCGGCGCTCGACGACATCCGCGAGCAGGGGCTGCACGTCGCGCCGCACTGCCCGTTCATCGCCACGTACATCAGGCGGCACCCGGAGTACGCCGACCTTGTCGACGGCTAAGCGGTTGTCGCTTTCAGCACCCAGGGGCGCCTCGCTCGTTGTAGGGACATGGCTTGCCTTGTCCGCGCCGCAAGGCCCCACGCGCTTCGCATTCGAGACGCTGTGCTCGAGCATACCGTGATCCGTCCGAAGGTATTTCAACTTACGGCCGCTCCAGCGCAACCGTGGTCAGTGACTGCGGTCTGTCCTGTCCCACACTTCCGGCACCGTCGACTGGTCAGTCAAGGAGCGCTGACAGGTCGAGCCGCTGAAGTCGCCCGGGGTCGGCGAGGATATCGATCGCGGCGATCCGCCCGTTCCGGACCGTGAAGCTCATCACCGCGAACGGTTGGCCGGCGACGAACGTGACGATCCCGGCCGATCCGTTGACCAGCGCCGGCACGACCACCCGCTCGATCGCCGAGAACGTCAACGCCTGGCCGGCGACGGCCGCCGCGCCGCGGACCAGCCGCGAGGCGCCGGCAGGGGGCGCTCCGGTATCGACGCGGAGCACGATGTTCGGGTCGAGCACGGCGACGAGCGCCCCGAAATCGCCGTCGCGGGTCGCCACGAGAAAGGCATCGACCACCTCTCGCTGCCGGGCGAGCCCGGTGTCCGGCACAGCCTCCGCGCCCTGAATGCGGCGGCGGGCGCGGTTCGCGAGCTGGCGGGCCGCCGTTGGCGTCCGATCGACGATCGGGCCGATCTCATCGAATGGCATCGCGAAGACATCGTGCAGGACGAAGGCGAGCCGCTCGGCCGGGGCGAGCGTGTCGAGGACGACGAGCAGCGCCAGTCCGACCGACTCGGCCAGGATCGCCTCGTGCTCGGGATCGGTGCCGTCATCCCGGATCACGATCGGGTCGGGCAGTCGAAGATCGAGTGACTCCTCGTTCCGCGCCTTGCGGGAGCGCAGCATGTCCAGGCAGATCCGTGAGATGACCGTGGTCAGCCAGCCACTGAGGTTGTCGACGCCGGTCGCATCGGAGCGGCTGAGCCGCAGCCACGCTTCCTGGACCGCGTCGTCGGCGTCGCTCAGCGACCCGAGCATCCGGTAGGCGACCGAGCGCAGGTGCGTCCGGTTGGCATCGAACCGTCCGGCCAGCAGCTCCTGTTCATCCATCCGCCCACTCATCCGCGCACCCATCGGTCACATCCCCCTGTTTCGTCTCGTCATGACACTGACGGAGGTGATCCGTCCGATGTGACCAGATGCGAGGAGCGGAAACATGCAGTCACGAATGGGCCAGCCGGCGACGATCGTCCCCGGAGCGATGAACGCGTTGATCGCGTTCTCACGATCAGCGTCGGGTCATGTTCCGGACGCGGTCATCAACATGGTGAACCTGCGGGCTAGCCAGATCAACGGCTGCGGCGTCTGTGTCCTACTACACACCCAGGATATGCGGAAGGCCGGCGAGCCCGTGGAGCGCATCGACACGGTCGCGGCCTGGCGCGAGTCGCCGTTCTTCACCGACGCCGAGCGGGCCGCGCTCGCGCTCGCCGAGGCCGTTACCCGGCTGAGCGACCGGCCGGACCCGGTCTCCGACGACGTGTGGGCGGAAGCGAGCCGCCACTACGATGAGGCCGCCCTTGCGGCGCTGACGATCTCGATCGCGGCGATCAACGTCTGGAACCGGCTCAACGTCGCCACCCGGCAGATCGCCGGCGAGTGGACGGCCTGACCGTCCGGTGAGGAGCGAGGCGCATCGAGGGATCGGGGGTGCCTCGCTCCCGGACGCGACGCCTCGGGGCCGTTCGTTCCGATCACTCCCGGCCGAGAAGGGTCACAGTCATCTGGGCGTGACGGACCGGGTCGGCGAGGAGATCGATGCCAGCGATCGAGCCGTCGTCGGCGAACGTGAACGCGAAGACGACGCGGGCCCGATCCCCCGGGGCCCAGGCGGCGCCGACCACGCCGTCGATCAGCGCCAGCTCGGCGGCCGCGGCCCGGCCCGAGAAGAATCGGGCGACCGCCGCGGAGCCACGTTCGTCCACGTTGGTTCCCAGACGGGCCGCGGCGTCATCGGCGCGGAGCAGGGCGTCCGGGTCGAGCAGCGCGACGAGGGCGTCGAAGTCGCCATTCCGGGACGCCGCGAGGAACGCGCTCACGACCTGGCGCTGGCGGTCGGCGTCGGGAGTGAGTGGCGTCGTCGCTCCCCGCACCCGGCGGCGGGCGCGGCTGGCCAGTTGCCGGGTCGCGGCGGGCGGGCGGTCGAGGATCGGCGCGATCTCGTCGAACGGGACGGCGAAGATATCGTGCAGCACGAAGGCGAGCCGCTCGGGTGGCGTCAGGGTGTCAAGGACGAGGAGTAGGGCGGGACCGACCGAGTCGGCCAGCAGCGCCTCGTACTCCGGGTCGGTCCCGTCCGCCCTGCTCGCCACCGGCTCGGGCAGATCCGGGGGTAGCGGCTCCTCACGTCGCGACGTTCGCGTCCGCAGGGTGTCGAGGCAGACCCGCGAGACCACCGTCGTCAGCCAGCCACCGAGGTTCTCGATGTCGCTGACGTCCGAGCGGCTGAGCCGGAGCCACGTCTCCTGGACGGCGTCGTCGGCCTCGCTGACGGAGCCGAGCATCCGGTAGGCGACGGCCCGGAGATGACTCCGGTGGGTCTCGAACCGGTCCGCCAACGGGTCGTGCTCAGCCATCTGTCACATTTCTCCCGCGGGCTCCGTCATGGTTGTAGCGGCCGAGTAGGGGCCGATCCGACAGCAGCAGAAGGAGCATCACTTGGCTTCAGGCGTGAAGACGTTCATCTATCCGGTCGCCGACCTCGACCGCGCGAAAGCCGTCTTCGGCGCCCTGCTCGGCGCCGGACCGACCGTCGACACACCCTACTACGTCCAGTTCGAGATTGGCGACCAGCGCCTCGGCCTCGACCCCAACGGTCACGCCCGCGGCTTCTCCGGCTCCGTTGGCTACTGGGAGGTCGACGACATCCATGCCCGCTTCGAGGAGCTCCTCGCCGCGGGCGCCACGGAGCACGAAGCACCGAAGGATATCGGCGGTGGGGGCCTCATCGCCAGCGTGAAGGATGCCGATGGCAACGTCATCGGCCTCGCGCAGTCGGCCTGATCGACCGGTTGGGAGCAGAAGACACGGGAGCCGGACGACGTCGATCTCGGGCGATCGGGTCGATCCCGGCACTCTGGAGGAGAACCCCTCAGCATGACCGCCCCCGCCAGGACGCTGGAGCAGCGGACCAGAGATACGCTGCGTCGGCTGGAGAACGATGTCGACGCATGGGTAGCCACGGTTGACCCGGCTGGCCAGACGCCCTACCTGATCCCGCTATCGTTCCTCTGGGATGGCCAGACCCTGCTGATCGCCACGCCGGGTGCGAGTCCCTCGGGCCGCAATCTCCAGGCGACCGGCCGGGTCCGCCTGGGAATCGGTCTGACCCGTGACGTCATCCTCATCGACGGACGGGCGGACATGGTGGCGGACCAGGCGCTTCCGGCGGCGACCGGCGACCGCTTCGCCGCGAGGACCGGCTTCAACCCACGCATCCTGAAGGACGATTACCGGTTCTTCCGGATCCAACCGCGGCGGATCCAGGCGTGGCGCGAAGCCAACGAACTCGAAGGCCGCGAACTTATGCGTGATGGCCAGTGGCTCGTCGGCTGACCTTGACCCACGGGACATCACGGTGACGGCAGACGACCGCAGCGCCCCTAGCGAATGGGGGCGCTGCGGTCGTTCAGGGCTCGTGTCCGTCGACGAGGCGCTACTGCTGGCCGCGCTTCCTCGCCTTGCCGCGCTCGTCGGCGGAGAGGATCCGCTTGCGGAGACGCCAGCCCTTGGGCGTGACCTCGAGCAGCTCGTCGTCGGCGAGGAAGTCCAGCGACTGCTCCATGCTCAGGATCGTCGGCGGTGTCAGCCGGACCGAGATGTCGGCGTTGCTGGAGCGCATGTTGGTCAGCTTCTTGGCCCGGCAGACGTTGACGGCGAGGTCGTCGCCGCGGGCGTTCAGCCCGACGATCATGCCCTCGTAGACCTCGGTCTGCGGCTCGATGAAGGTGATGCCGCGCTCCTGCGAGTTCGCCAGGCCGAACGCCAGGGCGGTGCCGGTCTCGGAGGAGACGAGCGCACCGGAGCGGTTCTGCTGGATGGCGCCCTGCCACGGCTCGAAGCCGATCAGGCGGGACGACATCACGCCGTTGCCCTTGGTCGCCGTCAGGAAGGCGTTGCGCAGCCCGATCAGGCCCCGGGTCGGGATCGTGTAGACGACGCGGACGTTGCCGCGGCCGTCGTTGACCATGTCGTTCATCTGCGCCCGGCGGGAGCCGACCAGCTCCGTGACTGTGCCGACGAACTCCTCGGTCGAGTCGATGACGAGCTCCTCGACCGGCTCGTGGAGCTTGCCGCCGATCTCGCGGGTGATGACCTCTGGACGGGAGACCTGGAACTCGTACCCCTCGCGGCGCATCGTCTCGATCAGGATCGAGAGGTGCAGCTCACCGCGGCCCGAGACGGCGAAGACATCGGCCTGCTCGGTGTCGGCGATCCGGAGGGAGAGGTTGGTCTCCAGCTCGCGGCGGAGGCGGTCGCCCAACTGGCGGCTGGTGTGGAACGTCCCCTCGCGGCCGGAGAACGGGCTGGTGTTGACGCCGAAGGTCAGCCGGAGCGTCGGCTCCTCGATCTCGGGGGCCGGCAGCGGCTCTGGGGCGGACGGGTCGGTCAGCGTGGCACCGATCCGGGCCTCGCTGAAGCCGGCCAGCGCGATGATGTCGCCGGCGATCGCCATCGGGATCTCGCGGCGGCCGAGCCCCTCGAAGGTCGCCAGGGCCGTGACCTTCTGCCGGGAGACCGGGTGGTCCTGCCCCAGCGGGCCGACCATCACCAGCGTCTCACCGGCCGAGATGTGGCCGCGCTCGAGCCGGCCGATCGCGATCCGGCCCTTGTGCGTGTCGTAGTCCAGCGATGCGATCAGCATCTGGGCCGGGCCCTCGGCCTCGACCTCCGGCGCCGGAACGTAGCTCAGGATCGTCTCGAACAACGGCCGGAGGTCGTCCTCCAGCTCGTCCGGCTTGTAGCCGGCCCGGCCGTCCCGGGCGATGGCGTAGAGGACCGGGAAGTCCAGCTGGCTCTCGTCGGTGGCGAGGTCGAGGAAGAGGTCCTGCGTCAGGGAGACGACCTCCTCGCAGCGGGCCATCGGCCGGTCGACCTTGTTGACGACGACGATCGGCCGGAGGCCGAGGGCGAGGGCTCGCTGCAGGACCGTCCGGGTCTGCGGCATCGGCCCCTCGACGGAGTCGATCACCAGCACGCAACCGCCGGCCATGTTCAGGACGCGTTCGACCTCACCGCCGAAGTCGGCATGACCCGGCGTGTCGATCACGTTGATCTTGACGCCGTGGTAGGTGACGGCGGCCGTCTTGGAGAAGACGGTGATGCCGCGCTCCCGCTCCAGGTCGTTGGAGTCCATGATCAGTGAGCCGGCGCTGTCCGGGTCGCGGAAGATGTGGCTCTGCTTGAGCAGCCCATCGACCAGGGTGGTCTTGCCATGATCGACGTGCGCGATGATGGCAATATTACGGATGTCGGCGGCTGAAGTCGGCTGGCCGGGCACGATGATGCCGGCGGCGGACTGTACAGTCTGAACCACGGTCTCGGCGCTCCACGAAGAGAAAGGCAAACGAAAGGGCGAACAGGGTATTACGGGCTGATCGCTGGAGGGGACGGGCGGCTGGCGCCCGCGTGGTCCGGCGATGGGTGCGCGATCCGGGAGTCGCCCGGACGCGGCGTCGTTGGGGTACCGAACCTGCGGATTATACCACAGCGGCGGGAGCATTTATGTCGGTCTGGCCGCGGTCGCGCCCGATTCTCCGCCGGGGTAGGGGGCAGATCGCCGCTGCCGTTACGAACATCGGCCGGTGACGGCGCGGAACTGGCAGGGTCGCCAACGGGCCGAAGAGGGCCGGCGTCAGGAGCAGAGACGATCCCCATGACCACTTCCTCGAAGCCACCGGTCGCCTGGCGCGACTGGCCGACGCCGTTCATCGTCGCCCACCGGGCCAACGCGCCCGGCGCCGTCGAGAACAGCCTGTCCGGCATCCGCGCCAATGGAGCGCTGGGGACGGACCTGGTCGAGCTCGATGTCCGCCGGAGCCTCGGTGGGACGCCGTTCATCCACCACGACTGGTATCTCGGCCACGACGCGCCGGGTGGCCGGATGACCGATCCCGTCCCGGTCCGTTTCACGCCGGCCCGGCTGCTACGGCGCCTGTCCCTCGGGGACGAGCACGAGGAACACGTCACGGAGCTGGCCGAGGCGCTCGAGCTGATCGCGTTGGACCTGGACTTGCCCGGCCCGGCATTGCACGTCAAGGATCAGGGGGGCGTCCGGACGGTGCTCCAGCAGATCCGGCGGCGCCGGCTCGGCCCGCGGACGGCGCTCTGGCTGCACGGCAGCGAGTCGGCCCTGCTGGCCCGGTCGATGGTGCCCGAGGCGCGGGTGATCCTCGTTGAGGAGCGGCAGAAGACGCGGCACGAGTTCTCGGCCCATATCGACGCGGCGGTCGAGGTCGGAGCCGCGGCCGTAAGCCTGCCATGGTGGGCGGCAGTCGACGACGTCCTGGCCGAGGCGGCCGCCAAGGGGATCGGCACCGTCGCCCTGATCCACGACCTCGACACCGTCGTCTCGCGGGTCCGGGCCGGGCTGGGCGGCGTCATCACCGATCACCCGGAGCAGGTCCGCCAACTCCTTCACGACGCCGGCCTGCGCGAGATCCCTGCCCGGGAGCTCAACGCGGAGATCGCCGAAGCATCGTGAAACCGAGTGACACCTTTCCATGCCAGGGCGAGGGAGGATTGGTTGACCTGTTCTCTGCATATTGACTATACTGACCGCACATCCCCCACTCGCTTCGGCGATGGGGTGCGAGGCCGCTCACAAGGCGGCCTCTGCGTTTTTCGCTGGGGATCGTGGGTGAATAGTGAGTGACCCTGCCCCTTCAGTGCGTCCAAAAGCCAATGTCTACGTCGACGGGTTCAATCTCTATCATGGCTGTTTCGATGATGCCGACAACGTGTCGAACCGGGCGTCATGGCGGCCGTACCGCTGGCTTGACTTGAATGCCTTGTCCTCCAGACTCTTCCCGCGATATCAGATCGGGCGCATTCGGTATTTCACCGCCCTAGTCAATCCCATGCCGGATAACCTGCAGAATCAGGTCCGGCAACAGGCATACATTCGCGCTCTGGAGACGATCCCGCATTTGACGGTCCATTACGGGCGTTTCTTCACCTCCCGGAAAACGCGGCCACTCGCGGATCTCAGCGTGAAAACACCGACCCCATGACCCCGCTCACCACGACCGTCGTCATCCAGCGAGAGGAGAAGGGGTCTGACGTAAGTCTGGCGAGCTTTCTCCTGCTCGATGCGTTCCGGAACGAGGCCGACCTTGCCGTCGTCGTCACGAACGACTCAGACCTCGCCGAGCCAATCCGCATGGTGCGGAATGACCTGGGAAAGCGGGTGGCGATCGTCAATCCCAGGAAGCGCACGGCATTGGATCTTGAGAACATTGCGGACGAGTACAAGAAGATTCGCTTTTGGAGTGGTGCAGGATTCCCAGTTCCCCTCCTCATTGACCGACGCTCACGGGACGATCACCAAGCCAACCACCTGGTGACAGGTATAGCCGGGCACCGCCGCCAGGCGATAGTGGGTAGCCAACGGGGTAATGAATTTCCTCCCTTCGTTTCGAGGAACCAGTTCTTGGGTCAGAGCTTGACTTTGCCCAATGGGCAGACCGCAAAGTAGGGTCACCGGGTGAATGGCACCCGGTCTGGAGGTCCTGCCGTGATCGACGCTGACCCGACCAGCACCTCGCCGGCTGCCGCGACGCCGCGGGACGAGCTCCTGAGCATCGGCCAGTTCTCGCGCCGGTCGCTGCTCTCGATGAAGGCGCTGCGTCTCTACGACCGCCTCGGTCTGCTCGTGCCGCACACCATCGATCCGGACAGCCGGTACCGGTCCGACCAGGCGAGCAAGCTGGAGACGGCCCGCCTGATCGGGACGCTCCGGCGGCTCGACATGCCGCTGGCGCAGGTGGCGGCCGTCGTGGCGGCGCCGGAAGCTGACCGGGCCAACGTCCTGGCGGCATGGTGGTCCGCCGCCGAGGACCGGTTCGGCCGGCAGCGGGAACTGATGGTCTGGCTCCAGAATCGACTCACGGGAAACGAGAGGCAGTACGACATGTTCCAGATACAGGAGCGCGACATCCCCGATCAACTGGTTCTGACGGAGCAGCGGCCTCTGACCGTCAAGGGGCTGAAAGACTGGCTGGTCGAGACGATCAGCCGACACCCGGACAACGCGGAGGCCTACGGCGGTCTTGTCGGGCCGGTGTTCGTCATCTACCACCGCGAGGTGAACGAGGACAGTGATGGACCGGTCGAGGTCTGCTGCCCGATCAACCCGCCAGAGGGAACGACTGCCAACCACCCGACGCGAGTCGAACCGGCCCACCGCGAGGCCTAAACCCGGATCCGTAAGGTCCAGGTCGAGTTTCCGCAGATCCTGGCGGCCTACGATGCCGTTGGAAAGTGGATCGCCGACAATGGCCGGAGCATCGCCGGGGCGCCTCGGGAGGTCTACTTCACCGACATGTCGACCGTCGGCCCGGACGACGAGGTGGCCGATATCGCTTGGCCCATCCAGAGCGACACCACTGTCTGACCGGGCCTCGCCGGCTCGTCCGTCGCTGATCGCCAGTTCCAGCTACGCCGACCGGGATCGCTGTGGCAAGGCAGCGATCCCGGTCGGTGTTCGTGTCCCATTCAACCGCAACCGCCGGACCACACGCACTTCTCCGGTCGGGTAGGCCATCATTGGGACGAGCGGATGGCAGGATGGACGATCGATCGAGAGGGACGCACAGCATGAAGGTCGGTTTGCAGGTCGGTCACTTCACGTACGGCGGCGGGACGGCCGGCATCGGCCCCGGCTTCGCGAAGCTGGCCCGAGGAACCGAGAACGCCGGGTTCGATTCCTTCTGGGTGATGGACCATTTCTTCCAGTTGCCCCACCGTGGCGCGACGGAGGACCCGATGCTGGAGGGCTACTCAGCCCTCAGCTTCGCCGCCGCCGTGACGGAGCGGATCCGGCTCGGGACGCTCGTCACCGGGATCACCTACCGCTATCCCGGAGTTCTCGCCAAGACCGTCACGACCCTCGATGTCCTGTCCGGCGGGCGGGCCTGGTGCGGGGTCGGCGCGGCCTGGTTCGAGCGGGAGCACCTCGGCCTCGGCGTCCCGTTCCCGCCCCTCAGGGAGCGGTTCGAGCGGCTGGAGGAAGCGCTCCAGATCCTGCACCAGATGTGGTCGGACGACGACGGACCGTTCACGGGGACGCACTACCAGCTCGCGGAGACGCTCAACCACCCCGAGCCGATCGGCCGGCCGCACCCGCCGATCATGGTCGGGGGCAGCGGCGAGCGCAAGACGCTGCGGCTCGTCGCGCAGTACGCCGACGCCTGCAACATCTCCAGCAGCGCCGAGCTCGGCCACAAGCTGGAGGTCCTGCGAGGACACTGCGACTCGCTCGGCCGCGACTACGGCGAGATCGAGAAGACCACCCAGACGATCCTGCCCGAAATCACGCCCGACGCCGCCGGGGAAGAGGCCGTCGACCGGCTGCTCGAGACCCTGCAGGGTCAGGCCGACCTGGGCGTCGACCACGCGGTCATCAGTATGGGCAACTCCGACGCGCCGGGCGTGCTGGAGCTGCTCGGCGAGCGGCTGATCCCGGCCGCCAACGGAATCGTCGTCGCCGGACGGTAGGGCCGGCCACCGATCGTTCCGTCTGACAGCAAGCTTGGCGGAGGAATCGGTTGCCCTAGGTTGGGTCGATGCGCGTCCTGGTCAATTCGATCGATCTGAAGCGCAGAATTGCCTCGATTTTGCGGTGTCCGCTCTGTTGTCTTTCGGATAAGCGGACGTATCCTGTCGGCAACTGTGCGACCCGGCCTGGTAGGCGCCGCGCCGGTCGCATCGATACAGGAGACGCTCGCATGGTAGCGGCGGCACAGCAACTCCGGGGTCTGACCCAGGAACAGCTCGACACCTTTCAGACGGATGGGTATCTCGTCCTGAGGGGGTTCTATCGCCAGGAGGAGGTCGACCGCCTCCGCGACACCTTCATGGAGATGCACCGGAACGGCCCGGTCGAGGGGTTCTTCGAGCCGAAGACCGAGGAAGAGGCCGGCGGCGACCCGCTCAAGATGTACCCCCGCGTGATGCACCCCCACCGCTTCAGCGAGGTGCCACGGCAATACCTGCTCGACGCGCGGCTGGAGCCGGTCCTGACCGACCTGTTCGGCGAGGAGCCGCTGGCCGCCCAGAGCATGCTCTACTTCAAGCCGCCGGGCGGTCGTGGCCAGGCCCTCCATCAGGACAACTTCTTCCTCAACGTCGACCCCGGCACCTGCATCGCGGCCTGGTGCCCGCTGGACTTTGTCGACCAGGAGAACGGCGGCCTGGAGGTCGTCCCCGGGACGCACCTGATGGACCTGTTCTGCCCGGAGGAGTCGGATTCGGCGCTGTCGTTCACGCGGGAGTACGTCCCGCCGCCGCCGGGCCTGGAGCAGATCCCGGTCATCATGGCGCCGGGCGACATGCTGTTCTTCAACGGAACGCTCGTCCACGGCTCCGGGCCGAACAGCAGCGCGGACCGGTTCCGCCGCTCCTTCATCTGCCACTACGTGCCCCGTTCGACGGAGGTGATGTCGAGCTGGTACCGGCCGGTCCTGACCTTCGGCGGCGAAGAGGTCTTCATCGACGAGAACCCCGGCGGCGGCCCTTGCGGGACCGATGGGCAGCCGGTCGGGCCGCACTGACCGCGTCTCAGGCACATGCATGGGCGGGCCCGACACGCGAGTGCCGGGACCATCAGTGTCTCGTGGCGGCATAATGGCCGCTGTGGCAACCCGTTCGTCGGGGCGACGCTTGCGAGTCCGGCCGCCGCAACGGCCATCGCCGCTCGGCCAGACGGTGTTCGCAACACTGATCCTCCGCCGAAACCGGTCTTCCCCGGGTCCTGGGACCGCTGCGCGGTGCTGCGCCTGAGGGTGCGGACAAGGCAAGCCATGTCCCTACGAAACGAGCTACCGCAGCGCCTACGCTTTGGTTTCTACAGGTGATCGTTACCTGGTCTCGTTCACCGACGCGATGAACTGTCCCTTCGCGTTGGCGTAGGCTTCGCCGTCGCCAATCCCACCACCGGCCGCGATCCGGCGCTTGTCGGCGACGTAGGCCGCGACGAGGGCCAGGTCGGCCCGGAGGGTGTCGCGGAAGTGCCGCTGGCGGGCGACCTCCGCGGCCTCCCCGGTCAGGATGTGGACGTGGACCCGGAACGTCTCGCCGTCGTGGTCGATGGTGCCGATCCGGACCGGCCGCTCGTCCGGGTGGGCGCCAGGCGCCTCGTGGCGCTGGAAGCCGAGGCCATCGACGGCCTCCCGCGCGGCGGCCAGCTGGCCGGCCCGGTAGAGCAGCATCAGGTCGACCACGCCCTTGCCGTCGCAGCCGGGGATCGCCGTGCTGCCGATGTGCTCGACCGTCCCCTCCGGGAAGGCCGCGCCGATCAGAGCGATCAGCCGGTCCGCGACCGCCGGACCGCGCGGGTCCCAGGGCCGGACGATCGCCTCCGGGTCGTCGTAGTGGACGTACGTGTATGGGCCGATGACGGTCTGATGAATCTGGATGGCCTGATGATCCCGATCGCTCAGGGTGAGCCTCCTCGCGGTGATCGGCGCACAGGACGCTCCCGACGTGCCGGGCGAGAAGGAGCCCTACAGGATAGCACTACGCCGTTGAGGGTGAAGGCGGCGAGGCGCCGGCGGGCAGACCCGGCCAACGGATCCGGAGGAGCGAACGATGGCGAACTGGGAGACGGTCCGGCGGATCCTCGCCGATTTTCCAGAGACGACCGAGGGCACCTCATACCGGACCGCGGCATTCCGGGTCCGGAAGCAGTTCTTCGTCCGGCTCCGCGAGGACGGCGACAGTCTGGTCGTGAAGGCGGGCGCACCGCTCCGGGCGGCGCTGCTTGCCGAGGGTGACCCGCCGTTCTTTACAACGCCTCACTACGACGGCCCCGGCAGCGGGTACGTCCTCGTCCGCCTGAGCATGATCGGAGACGACGACCTGCTCGACGTGCTGACCGACGCCTGGCTGGTCAACGCACCGGAGCGGCTGACCGAGCGGTGGCGGTCCGGGAACGCGGCGTCCGGCTAGACGTCCAGTCTGGCGGCGGTGGCCCGGCGGCGACGGACGAGCCCGGTGACGATCCCGACGAGGGCCGTCCCGGAGAAGATCGTGATCGCGACGACCGTGATTCCGACGGCGAGGCCGGGGTAGCGCTGGATCATCCAGGTGTAGAACAGCGACTGGGGCAGGACGCCGATCACCGTGGCGACGACGAAGGTCCGGAAGCCGATCCGGAGCAGCCCGGCGCCGTACGAGACGCCGTCGAAGGCGACGCCGGGGACCAGCCGAAGCAGGACGATGCTGAGCGCGCCCCAGCGGCCGAACCAGCGGTCCAGCGAGTCCAGCCCGAACCGGCCGACCATCGCCTCGACCGGGCCGCGGCCGAGCAGGCGGGCAATCCAGAAGCAGACCATCGCCGCCAGCGTCTGCCCGACGACGCTAAGGACCGTCCCCCAGAACGTGCCGAAGGCGATCCCGTTGGCGAAGACGACGAGCGCACCGGGGATCGGCGCGACGATCGCCTGGGCGACCATCAACGCCAGCGAGATCACCGGCCCCCAGGCGCCGAACGAGCGCAGGTAGTCGCCGATCGCCTGTTGGTCGCCGGTCCGGACGACGTCGAGGGCGTGTCGGACCTCCCCCTGCACCGGCGGGACGAGCGCGAACGCGAGCGCCGATCCGAGCACGGCGACGATGAGCATGATGAGCTGTGAGCGGCGGGAGAGCAGCACGCTGGCTACCCGGCGGACCGACTCGCCCCGCCGGGTAGCCAGCGTGCTGCGCGGCGACATGACCGGGGTCGTGCGCTGGAGCACCGGGCCGTTCCGCCGGTGCATCTCCTGAGTCATCACGTTGCCGGTTCTCCATCGTCTGGGCCGCCGTGCGGGAAACCTCCGCGGCAGGTCGCCGATCGCCCGGCGGGTTCCCTGTCAGTCTGGGCGGGCGGCGTCGCTCCGATATGGCCAGTCTGCGCCACGGATGTGAAGAGAAGGTGAATCCTGTGTGATCGCCGGCGAGTCCGCGCTCACCGTTCGTCCCGGACGGGCGTGCCGGCCCGGACTCCGGCGTCGTCACGCGGTACCATGCCGCAGGCGACCCTGCGCGCCGCGCGCCGGCAACTCGCCACCACACTCGAAACCATCAGGGAAGGTCCCAACAGCTCATGGGCGTCATTCGCGTCCTCCCCGATGACCGGGTCGAACAACTGCTTCGGACGGCGCTTGTCGGGCGGATCGCCTGCGCGGCGCCCGAGGTCGACAGCGGCCGGCCGTTCCTCGTCCCCCTGGCCTATGGCTACGACGGCGCGGCGGTCTACGCCCACAGCGGGCCGGGCCGAAAGATCCGGACGATGCGCCGGAACGCGCTGGCCTGCTTCGAGGTCGACCGCGCCGAGGAGGCCGACCGCTGGGTCAGCGTCATCTGCGAGGTGACCTACGAGGAGCTGACCGAGCCGGCGGCCCGGGCGGCCGGGCTCCGCATCGTCTATCCGGAGCCGCGGACCGTGCCGGAGCTTCCGGACGACACGGTCGTCTACCGGCTCGTCATCACCCAGCGGTCCGGGCGCTACGAGCTGCCGGAGTAGGGGTGGCTCGTAGGCGTCGGCGAAAAAGCCATCCAGCCCCGGTCAACGTTCGACCGGTCCGGCCGTCAGCAGAGAGGGTGTGACCGTGGACTTTCGGCTTTCCGCGCGGCAGGACGAGATCCGGGCGACGGCCCGGCGGGTGGCCGAGACGATCGTCGCGCCCCGGGCGGCAGCCATCGACCGGGACGGCGTCTACCCCGAGGACATCTTCGAGGCCTTCCGGGATGCCGGGCTGCTCCGGCTGGGCTTCCCCGAGGAGATAGGTGGGACCGGCGACGGCATGATGGGGCTCGTCCTGGCGGTCGAGGAGGTCGCGAAGTACTGCAGCTCCGCGGGCCTGCTCCTGCTGACGACGCGCCTCGCGACCTCCGGCCTGATGATCGCCGGGACGCCGGAGCAGCAGGAGCGCTACGTCCGCGGCGTCGCCGAGGGCCGGCTGCGGGGCTGCTTCGCGCTGACCGAGCCGGGCACGGGATCGGATTCGGCGGCGATCACGACGACCGCCGTCCGCGAGGGCGACGAGTACGTCATCAACGGGTCCAAGCTCTGGGCCGGGCAGGCGACCATCGCCGACTTCGCGATGGTCGTCGCCAAGACGGACCCGGCCGCCGGCAGCCGCGGCGTCAGTGCCTTCCTGGTCGACCTGCCGAACCCCGGTTTCCGGATCGTCCGGCAGCTGCCAAAGATGGGTGTGCTCGGCGTCCCGGTCGTCGAAATCCACCTCGACGATCTACGTGTCCCAGCCGGCGCCCTGCTCGGGGAGGAGAACCGGGGCTTCAAGCTGGTCATGCGGCATCTCAACGTCGTTCGGCCGCTGGTCGCCGCCCGAGGGGTCGGGCTGGCGGCGGGCGCCGTCGAGTACGCCCTCGCCTACGCCCAGCAGCGCCAGACCTTCGGCCAGCCGATCGTCGAGCATCAGGCGATCGGGTTCCCGCTGGCCGAGCTCGCGATCGAGATCGAGGCGGCCCGGCTGCTGACCTACCGGGCCGCCTGGCTGGTCGACGAGGGTGGCAGCGACCGCGCCATCGCCCACTACCTGTCGATGGCGAAGGCGATGGCGAGCGAGGTCGCGATCCGCGCCGCCGACCGCGCCCTGCAGACCCTCGGCGGGATCGGCTACCTCAAGGACTACCCGACCGAGCGCTACTACCGCGACGCTCGCCAGCTGACCCTCGTGGAGGGCACCAGCGAGATCCACCGGCTGATCATCCTGCGGGCGATGCGTGACGGCCTGCTCGGCTGGGGCTACGACGTCGAGGCCGCCGGCGGGTTGCCGACCGAACAGCCAACCGGGATGGCGCTGGCGTAAGGGGACCGAGCGGGTGAGGGAACTGCTTTCTGGTGGCCGTGGGGACCGGGCGGAACTCCGTGACGCGACGACCGTCGCCGGCGCCCTCCGGGAGCGGATCTACGCCACCCTGACCGGTGTCGCGACGCTGATGCTGCTCGTCATCCATGTCGAGGACGAGACGGTCACCTCGTCGGTCGTCAGCGTCGTCATCGCGATGACCACCCTCTGGCTGGCCAGCCTGGTGTCGGAGTTCATCGCCCACGCCGCGACGCACGACACCGCCGGCGACCAGCGGAGCAACGTCCGGCGGATCCTGTTCACCGCCGGGCAGAGCCTGGAGCTGATCCTGTTCCCCGTCGTGCTGGTCCTGCTCAGTCGGACCGGGATCTGGAGCCTGCGAACCGCGCTGATCCTGGCCGTCTCGGCCCTGATGGCGACGCTTGCCATCGCCTCGATCTACGCGGTCCGGCGATCATCGTTCGGTCTCGTCGCCCGGGGAGTGATCGTTCTGGTCGAGCTCGGCCTCGGCGCGGCCGTGATCCTCGCCAAGGTTCTGGCGCACTGATCGGGCCGATCAGCACGATGGGTCCGGCCATTCGATCGTTCGGACACGATGTGTGGCATCCGGTGTCGACTGGCTTGCCTGTCGTATGGTGCAAATGCATTCTGCCCAGGTTGCCGACCATCCCGAGGATCGCTCCTTGACCACGCTCGACCGTCGCCGCCTTCTCGCCGCCCTCTCCGGTGCGCTCACCCTGCCGTTCGCCGGACCACTCGCTCAGTTGGATCGCCCCCGGGACCGGGAAGAGCCGAAGTACTGGCCGACGAATGGCTGGCGACAGACTCGGCCCGAGGCGGTTGGTCTTGACCCGGACCTGTTCGCCGTGGTCGGCGACCGGCTGGCGATCGAGGTGCCGTCGCTGTCGGCCTTCACAGTCGCCTACGGCGGCGACCTTGTCTACGAGTACTACGCGAATGGCTTCACCGCGCAGCGGGTGACGGACATCTGGTCCTCGACGAAGAGCGTGACCAGCGCCGCGATCGGGATCGCGATCGGCGACGGGGCGTTGGCGTTGGGCAGCCGGCTGGGCGACGTCATCCCGGACCGGATCCCGGCCGGAGTCGACCCGGCGGTCGCCGGCATCACCGTCGAGGACCTGCTCCGGATGTGCAGCGGCCTCCAGTGGAACGGGCCGACCGACTACGCCAACCTCGACAACGCGTCGGACTGGGTGGCCCGGACGCTGTCGCTGCCGATGGTCGCCGCGCCGGGGACGGCCCACACCTACAACTCCGGCAACTCCCACGTCCTCTCGGCCGTGCTCCAGGCCGCGACCGGCCAGAGCCTGCGCCAGTTCAGCCAGGAGCGGATCTTCACCCCGATCGGCGTCGAGATCACCGACTGGCTGGAGTCGCCGCAGGGCGAGTCGGCCGGCGGCTGGGGGCTGTTCGTCACGCCGCGGGAGATGGCGAGGTTCGGCTACCTGTTCCTCCATGGTGGGGAGTGGGACGGCGTCCAGATCGTCCCGGCCGACTGGGTCGAGGTCTCGACGACGTTCCAGGTCCAGCCGATCGAGACCGATAACTTCGGCCGCGGCGCGGGCTACGGCTACCACTGGTGGCTGGACGAGATCGACGGCATCCCGGCCTTCTTCGCGCTCGGCTACGGCGAGTCGCTGATCTACGTCGTCCCGAGCCTCGACCTCGTCATCACCGCCGCGATCGAGACCGTCCCGCCGCTGGACCTGCCCGGGAATCAGGCCCGTCCCCGGCCCGTCATCCGCGAGACCATCCTGCCGGGTGTCGCGGCCTCCCGGAACTGACCGTCTTTGTAGGCGTTTCGGTATCGAGGCGGTTGCCGAGATAGTAGGGGCGATCGCTTGCGTCGTCCGTCAGCCGCAGCAGCCTTTGCCGTCAGGCGAGACTGTGCTGCGCGACCCGAATGTCTCCTTCGGCAAGGCAGTTAGCGATTCACCGGTGAGATCGTGGAATTGTCGAAGCATCCGGATGCCGGACACCGTTATCGCCCTGCGGAGCGGTGGCCGCTGCGGCGGCTGGGCTCGCCAGCGCAGCGCAAGCGTTGCCCCTGCGACGAAGACCGCCGCGGTCAGCCGAAGCGGTCCGACGAGAGGATTGCCTCCTCGCCGGACCGTACTTGGAACGTTCGAATCCAATGAAAGGTCGCTACCGGATGCCGAGGATCGTCCACGGGTTCGGCATCGGCTGGACCGGGACGTGGATCAGGGTCGGTTCGCGGGCGGCGAAGCCTTCCCGCAGGTGGGTCCGGAGCTGCTCGGGCGTCTCGGCGCGGCGGCCGGTGACGCCGAAGACGTTGGCGAGGTCGCGGAAGTCCGGGTTCTGAAGGTTCGAGGCGATCGTCCGGCCGTTCATCTGCTCCTGCTGGATCCGGCGGACGTTGCCGAAGGCGCCATCGTCGAAGACCACGCTGACGAGCGGGATGCCGAATTGAGCCTGCGTCGCGAGCTCGGCCAGCGCGAAGCCGAAGCCGCCGTCGCCGTTGACCGAGACGACCGGCGTGTCCCAGTGGGCGACCTGGACGCCGAGCGCCGTCGGGAAGCCGTAGCCGAGCGTCCCCTGGTAGCTCGGGCCGAGGAACGTCCGCGGGTTGTACACCGGCAGGCCGAGGTTGGCCCAGTAGCCGATCTGCGTCTGCTCCGAGACCCAGATGCCCTCGTCCGGCAGCTCGGAGCGGATCGCGTAGGCGAAACCGGCCTGCGGCTGGACGCCGTCGACCCGATCCTGGACCGAGCGGTTGAGTGCCTCGAACTCGGCGGTCCGGTCCGGCCGGGCGCCGCTGTGGGTCGGGATGCGCTCGATCAGCGCGGCCAGCCCGAGCTTCGCGTCGGCGACGATCGGGGCGGCGACCGGGTAGTTGCGGCCGACCTCCTCGCCGTCGATGTCGAGCTGGACGACCGTCCGGCCCGGCTGGAGCTTCCAGCGCAGGGAGACGGCGTCGGCGAACCGCGTCCCGACCGCGAACAGCACGTCGGCGTTGGGGACGAGCTCCATCGCCGCCAGACCGTGCTGGGCGAGTGGGTGGCGGGACGTAAGCGCGCCCTTGCCGTTGCTGCTCATGATGACCGGGGCCTGGAGCAGCTCGGCGAGTTGCTGGAGCTCGGCCGACGCCTCGGCGCCGATCACGCCGCCGCCGGCGAAGATCACCGGGTTCCTCGCCCCACCGAGCAGCTTCGCGGCCGCCTCGATCTCGTCCGGGTTCGGGGCGCGGCGCTGGCGCTCACCGGCGCCAGACAGGATCTGAACATCGCCTGTCTGGAAGAGCGTGTCCTGCGGGACCTCGATCTCGACCGGCCGGACGCGGCCGTCCCACATCGTTCGGATCGCCCGGTTGAGGACGCCCGGGACCTCCGCCGGCGTGACCGCCCGCTCGGCGTGCTTGGTCGCGGAACGGACCATCCCAAGCTGGTTCGGAATCTCATGGAGCAGGCCGCGGCCGAACTCGATCAGGTCGGACTGGATCTGCCCCGAGATGCAGAGCACCGGCGAGTTGGCGGCGTAGGCCGTCGAGAGCGCCGCCAGGGCGTTCATCAGCCCCGGTCCGGGGACGACGACGCAGGCGCCGATCTTCCCGGTCGACCGCGCCCAACCGTCGGCCATGTAGGCGGTGGTCTGCTCGTGGCGGGTGTGGAAGACGCGCAGCGACCCGTCGTTGACGGCGTCGTAGATCGCGTCGAACAGCCCGTCGAGCTGGATGCCCGGCAGGGCGAAGAGCGTGTCGATCCCCTCGGCCCTGATCTGCTCGACCAGCGCCTGTCCGCCGGTGAGCGGCCGGGTCGCGCTTGTCTCCGCGATGTCCTGTTTCGGTGGTGCCGTTGCCTCGGTCACGGATTTCCCTCTCCCTGCGTCGGACCCGGCCGCGTCAGCGCAGCCACCGCCGGTCGCGTCGTCGTGACGGCGGTGGCGCCGGGTCTGGTCGCCGATTGTGCGTAGCGGTGATTGTACGTGGCCTGGCGTCGTGCTGGTCCATCCGCCGTACGGCGGGCCGATGAAACGGGACGGCAGCTATGGCACACTCGATCGCAACATGATGACGCGCACTGGGCGCGAGGAGAGCACGCCGATGGTCGCCGAGCCGCAGCACAGGATCCAGACCGAACCGCTGACCGTGGCCGACTACGAGCGCCTGCCAGACGACGGCCGGCGGTACGAACTCATCGATGGGGAACTGATCGAGATGCCGGCGCCCTCGCTGTGCCACCAACTGGTTCTCGCCCATTATTTCGCCATGATGTGGGCATATGTGCAGGAGCACAGACTTGGATGGGTGATGTTCTCACCGCTCGACGTTGAGCTGTCTGAGCACAATATGCTCCAACCAGATCTGGTCTTCGTGTCACGTGGCAATCAGGCGATGATGGCGGGCCAGCACGTTAGCGGGTCGCCGGACATCGTCGTTGAGGCGACGTCGCCCGATTCTCGATTGCGGGACATGGTACGCAAGCGTGACAAGTACCAGTTCGCCGGCGTCCAGGAATACTGGTTGATTGACACGAAGGACAGAACCCAGACGACCTGGTCGCTCGAAGGTCGGTACTACGTTGAGGTTTCGGCCGATGAAGATGGCAAGGCTCAGAGTATCGTTCTGCCCGATCTGAGGATCGACGTCGAGGCGTTGTTCGCCGCGGCGGCCGACCGATAGTCGCGCCCACGGGGAGGGACACATCGTGGCCGAACCGACCCGGGTTCCGCAGACCCGGTTGTACACCGTGGACGACTACGACCGGCTGCCCGAGGATGGCCGCCAGTTCGAGTTGATCGCCGGGGAGCTGATCGAGAAGCACGGCGAGGGGATCGGTCAGGACCGGTCGATGAACGTGGCCGACCTCGACTACTTGCCCGCGGAGGGACCCCGGTACGAGATCCTGCGGGGCGTTCTGTTTCCGCTCCATGCCCCGGACGCCCAGCATCAGCGTACGGTGCTGGCGTTCCTCAGGGCGCTCGACCGCTTCGTCGTCGAAGCGGGAGCCGGAGAGGTCATCGTCTCGCCGCCGTGGGTCGTTCTCGGGGAACACGACGTGGCGTTGCCCGACCTGGTCTTCGTCTCCGCCGGCCGGCGGGACATCGTAAGGCCCAACCGCATCATGGCGGCGCCCGACCTCGTCGTGGAGATCTCCATGCTGCCGACCATCGGCCGCGATCTCGGTCGCAAGAACCGGATCTACCGGACGGCCGGTGTGCGCGAGTACTGGACCGTGAACCTCGTGGAGCCGGATGTCGCCGTCCGCGCCTGGCCGGACGGGAGCGAGCCCATCATGGCAAGCGGGAGCGACGGGATGGTCCGGAGCACCATCCTGCCGGGCTTCGCGATCGACTCTGGGGAACTCATCGCTTCCGGGCGAGGAGAGCGGTAACCTGCCGAACGACGGGGAAGGAACCTGACGATGGTCACCGGACATCGGGCGCGACCATTCACCATTGACGACTACGATCAGTTGCCCGACGACGGGCCGCGCTACGAACTCATCGACGGAGTCCTGATCGAGATGCCGGCTCCGACCACCCTTCATCAGCGATTGTTACTGCGTTTCCTGCGGCAGCTCGATCGGTTCATCGAGGAGACGGAAGCGGGGGAACTCTTCGTTGCTCCATACGATGTTCAGCTCCCGGAGGGAGTCATCCTCCAGCCCGATCTGTCGTTCGTGTCCAGTACCCATCGCGAAGTCGTGACCGAGAAGCGAATCGTCGGGGCGCCGGATCTCGTCGTCGAGATCTCTTCGCCGTCGACGATGGACCGGAATCTGGGCGACAAGCGCGAGCTCTACCGGAAGCACGGCGTGGCCGAGTACTGGTTCATCGATGTCGAGGCACGGACGGCGTCGGTCTGGACGTTGAGGGATGGGGAGTACGTGGTGCTTCGCCCAGACGTTGACGGGCTGATCCGGAGCACAGTGGTCACGGGCTTTGCGGTCGACATCGAGCGGGTCTTCGCGGACGCTGATCGCCAGCGATAGCGCCAGGCCACGTCCTGGACCCGATTCGACACTCGATAGCCATGCGTGACCGGGCGTTTTCCCAGGGGTCTTTCGATGGATGCGTTACCGATCTACAACATGGAGCGGGACGGGATCGCGCTCGGTCCGCTCGACCGCCGGTTCCTCGATGACTACCTGCGCTGGGTGAACGACTTCGAGACCGCGCTCACCTACGCCGACATCGCCCTGCCCGTCCCGCGGAAGAACCGGGAGGCGTGGGTCGAGCGGTCCGCGGAGGGGACGGACCGCTCGATCGTGCGCTTCACCATCTTCGAGCGCACGACGGGGCGCCCGCTCGGACTGACCAACCTCCACGCCATCGATGTCCACCACCGGACGGCCGAGTTCGGGCTCCTGATCGGAGACCGGGAGCAGCGCGGCAGGGGCCACGGCACGACCGTGACGCGGATGATGCTCGATTACGCCTTCGACCGGCTGGAACTGCACAACGTCATGCTCCGGGTCTACGCCAACAACGAGGCCGGCATCCGGGCGTACGAGAAGGCGGGCTTCCGGGAACTCGGCCGCCGGACCGGCAGCCGTCTCCTGTTCGGGCAGCGGCACGACGAGATCTTCATGGAGTGTATCCGCGACCAACGTTGACCCGTTCGGGACCGGTCCGGCTCTCGAATGAAATGGTCGCTACGACACCCAGTACCAGTGCGTGAACTGGATCGTGAACAGCACCAGCAGGGCACCGGAGATCACGCTGTAGGTGATGAGCGGACCGCGACGCTGGAGCAGGATCGCCAGGACGACGAACAGTGGGAACAGGACGATCCCGAAGCGCGGGATGCTCATCAGCGGATGGACAGCGCCGGGCTGGAACAGCGGGAACAGCAGCGGCGGGAGCAGGTAGGCGGTCTGGTAGAGCGGCAGGATGCGCAGCCCGATGATCGCCAGGCCAAGGAACAGCAAGAGGCTGACGAGCTCGACCGTGTCGCTCTGCGCGAACAAGAACCGGAAATCGAGCGATGTGATGTGGCTCCAGCTTGGGTCATCGATCAGGCCGCGAACCCACGACCAATCCGCTCCGATGACGGCGTAGTTGTCCGGCATCCCATAACCGTGGTCGATGGGACCAGTGCAGTCCGCTATGGCGCAGCGCAGCGTCTCCCACGGCGGAGCGGAGTAACGCCACCACTGCCCCTGGACCTCGACGAAGGCCGGGTTGGTCGGCGTCTGGGGGATGTCCTCGGCGTCGAGGTAGACGTAGAACAGGATCGGGCCGAGGATCGGCAGGACGGCGAAGGCGGCGCTGGCCAGCCCGGACGTCAGCCAGCGGCGGGGCGACCAGCCGTACTGTTGGATGAACAGGACCGCGAACGGCAGCAGCAACATCACACCGTTCGAGCGGGACAGCGCCGCCAGCAGACCGAGGACGCCGGCCAGCGCCCAGGCGCGGGTCCGGGCGAAGTAGAGCGCGCTGGCCGCGAGCATCAGGAACAGGGACTCGGTGTAGACCGCCGAGAAGAACAGGGCCATCGGGAACAGCGCCAGCACCCAGAGGGTGATCCGGGCGATCTGCTCCGGGAAGTCGAGCCGGACCAGGGCGTAGACGAAGCCGAGCGCGACGACGAAGAAGACGTTGCTGAGCACCCAGCCAACCGCTTCGAGTGGCAGCCCGGTCAGGCGGGCGCCGCCTTCCATCAGCCACGGGTAGAGCGGCCAGTAGGCCGGATTGGCGTTCGGAAAGGCTCCATAGCCAAGGTCCGCGATCTGGGTGTACCAGAGTCCGTCCCAATTGCGAAGTGGTTCGACAAGGTTGCCAAGCCAACCGCCGATGTCGTCGGGATTCTTGTAGTTGTTAGGGGCGGAGGCGGTGTATGCGTTTCCATAGACAAAGGCGAGGGCGGCGGCGATCTGGACGATCAAGAAGTGGGCGAGACCGACGACCAGCGGGTAGGTGAACCGGTCGCTGCCGGTGCTCCGGCGGAACTCCGGCGCCGGGGCTTTGATGGCGGTCATCGGGGACGACGCTCCTTCGCTGATCTGCCGAACAGGTCCGTTGGCCCGCGAAGGATAGCAGTCGCCATCGGGAGAGCCGGACTCACCCGGCTTTCACCGCCTGGGAGCCATGGGATGCGACATGGTCGGGCGATCACTCGGGAAATCTCGAGGGGCGGGTTGGCCGGGGCGACGCCAGGCGGGAGCGGACCGGATGACACACGGGCCAGACCGGCGATAATGCCGTCGACCAGGTTCCGACCAGGTCCCGACCAGGTCCCGACCAGTCCGAACCTGGTCAGCGACTATTGGCGACATCACCTTCTTCCCCTCCGGGCCGCGAGGGGACGACCTGCGAGAGGGGAATGCATGACGAGCCAGACGGACCTCCTGCTCGGGATCGACATCGGCACGTCGAGCACCAAGGGGGTCCTCTGCACCCCAGCCGGTGACGTCGTCGCCGAGACGGTGATCGAGCACGGGGTCGATCAGCCTCGCCCCGACTGGTACGAGCAGGACGCCGACGGGATCTGGTGGGGCGATGTCGTCGCCGTCTGCCGGCAGCTCCTGCCCGGCCGGGCCGATGCGGTCCGCGGCGTCGGGATCAGCGCGATCGGGCCGTGCCTGCTGCCGGTCGACCGGGCCGGGCGGCCGCTCCGGCCCGGCATCCTCTACGGGATCGACTCCCGCGCGACCGCCGAGATCGACTGGCTCAACGGTCACTTCGGCGAGGACGCCCTGTTCGACCTTGGCGGGATGACGCTGACCAGCCAGGCGATGGGGCCGAAGATCCTCTGGCTTCGGAACCATGAGCCCGAGGTCTTCGCCGCGACGGAGACGTTCCTGACGGCCTCGTCCTACATCGTCCTCCGGCTGACCGGGGAGCGGGTGATGGACTCCCATACCGCGTCGTACTACAACCCGCTGATCGACCTGTGCAACCTGCGCTGGGACGGGCGCTTCGCCGAGCCGATCACCGACCTCGCCCGGCTGCCCCGGATCGCCCCCGCGACGGAGCTGGCCGGGACCGTCACGCCCGAGGCCGCCGCGGAGACCGGCCTGCCGGTCGGGACGCCGGTCACAGTCGGCACGATCGACGCCGCCGCCGAGGCTATCAGCGTCGGCGTCACGGCGCCGGGCGACATGATGGTCATGTACGGAACGACGCTGTTCTTCATTCAGCGGACCAGCGCTCCCATCGCCGACCGCCGGATGTGGAGCGCCGCCTACGCGACGCCGGACGCCTTCTGCGTCTCCGGCGGGATGTCGGCCGCCGGCGGGCTGACCCGCTGGGGCCGCGACACCTTCGGGCAACCGGAGCTGGAGGCCGAGCGAGCCGGCGGGCCGAACGCCTATGCCGCCCTGGCCGAGCTGGCCGCGACCTCGCCGCCGGGCGGGAACGGACTCGTCTGCCTGCCGTACTTCGCCGGCGAGCGCACCCCGATCAACGACCCCGACGCCCGCGGCATGTTCGCCGGCCTGACGCTGGGCCACACCCGGGCCGACCTCTACCGGGCGATTCTGGAAGGGACCGCCTTCGGCGTCCGGCACAACCTGGAGACGATGGCGGCGATGGGGTCGGCGCCGAAGCGGCTCGTCGCCGTCGGCGGTGGCGCCCGCAACCGGACCTGGCTCCAGATCGTCTCCGATGTCACCGGCGTCCCGCAGGACGTGCCGGAGCGGACGACTGGCGCCGCCTACGGGGACGCCTTCCTGGCCGGGCTCGCCACCGGGCTGATCCCGGACCTCGCGACGCTGACGAGTCGGTGGGTCCGGATCGAGGAGACGCTCCAGCCGGACCCGGTGGTCCAACCGCGCTACGACGAGCTCTACGGGATCTACCGCGACCTGTTCGACAACACTCGCGACCAGCTCCACGCCCTCGCCCGGGTCCAGTCGCCGGATCGCCAGGCGTGACGCCGGTTCGGGATGCGACCTGCCCGGCGGAACTCCCCGAATCGGTGAAGCCGTTGCTGGCCGATCTGGTGTCGGGTTTGCGGCGCGTCCTGCCGGAGATCACCGGCGCGTGGGTCTATGGCTCGATCGCCCTCGGCGCCTTCGACGAGCGGACCAGCGACATCGACCTGGTCGTCGTTTCAAGCGAGCGACTCACGGACGACCGCATCGACCAGTTGGTGATCCTGCACGGCGATCTTCCCCGCCGCCACGTGCTGGCACCCCGGCTGGAGGCGCAGTACCTGACACTCGATGAGCTGCGCGAGGCGGTTCCGACGATCGGGTACCCGGTCTACCATGAGGGCCGCTTCGAGCGGGCCGGACGCGGCGACCTCAACGCGACGACGCGCTGGGTCCTGCGGCAGCACGGTATCACGCTGCTCGGCCCACCGGCCGCCGAACTTCCACTCGACGTGTCCTGGGACGATGTCCGGGCGGCGATGCGCTACAACCTGACCGGCTACTGGCCTGGCTACGCCACAGACCAGGCGCTGCCGACATTGCTGGCCGATGTCCTGGTCGTCTGGACGGTCGCAACCCTCTGCCGGATCCTGTCGGCGGTCGCCGATGATGAGATCGTCTCCAAACCGGCGGCGGTCGTTGAGTGGTTGGCTCGTGTGCCGGATCGATGGTCCCGGCTGCTCCGGGAGGTCCAGCGAATCCAGGGCACCGTTGATCTGCCTCCGGGATACGCCTCACCGCTCGACCGGGCCGGGGACGTCCAGGGATTCGTGGTCTGGGCCCGGGAATACGGTCTTGCCCTGCTCAACGGCCGACCGGCTCGTCCGGTGCTGCCCTGAGGCGCGTGCTGGAACTCCGATGTCGCAAGAGCGAGACCCAATGTCCCGAATGGTGATAAGCGCCGCCGCCGCCTACATTGACCGATAGACCTGCTCAGGACCATGACCTCCGACGTCATTGCGACGGCCCCGTGCCGGGTCGATGCTGGGGACAGGCCCGGCCGAGCGAGGCCGGGCGGACGACGATCAGCGACACGGAGCATCCGATGACCGAGACCACGACAGCACCGGCGAACACGATGACCGCGCTCGCGGAGCAGTACATCGCCGCCTTCAACGAGACCGATCCGGTGGCCCGCCGGGCGTTGAGCGACGAGACCTTCAGCGAGGATGCGACCTACGTCGATCCATTGATGACTGGGGACGGGCAGGACGGCATCGACGCCATGATCGGCGGTGTCCAGGCCCAGTTTCCCGGCTTCACGTTCCGCCTGACCGGCAAGGTCGATGGCTTCGCCGACCGGCTCCGCTTCAGCTGGGAGCTCTCCCCGCCGGAGGCCGACGAGCCCCTCGTCGCCGGGACGGACTTCGCCACCCTCGCCGCCGATGGGCGATTGACAAACGTGACCGGTTTCCTCGATCTGATGCCATCGGCGGCGGAGTAGGGATGTCGCCTCAGGCTGAACGATCGACCCACCAGGAGGACATCATGACTGGAATACTCACGTTCGACCGCGATCGGCCGCGCCGGACTCGCTTCACCCCGACGTTCGTCCTTCGTCTCGATGCCACCGTCAGTGGCGTGACCGGCCTCGCGATGCTGGCGCTGGCCGCGCCTCTCGGGGACTTGCTGGATCTTCCCGTTGGGCTTCTGCGTGGGGCCGGGGCAGTCCTGCTGGTGTTGGTCGCCGGCATTTTCTGGCTGGCCGGCCGGTCGACCAATCGCCGTGCGGCGCTCAACGTGGTCGCTGGAATCAACGTCGTCTGGGCGATCGACAGCGTCGTCCTGCTGCTGACCGGCTGGGTCGAGCCGAACGCGCTCGGGATTGCCTTCGTCCTGTTCCAGGCCGCCGTGGTCCTGCTGCTCGCCGAGCTTCAGATCCTGACCGCTCGCCGAATCGGCATGAGTCCAGCCGCCTAGCTCGATCCCCGCCGGTTACAAATGGGCTCACGGATCGCACCGCCGACCGGCAGGGAGCTGAGTGGGCGGTGCGTTCCCTATGTATCAGGCTCTTCGCGAACACGCTGTTCAGCGTCTACGTTCGGGCACCAGCTTCCACCGTGGCCGAGAGCGCGGTCACGCACCGTCGCAGCGCATCGAGGAACCACTGGCGTTCCTCGATGCGCAATCCAATCACCATCTGCTCCTCGATGGCGTCGATCGCCTGCTGGCAGTCGTCGAGCCGAGCGCGACCGGCAGGCGTGAGATCCGCTTGCCGGACCCGTGCGTCAGACAGGTCTGTGTGACGTACGACCAGTCCCGTTGCCTCGAGATTGACGATGATGCCGTTCATCGTCTGCGGAGTGACGAAGCTGCGCCGGGCCAGCTCCGCTCCCGAGAGCGCTCCACTTGCCGCCAGCCAGGTGAGCACCGCGTACTGCGGCGTCGTGAGATCACGTCCGCGCAGGGCCTCGTCCATCGCGGCCCGGAGCGCCTGCTGCAACTGCTTGAGCACGTAGCCGATGTGTTCGTCCACCCCTGTCTCCTCTGATCGATTGACACATCATCAGGATGCTGATAATATCAATCAGTGTCCTGATGATTTTACCCAAAGGTGGTGTGTGATGGCAATCGTCAGTGGTCCCGACTTCCTGGCTCTGCAGGTACGTGACATGGAGCGGTCCCGGCGGTTCTACGTTGAGCAGCTCGGCCTGAAAACCGCGCCCCAAAGCCCGCCGAACGCGGTGGTCTTTCAGACGGCGCCGATCCCGTTCGCGATCCGCGAACCGACCGTCGACCTGGAGGCGGTCCCGCGGCTCGGATGGGGCGTGGCGCTCTGGTTGGCCTGCGATGATGCCGATGCCCTGGCAGCATCGCTGGAGGAAGCCAACGTTACTCTGACCCAGCCCCCGCAGGATGGGCCCTTCGGGCGCCAGTTCTCCTTTGCGGACCCGGACGGCTACATCCTGACGGTCCACCAGGCTGCTGGACAGGGCGGACGGTAGTGCCTCGGGAGCCGGTCCCGAGGAGTTCCAGTCGGAGGAGAGTCGGTCGAATCCCTCTCTCCTGAACGGGGGTGAGTCAGGCCGGACGGCGATCCTGGCTGTCGAGGAAGGCGTCTAGCTCCTGACGGCGGGGCAGACCTTCCATGGCGCCCGGCCGGGTCGTGGCGAGGGCGCCGGCCGCCGCGGCGAAGCGCAGATCGGCTTCGGTGGGTGGGCTCCAGCCGTTGAGGATCAGCCGGCTGATCAGCCCGGCGGTGAAGGCGTCGCCGGCGCCGGTCGGCTCGATCGCGTCGACCGCGAAGACGGGCAGGTGGACGATGTCGGCGTTCTCACCCCGCTCTCCGCTCGCTCCGTCCGTCGCGAAGGACCAGCAGCCCCGGGCGCCGTCGGTCAGCACGGTGATCGGCGGGGCGAGCGCGGCCGCCTCGCGCAGGATGTCCTCGGGCTCCCCGTCCGTCCCGAATAGCGCCCGGGCGTCGTCGAGGCTCAGCTTCAGGACCGTCGCGCGGTCGAGGATCGGCTGGCATACGGCGAGCGCCTCGGACGGATTGGGCCAGAGGGCGGGACGGAAGTTGACGTCGAACACGATCGGGACGCCGGCCCCGGCGGCGATTTCGACCGCGCGGTAGACGGCCCGCCGCGCCCCCTCGACCGGCAGCACGACCGAGCCGAGCAGGATCGCCTGACAGTCCGGGATGCCGGCGGCCTCGATGTCCGCGACCGAGAGTAGCCCATCGGCCAGCCGCAGGAAGGTGAAGTTTCCGTCGCCGCGGACGTCCTTCCAGGCGAACGCCAGCGTCGTCGCGGCGTCGGCGGTGGCGCGCAGCGTCGAGACGTCGACGTCGTTGGCGAGCAGCGTTTCCCGGAGGCGGTCGCCGAACGGGTCCCGCCCGACGACGCCGCAGAAGCCGGACGGCACCCCGAGCCGGGCCAGCGCGACGGCCGCGTTGGCCGGCGCCCCGCCCGGCCGGATCGCGAGGCTGGTCGCGCTGCGCAGGTCGGGCGCCCCGTCGCTGACGATCAGGTCGATCAGCGTCTCACCGATCGCCAGGACCCGGCCGGACTGCGGTGTCGTCGTCATGGTGAGGCTCCGTCGTCGGGCGGCATCGTCGTCGGTGCCTATTGTGCCGGATATCCTCCCAAGGGACGATGGGAATCCGGGCCCCGCACGGATGCTGCTGCTGATTAGGACTGGTCGTGTCCACTTGCGTCGATATAATCAAAGGACGAACTGGCGCCAAAGACCTTGGCCACCATCGGAGCCGATAGCTGTGTGAACTGAAGTTCGTATCGACTTCGTCCAGCCTGGTCGGGCGATGCTGATGATTCTCGCTGGTTGGCGTATCGGGATGACGAAAGGACCGTAGATGCTGCGAGGACTTACCACGGTCAGTTTCTGGGCGGATGATGTCGTGGCGGCGCGAGTGTGGTACACCCAGCTGCTGGAAATCGAACCGTATTTCGAGCGTCCGAACTCCGGCCGGCCTGAATACGTCGAGTTCCGCATCGGCGACTATCAGAACGAACTCGGCATCATCAACAGCAACTATGCGCCGATCGGTCCGGCCGCCGGTCCGGGAGGCGCGGTCGTCTACTGGCACGTCGACGATGTGCCAGCGGCGCTTGAGCGATCTGCGGCGATGGGAGCGAAGGAATACGAACCGCTCATCCACCGGGAAGCGGGATTCGTCACCGCATCCGTGGTCGATCCCTTCGGAAACGTCCTGGGGTTCATGTACAACCCGCACTACCTGGACGTTCTCGGCTCGACCAGGAACACGTAACCCGCATCGTC
>JAABUN010001135.1_pt1 | contig 62574 bp, 56 predicted proteins | sample 5559311 | NCBI WGS metagenome assembly JAABUN01 (sample SAMN10711877, study PRJNA513370) | rock metagenome | isolation source: Antarctica rocks | place: Antarctica: Victoria Land, Siegfried Peak sud
CGGTGCGGTCGGCGGGGTCGACGTACGCGGGGGTGGTCCGGGCACCCGGGAGACCGACCTGCTCGACCCCAGCACCCTGGTGGAGCAGGCGCACGCGGTCCTGCTCACCGGAGGCAGCGCGTACGGGCTGGCGGCGGCGGACGGGGTGATGGCCGGGCTGGAGGAGCTGGGCATCGGTTTCCGGGTCGGGCCGGACCCGACCCATGTGGTACCGATCGTGCCGGCCGCCGTCATCTTCGACCTCGGTCGGGGCGGGGTGTTCGACCACCGGCCGGGGCCGGACTTCGGTCGGCAGGCCCTGGCCGCGGCGACCGCCGCCGACCCCGGGACCGGCTGCGTCGGGGCCGGGGCCGGCGCGAAGTGCGGTGGGCTCAAGGGGGGCTTCGGCTGGGCCCAGCAGCAGTTCCAGGATGGCACCTCGGTCGCGGCCGCCGCCGTGGTCAACGCGACCGGGTCCGCCGTTGATCCGATGACCGGTCGGCTGTGGGCCGACCGTCTGCAGCGGCTGGGCACCCCGACGGAGCCCGAACGTACGGCACTGGCCGCCGCTGAGGCGGCGGCCGAGCCCTCCCTGGCCACCACGATCGGGGTGATCCTCACCGACGCCACCCTGACCAAGGCCCGGGCCACCAAGGTCGCCGCCGTGGCGCACGACGGTCTAGCCCGGGCGGTCCGCCCCGTGCACGCCATGACCGACGGGGACACCATCTTCTGCCTGGCGTCAGGTCTGCGACCCGTCCTCGTCGACCCGAGATCGGCGTTGACCGCCTTCGACGCACTGCTGAGCGCAGCAGCGGACGTCTTTACCGACGCCTGCCTGGAGGCCATGGTGTCGGCGTCCGGGCGGCCGCCCTGGAGCAGCTATCGCGAGCTCGCGCCGTCAGCCTTCGCCGACTGAGCCGTCCACCCGTGGCCACGCTCGCGCCACGGCATCGAACCGGGTGATGGCCTCGTCGAGATCGGCCAGGTCGACCGTTTCGTTGGCCGCGTGCATCGACGACGGTCGGCCCGGGCCCCAGATGACGATCGGTGCCGACCCGACGACCGGGCGCAGGGCCGAACCGTCGGTGAAATAGGCCACCGGTTCGGGGCTGGCCGGCCACGGCAGGCTCTGCACCCAGCCGTCCGACGCCGGGGTTCGTACGGGATCCAGCTGCAGCATCGTCTCCAGCCCGTCGACCTCGGGTTGGGCCGTCCACCACTGGATCAGGTCGTGCCCGTCATCGATGATCCGTTGGTCGATCAGCATCCGGGCCGCGTCGGGCACGATGTTGGCGACGGCGCCACCCTGGAGCACACCGACGTTCCAGCTCTCACCCTGCAGGAAGGGGTCCCGACCCAGGGGCAGGTCCTGACTGGCGCGGTCGAGCAGGGCCACCGCCTTCATCACCGCATTGACCCCCAGCTGAGGAGTGCTGCCGTGCGCCGCAGCCCCCGCCGTGCTGACCTCCAGCCACAGTGCGCCCCGATGCCCCCGATGGATGATGTTCTGGGTGGCCTCCGGAATGATCACCGCACCGACCTCGAGGGCATCGACTGCGCCGCCGGCGCAGACTGCCCCGCGCGAGCCGATCTCCTCATCGCTGGTCAGCAGCAGGCTGACGGCGTGTCCCGACGCTATGGCCGAGATGACGGCGACCGTGGCGGCCACCAACCCCGCCTTCATATCGGTGGAACCCCGTCCCAGCAGTGCTCCGTTCTCGACGTCGGCTCCGAACGGGTCGAACTGCCAGTCCCGAAGGCTTCCGGCCGGAACGGTGTCCACGTGACAGGCGAAGAGCAACCGGGGCACGTCTGCCCGGGTGACTACGTCGACCAGGGCCCAGGGGTGAGGGTCAGACATCTCTTCGGTCACCACCACGGGAAGGTCGTGCTTGCGAACCATCGCCAGCATCCGTTGGATCGCTTCTCGCTGTGCGACGAGATCGCCCGAGACGGTCGGCAGCCGCACCAGGTCTTGCAACCAGGCGCCAGGCGACCCAGGCGTGAGCGGTGCCGTTTCAACCACGGACGGAGCTGTTTCGGACGACGAGCTCGACCGACAGGTACTGCTCCAGCCGAGCCCCGTCAGCCGGGGATCTCGGGGCCAGCAGCATCTCCACGGCAGTCCGCATCAACTCGTCGACCGGTTGTCGGATCGTGGTCAGCCGCGGCTTGCACATGGTCGCGATGTCGATGTCGTCGTAGCCGGTCACCAGCAGGTCTTCCGGCACCCGAATCCTCAGGCTGTCAGCAGCATCGAGCACACCGGAGGCGATGAGGTCGTTGCCGCAAGTGACTGCGTCCACGTCCGGCTCCTGCTGCAGCAGGGCCATCGCCGCTCGGTAGCCGTGCTCACGGGAGAAACTCCCCTGGAGGCTGCGCACCAGGCAGAGGTCCGGTCGGTCGCCGATCAGACGCTCGAAGGCGCTCCGGCGGCGAAACCCCGACCAGTTTTCGTCCGAGGCGCCGATATGGGCAAGTGTCCGGGCGCCCTGCGCCGTCAAGTGGTCGATCAGTTGCTCCATCCCGCCTTGGTCGTCGATGCCGACGAACGGAGCCGCTACCCCGTCGGCCCGCTGGTCGAACAACACCACCGGCACCCGCCCGGCGACGTCGCGCAGGGTGGGGCGCTGAGGGTGCCAGGTCGAGGCGCTGACCAGCAGGCCGTCCACCCGCCGCTCGACCAGCATCTCCAGACGTGCGGCCTCGATCTCCTCGTCGTCGTTCGAGCTGCTGATGAGTAGGGCAAAGCCCCTGCCGTTCAGCTCCCGCTCAGCGGCGGTGATCAGGCGCGGAAAGAAGGGGTTGTCGATGGCCGGCACCAGGATGCCGACGGTTCGCGTGGTCGCGGTGCGAAGAGCCTGAGCCACGAGATGGGGCTTGTAGTTGAGATGCTTGGCCGTCGCCATGACCCGGTCGTAGTGCACTGGTTTGACGCCTCGGGATCCGGAGAGCACTCGTGAGACTGTCGCCACCGAGACACCCGCTTGCGCCGCGACATCCTTCATCAGCATCTGCGAGCCATGCGGTGGCGACCAGAGAGCGACCGACACGTGGCTTCGGCCAGAATCATCCGGTGGTTCCGAGCCGGTCGATGGCAGCCAGCAGGAGATCCCAGTAGCCACCAGCATCGAGAGTCATGGCGACCGAGCAGTTCGGACTCTGATGCAACCTGTCGAAGAGGTCCACCACGGTCGACCCACGAGTCCACGTGCCGTCCAGCTCGACGGCTACGAAACACTCCCGCCAACTCATCAGCTCGGGCCGCAACAGGGCGGCGACGGTGCACGGATCGTGTACCGGTGGCGAGTCGAACTCCCAGACCCGTTGGTACGAGGAGCCGAAGAAGCCCATCCAGGCCGCGGTCGTCTGCCCGAGCAGATGCGGCATCGCCTGCATCCGAGCGACGACCTCCGGGGTCGCCAGGGCCTGATGGGTCAGGTTCAACCCCACCATCCGCACCCGCACGTCGGCCCGCAGCACCAGCGCCAACGCCTCGGGATCGGCGTAGCTGTTGAACTCGGCGGCCGGGGTGTGGTTCCCACGGTCGGTGGAACCACCCATGAAGATGATCTCGGCGATCTGCGACCGAAGGTCCGGCCGGGTCCGCAGCAGCTCGGCCACGTTGGTGATGGGCCCGAGGGCCACCACGACGACAGGCCGGGTGGCAGCCGTCAACGTCGCTGCCATCAGCTGAACGGCCGTTCGGGCACCGGCGGTCCGGGAGGGTGCCGCAAGCTCTGGACCGTCCAGGCCGGTGGTGCCGTGGACGTAGTTCCCGAGCTCGAGTCGGCCGCTGATGGGCCCGGCCGCCCCGGCCCCGACCGGAATGTCGGGCCGGTGGGCGAGGTCGAGGACTTGGATGGCGTTGCGCGTCGCGTCCTCGACCGAGCAGTTGCCGAACGTCGTAGTGATGGCGAGCACCTCGAGCTCGGGCGAGGCCACCGCCAACAGGATGGCGATGGCGTCGTCGTGGCCGGGGTCGCAGTCGATGATGACGGGGACCGGATCGACACCAGCAGCCATCAGCTCTCCCCGACGAGCCACCGGAGCATGCCGCCGACAAGGGCGTCGAAACCCGGCCAGTCGAGGAACTCCTGCGGGCACCAGTGCGGTCCGATGTCGGAGGTCCAGACCAGGCTTCGACCGGCCCCGGCCGCCATGGTGGCCACCAACACGTCCTCGTCGACCGCGGCGACCACTTCGGCCTCCGGCTTGGGCCACACCTTGTTGTAGCCCAGCAGGACGGGCGGGGCCCCGCCGAACGAACGACCGATCGGGTGGTCGGGCAGCTTCAGCGTCGGCCGGGCCCCCTGCGGCGCCTCGACCCGATCATCGGCCTCCAGCATCGTCACCGGCAACACGTCGGCCAGCGCGGAACGGGCATAGTTCGCCCGGGCCTGGAAGCCCTGAAAACTCAGGTAGCCGCCCGCCATCATCACCCCGCCTCCCAGACGGGTGTACTCGCCGAGATTGATCAACGGGTTCTCTGAGCCCCGACCGGCCAACCAGGTCTCCGGAGGCAGCAGAAACGAGTTGGCGCCGATGTCGGACAGGATGATCGCGTCCCAGCGTTGCATCTGGGACACGGTCCGCGGGAACTTCTGAGGCACGTCATGGGCGTACATCTGCTCGACCTCGAAGCCTTGCCGCGCGGCCGCCGCGATGAACGCGTCGGCGCCGGTGTGGAAGGTGACGCTGGTGAAGCTGTCGAAGCCTTTGAAGTGGGTCGCCTGAGATATCCAGGACTCCCCGGCCAGCAGGATTCGGGCCATGTTCAGTCCTCCTTCGGGGTGTCGAAAATTCTTCGCGGGTTCGTGATGGTGAGCTGCTGGCCCGCAGCCTGGTCCAAGCCGTGCCGGTGCAGCCGGGGCAGGAAGTACTGCAGGATGTGGGCGTAGCCGGGACCGCCGTAGCAGCGGAGCAGGCTCTTCAAGAAGATGTCCGAGGACATCAGCAGCCGCCCGATGTAACCGTCCTCGACGAGCACGGTGAGATACCTGGCCGTGTCCTCCTCGGAAGGACATTGGACGCCCTGATCCGCGTAGAAGAGCTCAGCGCCGATCATGTCGTACTGGACCCAGGCGCCCCGATCCATCACGTGCTTCTGATAGTTCGGATCGGAGCCTGAAGGGTTCATGTGACAAAGGATGACGTGGTTGGGATCGACCCCGCGTTGTTCGACGAAGTCGAGCACCTCGTCGCCGAGGCGGAACCACCCGGGCAGATGGATCTGCATCGGCAGCCGGGTCGACGTCTGGACCGCGCAGGCAGCGGCGAGGCTTTTTCGCTCGGCTGGGGTGAAGTCCTGGCCGACGCCGATCTCCCCGATGATTCCCGGTCGGACGCCACCCTCGCCCGCTGCCAGGTCGGCGCGGATCACCTCGGCGATCTCCTCCTCCGAGGCTGACCCCAGCCAGTCCGGTTGCGAACCCTCCAGGTAGTAGCCGGTGCCGGCGACGATGTGGACCCCCGTACGCTCACTCACCTCGCGCAGCCCGGCGAGATCCCGGCCGATCCCCAGACCGGTCGTCTCGACGATGGTGCCGCCACCCAGGTCCGCAAACCGGGCTACTTCAGCGACCGCCACCTCGATGTCCTGCAGTCGGCAGTTGTCCTTGTTCCCGAACGGGTCCTGCTTCAAGTCCCACAACAGGTCCATCGTCACCGGGGCCTCGGCGAACTGGTGCGGGTCGAGCCCGGGCGACGTCGAGGCCTGCCACCACGAGCTGACGTCGTTGATGATGTGCTCGTGGGTCAGGGTGACTCCCAGCTCAGCCGAGTCGATGAGGCCGCGGACCGTCATCACCTGGGTCATCGTGGTGCGCCCACGATGCGCTCGAAGAGCTTGCTGTTGAGCAGGATGGCCACGATCAGGATCAGCCCCTGCACGATCGGCACCCAGTAGACGTCCACGTGCAACAGCACGAGCCCGTTGGAGATGATGCCCAGGGTCAGAGCGCCCAGCGCGGAGCCGAGGATCGAACCGCGGCCGCCCATCAGGCTGGTGCCGCCCAGCACGACGGCGGTGATCACCTCCAGCTCGAACGCCACGCCCGAGTTCGAGGAGCCGCTGGCCAGCCTGGTGGCCACCAAGATGCCGGCGATCGAGGCGAACAAGCCGGTGAGCATCAGCGCCGCCAGCTGGATGCGGCGAATGTCCACGCCGGAGCGGCGAAGCGACTCCGCATTCGAGCCGACCGCGATCACGTAGCGGCCGAACCGGGTCTTGTTGAACACGTACCACATCAGGGCGACTAGACCGAGCGCAATCCAGGTGGGGGTGTAGATCCCCGCCAGCTTGCCTTGGCCGAGAGGCAGCAGCACTGTCGACGTGATGGGGGTGCTGTAGCCCTGGGTGATCAGCAGGGCGAGGCCGCGGACAGCCGTCAGGGCGGCCAGCGTCACGATGAACGGCTGCATCCGGCCGTACGCGGTGAGCGCGCCGTTCACCGCCCCCAGGACGACGCCGATCCCCAGCGTCGTGAGGAGGGCGAGCACGGGGTTGCCCGTCCGCGCCATGATCGCCAGGACAGCCGCAGTGAGGCCGACGATCGAGCCCACGGAGAGGTCGATGGCACCGGTGGTGATGACGATGGTCATGGCCATCGCGACCACGACAGTGGGGGCGACCTGACGAGCGATGTTCACCAGGTTGTCGGCGGAAAGGAAGGCGTCAGCACGCACACTGAAGAAGAGGAACAAGATCGCGAAGACGGCGAGGATGGACAGCTCGCCGAAGTGTTTGCTGATGAACTCGTGCCGTGACACCGGCACTCGGACCGGGGTCGGCGGCGACGCGGAAGCTGTGCTCATCTACTTTCCCATCATCGCGTTGACCAGCTCGGACAGGTCAGTCTCCGCAGGCGGCATCTCCCGCCACACCACGCCCTCGTAGAGCACGACGAAGCGGTGCGCGACCTCGAACAGGTCCTGCAGGCGGTGGGTGATCAAGACGACGCTGACGCCCCGGCTCGAGATGTCCTGGACCAGCTGGAGCACGGTTTCGACCTCCCGGGCGGCGAGTGCGGCGGTCGGCTCGTCGAGCACCAGCACCTTCGGGTCGAAGGTGACGGCACGGGCGATGGCGATGGCCTGCCGCTGACCGCCAGACAGGGTCCCGACCTCTTGCCGGGTGTTCGAGATCCGTACGTGCAGTCGTTGCAGATGATCAGCCGCCTGCTCGTGCATGTCGGAGTTGTGTAGTCGTCGGCTGATCCTGCTGAACTGTTCACGGCCCAGGAAGAGGTTCGCCGCAACGTCGAGGTCGTTGCAGAGAGCCAGATCCTGGTAGACCATCTCGATCCCGTGCCCCCGGGCGAACCGGGGCCCCGCACCCACCAACTCCTCCCCGTCGACCAGGAGCTGACCGGAGTCGGGTTGGACCGCCCCGGCCAGCATCTTCATCAGCGTCGACTTGCCGGCGCCGTTGTCGCCGACCAGGCCGATCACCTCGCCGGGAGCGATGGTGAGGTCGACCCCTTTGAGCACGTCGACGACACCGTACTTCTTCCGGATATCGACCATCTGGACCCGGGGCGGCTCGGTCTGGGTCTCAGTCATCAGGGGTTCCCCCCCACCGTGTCGGTCACGGGAAGATCGACCGGAACTGGTCGACGTTGTCCTTGGTCACGACGGCGATCGGGACGTCGATGAAGCCCTTGGCCGGGCCGCCGCCAAGCAGTGACTTGAGCTCACCGACCGCTTCTGTTCCCTCCTGCTTGGGGTTCTGCTGCACCACGGCCGTCGCCAGGCCCGAATCCACCGCGGCGATGACCTCCTTGGTCAGGTCCCAGCCGATGATCTTGGTGGTGCCGTTGCCCTTCAGGGCTGCCGCCGCACCCACGGTCGCCGGCTCCCCCGTGGTGTAGATGAAGTCCAGACCGGACTGGGCCGTCACCAGGTTCTGGGCTGCGGTGGCCGCCTTCTCCTGGACGTTGTCACCACTCACACTCTGGGTGTACTTGGCTCCGGATGCATCGACCAGCTTGCGGAAACCGTCCTCCCGCTGGTTCTGGATGAAGGAGTTCTTGGCGTCCACCACACCGTACGACTTGCCGTCGACCAGGCCCTTGTCGATCATCCACTGACCGATCTGGGCGCCGGCTTTGGCGTTGTCCACGCCGATGAAGGTGTCGACGGCGCCTTCGTCGAGTTTGGCGTCGATGGCCACGACCTTGATCCCTTTGGCCCGGGCGGCCTTGACGGCCGGCAGGACCCCGTTGACGTCGATCGCCACAACGATCAGTCCGGTCACGCCCTGGGAGGCCAGCGTCTCGATATCACTGTTCTGTCGGGCTGAGTCGTTGTTGGCGTTGGAGATGGTGAGGGTGCAGCCTGCCGCCTTGGCCGCCTGCTGAGCGCCTTCGTTCATCTGGGTGAAGAACACCGCCGTCTGGTTGATCTGGGTCATCCCCAGCTTGCACTCCTGGGCCGCACCGGAGCCGGAGCTCGGGCTGGCAACCGGCTGTTCGTTTCCCGTGCTGCAGCCCGCCAGGGCGATGCCGGTCATCAATGCAGCGGCGAGGGGTGTGCGTACGCGTGCGACGAGCTTGCGATCCATCAGGTCTCCTTGCGAAACACGAGTTTGGCAATCGTTTACCAGTTCTGGACACCATAGCGAAGAGGAGACGCCCAGCCGTGTCGACCGCGTTACGAATCGCCGCCGAGGGCCGACGGCCGTGTTGACCGGTGTGAATCGGGAGATATCTACACTGAGGCTGCACCACCCACCCGAGCTGATGAGGATCCATGAAGGCGCTACTGCTGGAGAACATCCATCCGGAAGGGGTCCGGTTGCTGGCTGAGCGCGGCATCGAGGTCCAGCTGGTCAAGGGAGCCCTGGACGAGTCGGACCTGATCGCCGCCCTGCCCGGGGTCGAGCTGCTCGGCATCCGCTCCAAGACGAACGTCAGCCGGGCGGTGCTCGACTCCGCGCCGGACCTGATGGCCATCGGTGCCTTCTGCATCGGGACCAACCAGATCGATCTGGCCAGTGCCACCGAGCACGGCACCGCGGTGTTCAACGCCCCGTTCTCCAACACCCGGAGCGTCGTCGAGCTCGCCCTCGCGGAGATCATCTCCCTCGCCCGGCACCTGACCGACAAGAACGCGCGGATGCACGCCGGGGCCTGGGACAAGTCCGCCAAGGGTGCGCACGAGGTCCGGGGCCGGACCCTGGGGATCGTCGGCTACGGCAACATCGGCAGCCAGCTGTCGGTGGTCGCGGAGTCCCTGGGGATGCGGGTCTACTTCTACGACGTCGCCGACAAGCTCGCCCTCGGCAACGCCCGGCGCTGCGACAGCATGGCCGAGCTGTTGGAGGTCGCCGAGACGGTCACCCTGCACGTGGACGGCCGGGCCGGCAACGCGGGACTGTTCGGCGCGGAGGAGTTCGCCAAGATGCGGCCGCGCAGCCTGTTCCTCAACCTGTGCCGCGGCATCGTCGTGGACCACGAGGCTCTGCGGCACCACCTGCTTTCCGGACACATCGCGGGGGCGGCTCTGGACGTCTTCGCCGACGAGCCCAAGTCGGCGGGGGACCCCTTCGTCTCCATCCTGCAGAACATCCCGAACGTCATCCTCACCCCGCACGTCGGTGGTTCGACCGAGGAGGCCCAGGAAGACATCGGGCGGTTCGTGGCCGGTAAGCTTCGCGACTTCGCCGACGTCGGAGCCACCACCATGAGCGTCAACCTGCCCCAGGTGCAGACCGACATCACGTCCGGCCGCAGCCGGATCCTGCACGTGCACCACAACGTGCCCGGGGTGCTGGCCACCGTCAACGGGGTGCTGGCCGACTCCCGGGTCAACATTGAGGGTCAGACCCTGTCCACCCGGGGCGAGCTCGGCTACGTGGTCACCGACATCGCCGGTGAGCTCACCCCCGAGCTGGTCGACAAGCTGACCAGCCTGCCCGAGACCGTACGGCTGCGGGTCATCGGCTGAGCCGGGCCGCCCGCTCGAGCAGCGGCGGCAGCCAGGGTGGACACCGCGGGTCCACGGCTGCGTCCGCCGCCGTCCACCAGCCGACTTCGGTCAGCTCGGCCGGGGCTCGCACCGTGGCGTCGATCCCCGCCGGCGCGACGGCCACGAAGGTGACGCTCAACTGCGCCTGAGGACCGTCGCCGAACGCTGTCGATTCCCCGAACAGGGCGGACTCCAGGTAGTCCAACCCGGTCTCGGCCAGATCGACGCCGGCCTCCTCCCACAGCTCACGTCGGGCGGTGGCTCGCAGCACGTCGGCGCCGAGGTCGACGGCTTCCACGTGACCACCGATCAGACCCAACGCACCCGGGGCATAGTCCACCCCCGGGCCGCGGACACTCAGCAGCCACTGCTCACCCCGGGCCACCAGCACACAGGCGGTGACCCGATAGCCCGACCTGGTCAGCGGCGGGCGCGGTGGAGAATCCTGCTGATCACGAACAACGCCGCCGCAGCGCCACCCAGCACCGGCCAGTAACGCTTGAGCAGGACCGGGAGCACGGTGGCCACCACGTTGAAGTCGGGCTCGGTGGCGTTGGTCGGCGGGGCGTAGGTGACGGTCGGCGGCGCCGGCTGAGGGGCGGTGGGCTTTGGCTCCTGGTTCGCAACCTCACCCGGGACCTCGCCGAGCTGGACCGTCGGTTCGGCCGCAGAATCCCCGAGGTCCTCGGTGAAGCGGCTGGAGATGCAGGTCACGAACTGGTCCAGCAGCTTGTCGCTCACGTCGGAGATGACCCCCCGACCGAACTGAGCCGGCTTGCCGGTGATCGAGAGGTCGGTCTGCACCACCACGTCCGTCCGGTCGCCGTTCTTGACGAACGTCGCGGCTACGACGGCAGTGGCCGTGCCGTTGCCCCGCTTGTCGCGACCCCGAGCCTCGATCACCATCCGGGCCCGGCCGCGGTCCCGCTCGACGTACTTACCCGTCCCGGTGTAGACCAGCGCGATCGGGCCGAGCTTCACCTTGACCGTCCCGGCGAAGTCGTCGCCCTCGATGCTGGTGATCGTCGCGCCGGGGAAGCACGGGGCCAGCCGTTCCAGGTTGGCGAAGGCGGTCCAGGCCTCGTCGCGGCTCGCCGGCACGCTGAAGCGATGAGTCAGATCCATGGCGTCATTGTGTCCCGGCCGCACGGAGCACAGCGCGCCGGCCTAGGACCGAGACCAGGTGCGTGCGGTACTCCGCGTCACCGTTGATGTCGGTCGGCGGCGAGGTGTTCTCCGCGATCGAGGTCAGGGCTGCGGCCACCGCCTCCGACGTCGGTGCGACCCCGACCAGGGCCTGCTCCGCCGACCGGGCGCGGATCGGTGTCGACCCCATGTTGGTCAGGGCGATCCGGGCCTGCGCGATGGTGCCACCCTCGAGGCGAACCGTGGCCGCCACCCCGGCGATGGCCCACTGGTGCGCGACCCGGACGAACTTCTCGTACGCCGCACCCCATCCGGTGCGCTTCGGCACCCGCACCTCGACCAGGATCTCGTCCTCTCCGATCGCGGTGCTGAACAGGTCGGTGAAGAAGTCGACCGCCGGCACCGTACGCCGACCCGCCGGTCCGACGATCACGAACTCGGCGTCCAGGGCCAGGGCCGGCGCCGGGATGTCGCTGGCCGGATCGGCATGGGCACAGGCGCCGCCGAAGGTGCCGCGGTGGCGTACCTGCGGGTCGGCCACGGTCTCCACCGCGAGCCGCAGGAGCCTGGCGTGCTCGGCCACCAACGGGTTGCGGGTGATCTCGTCGTGGGTGGTCATGGCGCCGATCACGAGCGCGTCGCCGTCGTCGCGTACGCCGCGCAGCGAGTCGATCCTGGCCAGGTCGATCACCACCTCGGGGGCGGCCAGCCGGAGCTTGAGCACCGGCAGCAGGCTCTGTCCGCCGGCCATGATCTTGGCCTCGTCGCCGGCCTCACCGAGCAGCCGCAGCGCCTCGTCGATGGTGGTCGGGGCGTGGTAGTCGAAGGCGGCCGGGATCACCGGACACCGCCGTCGATGGTTCCGGGGGTCGACGTCCGCTGTTCGGTGGTGAAGTGCGGTTGAGTCTCCTCGGGCGTCTCCGACGCGGCCGTTCTCGGCTCCGCCCCCTGAATGGCCTTCCAGACCCGCATCGGGGTGCAGGGCATCTCGATGTCGGCCACCCCGAACGGTCGCAGCGCATCGAGCACCGCATTGACGATCGCGGGGGTGGAGGCGATGGTGCCCGCTTCACCGACGCCCTTGACCCCGAGGTCGTTGGTCAGCGACGGGGTCTCGGTGCGGTCGGTGACAAAGTCGACCATGTCCGCGGCCGTCGGCACCAGGTAGTCGACGAACGAACCGGTGGTCAAGGTCCCGTTCTCGTCGTACACGGCCTCCTCGTACAGGGCCTGGGCGATGCCCTGCACCAGCCCGCCGTGCACCTGACCCTCCACGATCATCGGGTTGACCACGAGGCCGATGTCGTCGACGCAGACGTAGCTGCGGATCTTGACCGCCCCGGTCTCGGTGTCGACCTCCATCGCCGCCAGGTGGGTGCCGTGCGGGAAGGAGAAGTTGACCGGGTCGAAGGCCGCAGCCGAGTCCAGGTTGGGCTCGACGCCGTCCGGCAGGTTGTGGGCGGAGAAGGCGGCGAAGGCGATCTCGCCGATACCCATCCCCTGGTCGGTGCCCTTGACCTGGAAGCGGCCACCGGTGAACTCCAGGTCTTCGACGCTGGCCTCGAGCAGGTGCGCGGCGATGGGCTTGGCCTTCTCGATCACCTTCTCCGCGGCCTTGACCACAGCCATCCCGCCGACCACCAGGGAGCGGGAACCGTAGGTGTCCAGACCGCGCTGGGAGATCTGGGTGTCACCGTGCAGCACCTCGACGTCCTCGAAAGGCACCCCGAGCTTGTCGGCGACGATCTGGCTCCAGGCCGTCTCGTGACCCTGGCCGTGGGCGCTGACCCCGGTCACCACCTCGACCTTGCCGGTGGGCAGCATCCGCACCTCGGCGTGCTCCCAGCCGCCGCCGGCGTAGCTCAGCGCACCCAGCACCCGCGACGGGGCCAGTCCGCACATCTCGGTGAAGGTGGAGACCCCGATGCCGAGCTGCACGGTGTCGTTGCGGGCTCGGCGCTCGGCCTGCTCGGCCCGCAGCTCCTCGTAGCCGAAGAGCTCTTTGGCCTTGGCCGTCGCGGCCTCGTAGTTGCCCGAGTCGTACTCCATCCCCGAGACGGTGCTGAAGGGGAACTCGTCGTGGGTGATCCAATTCAGCTCACGGAGCTCGAGCGGGTCCATCTCGAGCTCAGCGGCCAGGTCGTCCATCAGGCGCTCGATGGCGAAGGTCGCCTCGGGCCGCCCCGCGCCCCGGTAGGCGTCGGTCCAGGCCTTGTTGGTGAACACATTGGTGCACTCGAAGCGGTAGGCGTCGAACTTGTAGATGGAGTTGAACATGAACGCACCCAGGATGGGTACGCCCGACGTCACCAACCCGAGGTAGGAGCCCATGTCGGCCAGCAGATCGACGTGCAGCCCGGTGACCCGGCCCTCCTTGGTCGCCGACAGGGTGAGCCGCTGGATCTGGTCGCGACCGTGATGGGCGGCCAGCAGCGACTCGCTGCGGGTCTCGGTGTACTTGATCGGCTTACCCAGCAGGTTGGCGATCACCAAGGTGGCGATCTCCTCCGGGGTGACCTGGAGCTTGCCGCCGAAGCCGCCCCCGACGTCGGGCGCGATCACCCGAATCTTGCTCTCCGAGATGCCCGTCGTGAGCGCGGCGAACAGCCGGAGGAAGTGCGGCACCTGGGTGGCCGACCACATCACGATCTGCTCACCGGTCGGGTCGACCACGGTGGAACGGGGCTCCATGAAGGCCGGGATCAGCCGTTGTTGGCGGTAGGTACGCTCGATCACCACACCGTCGAGCCGGGCCTTCGCGATGGTGTCCTTCACATCGGCCCCGGTGCCGGTCTCCACCGAGTCGTAGACCCAGTGCGCGCTCACGTTGGTGCCCAGGTCGGGGTGCGCGTACGGCGCTCCGGCTGCGGCCTGCTCCAGGTCGAGGACGACCGGCAGGTCCTGGTAGTCGACCTCCACCAGCTCGGTGGCGTCGCGGGCCGCGGCGGCCGTCCGGGCGACCACGACGGCCACGATCTCACCGGCGAAGGCCACCCGGTCGACCGCGACGGCCTTGTGCTCGGGGGCCTTCTGGTCCGGGGTCACCGGCCAGGCGTTGGGCAGACCGCCGTGGGTGGCGGCGAGGTCGGCGCCGGTGTAGACCGCGATGACTCCGGGGGAGGCCTTGGCCTGCTCCACGTCGATCGCGGTGATGGTGGCGTGGGCGAACGGGCTGCGCACCATGCCGAGGTGCAGCATGCCGGTCAGCTGGATGTTGTCGGTGTAGCGGGAGCGACCGGTGATCAGGCGCTGATCCTCCTTGCGCAGCCGCGACTTCCCGATCTCCGGGCCGACGTCCGGGCGGTCGTCGACGACGGTCACCGTGCGCTCCCGGCGGCCTGGCGTACGGCTTTGACGATGTTCTGGTAGCCGGTGCACCGGCAGAGGTTGCCCTCCAGGCCGTCGCGGATCTCGGTGTCCGTGGGGTGAGGGTTCTCCTTCAGCAGCGCGGTGGACTGCATGATCATCCCCGGGGTGCAGAAGCCGCACTGCAGGGCATGGCACTCGTGGAAGGCCTGCTGGACCGGGTGCAGCTTCCCGTCGATGGCCAGCCCTTCGATGGTGGTGACCTCGTGCCCGTCGGCCTGCACGGCCAGCACGGTGCAGGACTTCACGCTCTGTCCGTCCAGATGCACGGTGCAGGCGCCGCAGTTGGTGGTGTCGCAGCCCACCAGGGTGCCGGTCTTGCCGATCCCCTCACGCAGGTATTGCACCAGCAGCATCCGGGGTTCGACCTCGTCGGTGTACCGGGTTCCGTCGACGGCGACAGAAATGCGCATCCAGGGCTCGCTTCCAGAAGGTTCGTCGCCCAGCAGAGAGATCGCGCGGCTGGCTGGCGACGTCGCCGGACCGGTAGTACACAGCACAACAGACTGTGACCCGCCCCACAAGTAATCCGGCGAAATTGCCGTCGGCACGGTTTGGATTCAAGCTGTCGATCCGCCGCCTTCGCCGTCCGGTGTCGGAGGGCCACCAGAGCGATGGCGTCGAGTCGAGGTGTCATGGGGAGACGCTAACGGCGGAGTCGTCCGGCCGTCTTGACGTTTTCGGACAGGTCCTACACCCCGGTCAGTGGTGGATCCGGCCGTCGAGCTCGGCCAACGGGCGGCCCTGACCGCCCCAGCGACGACTGACGATCTCCGCGGCGATGGAGATGGCGGTCTCCTCCGGCGTACGGGCTCCCAGGTCGAGTCCGATCGGGCTGGACAGCCGGCTGAGCTCATCGTCGGTCAGACCGGCTTCCCGCAGGCGTTGCCGCCGGTCGTCGTGGGTCCGGCGGGAACCCATGGCGCCGATGTAGGCCACCTCGGGCAGCCGCAACGCGATCTCCAGCAGGGGCACGTCGAACTTGGGGTCGTGGGTGAGGACGCAGATCACCGTCCGGGCGTCGACCGCCCCGGCGGTGGCCTGAGCGCTGAGGTAGCGGTGGGGCCAGTCGACCACCACCTCGTCGGCGTCCGGGAACCGGGTCCGGGTGGCGAAGACGGGGCGGGCGTCGCACACGGTGACGACGTAGCCCAGGAAGCTGCCGAGCCGGGCGACCGCCGCGGCGAAGTCGATGGCCCCGAAGACGAGCATCCGCGGCCGGGGGGCGAAGCAGGAGGTGAAGACGCGGAGCCCGGCGCCCCGGCGCTCGCCGTCCGGGCCGTACGTCAGCAGCTCGCTCTGACCGGCGGCCAGCAGACCGCGTACGTCGTCCGCGATCGCTGCGTCGGCCCGGGGGCTGCCGAGGGTCTGCGCCAGGGGCACCGGCTGGTCCGGCTCGTCGGGCCGGATGACCATCCGGCGACCCACCCAGGCCGGGTCCGGGTGCTCGACCACGGTGGCCACGGCGACCGGTCGACCGGCCTCGATGTCGGCGGCGACCTCCGCGAGCTCGGGAAAACTGGCCTCGGAGACTGGTTCCACGAACACGTCGAGGATGCCGCCGCAGGTCAGGCCCACGGCGAAGGCCTCGTCGTCGCTGACCCCGTAGCGCTGCAGCACCGGAACCCCGTCGGCGACGACCTGCTGGGCCAGGGCGTAGACCGCCGACTCGACGCACCCCCCGGAGACCGAGCCGACCGCGGACCCGTCGGGGCCGACCAGCATGGCGGCGCCGGCCGGTCGCGGCGCCGAGCGCCAGGTCCCGACCACGGTGGCCATCCCGACCGTGTCCCCGGCTCGCCACCACCGCAGCAGCGGGGCCAGCACCTCACGCATCGGCGACGACCTCCAGCAGCTCGGCGAAGGCGGCCAAGGAGTGCCCGGCCACGAGGTGGTCCAGGTGCGGCAGGCAGGCCGCGATGCCGCCCTGGATCGGAGCGTACCCCGCCTTGCCCCGGTGTGGGTTCATCCAGATCACCGTGCGGGCCAGCAGCCCCAGCTGCCGGATCTGCTCGCCGAGCAGGGACGCGTCTCCCCGCTCCCAGCCGTCGGAGGCGATGACCAGGACGGCGCCGCGGGCCAGACCCCGGCGTCCCCAGCGCTGCACGAACGCCTGCAGGACCTCACCCAGCCGGGTGCCGCCCGACCAGTCCGGCACCAGGGCCCCCGCGGTGGCGATGGCCTCGTCCGCCCCCCGGACCCGTAGGGCCGGGGTGATCCGGGTGAGGCGGGTGCCGAGGGTGAACACCTCGACCTGCCGGGGGAGTGCGTGCACCAACCGGTGCCCGAGGCGGAGCAGCGCATCGGCGTACGGCTGCATCGACCCGGACACGTCGACCAGCAGCAGCACGCGGCGGGGGCGAGACCGCCGGCGGCGCAAGCGCAACCGGGTGATCTCACCGCCGGTCTGCAGCTGGCGCCGCAACGTACGCCGCAGGTCCACCGACCCCCGGTGGTGCGGTGAGCGACGCTGGGCCCGCCGTTGCGGTGCGGTGACCGGCAGCGCCGCGAACTGCTGGGCCAGCCGACGCCGTTCGTCGGCGGCCAGGGTCGCGATGTCGCGGTGTCGCAGGATCTCCGCCGCGCTGGCCCGAGCAGCCACCCGCTCGTCGTCCCCGGCCGCCCCCGCGCCGGCCTCGAAGCTGAGCGCGGCCTGCGGCTGCCGGGGAGCCGGCGCCCGGTCGACCCGGGAGGGGACCTGAACTGAGGCGGCGAACCAGACTTCGAACACGGTGTCGTAGCGGGCGTTGTCCTCCGGCGACGAGCACAGGGTGGCGCGGCCGGACCAGTAGGTCGCCGACCGGTCGTCCAAACCGGCGAGGGCCACGGCCTGGGCGAAGGAGCGGGTCCGGTCGGCACTCACCTCGACCCCGGCGGACCGCAACGCCGCCGCGAAACCGACCAAGATCATCTCCGCCACCATGATCAGCTGGTGATCACGCGGAGATGATCATGTCGAGACTGCCCCGTACCCGGTCGGCGTCCTCGCGGTACTTCACCACCGCGCCCAGGGTGCGTTCGGCGGCGGCACGGTGGAGCTGGTCGTGGCCGAGCCGGTGCAGGGCCAGCGCCCAGTCCAGGCTCTCCGCCACCCCGGGCGGCTTGAGCAGACCGTCGACCGAGCGCAGCCGCTGGGCCGCCTGGGCGACCTGGGCGGCCAGGACCGCAGCGACCTCCGGCAGCCGGCTGCCGATGATGGCCACCTCCTGGTCGAGGGTGGGGTGGTCGATCCAGTGGTAGAGACAGCGACGCTTCAGCGCGTCGTGCAGGTCGCGGGTCCGGTTGGAGGTGAGGACGACGGTGGGCGGCTCGACCGCCCGCACCTCGCCGAACTCCGGGATGCTCACGCTGAAGGTGGACAGCACCTCGAGGAGGAAGGCCTCGAACTCGTCGTCGGCCCGGTCGACCTCGTCGATCAGCAGCACCGCACCCGGGCTCTGCAGGGCCTGCAGGATCGGTCGAGCCAGCAGGAACCGCTCGTCGAACAGCGACGCCTCCAACCGGTTCGCGTCCAGCTCGGTGCCCCCTGCGGCCTCCACCGAGCGGATGTGCAGGATCTGGCGGGTGAAGTCCCAGTCGTAGAGCGCCTGGCTGGCCTCGATGCCCTCGTAGCACTGCAGCCGGATCAGCTCGCGGCCGGCGGTCAGGGCCAGGGCCTCGGCAAGGGCCGTCTTGCCGGTGCCCGGTTCGCCCTCCAGCAGCAGCGGCCGACCCATCGACGCGGCCAGGAAGACCACCGTGGCGAGCCCTTCGCCGGGCAGGTATCCGGTGCTGCGCAGCGCGGTCTCGACGTCGTCCGGACTCGCGTACGCCGTCATCGCCGCACCCCCTTCCCCCACCTTCCCATTCCCTTCACACGTCCTGATCAGCTCCGGTGGCCAGGTCCCCACATTCCACACCGTACGCACCGTGGGCGTCCAGGTAGTCTCGCGCGCCCTGGTCACCGCTCAGCTCGCTCGTGATGGCCAGCAGGTGGTCGCGGCCGATCAGCACTGGGTGTCCGGGTCGACCCGCGAACACCGCCCGGGCCAGGGTGGCCGGCCCGTCGAGCTGCGCGGTCAGCCGGCGCACCACGTCGGCCGTCACGTCCGGCAGGTCGACGAGGTGCACCACCACGGCCTGCACCCCGGTGTCGGCCAGGGCGAGCAGACCCGTACGCAGCGAAGCCGCCATGCCCTCGGCCCAGTCGGCCGCCTCCAGGACCGTGGGGGATCCAGCCGGCCACCGGTGCTGATCAAGGATCGACCGGGCCTGGGCCGCGCCACTGCCCAGCACCACGGTCACGTCCGTGCAGCCGCCCTGCTGCAGCGCCCGGGCGGAGCGGAGCAGCCAGGACGTACCGTCAGGGTCGGTCCGCAACGCCTTCGGTCCACCGGCCCGTCGACCCGCGCCGGCCGCCAGCAGCAGACCGGCCACCTGAGCACCCGCCACCGGTCAGTGTGGAACGGGCAGGGTGTCCTGGAGACCCTGCTGGAAGGCCTCGCCCGGTTCCTGGTCGGCGTTCTGGTCGGGCCCGTCGTCCTCGGGCCCGTCGTCCTCGGTGAGGGCCAGCCGGCTGAGCATGGCCTGGTGCAGCCGACCGTTGCTGGCGTACGCCCCGGCGCCGTGCGGGCCGGGGTTGCCGTCCACGTCACTGAACTTCCCGCCGGCCTCGCTGACGATGATCGAGCAGGCGGCCATGTCGTGCAGCGCCAGCTCCGGTTCGCAGGCCAGGTCGACCCCACCCTCGGCCAGCAGCATGTAGGACCAGAAGTCGCCGTACGCCCGGGTCCGCCAGCAGCTGCGCATCAGGTCCACGAACTGCTGCCCCTGCCCGGAGTCCACCCATTCGCCGATCTCGGCAAAGCTGAGCGAGGCGTCCTCGATCGCGGCGACGTCGGAGACGTGGCACGGCGACGCCGACATCAGGGACCTCCCGGCGTACGCGCCGCCGCCCAGGCTCGCCCACCAGCGCCGGTTCAGGGCGGGCGCGCTGACCACCCCGACCACGACCTGGTCGTTGATCAGCAACGAGATCAGGGTGGCCCAGACCGGCACCCCGCGAACGTAGTTCTTGGTGCCGTCGATGGGGTCGACCACCCAACGCCGCGGGCCCCAGCCGGTGTCGGCCATCTCCTCGCCGTGCACGGCGTCGCGGGGCCGCGCCCGACCCAGTGTCCGCCGGATTGCCTCCTCCACCGCGGTGTCGGCGTCAGAGACCGGGCTCAGGTCGGGCTTCGCGCTGACGTGCAGATCCAACGCTTTGAAGCGGTTCATGGTGATCGAGTCGGCGTCGTCGGCGAGCAGATGAGCGAGCCGCAGGTCGTCGGTCAGACCGCGGTGCAACGCGTCATCAGGGGCAGCCATGCGGCTCAGGCTACTGGCCGGAGTCCAGCATCCGGCGGAAGGACTCGAGCCGCGCGCGACTCAGCTCGCCGCGGTCGAGGGCCGCGTCCAGAGCGCACTCCGGGGCACTCGTCTCGTGGGTGCAGCCCCGCGGGCAGGTTAGGGTGATCGACTCCAGGTCCTCGAAGGCGGAGATCAGCCGTTCCCGGCTGACGTGGCTGAGACCGAACGACCGCACCCCCGGCGTGTCGATCACCCAACCGGGTTGGGCTTCGGGGGTCTGCGGAGCCAGCTCCAGGGCGATGGCCGAGCTCGACGTGTGCCGGCCGCGACCGGTGACCTCGTTCACGTGCCCGATGGCCCGCAGCGCCCCGGGGATGAGCGCGTTGACCAGGGTGGACTTACCGACCCCGGAGTGGCCGATGAACACGCTCCGACGGCCCGCCAGGATGTTTCGCAACGCGGTCAGGTCGGCGGCCGGCGAGGTGGCCTCGACCCGGATCCCGAGCGGTTCGTAGAGGGCCCGTACGGCATCGGGCGATGCCAGGTCGGCCTTGGTCAGGCAGAGCAGCGGCTCGATCCCGGCGTCGAACCCGGCCACCAGGATCCGGTCGATCATTCCCGTCCGCGGCGGCGGGTCGGCGAGGGCGGTCACGATCACCAGCTGGTCGGCGTTGGCCACGATCGGGCGCTCGTACGGGTCGTCGTCGTCCGCCGTCCGGCGCAGCACCGTCGTCCGCGCCTCGACGGCCACGATCCGGGCCAGGCTGCCCTCCTCGCCGGAGGTGTCACCGACGATCCGCACCCGGTCCCCGACGATCACTCCGGTCCGGCCGAGCTGCCGGGCCTTGGTGGCGGTGACCTCACGGCCGTCAATCAAGGTCCGGAACCGGCCCCGATCGACCGTGATGATCATGCCGATCTCGGCCTTGGTGTAGTCGGGACGGTCCTTGGTCCGGGGCTTGGTGTGACGCCGCGGGCGGTCGTACGCCTCATGATCATCGGCGTTCAGCCCCCGGAAGGTCACCGGTCGGTCGCCACGGCGGGGCCGTTGATCATCGTGGTCCAGAGCTCGGCGAACTCGGGCATCGTCTTGGCCGTGCAGCCGATGTCGTCGATCTCGATCCCGGGCACGACCAGACCCAGCAGTGCGCCCGCGTGGGCCATCCGGTGGTCGGCGTAGGTGCGCCAGACGTCGCCGCCCAGCAGTCTGGGGTGGATGGTCAGACCGTCCTCGGTCTGCTGCACCCCGGCGCCGACGCGTTCCAGCTCGGCCTCCAGGGCCGCCAGCCGGTCGGTCTCGTGCCCGCGGATGTGGGCCACCCCGCGCAGGTGGCTGGTGTGATCGGCCAGGGCCGCCAGGGCCGCGGCCACCGGGGTCAGCTCGCTGGCCTCGTGCAGGTCGAGGTCGACGCCGTGCAGATGGTCGGTGCCGTGCACGGTGAGGCCGCTCTCGTCGAGGCTCACCTCGGCCCCGAAGCGGGTCAACATCTCGCGTACGTGATCGCCGGGCTGATGGCTGTGCGCCGGCCAGCGCGGGACCCGTACGGTGCCGCCGGTCACCGCGGCCGCCGCCAGGAACGGGGCGGCGTTGGACAGGTCGGGCTCGATGGCGACGTCGAGCGGGGCGATCGGTCCGGGGCGGACCACCCAGCGGTTCGGTTCGGCGTCGTCCACCTCGACCCCCCGTTCGCGGAGCATGGCCACCGTCATCTCGATGTGGGGCAGCGACGGGACCGGCAAGCCGTCGTGCCGGACGTCGATGCCCTCGGCAAAACGGGCCCCGGCGAGCAGCAGCCCGCTGATGAACTGGCTCGAAGCCGAGGCGTCGACCTCTACCACGCCACCGGGGAGGTCCGGGCGGCCGTGCAGCCGGAAGGGCAGGCTGGTCGCCCCACCCTCCACGCCCGCCCCGAGCGTCGCCAGTGCGTTCAGGATGACGTCCATCGGCCGGACGTACGACTGCTCGTCCCCGTCGAAGGCCACCTCGCCATCGGCCAGTGCGGCCAGTGGGGGCACGAACCGCATCACGGTTCCCGCCAACCCGCAGTCGATGGTGCCGCCGGCTCGGAAGGTTCTCGGGGGGGAGACCTGCCATTGGCCGCTGGTCTCGGCGATCTGCACTCCGAGCTGCCGGAGGGCGTCGCGCATCAGCTGGGTGTCCCGGGCCTCGAGCCCCCCGGAGATCACGGACGGTCCACTGGCCAGCGCCGCCAGCACTAGCGCCCGATTGGTCTCGGACTTGGAGCCGGGAACATTCACGGTGGCGTTCACCGGCGCCGACGCAGCAGGCGCAGCCCACGGTGTCAGGGGGCCGGAGTCGGATACCACGCCGAGGAGCCTACCGGGAGAGCCGCCACTGGCGGCGGCTTCACCCGCGTCGCTACGAGGCCCGGCCGGGGTCAGTTCTCGCCGCGCTGGATGTTCTTCGCATCCCTCTTGGCCTGCCGTTGCGCGGCCCGGTACTCCTTGGGTGCGTCCTTCTTGGCCTGCGCTGCGACCTTGCGATCCGCCGCGGCCAGCTTCTTGGCCTCCACGGCCGCTTGGCGATCGGCAACCGCCTGCGCCGCGGCCAGCTTCTTCGCTTCCTTCAGCCGCTTCGGCGCGTCCTTCTTCTCCTGCTTCGCCGCTGCGGTCGCCGCTTTGCGAGCCTCCTCAGCCTGCTTGGCGGCCACAGCCTGGCGCTCTTTGAGCTGCTTGGCCGCGGCCTTCTGCGCACGGCGGGAGGTGGCCACCACGGTGCCCATCAGCGCGGCCCCCCCGGCGAGCGCGGAGTCACGGAGGTCGCTCAGGTCACTGCCGCCCTCAGTCAGCCTGCCGGCCCTCTTGGCGATCTTGCCCGAGGTCTTGCTGGTGCTCCTGGCGATCGCCTGACCGCCCTTCTGGGCCCGCCAGACCAGACTGGGCTTGCCCTCGGTGTCGCCCGCGGCGAGCAGCACCCCACCGAGCAGGCTCACGTTCTTCACGAAGTGCGCCCTGTCCAGGGCCTTCTGGTCCGCATCCTGCCGGCTCCAGAACGGGTGCTTGGCGGCCGTGCTGGGGATCAGCGACCCGGCCAGCAGCACCGAGCCGGTCCGGCGACCTTTGCCGGTGGCCAGGGCGAGCCCGCCGAGCACCTGGACGGCGCCATGGACCCGCACCAGGGTCTTGGTGTCCTCGGGGATGTAGGCCGCGACCTGGTCGGGTGCGTACTGCTTGACCAGCGGCACCACCTTGTCCGTGATCGGTTCGGCGGCCGGCACCAGAGGGCCGGGGTCGCGCAGGGCTTTGATGCCGGAGGCGACGAAGTAGGAAGCCAGCATGGTTCGGGCGGCGGCACGCAACAAGGTCATGGCTATTTGTATCGCGCGGTGCCGGCCAGGCCAAGACCGACCCCGGCCACGCCCCTGCCCGGCTCGATCTGAACCGCAGCGGTGTCAGGGGCCTGAGATAGCTTCGTGCCCATGTGTGGACGTTACGCCAGCTCTGCCACTCCGGAGCGGCTGATGCAGCAGTTCGAGGTTGACGACCTGTTCCCTGGGCTGCCCGGGCCCGACTACAACGTGGCGCCCACGGTGGCCGTCCCCGCCGTGTTCGAGCGCAAGGTCAAGGACTCCGGTGAGGTCCGGCGCCGGTTGGCCCCCCTGGTCTGGGGTCTGGTGCCCTCCTGGGCCAAGGACGTCTCCATCGGGTCCCGGATGATCAACGCCCGGTTGGAGACCGTGGCCGAGAAGCCGGCGTTCCGCAAGGCCTTCAGCTCGCGGCGGTGCCTGCTGCCGGCCGACGGCTTTTACGAGTGGTACGCCCCGGAGGGTTCCGGCCCGTTGGCCCGCGGTGCGTCCAAGATCAAGAAGCAGCCCTTCTTCATTCACCGCACCGACGGGGGCCTGCTGGTGATGGCTGGCATCTACAAGATCTGGCGGGACCCGACGTTGGACTCCGCTGACGACACTGCCTGGCTCCGGACCTGCTCGGTGATCACCACCCGGGCCACCGACGCGGCCGGACACATCCACGACCGGATGCCGATGGTGGTCACCCCCGACGCCATCGACGCCTGGCTCGACCCGGATCGGACGGACCCGCAAGCCGCACTGGACCTGCTGGGGGTCACCGAGGCGGACGGGCTGGCGGCGTACGCGGTCTCCACCGAGGTGAACAGTGTGCAGAACAACGACCGGTCGCTGGTCGAGCCGCTGGCGCAGGATCCCGAGGATGCGGCGACCGACCCTCCTGGTGCCCCCGAGGCCGAGCCCGGTCAACCGAGCTTGATCTGAGTGGTGGTCGAGCCGGTGCCGGTGGAGACCCCGGCGGGACCGGGGCGTCTCTTCTTGGACCTTGCTGACCAGCCGGTGGCGACACTGCTGCTGGGCCACGGGGCCGGCGGCGGCGTCGAGGCCCCCGACCTCGCCCTGCTGGCCCACCGGCTGCCGGAGCGAGGCATCTCGGTGGTCCGGTTCGAGCAGCCCTGGCGTACGGCCGGCCGCAGGATCGCGGTGGCGCCCCCCAAGCTCGACGAGGCGTGGCGCGCCGCCACCGGGTGGCTGGTGGAGCAGCCGTGGGCCGTGGGTCCGTTGTTCTTCGGCGGCCGCAGCGCGGGGGCCCGGGTCGCCTGCCGGACGGCAGAGGAATTCGCGGTGGCTGGTGTCGTCTGCCTGGCCTTCCCGCTGCACCCGCCCGGGCGACCGGAGCGGACCCGGGCGGCCGAGCTGTTGGCCCCGACCATGCCGCGACTGGTGCTGCAGGGCACGAACGACGCTTTCGGGGGTCCGGAGGAGATCCGGACCGCCGCCGCGGGTGCGGCCGGGATCCATGTCGTCGAGCTTCCCGGTGCCGATCACGGATTCCGGATGGCCAAGGGGTCGCCCAACACCTCGGCGGACCTGCGGACCACGGTGGTCGAGGCCGTGCACCGACTCGTCCTCCCGGACCGCGGATGAGCAGGCCCCGGTCGGGGAATATCGGACCGGCCAGGACGTTGCACCCGACATGGCGATCACCACCAGCTTCCCCGAGGCGCCCGTCCTCGAACGCTCGCCGGTACTCTCGTACGTGATGAGCATTCCCACGACTTCGCCGAGTGGTTCCGCCGAGTCCGGTCCCGCCGAAACTGGTCCCGTCGAAACTGGTCCCGTCGAAACCGTGGCCGAGCGCAACGCGCGGTTCGAGAGCGACGCCCTGCAGTATCTCGACCAGCTGTACGCGGCCGCCCTGCGGATGACCCGCAACCCCTCCGATGCCGAGGACGTGGTGCAGGAGACCTACGCCAAGGCGTACGGCTCGTTCCACCAGTTCACCCCGGGCACGAATCTCAAGGCCTGGTTGTACCGGATCCTGACCAACACCTACATCAACTCCTACCGCAAGAAGCAGCGCGAGCCGAAGATCTCGGACGGGGAGAACATCGAGGACTGGCAGCTGGCCCGTGCGGAGTCGCACACCTCGAGTGGCTTGAAGTCCGCGGAGATGGTGGCGCTGGAGAATCTGCCGGACTCCGATGTGAAGGAAGCGCTGCAACAGTTGGCGCCCGACTTCCGGCTCGCGGTGTTCTTGGCCGACGTCGAGGGATTTTCGTACAAGGAGATCGCCGGCATCATGGGCACCCCGATCGGCACGGTGATGTCGCGGCTCAACCGTGGTCGCACCCAGCTGCGGGCGTTGCTGGCGGATTATGCCCATGAGCGCGGCCTGGTCCGGGGGAAGGCATGAGGATGAGCGACGAGAATGGCGGAACCCTGCCCGAGGGCTGCGAGCACGTCCTCGAGCGGGTCTATGAGTTTCTTGATCACGAGCTCGACGAGGCGAGCGGCGACGCCATCCGTCAGCACCTGGTGGACTGCGAGCCATGTCTGGACCGGTTCGACGTGGAGCAGGCCGTGAAGGCGTTGGTGAATCGTTGCTGCGGCAATGACCTCGCCCCGGACCATCTCCGGGCCAGGGTCCTGAGCCGTCTTGCGCAGGCTCGACAGACTCCGTCGGCGTAGGCACCCCAAACCCGGCCGGCAGACGCACTGGCCGGGAACCAAAGAACCCCACGGGTGATCCCGTGGGGTTCTGCGTTGCTTCGGCGCGAGCCTCAGGCGTTGGGGCGCTTGCCGTGGTTCGCGCCCTTCTTCTTGCGGGCGCGGCGCTTGCGGCCAGTCTTGCCCATCTGAGCCTCCCTCAGTTATCGATCGGTCCGTCATCGATCGGACCGCGTCATTCTGCCATAGTCCGACGGTCCGACCTGCGACGACGTCTGAGGGGGCCGATACCGGGCAGCCCTGGCCCGGTTCCGTCTCAATTCTGGACGCGGACGTCGGCGGCCCAGCGCTAGCGTCCGGACGGACAGGGCGAAGCGACCCTGCAGATCATCGACAGGAGTCAGCAGATGGATTCAGCCGAGGTGCTGCGCTCAGAGTGGATGGCGTACGCGCTGACCCGGATCCAGAGCCTGGTGGACCTGCCGCGACACGCGATGACCGACGATCAGCTCAGCATCTACACCTATGCTGGCAACGCGCTCGCGGGCGGCGACCCCGTGATCGCGTTCTTCGACCGGGGACCCGGTCGTCGGCTCTGCCGGGTGTGCCTCGCTGAGTGGGGCCCGCTGACGCCTGCAGACCACGTCAGTGGGTGCCCGGTGCCGACCGAGGTGGAACCGGAGCTGGCTCCCGGACTGGGCAGATCCGGACTGGGCAGATCCGGACTGGGCAGACCCGGACAGGGCAGATCATGACAGGGCAGATCATGACGGGCCCGACACCGCCTGTTGACTGGCGCCAGCTTGGTCTGGCGGCTCTGGCCGGGCTCAACCTGGAGCAGATGCCCTCGTTCGAGATCATCTACCTCGACTCGGTTGCGGTCTACACCATGAGTTCCGGACCGTTGGAGCAGCCCTTCACCGTTGAGCATGGCAGTTACGTCGTCAGTTGCGTCCTGCGCGCGATGGCCGACAGCGCCCGCTATCGACCTGAGCGCCACCCCGAGGTCGGTCCCGACGCCGACTTCGCCCGCGACCGGGTGGTCACTGGTGCCCACGCTCTGGCGGCGAAGGGCTGGCCCGGGCTGCGGCAGCTGGTGAACCGGCTGGTGCCGGCCGTGATCGGGGAGCTGGAGCTCCACCACGAGTCGCCGGAGCAGCAGAGCCAGTCGCTGTTCCGGTTCGGACTGTTGGCGGTCGCCTCCGGCACGGCCAACCTGGTGTCCTCGCAGGCCGCGGACGGCATCGAGCAGCTCCTGGTGGGCTGGGACGCCGAGATCGGAGCGGGGTTCGTGCCGCCGTGGCGACTGGCCACAGCCTGAATCAGGCCATGGTCGTGCAGCCTGAATCAGGCCATGGTCGTGGTGGGCGGGCGTCGGCTCAGTCCGTGATCCCGTAGTCCTTGATCTTGCGGTAGATGCTGGCCCGGGACATGCCCAGCGCCGTGGCGGCCAAGGCCTTCTGACCCTGCTGTGCGTCGAGGGCCTCGATGATCGCGTCCCGTTCCAGGGCCTCCAGCGGGCTCAGCTGTCGACGGCTGGTGGCCCGGCAGCTCGGCGGCAGGTCCTGCACGTCCACCACACCGGCCCGGTGGGTCCGGGCCACCTGGACCAGGACGAGCCGCAGCTGTTCCACATTGCCCGGCCAGGGGAGGCGCATCAGCTGGTTGAGAGCCCGCCCGGACAGGGTGAGCTCGTGGTCTCGACGACCGCGACCGCGGCCGAGCAGATGCGGCACCAGTCTGGGCAGATCCTCCATGTGCTGGCGGAGTGGGGGGACCCAGATGGTGTGCGGGAAGAACGGAAGCAGCTGGGCATCGATCTGCGACCGGCGGCTCTCCCCGTCCAAGGTGATGGCGACCCACGGCTGAGGGCCACCGGTCGCGGCCCGCTCCTGCAACATGTCGGCAAGACCGTCCACCGTCTCGCTGTCCAGCAGGTGCACCCGACGCAGAATCACGGTCTCGGTGCCGGCCAGCTCCTCCGCCACCGATCCCAGCCAGTCGGGGGTGCTGGTGGCGTCCGAAGCGTCCAGGATGTGGATCCGGCTACCCGACCGGTGGGCGTGATGGGCCCCCTGGAGCAGAGCCAGTTTGCCGGTGCCGGCCTCACCCTCCAGGACGAGCCACTCGTTGCGACGACGGCTCGTCAGCACGGACTGGGCCACGCGTTCCCAGGTCGCGCTGGCGCCGACGACCCCGGGCAGTACGGCCGCCAGGCTTCGCGACCTCGGCGGTCGGCGGCCGGGGCTCACGTGGGACTGGATGCGGATCACTCCGCCGGCCAGGGCGTCGTCCACGAAGGCTGGTCGGTAGTCGAGCCGAGCGGTGACCCCGCTGGGCAGGTCCGCCAATAGGGTCGCGGGACCGGTGCGTCCGGCCACGTCTGTCACCGTGGCGAGCAGGGCGGTCTGGTCCGCGGCGTCGTAGTGCTGCCGGATATGCGCGTTCATCATCAGCAGCTCTGGCCCGAGGGCCAGCACCGAGCCGCCGGTGTGGCAGCAGGCGGCAAGGTATTCGCGGAGCACAGCCATCTCCCGGACGTTGACCTGGGCGGCCAGCTGGCTCTGGATCCGCTCCCCGGTCACCTTGGCCATGGCGAGCAGCAGCGCGTTGGCGTTGGGTGCGTCGGCGGTGAGGTCGACCACGCCCAGCAGAGCGCCGGTCGTGGGGTGGTAGATCGTCGCCCCGGCGCAGGCGTAGACGCCCAGATCCTCGGAGTAGTGCTCGGCGCCGATCACCATGGTCGGAGTCCGCATCTCGATGGCCGTACCGATCCCGTTGGTTCCCACCGACGACTCGGCGTAGCTGAATCCAGGGGCGAGCCGGGAACGGTCCAGGGCGCGGGTCAGGCTCGGGTCGTGCGTGACCCGCTGCAGCACCATCCCGTCGGCATCGGTGAGCAGAACGGCCACTGGTTCGTTGGCGAGCTCGGCACCCAGCGAACGCAGAACTGGCGCGGCCACCTGGGCCAACAGGGTGTCGCTCGGTTGGCTGTCCAGATAGGTCGGAGCGATCCGGTCGGAGTTCACAGCCAGGTCGCGGGACCGAATCCAGGATGCGCGGATCTCGCGACGGACCGAGACATCGACGGAGGAGTCACCGGCGAGGAACCGCTCGCGGACTCGACGTGGCACCTGGCCCGCCGCCCGGTCAGGGCTATCAGGGCTGTCGGGGCGCCCAGCCATCTCCCGAGTTTCAGACACAACGTTGAGTCCTCTTATTTCGGCCTCCCACGGCGGTTTGGATGCACCCCGCTGATCTCAGAACGATAACCCCGGTCAAAAAATGCCGGGGTCGTCGCTGTGCCAATTCTCACATTGAGACGGGACGCCTGAGCAGAACGGGGTTCTATCGACCTAACGGCGACACGGGTTGCCCGATGGGGCTGGAAGCCGCTCGCCCCACCTCAACCAAGGAGGCTGAATTGAGCAGGCAGAGCTTGAGCAAGGCACACGCGAAGATCACGGAGCTGTCGTGGGAACCGACGTTCGCTACACCCGCGACGCGGTTCGGAACCGACTACACGTTCGAGAAGGCGCCCAAGAAGGATCCGCTGAAGCAGATCATGCGGTCCTACTTCCCGATGGAGGAGGAGAAGGACAACCGCGTCTTCGGCGCCATGGACGGAGCGATCCGGGGCAACATGTTCCGTCAGGTCCAGCAGCGCTGGATGGAGTGGCAGAAGTTGTTCCTGTCGATCATCCCGTTCCCGGAGATCTCGGCCGCCCGGGCGATGCCGATGGCCATCGACGCGGTGCCCAACCCGGAGATCCACAACGGGCTGGCGGTGCAGATGATCGACGAGGTACGGCACTCCACGATCCAGATGAACCTCAAGAAGCTCTACATGAACCACTACATCGACCCAGCCGGGTTCGACATCACCGAGAAGGCGTTCGCGAACAACTACGCGGGCACCATCGGCCGGCAGTTCGGTGAGGGCTTCATCACCGGTGATGCGATCACTGCCGCGAACATCTATCTGACGGTGGTCGCCGAGACCGCCTTCACCAACACGCTGTTCGTGGCCATGCCTGACGAGGCCGCGGCCAACGGCGACTACCTGCTGCCGACGGTCTTCCACTCGGTGCAGTCCGACGAGTCCCGCCACATCAGCAACGGCTACTCCATCTTGTTGATGGCCCTGGCCGACGAGGACAACCGGGTGCTGCTCGAGCGCGACCTGCGCTACGCCTGGTGGAACAACCACTGCGTGGTGGATGCCGCGATCGGCACGTTCATCGAGTACGGCACCAAGGACCGCCGCAAGGACCGGGAGAGCTACGCCGAGATGTGGCGCCGCTGGATCTACGACGACTACTACCGCAGCTACCTCATCCCGCTGGAGAAGTACGGTCTCACCATCCCTCACGACCTGGTGGAGGAGGCGTGGAACCGGATCTACAACAAGCACTACGTGCACGAGGTGGCCCAGTTCTTCGCCACCGGGTGGCCGGTGAACTACTGGCGGATCGACCCGATGACCGATACCGACTTCGAGTGGTTCGAGGAGAAGTACCCAGGTTGGTACAGCAAGTACGGCAAATGGTGGGAGAACTACAACCGGATGCGCTACCCCGGGCGCAACAAGCCCATCGCGTTCGAGGCCGAGGCTGACTACCAGTACCCACACCGCTGCTGGACGTGCATGGTGCCGGCCCTGATCCGCGAGGACATGGTGACGGAGAAGGTCGACGGACAGTGGCGCACCTACTGCTCCGAGACCTGCTACTGGACCGACGCGGTGGCGTTCCGGCCGACGTACGAGGGTCGGGAGACGCCCAACATGGGTCGGCTCACCGGTCACCGTGAGTGGGAGACCCTGCACCACAACGAGGATCTGGCCGAGATCATCCAGAAGCTGGGCTACGTACGCGATGACGGCAAGACCCTCATCCCGCAACCACACCTGGACCTGGACGATCCGAAGAAGCTGTGGACCCTTGACGACGTCCGGGGGATCAACTTCGCCAGCCCCAACATCTTGCTGAACGAGATGTCCGACGCCGACCGTGAGGCCCACGTGGCCGAGTACAAGCGGGGTGGCCCCGCCGGGCGCTCGGCCAAGGCGGGTGCGGCCGTCTAGCCAGCCGCAGCTGCCAGGCACAGCAGGAAGACCGGTGGCGTCGCTCCGGAGCGCGACGCCACCGGTCGATCCACCCCAGACACCGCCGGATGCCACCAACCGCAGGAGTACAGACGATGGGCGAGAAGCACCAGGTCCGGTTCGAACCGGTCGACCTCACGATGGAGGTGGACGAGGACGAGACCGTGCTGGACGCGGCGTTCCGCCAGGGCATCTCGCTGATGCACGGTTGTCGCGAGGGTCAGTGCTCGGCCTGCAAGTCGTTCTTGATCGACGGCGACGTGCAGATGGACCGTTACTCCACCTTCGCCCTCGCCGACTACGAGAGCGACGAGGGCTACGTGCTGCTCTGCAAGACGCACGCCTACAGCGATCTCGTGGTCGAGCTGATCAACTTCGATGAGGAGGAACTGCGCAACGCGATCCCGCTGCAGCACCTGAGGACCACGATCCGGTCGATGGAACCCGTGACCCACGACATCGTCTCGCTGCGCCTCGAGCTGGTGGAGCCGAAGGGCTTCACATTCCGCCCCGGCCAGTACGCCGACATCCAGCTCCCGAGCGGCGAGGGGCACCGCTCGTTCTCGATGGCCACCACGCCGTCCACCCTCGGGGAGGTGGAGTTTCTGATCAAGAAGTACCCGGGAGGGCTGTTCTCCGGCCTGCTCGAAGGCGTGCTCCAGGTGGGGGACACCCTCGAGCTCGACGGGCCCTACGGCTCCTTCTCGCTCAAGAAGGGTTCCGAGCGGCGGGTCGTCTGCATCGGGGGCGGGGCCGGGATGGCGCCGATCCTGTCGCTGCTGCGGCACATGGCGGAGGAGAAGATCGAGCGGCCGGTCAGCTTCTACTACGGTGCCCGGACGCCGGCTGACCTGTTCTACCTCGAGGCGATCAACGAGCTCGGCTCGCAGCTGAAGGAGTTCCGCTTCGTCGCCTGCTTGTCGATGACCGAGCCCAGCGAGCTGGCGGAGCTCGGGTATGAGGCACACGGCGGGCTGGTCACCGACATCGTCGAGCGCTTCGAGATCGACCTCGCCGAGGCCGACCTCTACCTGTGCGGCCCACCGCCCATGGTGGACGCGGCGCTCGTCCTGATGGAGAGCCAGCAGGTACCGGTCGAGCAGGTCCACTTCGACAAGTTCACCACCTCGGTTGTTCCTTGAGCCGAGTCGCGCCCCGCCCCCCGCCCCGACAACCCGCCCCGACAACCCGCCCCGACAACCCGCGCTGCACACCGCGCGTCAGTCCGAAGTTTCCACCCACGAGATGAGAGTTGACCCACATGGTGCAAGCCACAGAAAAGCAACGCAGCTTTCCTAAGCCGGTGTTCACCGACTCCGAGGCGGGGGCGCTGGAGTTCCCCAGCTCCAAGAGCCGCAGCTACAACTACTTCAAGCCGGCCAAGCTCCGGGCCACCACGTACGAGGACGTCACCTTCGACGTGCAGCCTGACCCGGAGCGGCATCTGACCCAGGGGTGGATCTACGGCTTCGCCGACGGGCCGGGGGGCTACCCCAAGGAGTGGACCCGGCTGGTCTGCTCGGACTGGCACCAGTGGCGCGACCCCAACGAGGAGTGGGAGCAGACGATCTACCGTCGCAACTCCGCGACGGTCCGCCAGATCAGCCTCAACCTGGAGAACGCCAAGCGGGCCGAGGCCTACGTGCACTGGACCCCCACCTGGGTCCGCTTCATCGAGCGCAACCTCGGTGCCTGGATGCACGCAGAGAACGGTCTGGGGCTGCACGTGTTCACCGCGGTGCAACGCTCCGCGCCCACGAACATGATCAACAACGCCGTCGCGGTGGCTGCGGCGCACAAGCTACGCTTCGCCCAGGACCTGGCCCTGTTCAACCTGGACCTGAGTGAGTCCGACATCGGATTCGACGGGTCCGCGCACAAGGCGGTCTGGCAGAGTGAGCCGACCTGGCAGGGCGTACGCGAGAACGTCGAGCTGCTGACCGCGGCCGGTGACTGGGCCGAGGCACTGTTCGCCACCAACATCGTCTACGAGTCCCTGGTCGGGGCGCTGTTCCGCAGCGACCTGATGATGCAGGTCTCGGCCCGCAACGGCGACTACATCACCCCGACCATCGTGGGCACCGGTGAGAACGACTACAACCGCGACTCCGGGGCCAGCCGGACCCTGTTCGCCCTGCTGACCAGGGACGCCGAGCACGGCGACGCCAACAAGGCTGTCCTCGGTGAGTGGCTCGCCCACTGGGTGCCGATCAGCTTGAACGCCGCCCGGCAGCTGCAACCGATCTGGTCGCAGCCGCACGAGAAAGTGGTCACCTTCGCCCAGTCCATGGAGACGGCCAAGGAACGCTTACGCATCGTGCTCAGTGACCTCGACGTCGACATCCCCAAGGAGCTCAAGAATGACTGACACCCAGGTGACCGACCAGAAGTTCGGCGCCGCCAACCGCACCTTCACCAACGCCTGCGGGGTGACCGTGATGAACAACCAGGTCGGTCGGGTGGTGGTGGAGGTGATGACCGGCAAGGAGGGCGTCACCACCGTCGAGTACCCGTCGATGGTCCGCATCGACGGGACCGGCGTGCTGACCTTCGACTACGACGAGATCTCCGACGCCCTCGGGTCGGAGTTCGACGGGTCCTCGTTCGAGGAGATCATGTCGACCCACTACGGGCGGATGGTCCATTTCGACGAGAAGACGATGCTCTTCGCCAGCCCCGAAGCCGCCGCTGAGTACATCGACTTCGATCTGGAGGTCGTCAGCTAGCTCCCCCAGGGGGACGGGCCGCGAGCCCCCCGATCCTGGCCCGTCCCGCGCTCCGCCTGGGGGCCGACCATCCGGCCGGCTCCTGAGGCGGCACCTGCTCAGACACCACCATTGACAACCGGAGGTTGACATGTACGAGACGAACGGCCAGAAGTACTTCATCGTGGACTCCCACATCGCGCTGTGGGATGCCCGTCCGGAGAATCAGCGCAACATCCACGGCAAGCAGTTCATCGACTGCTTCTTCGACTACCACAGCAACCTCAGTCCCGAGTCGGAGCTGTGGTCGTACGAGCAGTACCTCTACTACGGCGACCGGTTGATGAAGGACCTGTTCGAAGACGGTTACGTCGACCACGCCATCTTCCAGCCGGCGGCGCTGACGGAGTTCTACCACACCGGGTTCGCTCAGACGGAGGAGTCCTGGGCGCTGGCCAAGGCCCACCCCGATCTGCTGACCTACAACCACAACTTCGACCCCCGGTACGGCGAGGAGGGGCTCGACCAACTACGGCTGGACGCCGAGCGCTTCGACCTCAAGGGCGTCAAGCTCTACACCGCGGAGTGGCACGGCGACTCCCGTGGCTACAAGCTCACCGACCCCTGGACGTACAAGTACCTCGAGGCCTGCGTCGAGCTCGGCGTCAAGAACATCCACGTGCACAAGGGCCCGACGATCCGCCCGCTCGACCGCGACGCGTTCGACGTGGCCGACATCGACCACGTGGCCACCGACTTCACGAACCTGAACTTCATCGTCGAGCACGTGGGACTGCCCAGGCTGGAGGACTTCTGCTGGATCGCCACCCAGGAGCCCAACGTCTACGGTGGCCTCGCCGTGGCCATGCCCTTCATCCACAGCCGGCCGCGCTATTTTGCCCAGATCATGGGCGAGCTGCTCTACTGGATCGGCGAGGACCGGATCCTCTTCTCCAGCGACTACGCCATCTGGACGCCGAAGTGGCTGGTCGAGACGTTCGTGGACTTCCAGATCCCCGCCGACATGCAACCGGAATATGCGGCCATCACCACCGTGCAGAAGCAGAAGATCCTGGGCCTGACCGCCGCCGAGCTCTACGACATTCCGGTTCCGGCGGAGCTGCAGGTGCAGAAGCCGGCCACCCAGGTGCCGGTGGCGTCCGAGACGGCGTCGGTGTGACCGCCGGAGCAGACACGTTCCCTGAGCTCGTCGAAGGTCCGTTCCCTGAGCTCGTCGAAGGGCTGGACGAGCAGGTCTGGATAGCGCTGTCGACGGTGCTGGACCCGGAGCTGGACGAGCCGGTCACCGATCTCGGCTTCGTCCGCAGCCATCGGGTGGATGGCGTCGACGTGGACGTCCACCTCAGGCTGCCGACATCCTTCTGCTCACCCAGCTTCGCCTACCTGATGGCCTCTGACGCGTACGACGCCATCTCGGCGCTGCCGGGCGTCGGTCGGGTCACCGTCGCACTGGACGAGCACCACGACTCGGAGAAGATCAACGCCGGGCTGGCCGCGCAGGCGGGCTATCTCGGCACCTTCACCGACGAGGCCGAGGAGAGCCTGGACGAGCTCCGCCGGACCTTCCAACGCAAGGCCCACACGGCCGCGTTGGAACGGGCGGTCACCCAGATGCTGGCCGACTCGGCGTTGACCGTAGCGGACCTGCACCGGGTGACGCTGGGCGATCTGGTCCCGGGCAGGCAGCGTGAGGCTCTGCTGCATCGACGATCGGACCTGGGGTTGCCGACGCATCTCGACGCCCTGGTGATGGTCGATGACTCCGGGCAGCCGGTCCCGGCGCAGGAGATCCCGATCAGGCTGCGCTTCGCGCGGACCACCCGGATCTCCATCGACGGCAACGCGCACTTCTGCCGGGGACTGCTCCGCACCCGTTACCAGGGTTCGGGCGAGGACCAGGCGCCGCGGGCCCAGGACGACGGGCCGGTGCTCCACGCGATCCAGGCATTCGACCAGAACAGGCAGGACTGACATGCGCGCCGTGCAAGTGGTGGGTTACCACGACAAGCTCCAGCTGAACTCGATCGACGACCCGACGATCAGCGGCCCGTTCGACGTCATCGTCAAGATCGGCGGGGCAGGGGTCTGCCGGACCGATCTGCACATCCTGGAAGGACAGTGGGCCGAGAAGTCCCAGGTGACCCTGCCGTACACGATCGGCCACGAGAACGCCGGCTGGGTGCACGCCGTCGGGGATGCGGTCAGCAACCTGGCGGTGGGGGACAAGGTCATCCTGCACCCGCTGATCACCTGCGGGCTCTGCCGGGCCTGCCGGTTCGGCGATGACGTGCACTGCGAGAACAGCCAGTTCCCGGGCATCGACACCAACGGTGGTTACGCCGACTACCTCAAGACGACCGCGCGCAGCGTGGTGAAGATCGACCCGAGCCTGGAGCCGGCCGATGTGGCCGCTCTGGCCGACGCCGGTCTCACTGCGTACCACGCGGCAGCGAAGGCCGCCCGGCTGCTGCATCCGGGTGACTTCTGCGTCGTCATCGGCGCCGGTGGGCTCGGCCACATCGGTATCCAAGTGATGAAGGCACTCTCGGCCGCCAAGGTGATCGTGATCGACCGCAACCCCGACGCGGTGGAACTCGCCACCGAGATCGGGGCCGATGTCGGCATCGTCGCCGATGGCACGCAGATCCAGCAGGTCCTCGAGATGACGGGTGGCCACGGCGCCGAGGCGGTGATCGATTTCGTCGGCGAGGGTGGCGCCACCGCCGAAGGTGTGTCCATGCTGCGACGAGCCGGCGACTACTACGTGGTCGGCTACGGCGAGAACATCGACGTACCGACCATCGACATCGTCTCCACGGAGATCAACTTCATCGGCAATCTGGTCGGCACCTACAACGACCTGGTGGAGCTGATGAGTTTGGCGGCCGACGGCAAGGTGACCCTGCACACCAGCACGTACGCCCTGGAGGACTACCAGCAGGCGATCGACGACCTGGAGGCCGGCCGGGTCCGAGGACGCGCCATCCTCATCCCCTGACCGCCGGGTCCGGACCAGCCAACGCCCCACCTTCCGGACCACCCAACCGCTCCGCACACCACAGCTGCTCGAAAGGATCTCGACCATGGCCAAAGATTTGCGCTTCAGCGTTGACGCACGACGACTGCTCGAGCAGGGGGTGAATGCACTGGCCGACGCCGTCAAGGTGACGCTCGGACCGAAAGGCCGCAACGCCGTGCTGGAGAAGCTGACCGGCGCACCGACCATCACGAACGACGGGGTCACCATCGCCCGGGAGATCCAGCTCCGGGATCCGTTCGCGAACATGGGCGCCCAGCTGGTCAAGGAGGTCGCCATGAAGACCAACGGGGTGGCGGGTGACGGAACGACCACCGCGACCGTGCTGGCCCAGGCCTTGGTCCGGGAGGGGCTGCGCGCCGTCGACGACGGGGCGAACCCGATGCAGCTGCGGCGGGGGATCGAAGAGGCGGTGGAAGCGGTCGTGGCGGAGTTGCAGGACCGCACCGTCCACGTGATCGGCGACAACGATCTGCTGCAGATCGCCACCCTGTCGGCGAACGACGACCGGGCCATCGGCACGGTGATCGCCCAGGCCCTGGGGGCGGTCGGCAAGACGGGTGTGGTGTCGGTCGAGGAGTCCCCCGCGTACGGGCTGAGCCTGACCATGGTTGACGGGATCGAGTTCGATCACGGGTTCATCTCGCCCTACATGGTGACGGACAAGGACCGGATGGAGACGGTCTTCGAAGACCCGTACCTGCTGTTGACCAACAAGAAGGTGTCGCAGGTGCAGGATCTGATGCCCGCCCTGGAGGCGGTGACCCGGGCCGGACGCCCGCTGGTCGTCTTGGCCGAGAATGTCGAGGGCCCGGCTCTGCAGATGTTGGTCACCAACAACGTGCACAACACCTTCCGGTCGGTCGTGGTGCGCGCCCCGGGCTTCGGCCACCGCCGGCTGGCGGAGCTGGAGGACCTGGCGGCGGTCACCGGTGGGAGGGTGGTCAGCGACGACTCGGGTCTGTCGTTCGACCGGGTCCAGCTGTCCGACCTGGGCCGGTGCCGCCGGATCACCATCACCGAGAACAGCACCACGATCGTCGGGGGATCCGGCGACTCGGCCCTGGTCGGGTCCCGGCAGCACCAGCTCGAGCAGGAGCTGACCAGGACCGATATCGAGCACGACCAGGACAGTCTGACCCTGCGCATCGCCCGGCTCGCCGGACGGGTCGCGGTGATCCGGGTCGGCGCGGCCACCGGCGTCGAGCTCAAGGAGAAGCAGCACCGGCTGGAGGACTCTCTGTCCGCCACCCGTGCGGCCTTGGAGGAAGGGGTGATCGCCGGCGGCGGTGCTGCGCTGTGTCAGGCCCGCGACGTGCTGGACCGGGTGGAGGCGACCGGAGACGCCATGGTCGGGCGCGAGATCGTCCGGAACTCGCTGGCCGAGCCGCTGCGGTGGATCGCCATCAACGCCGGGTACGACGGTGACGAGGTGGTGAAGCTGGTCGGGGAGCTGCCGGTCGGCCAGGGGTTCAACGCCTTGACCGGCGAGTACGGCGACATGTTCGACTTCGGCGTGATGGATCCCCTCAAGGTCACCCGGTCCGCGCTGGAGAGTGCCGCCTCGATCGCCGCCCTGCTGATCACAACCGAGACCGCCATCGTGGAGGAGGTGCTGCACAACCCCGGCGCCATCATGGCTCCCGGGTTCGGCGACCTGGCGGAGGGCATGGTCCGTCCGTCCAACATCTACTGACCTCGAGCTCGCGGTCTATGCCTCACCCCGGGCGCCGCCGGGGGAGGAGCCGAGATGGCACCCGCGTCGCGGCGGGTGCCATCGGCTCGAGGTCAGCTCGCCAAACTCAGTGGATCGGCCGCTGCTCGGTGACCACCGGCTGCACATCCGGATCGCCGATGTCGGCGAAGTAGTCGGACTGGACGGTGAGGTCGGATCCGTTGTCCACCTTCATGGCCCGCAGGACCGCGGTGAGCGCCACGGCGACCACGATGTTCACCACCAGGGCGGTGAGCCCGATGTAGCCGGCTCGGCCGAGCCCCGGGACGACCGAGAGCGAGTTGGCGAACGGCCGGACGGTGCAGGCGGTGCAGAGGGCGTACGAAGCCACCGTCCCGTAGATCATCCCGACCGCCCAGCCGGTCAAGAGCGCCCAGCGGTGGAACCACCGGGTGAACAACCCGAACACGATCGAGGGCAGGGTCTGCAGGATCCACACCCCGCCGAGCAGCTGGAAGTTCAGGGCGTTCTGCTTGTCCAGCGCCAGCACGAAGATCAGGGCACCGACCTTGGTGATCAGGGAGACGATCTTGGAGACCTTGGCCTCCTGCGCGTCGGTGGCGGCCGGCTTCAGGTAGGCCTTGTAAATGTTGCGGGTGAACAGGTTGGCGGCGGCGATGGACATGATGGCCGCGGGAACCAAGGCCCCCACCGCGATGGCCCCGAACGCGACCCCGGCGAACCAGCTCGGGAAGTTGTCCTCGAAGAGCTGGGGAATCACCAGCTGGGGGTTGATCTTGCCGTCCAGGCCCATCGGGATGGTCCCGGCCTTGATCGCGATGTAACCGAGCAGGGCCAGCAAGCCGAGGAGCAGTGAATAGGCCGGCAGGATCGCCGCGTTACGGCGGCCGGTGCTGCGGTCCTTGGAGCTGAGGGTCGCGGTCACCGAATGCGGGTACATGAACAGGGCCAGAGCTGAGCCGAGGGCCAGTGAGGCGTACGCCCAGTGCTGCAGCGGGCCGGGGATGAAGCTGCCGGTCGGGACGGCGGGGTTGGCCGCGGACGGGGTGGCCATCTTGGTCTGCGCCGCGTCGAAGATCCCGGCCCAGCCGCCGAACTTCATCGGCAGGTAGATCACGGCCACCGCGATCACCAGGTAGATCAGGATGTCCTTGACGAACGCGATCATCGCCGGCGCGCGCAGTCCGGAGGAGTAGGTGTAGGCGGCCAGCACCGCGAAGGCGATCAGCAGCGGGAGATCCCGGGCGATCAGGCTCTCGCCGCCGATACCGATGACCTCGAGCACGGCCTGGATGCCCACCAGCTGGAGGGCGATGTAGGGCATGGTGGCCAGGATCCCGGTGACGGCCACGGCGGTGGACAGGCTGCGGGTGCCGTAGCGACCCTGCACGATGTCCGCGGTGGTGATGTAGCCGTGCCGGTGCGCGACCGACCACATCCGGCCCAGAAAGTAGAAGATGATCGGGTAGAGCACGATCGTGTAAGGAACGGCGAAGAAGCCCGACACCGCACCGGTGGCCCACATGGCGGCGGGGACGGCGACGAAGGTGTAGGCGGTGTACAGGTCGCCGCCCAGCAGGAACCAGGTCGTGACGGTGCCGAAGCTCTTCCCGCCCAGGCCCCACTCGTGCAGCGAGTCCAGATTCTCCGGTCGACGCCAGCGGGCGGCCATGAAGCCCATCACGGTGACCACGGCGAAGAGCAGGATCAAGATGACCAGGGCCACCCAGTTGATGCCGTCCATGCTCACTCACCGTCCTGGCGGGAGTCCCGGCGACGCTGGTAGGCGTCGCTCTCCCGCTTCAGCAGGAGGTAGCACAACGCGCACAGACCGGCCGCCAGGAAGACCCAGAGCAGTTGGTACCAGTAGAAGAACGGGAACCCGAACAGCCGTGGTTCGATCTGGTCGTAGGTGCCCACCAGCAGCGGTACGACGATGCCGACGAGCAGGATCACGGCGACGACGCACCTGGTGGGTGTGAGCTTCCAGCGAGGATCGCTGACCTGTGGATCTTGGGTGCTCAACGCAGCAAACCTCTCAGCGGGGGGCCGCCTCGGTGGGGCCGACTGCGGAGCAGGCTACTGCACGGTCGCGGAACATCACCGGAGCCTCCCCCGAGTCGGTCTAAGGTGTTCGCATGCCCTCGATGTCCGAGCTCATCGTCGAGCACACGGACCTGACCGACGCCGACCAGCACTGGCTCCGGTTGCTGGTCTCGGAGTGGCAGATGTTTGCCGACCTGGCCTTCTCCGACCTCGTCCTGTGGGTCCCGGACCGCGATCCTCATGTCTTCTGGGCGGCCGCGCAACTGCGTCCGAACACCGGCCCGACGGCTCTGTTCGACGACGTGGTGGGGGATCTGATCGCCTACTCGCCCGAGCACCTGGTGTCCGAGGCGTTCATGACCGGCGAGATCACCCGGACCAGTGACGCGAAGCTGCAAGCGGGCATCCCGGTCGACAACCACGCTGTCCCGGTCAAGCTGGGGGACCGGGTGATCGCCGTGGTCGAGCAGCACACCAGCCAGCTCGGCGTACGCGCGCCGAGCCTGCTCGAGCAGTCCTACCTCGACACCGCCGGTGAGCTGGCCCGGATGATCACCGACGGTGCGTTCCCGATGCCGGCCGACGCCAACACCTTGGCCTTCAGCCCGCGGGTCGGCGACGGCTTCATCCGCATCGATGCCGGTGGCAACGTGCTGTACGCGAGCCCGAACGCCGTCAGCGCCTACCGCAGGCTCGGGCTGATCGGTGACCTGGTCGACGAGCACCTGCCGTCGTTGACCGCGGAGCTCTTCCCCCTGGGGCCGGGACCGGTCGACGACTCGGTGTTGTCAGTGCTGTCCGGGCGGCTGGCCCGACGTACCGAACTGGTCTCGGGGGACGCCTACCTGATGATCCGGGTGCTGCCGCTGCTCGACGGCCGGGAACGGCTCGGCGCCGTGGTGCTGTGCCGCGACGTGAGCGACGTACGCAGCAAGGAACGTCAACTGGTCACCAAGGACGCCACCATCCGCGAGATCCATCACCGGGTGAAGAACAACCTGCAGACCGTGGCCGCCCTACTGCGGATGCAGGCCCGGCGGATCGAGTCGGTCGAGGCGCAGGTCGCCCTGAACGACGCCATCTCCCGGGTCGCCTCGATCGCCATCGTGCACGAGACGCTCTCCCAGGCCTTCGACGAGACCGTCGAGTTCGACCGGGTGGCCGACGGTCTGCTGCGGATGGTGGGCGACGTGGCCGCGAGCTGGGGTGGGGTCTCGGCCGTACGCCAGGGCACCTTCGGGGTGCTCTCGGCGGACATGGCGACCAGCTTGGCCATGGTGGTGACCGAGCTCTGCCAAAATGCCGTCGAGCACGGGCTGGCTGACCGATCGGGCGAGGTGCGGGTTGTCCCGAGCTTCCACGACAACCGGCTGCGGGTCGAGATCAGCGACGACGGGCGCGGGCTGCCGGCGGACTTCGACTGGCGAGGATCACGCAGTCTCGGGCTGTCCATCGTGAACACCCTGGTCGAGGAGCTGGAGGGCCAGTTCGAGCTCGGTCCTCAGCCCGAGGGCCCGGGCACCCGGGCGGTGGTGGAGATCCCGCTCTGAGCCAGGGCCGGTCAGCGTCAGAAACAGTGGAACGCCGGGGATTTCTCCCCGGCGTTCAGATTGCTGGATGGTGACTTCAGCGGTTATGCAGTGCGGATTCGTGCCCGTGCGGCCCGACGCTTCAGCGCCCGCCGCTCGTCTTCACTCAAACCGCCCCATACTCCGTGGTCCTGGCCTGCTTCCAGCGCCCACTGCAGACATGCGTCTCTGACGTCGCATCGCCGGCAGACTTGTTTGGCCTCTTCTATCTGCAGAAGCGCCGGGCCGGTGTTCCCAATTGGGAAGAACAGCTCCGGATCCTCATCCAGACAGGCAGCCTTGTGGCGCCAATCCATGACGTACACGCTCCTTATTCGTTGCCTTCGAGGTCCACTGGTTCGAGACCCCTAGGCATGGGCAAACCACGAGTCCTCTACACTGAGTCACTCGATGTGGGCCCAACCCTGTCAAGTATCGTCGGCCAATACAAGGCTTTGGTGCGTTGACTGGCTCACATTTCGATCCTGTTACGGCCCACCGTTCGGTACGGGCGCCCGGCCTGACCCGGAAAAGCAGTTCTCCGCGGTCCTGTTCCGCAACCGCCTACAGTGAGGTTCGTGAGCGTCACCCTCTCGCCACGGCGACCGGCCCTGTTGAGCATGGCCGCCGTGCTGCTCCTGATCGAGGCTCTGGTGGCGTTCGTCTTCGGGGTCCTGGAGATCGGTCAAGTCCGGGCCAGCCGGGCTGTGGTCGGTGTCGGGGTGTCCATCGTAATGATCTCCTACGGCCTGGTCCTGGTGGCGGTGGCTCGCGGCGTGCTCCGCGGGCGGCGCTGGAGCCGCGCCCCCGCCGTAGCCACCCAGCTCATCTTGTTGCCGATCGCCTGGAGCTTCCGGGCCGCCCCCACGACCTGGGTGGCGGCGGCCATCGCCATGGTGGCGATCGCCGTCCTGGTCGGCCTGCTGCACCCGCGCTCCACCCGGGTGTTCGTGGGGGCCGGCGACGACCCGACCGGGCGCACGGGTTAGCCGGACGTCTCCAGGGCGACCCTGACCTCCGCGTCGTGGGCGGCTTCCACCTCGGCCTCCTGCTTGACCCGGGACAAGAAGACCTTCGTACGCTCCTCCAACGGGTCGAGCAGGACCTGGTTCGGCGGACCCTCTTCGACCACGACCCCCTGATCCATGAACACCACCCGGTCCGCCACCCCACGGGCGAAGCCCATCTCGTGGGTGACCACGATCATCGTGGTCCCGCCCTCGGCCAGGTCCCGCATCACCTTGAGCACCTCACCCACCAGCTCGGGGTCGAGCGCCGAGGTGGGTTCGTCGAGGAGCATCAGCTCCGGCTTCATGGCCAGAGCCCGAGCAATCGCCACCCGCTGCTGCTGCCCACCGGAGAGCTGCGCCGGATAGTAGTGGGCTCGGTCCGCCAGCCCGACCTTGTCCAACAGCTCCAGCGCCTCGACCTTGACCTCGGCCTTACGTCGACCGAGGACCTGGACGGGAGCCTCCATCACGTTCTCACACGCCGTCATGTGCGGGAACAGGTTGAAGCGCTGGAAGACCATGCCGATCCGGGCGCGCTGCCGGGCGATGTCGTGATCGCTGCGCAGGTGCAGCTTGCCCTTGCGCTCCTCGATTCCGATCAGTTCGCCGCCGACCCAGATGCGGCCGCCGGTCAGCGTCTCCAGCTGGTTGATCAGGCGCAGGAAGGTCGTCTTGCCCGAACCGCTCGGGCCGAGCAGGCAGACGACCTCACCGGGATCCACCGTCAGATCAACGCCCTTCAGCACCTCGTTGCTGCCGAAGGCCTTGATCACGTTCACCGCCCGGACCAGATGGGTGGGGTCGACGGGGGCGGCGGCGGTCGCGGTGCTCACTTCGCACTCCCGATGGCCAGGCCCTTGACGGCGAGGTCCTTGTCGGAGCTGACCTCGACCCCGAACCCGCGGCCGAAGCGACGCTCCAGATACGTCTGGCCGATCATCAGCACACTGGACGCGATCAGGTAGTAGAGGGTGGCCGCCACCAGGACCGGGAAGGTCTGGTAGGTCCGGTTGCCGATGGCCGTGAGCTGGAAGAACAGCTCCGAGCCGACCGGGATGGCCAGCAGCAGCGAGGTGTCCTTCAACATGGCGACGGTCTCGTTACCGGTCGGGGGGACGATGACCCGCATCGCCTGCGGGAGCACGACCCGTCGCATGGCCTTGCCCCGGCTCATCCCGAGGGCCTGGGCGGCCTCCATTTGGCCCTTGTCCACGCTGAGGATCCCGGCGCGGGCGATCTCAGCCATATAGGCCGCCTCGGACGCGGCCAGCCCGATGATGCCGCCGAGCAGACCCACGAAGATGGCGTTGGCGTCGAAGGTGGCGATCCGCCAGTCCCCGCTGAGCCCCAGCCAACCGATGATCTTCCAGTCGAACGGGACACCGATCGCCAAGCCCTGCCGGAACAGGATCCCGAGAGCGCCCATCACGGTGAGCAGGACCAACCGGGGCACGGCTCGGAAGAACCAGGTGTAGAGCCAGGCCACGCCGCGCAGCACCGGGTTGTCCGATAGCCGCATCACCGCCAGCAGCACCCCTAGTCCGACGCCAAGGATCATCGACACCACCGTCACCACGATGGTGCCCTTCCAGAACCCGGAGATGACCGGACTCTGGTTCATCGCCTGGAAGACGAAGGGCCAGTTGAAGGCCTGGTTGAACAACAGCAGGTTCAAGAACATCAGGCCCAGCACGACGATCACCGCGATGGCGACCCAGCGCCAGGGATGGCGTACGGGGACCGCGTTGATCAGCCCGGGCCGCTCACCGTCGACGGCCGCCGAGCGGGTGGCCGTCGTGGTCACGGGTTGACGGCGAAGTCAGTGATGGCTCCCTGCTCGACGCCCCACTTGGCCAGGGCGGCCTGGTAGCTGCCGTCGGCCTTGATCTCCTTCAGGGCTTCCGCCAGAGCGGCCGCGAACTCGGTCTCGGCCTTCGGCACGACGTAGCCGTACGGGGCGGCCTGGTAGACGTCGCCCAGGGCCTCGATCTTGCCGCCGGACTGCTTGACCGCGTACGCGACCACCGGTGAGTCGGCCAGCATGGCGTCGGCCTTGCCCGTGGCCACGGCGCTGGTGGCCTCGCTCTGGTTCTTGAACGACAAGATCTTGATCTTGGCGCTGCCGCACGCCTTCTGGCGTACGGGCAGGTCGTCGGTCTCCTGTACGGTGCCCGTCTGCACCGCCACGTTCTTGCCGCAGGCGTTCTTCGCCTCCACTGCCTTCGGGTTGCCCGGCGCGGTCGCCCACTGGGTGCCCGCGGAGAAGTAGCTCACCATGTTGACCTGCTTCAACCGGTCGGCGTTGATGGTGAAGGAGGAGACGCCGATGTCGTACTTCTGGCCCTGGACGCCGGTGATGATGGCGGCGAAGTCGGCTGGCTGGAACGCGGCCTTGACCCCGAACTTGGCGGCGACCGCGTTGAACACGTCGACGTCGAAACCCTGCACGGTCTTGCCGTCGCCGGCGAGGAACTCGCTGGGGGCATAGCTGGCGTCGGTGCCGACCTTGATCACACCAGCGCTGCGGATGTTCGCCGGCAGCTTGGAGGCCAGGTCGGCGTTCTGGCTCACCGAGACCGAGGGCGCACTGGAGCCGGCCGGGGCTCCGCTCAACGAATTGGAACCGCAAGCGCTCAGGCCGAGGGCCAGGGCGGAGGCCGCAGCCAGGGCGAACTTGATTCTGACGTTCACAGTCTTCCTCCTTCGACGCCGGGTGGCGTAGCACCCCGGGTCTGGTGGCGCAGGTTGCGCACGGTCAAGAATGCACCGGAGCGCCTAGACCAGTGCGGAAGCCCCGGACAACAGTGAGGATCCTTCCACGGTGTCGGCAGCCTGGCGCCCAGGGAAAACTGCTTGCAACGAGATTGGAACGCGGGAAAGTCAGGCGACGCGACCGGCGCCGGCCGAGGGGACGCCGGCGAACCAGGCGGGCGCTGCGTATCGGGCGCGCTGGAAACGGTCGGCCACCGCGCGTCCGACCCGGTCCACGTCCCCGGTCTCGACCAGGGCGATGATGCAGCCGCCGAAGCCACCCCCGGTCATCCGGGCCCCGTACGCGCCGGCCTCCCGGGCCGCGCTCACGGCCAGATCGACGGTGGGCACGGTGATCTCGAAGTCGTCGCGCATCGAGGCGTGGGAGGCGTCGAGCAGCGGGGCCAGGTCCCGGATGCGGCCGGCTCCGAGCAGCTCGGCGGCCTGCAGCACCCGGGCGTTCTCGGTCACCACATGGCGCACGCGGCGCCGCATGGTCGGATCGCTCAGTCGGGCCAGGGCATCATCGAGGTCCAGCACGTCACGGAGCGCCTGCACCCCGAGCCGTCGGGCGGCCTCCTCACAGGTGGCCCGCCGGTCGGCGTACTCACTGTCGACCAGGTCGTGCGGGGTCTTGGTGTCGAGGACCAGCAGCTCCAGCCCCGCCACACCCAGGTCCAGCGGAACCTGCTCGGCCGCGTAGCTGCGGCAGTCGAAGAACAGGGCGTGCTCGGCGGTGCACAGCGTCGAGGCGGCCTGGTCCATCAACCCGGTCGGCGCCCCGACGAACTCGTTCTCGCAGCGGCGGGCCAGCTTGGACCGCTCGAGGGGTTCGATCTGCAGGCCGGACAGCTCAGCCAGGGTGGCCAGCACAGCGCACTCCAGGGCAGCCGAGGAGGACAGCCCCGCACCGGTCGGAACGTCGGAGCTGAGCACCAGGTCGGCCCCGTCGATCTGATGCCCGGCCCCCTCCAGAGCCCAGACCACCCCGGCTGCGTACGCCGCCCAGCCCGACATCCCGGGCACCAGGTCGGCCCGGGTGAAGGTCCGGGTCGAGTCCAGGTTGAGCGAGGTGACGCTCCAGGTGTCGTCCTCGCGCGGGGATGCCGCGACCGTCACGGCCTGGGACAGGGCGAAGGGCATCACGAAGCCGTCGTTGTAGTCGGTGTGCTCACCGATCAGGTTCACCCGACCCGGTGCCGCCCAGACCCCGGCGGGGGGACGTCCGACCCGGTCGGTGAAGGTGCGTACGACGGTGTCGCGTTCGTTGCTCACCCGCGAACTCTAGACGTGCCGGCGGGACACTAGGCTCCAGTCATGCTCGCTGCCTACGCCGCCAGGGCCGATGCCACCGATCCACTCAGCGCCCTGGTGGTGGGCGAGATCGAGCCGCCCGACGTGCCCGCCGGTTGGGTCGAGGTCCAGGTGCGGGCCGCGGCCCTCAACCACCACGATGTCTGGTCACTGCGCGGGGTGGGTCTGGCGTCAGAACGGCTGCCGATGATCTTGGGCTGCGACGTCGCCGGCGTCACCGACGACGGGCGCGAGGTCGTGGTGCACGCCGTGATCAACGATCCGGACTTCGTCGGCGCCGACTCCACCTACGACCCCCATCGCTCGCTGCTGTCGGAGCTGTATCCCGGCGCCATCGCCGAGCGTGTCCGGGTGCCGGCGGCCAACCTGATCCCCAAGCCGGCGGAGATCTCGTTCGCGGAGGCGGCCTGCCTGCCCACGGCGTGGTTGACCGCCTACCGGATGCTCTTCACCCAGTCTGGGACGAAGCCGGGGGACACGGTGCTCATCCAGGGCGCGGGCGGCGGCGTCGCGACCGCGCTGATCGTGCTGGCCCGCCAAGCCGGGCTCCGTGTCTGGGTCACCGCCCGCGACGAGGCCCGGGGTGCGCGGGCCGTGGAGCTGGGAGCCCACCAGGCCTTCACCGCAGGAGCGCGGCTGCCGGAGCGGGTCGACGCCGTGCTGGAGTCCGTCGGGGCGGCGACGTGGTCGCACTCCATCAACTCCCTCAAACCCGGCGGTGCGGTGGTGGTCTGCGGCGCCACGTCGGGGGACAACCCGCCGAAGGCCGAGCTGACCAAGATCTTCTTCAAGCCGCTGCGGGTGATCGGGTCGACGATGGGGACCCGCGACGAGTTCATCGCCTTGACCCGGATGCTGGCGACCACCGGCGTACGCCCGCTGGTGGACCGGGTGCTTCCGCTCGCGGACGCAGCCGACGGTTTCGCTGCCCTGATCGCCGGCGAGGTGTTCGGCAAGGTGGTCTTCGAGCCCTGAGCCGCTCGGCCGCCATCCCTGTCCCGCGGGGCGATCCGGGGACCCGCGGCCACGCCAGCCGACGATCAGTCCTCGTCGTCGAGCCTGGCCAGCCAGGTGGCCAGGCGTTCCACCGGGACCTCGAAGTCCGGGTTGAGGTCGACGAACGTACGCAACTTCTCGGCGAGCCACGCAAAGGTGACCTCGTCGTCACCCCTGCGTGTCTCGAGCTCCTCGATGCCGCGATCTGTGAAGTACATCCCGCCCCCTCAGGCGAAGGCGGCGTCCATCAGGGCCCGCTGCTGGGCCTCGTGGACCTTGGCTGAACCGACCGACGGGGCCGACGAGCACGGGCGGGTGACCGGGGTGACGGTCCACTGCCGACCGGGCACCTCGGCGGACATCGCTCCGCTCAGCTGCAGGGCCATGTACGGCCAGGCGCCCTGGTTGACCGGCTCGTCCTGCACCCATCGGATGCTGCCGACGTTGTCGAAGCGCGCGATCTCGTTGGCGATCTGCGCTCCGGGCAGCGGGTAGAGCTGCTCGACGGCGAGGATGGCCACCTTGCCGACCTTGTCCTGCTGCGCCCGACGGGTGACGAGATCCCAACGCACCTTGCCGGAACACAGGATCACGGACTCTACCGCCTTCGGGTCGGTCACGGTCGGGTCGGCCAGGACCGGACGCCAGGTGCCGCTGGTGAAGTCGTCCGGCTGCGACACCGCCAGCTTGTTGCGCAGCATCGACTTCGGAGTCATCACGATCAACGGCCGGTGCTGCTCGCCGAGGGCCTGGGCACGGAGCATGTGGAAGTGGCTGGCGGGGCTGGAAGGCTGGGCGACCGTGAACGCGTTCTCCGCCGCCAGGGTCAGGAACCGTTCGATCCGGGCCGACGAGTGGTCCGGGCCTTGGCCTTCATAGCCGTGCGGCAGCAGCAGCACCACACCCGACTTTTGGGTCCACTTGGCCTCACCGGAGGTGATGAACTCGTCGATGATGGTCTGCGCGCCGTTGGCGAAGTCCCCGAACTGGGCCTCCCACACCACCAGCGCCTGCGGATGCGCGACGGAGTAGCCGTACTCGAAGCCCATCGCGGCGTACTCACTGAGCAGCGAGTCGAAGACGTGGAACTTGCCCTGGTCGTCGTCGAGATGCTTCAGCGGCACCCACGACTGGCCCGTGGTCCGGTCGACCACCGCGGCGAAGCGCTGCACGAAGGTGCCGCGGCGCGTGTCCTGACCGGTGAGCCGAACGGTCTGACCTTCCAGCAGCAACGAGCCGAAAGCGAGGATCTCCCCGGTGGCCCAGTCGATGGGACCCTGGGTGATCGCGGCAGCCCGGCGCTGCAGCTGGGGCATCACCTTCGGGTGCACGGTGAAGCCGTCCGGGAACGTGTTGTGCGCATCGGAGACCTTCTTCAGCGTCTCCATGGTGATCGCGGTGCCTTGGCTGGACCCGGTCTTGGCCGGGTAGACCGGCACCCGGTTGAGGTCGACCTCCCGGGCCGGCAGCTCGGGGTCACGGACCTCCTTGAAGACACTCTCCAAGCGCTGCTGGAACTTGCTCAGCACCTCCTCGGCGTCCTCGACGGTGATGTCGCCGCGCCCGATCAGGGCCTCGGTGTAGAGCTTGCGGGTGGACCGCTTCTTCTCGATCAGGTCGTACATCTTGGGCTGGGTGAAACTCGGGTCGTCGCCCTCGTTGTGCCCTCTGCGGCGATAGCAGATGATGTCGATCACCACGTCCTTGTGAAACTCCTGCCGGAAGGCGAAGGCGAGCCGAGCCACCCGGATGCAGGCCTCCGGGTCATCCCCGTTGACGTGGAAGATCGGCGCTGCCACCATCCGCGCCACATCGGTGCAGTAGATCGAGGACCGGGACTCGGTCGGGGAGGTGGTGAAGCCGACCTGGTTGTTCACGATGATGTGGATCGTGCCGCCGGTCCGGTAACCCCGCAGCTGCGACAGGTTCAGGGTCTCGGCCACCACCCCCTGACCGGCGAAGGCCGCGTCACCGTGCATCAGCACCGGCAGCACCGGGAATTCGCTGCCGCGGTCGAGGAGATCCTGCTTGGCGCGGGCAATCCCCTCCAGGACGGGGTTGACGGCCTCGAGGTGGCTCGGGTTGGCTGCGACCGAGGTCCGGATCGTCGCACCACTCAGGGCGGTGAACTTGCCCTCGGATCCGAGGTGGTATTTGACGTCGCCCGAGCCCTGCACTGTACGCGGGTCGATGTTGCCCTCGAACTCCCGAAAGATCTGGGCGTACGACTTGCCCACGATGTTGGCCAGCACATTCAGCCGGCCCCGGTGCGGCATCCCGATGCAGACCTCTTCCAGCCGGGCGTCGGCGGCGGAGTCGCACACCTCGTCCAGCAGCGCGATCGCCGACTCCCCGCCCTCCAGGCTGAACCGTTTCTGCCCGACGAACTTGGTCTGCAGGAAGGTCTCGAAGATCTCTGACTCGTTGAGCTTGTCCAGGATCCGCAGGTGCTGCTCGCGGGGCAGGGACTCGTGCGGGCGCTCGACCCGGTCCTGGATCCACTTGCGCTGGACCGGCTCGGAGATGTGCATGTACTCGATGCCCGTGGTCCGGCAGTAGGAGTCCCGGAGGATGCCGAGGATCTTGCGCATCTTCATCAGGCCCTGGCTGCCGGCGAACGAACCGGTGGCGAACTCCCGGTCCAGATCCCACAAGGTCAGCCCGTGGGTCTGCACGTCCAGGTCGTGGTGGCGGCGCTGTCGGTATTCCAGCGGGTCGGTGTCGGCCATCAGGTGACCGCGCACCCGGTAGGCGTTGATCATCTCCATGATCCGCGCCTGCTTCGGGATCTGGTCCTCGTGGTCGGTGCTGATGTCCTGGGCCCAGCGGATCGGCTCGTACGGGATCCGCAGCGAGGCGAAGACGTCGTCGTAGAACCCGTCCTCGCCCAGCAGCAGCGCGTGCAGGCTCTGCAGGTACTGACCAGACATGGCGCCCTGGATGACGCGGTGGTCGTAGGTCGAGGTGAGCGTCATCACTTTCGCGACGCTCATGGCGGACAGCTTGTCCGGGTCGGAACCCTGGAACTCCGGCGGATACTCCATCGACCCGACACCGATGATGGCACCCTGGCCCGACATCAACCGGGGCACGGAGTGGTTGGTTCCGATGGTGCCCGGATTGGTCAGGGTGATGGTGGTGCCGGCGAAGTCCTCGACGGTCAGCTTGTTCGCCCGGGCCTTCTTGACCATCTGCTCGTACGCGGTCCAGAACTGGGCGAAGTCGAGGGTCTCGCAGTTCTTGATGCTCGGCACCAGCAGCTGACGGGTGCCGTCCTCCTTGGGCATGTCGATGGCCAACCCGAGGTTGATGTGGGCCGGGACGACCATGGACGGCTTGCCATCGATCAGCTCGTAGCCGCTGTTCATGCCCGGCACGCTCTTCAGCGCCTGCACCATGGCGAAGCCGATCAGGTGGGTATACGAGATCTTGCCGCCCCGGGAGCGTCGCAGGTGGTTGTTGATCACCACGCGCTGGTCGATCAGCAGCTTGACCGGGAGTGAACGGACACTGGTGGCCGTGGGCACAGTGAGCGACAGGTCCATGTTCTTCGCCGTCCGCGCCGGGGCGCCGCGCAGCGTGGTCTTGACCGGCTCCTCGATCGCCACGTCGGGTCGGTCCGACGGGTTGGGGGGATCTGCGGGCAGGCCGCCGCGGGTGCCGGGTGTGGTCGGGCGACCCTCCTTGTCGCCGGTCGGCGCCTCCACCGTGGGCGTACGACGTGGGCTGGCCACAGGTGCAGAAGGAGCCGGAGCGGTAGGGGGCGGAGCGGTGGGAGCGGGGGCCTTGGTCGCTGGCGCGGCATCGACCCGAGCGGGCGCGGTGATGCTCGGGGTGGTGGCGCTCGGGGCGGAGCCGTTGGTGGACGACGCGATGCTGCCGGGTGCGCCGTGGACCGCGAAGTAGGTGGCCCAGGACTCCTCGACCGAGGTGGGGTCGGCCTGGAACTGCTCGTACATCTCCTCGAGCAGCCAGTCGTTGGCTCCGAAATCGGTGTCCTCAGCCGCAGCAGCGGACTTGGTCGTTGATTGGTCGGGCACGATGGCCACGGTCGCCTTCTTCCATACGCGTTTCGTCGCGGGCGACTCGGCCCGCCTTGCGGTCTGCCAAGGAATCGCTGGCTGGACCCCCGACAAGGACCGCAGCCCAGGCTACCCAAGACTGCCGACGAGCGGGCGAGCGGTCACCTGTCAGCGGTGTGTGTCGGCACTTTCGCGCCCAGGGAACGCCAGGCCAGCCGGCATACCTCGATGGTGAGGAGGAAAAGCGCCAGGTTCCGTACGGCGGTCACCACGGTTGACAGCACGAGCATCACCTGACCCAGTTCACCGATGAATCCGTTGTAGAGCAGGGGGTAGACGAGGTGGGTCAGCAGGGCCAGCACCAGGAGTTGAGTGCCGACCCGGGTGATGGCGGTCCGCTCGGTCGGGGTGGCCTCGCGACGCATCAGCAACAGGGCGGCCATCGGTCCGCCCAGCCACAGCAGATACTGCGGGGACAGGGTCTTGTTGGTCACCGTCATCACGGCGACCGTCGCCAGGACCGTCAGCCCAATCGCGACCGGGGTGGAGCCGCCGGCCCGGAAGGCGCGCACGCACAGCGCCATGATCACCAGCAGACCGAGCACCGTGGCCACATTGCTGAGCAGCAGCAGCGGTGAGACCCCAGCGCCGAAGATCTCGTACGCCTGGAAGCGGGAATACTGCACGACCCACCGCTCGGGCGAGGCGGCGCGGGCCAGCATCAGCGGGGTGGCCCAGATCGACTCGATCTGGAGCCCTCGACCGGACTGCCAGGTGAGGGGGGCCAGCAACCGATCGAGGCCCCCGAAGACCAGGCTGACGAGCGCCAGACCGAAGCCGACGACGACGAAGGCCAAGCCGGCCGGCCGACGGTCGCGGCGGTAGGCAAGGAAGGCCGGGATGAGCAGGGCGGGCCAGAGCTTGACTGCCGCACCAAGACCGGTCAGGGCGCCACTCACCCACGCTCGGCGCCTCGCCGACAGCAACGCGCCGCCGGCGAGCACGGCCGGCAGGATGTCGAAACGCAGATAGGACAGCGGCCCCACCAACAGCACGAAGAGCAACCAGAAGTCGATCGCATGATCGTGTCGGCGACCGGCTGCGCGCCACAGAGCGAACGTGAACAGCGCATCGAGGGCCAGCATGAAGATCATGAAGGCGACCAGGTAGCCGATCCGGCTGCCCCCCGTGACGGCGTACGGCAGGGCCAATATCCAGGTCACGGGGGTGGGGTATTCGTTGAGAGTGTTGGCCAGCCCGACGTCGAAGAGGGCCGCGAGCTTGCGGTGGTAGTAGTAGACGTCGCCGAGAACCACGGACCGCTCGGCGAGCGCCAGGACGAGGAGGTTCAGCGCTCGGCTGACCAACCAGCCGGTCAGCACACTCCCGCCTCCGCGCCGGGCTTCGTACCAGCCACGGATGTGCTGGGGGCTCACGCCTTGGAGCACACGACCCTCTCGATCCCTGTCGGACCCGTCGATGAAGCACCAGCCATTCAGCCGATGAAGCACCAGGCAACCAGCGCCCCCGGCAGGATTCGAACCTGCGCCACCGCCTCCGGAGGGCGGTGCTCTATCCCCTGAGCTACGGGGGCCTGTCTTCTGCTCGAAGGTCAGACCTGAGACACGAGCGGCCCGTTAGGGCCGTGGAGAAATGTACCAGTGCAGAACGGTCCTCGCTCGCCACGCGCCCGGCGAGCGCGGACCGGGTCGATTCGGTCCGCCCGTCCGCGTTGCGACCGCGACCTCGAAATGTCGGACGGGTCTGGCACAGTTCCTGGTTGTGACGCATTCCCATGTGGCCGGCTCGATCCATGCCGATGTCGCCTCCCGGGCACCCGGCTGGTTGGCCGTTCCGCCGGACGTGAACGCGCTGCTGCCCCGGCTGTGGAGCGCCGGGGTGAGCAAGGACCGCGACGGCGTGCTCACCGTCGCCGGGCTGGACGTGGTCGAGATCGCCGAGCAGGCCGGGACCCCGGCCTACGTGGTGGACGAGGCCGATCTCCGCGCCCGCGCCCGGGCCTTCGCGGAGGCCTTCGCCGGCTGGGACGTCTATTACGCGGCGAAGTCCTTCCTCTGTACGGCGGTGGCGCGCTGGGTGGCCGAGGAGGGTTTGGGCATCGACGTGTGCACGGGCGGCGAGCTGGCGGTGGTGCAGCGGGCCGGGGTGGATCTGCGCCGGGTCGGTCTGCACGGCAACAACAAGAGTCTGGCCGAGCTGCGCCAGGGCCTGCTGGGTGGAGTCGGCCGGATCATCGTGGACTCCTTCGACGAGATCGACCGCCTCGGCCGGCTGGCCGCCGAACTGGGCCTGCGACCACGGGTGATGGTGCGGGTGACCACCGGGGTCGAGGCTCATACCCACGAGTACATCGCGACGGCTCACGAGGACCAGAAGTTCGGCTTCTCCATCTCCGGCGGGGCGGCCCTGGCTGCCCTGCTGGCCTGCCACGAGGACCCGGCGCTGGACCTGGTCGGCATCCACTCCCACATCGGCTCGCAGATCTTCGACGCGGAGGGCTTCGAGGTGGCGGCCCGGCGGACGTTGCGGCTGCACGCCGACTTCGCCGGCCGGACCGGCGTGGAGATGGGCGAGCTGGACCTGGGCGGCGGCTTCGGGATCGCCTACACCAGCGCGGACTCGCCCGCCACCCCCGCCGCGCTCGCCGTCGCGCTGCAGACGATCATCGACGCGGAGTGCGCCGCACTGGGTGTCGCCGTGCCGCACCTGTCCATCGAGCCCGGCCGGGCCATCAGCGGCCCGAGCGCCTTCGCCCTCTACCGGGTCGGCACGGTCAAGCAGGTGCAGCTGGACGGGGGAGCGAGCCGGCTCTACGTCGCGGTGGACGGCGGGATGAGCGACAACATCCGGACCGCTCTGTACGCCGCGGAATATTCCGCCACCCTGGCCTCGCGCCGCTCCGATGCCCCGCCGGTGCTGGCCCGGGTGGTCGGCAAGCACTGCGAGGGCGGCGACATCCTGGTCCGCGACGAGTTCTTGCCGGCCGACATCTGCCACGATGACCTGGTGGCGGTGCCGGCGTCGGGCGCCTACAGCCGTTCCATGGCCAGCAACTACAACCATGTGCCCCGCCCGCCCGTGGTGTCGGTCCGTGACGGCAGGCTCAGCACCTTGATCCGTCGGGAGACCGTGGCGGACCTGCTCGCCCTCGACGTCGGGTGAGTCTTGAAGGGTGGCGCGCGATTCGCGGGGGCACTGGCGATGGGGAACAATAAATGCGCCGCGAACCCCGGACGACGGCAATAGGTGAGGTCCTGCGATGACAACTGACGTGCGAGCTGAGGTGACAGAGGTGCAACCCGCGCTCGGGCGTACGGACGCCTCCGGCTCGCCGTTGCGCGTCGCCCTGCTGGGCTGCGGCACGGTCGGTTCCGAGGTCGCCCGGCTGATCGTCGAGCAGGCCCCGGACCTGCACGCCCGGATCGGTCGACCACTCGAGCTGGTGGGGATCGCCGTACGCCGGTTGAACCGGTCTCGGCCCGGTCTCGACCCGGGGTTGTTCACCACCGACGCCGCGTCGCTGGTCGCCCGGGACGACGTCGACCTGGTGATCGAGGTCATCGGCGGGATCGAACCTGCTCGAGGGCTGATCCTGTCCGCCCTGCGTCACGGAGCCTCGGTGGTCACGGCCAACAAGGCACTGCTGGCGGAGGACGGTTCCACGCTCTTCGCCGCCGCTGCGGACGCCAGAGCCGATCTGTACTTCGAGGCGGCCGTCGCCGGGGCCATCCCCATCATCCGCCCGTTGCGCGAGTCGCTGGTAGGCGACGAGATCACCTCGGTGATCGGCATCGTCAACGGGACCACGAACTTCATCCTGGACAAGATGGACACCGAGGGCGCAGGGTTCGCCGACACCCTCAGTGAGGCCCAGGAGCTGGGTTACGCGGAAGCCGATCCGACCGCCGACGTCGAGGGCTTCGACGCCGCGGCCAAGGCCGCGATCCTGGCGAGCCTGGCGTTCCACACCCGGGTCCGGGGCGCCGACGTCTACCGGGAGGGCATCACCGAGGTCACCTCCTCCGACATCGCCTCGGCCCGTGACATCGGCTGCATCGTCAAGCTGCTCGCCATCTGTCAGCTCTCGGACACCCCGGGCGAGCGCACCGTCTCGGTCCGGGTGCACCCGGCGATGATCCCGCGCTCGCATCCGCTGGCGGCGGTCGGCGGCGCCTACAACGCGGTCTTCGTGGAGTCCCGCTCCGCCGGTCGGCTGATGTTCTACGGTCCCGGGGCCGGCGGTTCGCCGACCGCGAGCGCCGTGCTCGGCGACCTGGTGACCGTGGCCCGCAACCGGGTGCGCGGTGCCGTGGGCCCGGGCGAGTCCAGTTATGCCGCCCGTCCGGTGACCACGATCGGCGCCGTGATGACCCGCTACCACCTGTCGCTGGAGGTCGCTGACGTCGCCGGGGTGCTGGCCACCATCGCGCAGGTTTTCGCCGAGCACGACGTGTCGATCCAGACCGTGCGCCAGAATGGCCGGGGTGCCGACGCCCAGCTGGTCATCGTGACCCACCGGGCTCTGGACGAGGCACTCAGTGCCACGGTCGAGTCCCTGCGCAGCCTCGACGCCGTCCTGCAGGTCAGAAGTGTGATGAGAGTGGAAGGTGAATGATGTGAGCGCCGAGTCGCCCACCGCTGCGGTCCGCCGTCGCCCGGCCCGCGGGTTGATCGCGCGCTACCGCGACTGGCTTCCCCTCACCGACACCGACCCGGTCATCACCCTCGGCGAAGGCAGCACGCCGTTGGTCGAAGCCGACGCGCTCTCGGATCTGCTCGGTTCCGACGTCTGGATCAAGGTGGAGGGCGCCAACCCGACCGGTTCGTTCAAGGACCGCGGGATGACCGTGGCCCTCAGTGCCTCGGTCGGCTCCGGGGCCGAGGCTGTGGTCTGCGCGTCCACCGGCAATACCTCGGCGTCCGCCGCCGCGTACGCCGCGAAGGCCGGCCTGCTGCCCATCGTGCTGCTGCCCGCGGGCAGGATCGCCACCGGCAAGCTCGCCCAGGCCATCGTGCACGGAGCGAAGGTGGTCCAGGTCGACGGCAACTTCGACGACTGCCTCGACCTCGCCCGGGAGCTGGCCGAGCACTACCCGGTCGCCCTGGTCAACTCGGTCAACCCACTGCGGATCGAGGGCCAGAAGACCGCGGCCTTCGAGGTGGTCGACGACCTGGGCGACGCCCCGGATCTGCACGTGATCCCGGTCGGCAACGCCGGCAACATCTCCGCCTACTGGCGCGGCTACACCCAGTACGCCCAGGCCGGGGTGGCCACGCACACGCCGCGGATGTGGGGTTTCCAGGCCGCCGGAGCTGCCCCGCTGGTGCTGGGACACCGGGTGAAGGACCCTGACACCGTCGCCACCGCCATCCGGATCGGCAACCCGGCCTCCGGCCACCTGGCCCTAGCCGCGCGGGACGAGTCCAACGGTCTGATCGAGTCGGTCACCGACGAGCAGATCCTCTCCGCCCAAGCCTTTCTGGCCGCCCGGGAGGGGATCTTCGTCGAACCCGCCTCGGCCGCCGGTGTGGCCGGCCTGCTCGCCAAGCACGAGCGCGGGGAGGTGCCGACGGACGTACGGATCGTCATCACCGTGACCGGCCACGGGCTGAAGGACATCGACACAGCCCTGCAGAGTCGAGGCCCGGTGCAGGCCGAGGTGGTCTCGGCCAAGCTGAACGCCGTCGCGGTCGTCTGCGGTCTGGCCTAGGCGCCGACGGGTGAGGTGCCTCGAAGCCGGGACCGTGGTCTCGGTCGAGGTCGCGGCGACGAGTGCCAACCTGGGTCCGGGTTTCGACTGCTTCGGGCTCGCCCTGGACTGGCGCGAACAGGTCGAGCTGACGGTGATCTCGCAGGGTTTCGAGGTGCAGGTCACCGGTGAGGGCGCCCATAGCGTGCCCCAGGACGAGAGTCACCTGATCATCCGCTCAGCGCTGACCGGCCTGGCCGAGCTGGGTGTCGAGGTGCCGGGGCTGCGAGTGCGTGGCCACAACAGCATCCCGCACGGTCGCGGCCTGGGGTCCTCCTCGGCCGCCATCGTCGCCGGTCTGGCCGGGGCCGCCCAGCTCGCGAACGGTCAGCTGGACCAGGACTGGCTGCTCCGGCACTCGAGCGCGATCGAGGGTCATCCCGACAACGTCGCGGCGGCGATCTTCGGCGGGTTCGTCATCGCGTACGAGGGTGGTCGGGGCGTCGCGGTGGCCCACGGCCGGGTCGACCCGTCGATCGAGGTTCTGGTCTTCGTTCCCGACACGCCGGTGGCGACCGATGCCGCGCGGGGGTTGCTCCCCGCCATGGTGCCGCACCATGAGGCCGCAGGGAACTCCGGCCGGGCGGCGCTGCTGGTCCACGCCCTGGCCGATCAGCCGGCGCTGCTCCTCGACGGCACCCGGGACTGGTTGCACCAGAGCCACCGAGCGGCGGCCATGCCGGAGTCGTACGGGCTCGTCCAGATGCTGCGGGACCAGGGGTATGCCGCGGTGATCAGCGGTGCCGGCCCGACGGTCGCGGTGCTGGGCACGGCCGCCGGGCTGGCCGAGCTGTCCCAGACCGTGGTGCCGGCTTTCCGCGCCCGGCGCGTGGGGCTCGGGGGACCGGTGACCGCCATCACCAACCCCGCGAGCACCCGGCCCGTGCTATGAGTTGTCGATGGTCTACCGGTTTGGGCGCGCCTGGTGCTAGCCTGAAGCCGCCAACAGGTCAGGGGATCTGCGGCGGCTCGTTCCCAGCCAGCGGCAATTCGCCCAGGTGAGCCATCTCAGCACATTGGCCAGGCAAAGCGCCTCAGGGGTCAGGCGCGGCACCGAGACAGCCTCGCGAGTCTCGTGTCACCCAAAATACTGATGTACGTGTCGTCGCCGAGCGACGGAGACCTCACGAATTTCGACTCGGGTCGGGGTGAATCGCATCCTGACCCCTCGGAAGGGCGTCCTCGCGACTCCCTAACCCTAAGGAACCACATCTTGACAGACATCGCCGAAGTGACGAGCGCCCCCACGGAGCAGAACGGTGGCGCCGCCCGTAAGCGGAAGGGATCGGGTCTGGACGCCATGGTCCTGCCCGAACTCAAGCAGCTTGCCAGCACACTCGGTCTCAGAGGCACCGGCGCCATGCGCAAGGGCCAGCTCATCGACGCCATCCAGTCCGCTCAGGGCGGTCCCGGCCAAGGCGGGTCGAGCCAGGGTGGCTCCTCGCAGCCTGCGGGCCGGGGCAGCCGGAGCCGGACCCGCTCGCGCAACGAAGGCTCCACCGACGGCGCCTCCACCGACGGTGCCTCCGGGGCGAGCGAGCCTCCGTCCTCGGCCAAGGGAGGCTCGGGGTCCGTCAACGGTGGCGCCGAGACGCGCAACGGCGGCTCAGAAGCCAACCTCCTGGCCCCCGAACGCCATGACCCGCCTGTCCGGGACGTGGAGACCGCTCGATCGAACACCGACGTCGCCACCGCACTGAGCGAGTTGCAACGGGCGCCCCGTGAGGAGCTGTCCCGTCGTGACGAGGGAGGCGCCCGCCAGCGGGAGCAGGGTCAGACCGAACCGGCCGCACCTGTCAGCCACGACAACACCGGGAGCGACCTCGACCGCAGCCCCGACGTCGACCGCTCCGAGCCTGGGCGTGACGGCCAGAACGATCGTCGCAACCGCCGCTCCGAGCGCAACGGTTCGGACCGCGGCCAGGGCAACGACCGATCCGGCACTGATCGCGGCAACCAGAGCCGCGACAACCAGAGCCGCGACAACCAGAGCCGCGACAACCAGAACCGTGGCCCTCAGGGTCGGGACAACGGGGCCGGCCGAGACCAGAATCGCGACAGCGACTGGGACGACGACGGCACTGGTCGTCGGGGTCGTCGGCGTCGCAGCCGCGACCGCCAGGGTCGCCGCGGCACCACCACGCGTGCCGGCAGCGGAAATGTCGGGATGGACCGGTACGAGGCCGATCCGACGGTGTCCGAGGACGATGTCCTGGTCCCCGCCCGCGGCATCCTCGATGTGCAGGACAACTACGCCTTCGTCCGCACCTCGGGCTATCTGCCCGGCAACGAGGACGCGTACGTCTCGCTCTCCATGGTGAAGAAGTTCGGCCTGCGCAAGGGTGACGTGATCACCGGTCAGATCCGGTCCAACAAGGACGGCGACCGCAAGGAGAAGTTCAACCCTCTGGTCCGGCTCGAGACGGTGAACGGTGGGGACCCGGAAGGGGCTAAGAACCGGGTCGAGTTCGCCAAGCTGACGCCGCTCTACCCACAGGAGCGGCTCAAGCTGGAGACCGGCCCCACGAACCTGGTCGGCCGCATCATCGACCTGGTCGCCCCGGTGGGCAAGGGCCAGCGCGGTCTGATCGTGTCGCCGTCCAAGGCCGGCAAGACCATGATCATGCAGTCCATCGCCAACGCCATCAGCACGAACAACCCCGAGGTCCACCTGATGGTCGTGCTGGTCGATGAGCGGCCCGAGGAAGTCACCGACTTCCAGCGCGCCGTGCAGGGCGAGGTCATCGCTTCCACCTTCGACCGCCCGGCCGACGACCACACCACGGTCGCCGAGCTGGCGATCGAGCGCGCGAAGCGACTGGTCGAAGCCGGCCGCGACGTCGTCGTGTTGCTCGACGGCATCACCCGCCTGGGGCGCGCGTACAACATCGCGGCCCCGGCCAGTGGACGCATCCTCTCCGGTGGTGTGGACTCCGCGGCGCTCTACCCCCCGAAGAAGTTCTTCGGTGCCGCCCGAAACATCGAGGATGGTGGCTCACTGACCATCCTGGCCACAGCGTTGATCGAGACCGGCTCCAAGATGGACGAGGTCATCTTCGAGGAGTTCAAGGGCACCGGCAACATGGAGCTCCGGCTCCGTCGGGAGTTCTCCGAGAAGCGCATCTTCCCGGCCATCGACGTCGACGCCTCCAGCACGCGCCGCGAAGAGCTGCTGATGAGCAAGGAGGAGCTGGCGATCGTCTGGAGGCTGCGCCGGGTGCTGTCCGGCCTGGACAACCTGCAAGGCCTGGAGATGCTGTTGGACCGGCTGCGCAAGACCCAGAGCAACCACGAGTTCCTGGCGGCGATCACCAAGAGCACCCCGCAGTAACTCTCCTGCTGTCTTCGCTTCGCTTCGCTTCGCTTCGCTCGGACGCGGATCGGGCTCAAGCACGAGAGCACCACAGCCGCACACCCAGGGCCGATCCGCACACCTTGGAGGGTGTGCGGATCGGTGGTGGCTATGCGGGCCTAGCGTCACGGCCGGCGGTGGCTGGGGACTAAAGCTGCCCCTCGGCTGGTTAGAAGACTTGTGGTCGCAGGAAAGCTGCGGCACACTACGTCCTTGGTGCCGGTTCACGTTCTCAGGCGCAGCGCGCGCGAACGACCCGGTGCACAGATAAAGGGAGAAGATCATGCAGCCGAACATCCACCCCGCCTACGGGGAAACCCAGGTCACCTGCACCTGCGGCAACACGTTCACCACCCGCAGCACCGCCGCGAACGGGGTCATCCGCTCCGAGGTGTGCTCGGCCTGCCACCCGTTCTACACGGGCAAGCAGAAGATCCTCGACACGGGTGGTCGGGTGGCTCGCTTCGAGAAGCGCTACGCCCAGAAGCAGGCCAGCAAGTAGTTCGACCACAGCGCCGGGAGGCAGGGTTCGCCCTGTCTACCCGGCGCTTGTCGTGTCTCGAGCCAGCTTGACCAGGAGGGGAGTGAGGAGATGTTCGAGTCCGCCGAGTACCTGCGCGACGAGTTCGCCGAGCTGGAAGCCGCCCTGTCCGACCCGTCCGTGCACGCTGACCTGGCCCGGGCCCGACGGGTCGGTCGTCGCTACGCCGAGCTGACCCCGATCGTTAAGGCGCTGGGCGAGTACCACCTGCTCACCGATGACCTCGCCGCCGCGCGTGAGCTCTCCGCTGCCGACGACACCTTCGTAGCCGAGGCCACCGACCTCGAGAACCGGCTGCTTCCGGTGGTCGAACGGTTGACCAAGCTGCTGGCCCCCCGTGACCCCAACGACTCCGCCGATGCCCTGGTGGAGATCAAGTCCGGCGAAGGTGGCGACGAGTCAGCCCTGTTCGCCGGCGACCTGCTCAAGATGTACAGCCGCTACGCCGAGACCCGCGGCTGGAAGGTCGAGATCCTGGACGCCCAGGAGACGGACCTCGGCGGCTACAAGTCGGTGACTGCGGCCATCAAAGCCCCCTCGGTCGGTGAGCCGGACCAGATGCCGTACGGGGTGCTCAAGTACGAGGGCGGCGTGCACCGGGTCCAACGGGTGCCGGTGACGGAGTCCCAGGGTCGGGTGCACACATCGGCGGCCGGAGTCCTGGTCACACCCGAGGTCGAGGAGACCGAGGTCGAGGTCAATCCGGACGACCTGCGCATCGACGTCTTCCGCTCCTCGGGTCCCGGCGGCCAGGGTGTGAACACCACTGACTCGGCCGTTCGCATCACCCACCTGCCGAGCGGCATCGTGGTCTCCTGCCAGAACGAGCGCTCCCAGCTGCAGAACCGGGAGCAGGCCATGCGGATGCTCCGGTCGCGGCTGATCACGGCCGCCGAGGAGCAGGCGG